>Ga0179593_1453279_pt1 | contig 11193 bp, 13 predicted proteins | sample CZODoug2_1_08_16_FD_185931 | JGI IMG/M metagenome (GOLD analysis project Ga0179593, IMG submission 185931) | Vadose zone soil fungal communities from Angelo Coast Range Reserve, California, USA - CZODoug2_1_08_16fungal (PacBio error correction) | ecosystem: Environmental > Terrestrial > Soil >... | reverse complement strand
AATTCCTTTCTTTGCAATTGAAACGGAGCGAGACTTTCTCCTTTTTTTGCCCCTCTCCCCCGAACTTTTATGGAAATTCCTCCCTTTAGTTTTTTCATTTGAAGCTGCTCCTCGTCTTTAGCTGCCACACTATTTGCCCCCACCCGAATCTCGCCTTTTTTTCCCCAATGCTCCTTTTCCCGTCGACTTTTTGCACGCCGAAGATGGCTTCCCGACTTGCTTTGTTCCGCTCACTTCACCCAACCCTCACAGGCTTTCCATCGGTGTAACCGTGGAATTCATGGTCGTGCCCCAAGCTTCCAGCACCTTCCCCTTTTTTTCTTTTGATTGGAGTTCTGACACCTCACCCGCTGTCTTTTCGACACTGTGGGGATTGTTGACCAGGGCGCTTAGGCAAAGGGCCAAAAGCCGTTCATGAAAAAGAATTCACCCCCCCCTTAGATCTTTTTCTTCCGGACACGTATCATGCTTGTCTGAATTGCTAGCTTCTCAGTCGCCCCCTCTCAGGGACAGTTGCCTCGGTTTCTTGGTAGCGTGCACTTTCAACGCGTGCTATCCTCTTTCACACCAACACCCACGACCCATATTTAACTTTTTCCCGGTGGGGCGCTCTCACTTTCGGCATGATTCCTTCAGTTTCTCATAGAAGGAGCGGGCCCGAACTTCCAACCTTTTTTCCCCAGTGTGTTTCGTATCCCGAGTTTGCTCGAGCCCCCTCCTCCCCCTTAGACGTCAAAACATGGATGTGACGAAATGGGAGCATTGCCAACGTTTATAACGACTCGGTTTGGCGCCGACTTTGGGTTTTTTTTTCTCTCTAACCTCCCTTCCCCCTCGCTCCTCCCTTCATATTGCCGTCCCAGTTGCCCTCTTTCGGCCCCAAAAGCCCCCCCGCGTCGGGGACTGCTTTGCGCCAACCCGTTTCCCCTCTTTTTCCCTATTCACAAAACTGGTTTTCCTCCCTTCTCTTTTGGACGAGCCTTTTCCCTCCCCTTCCGGAGGTCAAATTCTTCTAAAGGTTTCATTCCGAAAACTTCTAGGGTCTGACCGCCGATCCAACTTCATCTCATTTCCTTTCCCAGGCTAATACCTTTTTTTCCCGTATCAAGAAGCTAAATGGCGAGAATGGTTGCCTGCATTTCAAGACATGCTCTTTAAAGACTCGTTTTCCCCTCCTTCCAGTATATTGCTTTCCAAAGGGACCTTTTTGCCCCAATTCATGCGCTTCGGAACCAACCGTCGGCAGTTTCCATCCCCAGTGCCCCTGCATATGTCCATTTTTTTTCTTCAATGAATGAGCGGACCCGCTTCAAACCTCCCTCCTTTTTTCTTCCATGACTTGTCGCGGACGCAAGTCTGGGAAGTCGCGAAATGACACCATCTTGCTCCGGTCCCCCCAACAAATTGGTGAAAAGGTGTGTTTCACTTTATTGTCGCCCCTTTTCCGCACCTTCTACTTGAGGAAAAGTTTTTAGAACATGATAACCGTTTCCCTTATCATCCATTTTCTCCCCCCCTGTTTTTTTTGTTACACATTTTGTACACCGTGCTGGGCGTTGTCCCGTGTTTGCGTTCTTTGACTTTCGCGACCCCCCCCCTCCTCTTGAGCCACCAGCGATGTAATGCTTCATTGAAGGAAATCTTTTTCCTCCTTCCAATCAACCCTGTACTTCACGCGCTTAATTTCCCCCTTTTTCCTGGGGTGTTTGTTTTGGGGGGTGGGGAGTTGGTGTTGGTTGGTTGGGTGGGTTGTGTTTTTTGGTGGGGGGGTGGGGGGGGGTGTTTTTTTTCGGGGGGGGGTGGGGGTCCCCACCCCCCATAGACCCTTTTTCCTTTTGGAGAAAGGTGTTTTTTGTAAGTTGCCCCAGGCGGGAGTCTGTTCTTACCCCTTGGATTTTTTTTAGTTTTATAATCCTTGGATGTTGTTTCTTCTTTGGTTTTATCCCCCTTAGCCAATATCCTTCTGGCCTCATTCGCTCCAGCGCCGACCTCTTTTTACTGAAGTGTGAACTCGGTTCCCCGTAGTTCCCCTTTCATGCATTTAACTTGCCCCCATTGTCGAGTCCCCCGGAAAGCCTCTGACATCAGAGTTGTTGGATGTAGTTTTTATTTTCGTCGTGCCTGTTCGCACCTTCGACCCTTCCCCATTGCCGGTCTCTCTGCCTTCCCGGTGGTAGCCCGACCCTTCCTTCCTTCGATGTTTTTTCATTTATTCTTTCACTCCCATCCGGTTGTTCGATCCCCAAACTCGCGAATTTCATGCGCTGTACTCGTGTGATACCCGCCCTTAGTTCTTTTTTCCCCCAGAACTTCGGTTGGTCTCGCACCACCTCCTACTACCCTTTCAAACGTTCAACCACTCTTCTTTCTTTGCGCAATTCTCTTTGTATCGAAACCTTTTGGTCAAATTCCTTTTACCAACCTGCCTTACAGGCCATCTCTCCTCCCCCTTGTCCACTGTACTCCGTGGAGTCGAATGATGTCAGCCAAAGGAGAGTTGATTTCTCCCCCCCTCCTTAGCACACTGCCGTCAACCGCCCCCCTTCTTCCCCTTTTCCAAAATCCCTTACCTCGTTTTCTTTCCTGATGCCTTCGCCCCCCCGTTCCAAACAACTTTGACCCCAACAATTCACCCGCGCTTTGATCAACCTGCTGGGCACCCCCCCCCTGGCGCCAGCGGGCTTACAACTTGGGGACTGTTTTCTCAAACGTTTTACTTCAAAAGCACTTAAGCGGCCAGATGGTTGTGATTCCTCGGACCCCCTCGATTCGGTCCATGCGGTCCTGCAATCACTCCAAGTGTTTTTTCCGCACTGGTTTTCCCCACAGAGGGTAAGTACTAACACCCCCTTCCTCTAGTTTATTAGTTTTACAGTCCCCTCCTTTTCCTTCCGTAAGTGATGCTTTTTCAGGCCACGCGGCTGGCGCAACGCACCTTACCCCCCAACTTGCAAAATTTGGAAATTCCAGTCCAGTCTTTCAGTCATTATGTCTGACCCTCCAACTTTATTCAATAGTACTTAACCGTCTCCAAAATTTATTAAGCACCTTGCCCTTTCAATTGGCCGCGCCCATAGGTCCCTGATCGTGAGTTTCCCCTCTTGATGAGGCAACTTCCATTGGCCCAATAACTTTTCCCGAGATTTACGCTCAACGTTTTTCCTCCTTACCTAGGGGAAAAATTCCCCCATTTTTCCTGTTCCCCCCAAGATCCCCCCCGCCGCTTTTTTACGAGTAGGTAGTCCGCGAATTTCGCAACCTTTTTCTTTCAATGACCAGATTCTTGTCTCCTTCCCGCAATTTATGGAATCCGCACCCACTTCCTCTTCATTATGGGTCTTTCCGTGTAATCTCCGAAGTTTTGTGTTAGGATTCCGAGCGTCCAGGAATTAGCCTTAACCACTCCTTGAAGCCCCCCCCTCAACCTTTCCGACCCCTAGACTTCAGCTCCCATTTTTAGATTCAACCTCCCCCTTTGATCGTCCCGGAACAGTAGCGTCAATTGCCTTCACATTGCCTTCCCCCCCTCCCCTCCCCCCCTTCCTGCCCCATCTGCCGAGTTTCCCTTCGGTGATTTTTTACACTTGCCCATCGAGCCACCCCCTACCCTTTTCGCCACTACCGATTCGTTAGTTGATAAAATTGGAAAACTTTTTAACGTTATTGTTTAAAGAGTTTTTAGCCTACCTTTTATTCTTTATGCCCCCCCCCCCCCCCCCCTTTACAAACACGTTCCCCCCCGTAATGTTTAGTTAGCCAGACCGCTTTTTTCCTTCTTTTCCTTGACTCCAGACGCGCCAAACGTCTCGTCGAGAGCCCACCTTTCTTCCCCCCCCTCTAGCTCTACTGTTCTGATAGCACTTCTTTTCACAAATGAAGCGTTCACCGAACCCGACTTCCTTGTCATTATTTGAAGCGGAAGCTCGAGGTTTTTCCTGCCTAACTCATGATAATCGTCTCTTCTAATTTCTCCGTTTGCGTTCTTTTTTCCAATTCTGTGGAAATTTCGTTATTCATTGCTCCCTGTTTGTCCAATCCCCCCCTTCGTAGCAGATTGGCAATCAGCCCCTTTCTCCCCAGAACCCTCCCCAATAAAGACCTCGCTTTTTTTCTGATTTCGGCCCTCTTTCACGGACCCCTTAGGAACCCTTGTCCCCTTCAATCTTTGGACCGAATTGAATCAATGGCTTGCAGTAAGGTTCCCTTTGAAGGTTCTTTCTTTTTTCCCCCCCTGATTCCGCCCCCACATCGCTCTTCTTGAGGGTCAGTTGACCCCCACAATGGCGCTATTCGGGTTTTTTCAATGTGGACCCCCCCTCATGCCGCTTCGAAGCCTCCCCCACTTTAACCCTTTTCTTCGCCGTTCTTCAATAAATAGTACATTTTTTTCTTCATCCGGATCATTTCTTCCCCTTTCCCCCCCGCTTAAGAGGTCTTTTCTTTTTTTTATATCCTTCCTCTCATAACGTTTTTTTAGTCTCTCTACCCGCACGCATTCTCAGCCGCTTTCCCCCGACGGACCCTACTCTCTACATTATCAATGGACAAGCTGATTGATTTCTCACCGGCTGCCGTCCTGGGGATGACCACCTCAGACCTTGCACCTCTTTTGACTTTTACACTATGCTATTCCTCTCCGCCCCTTTTCATGCAGGCCCCTTCTGTTTTCCTCCTAGAGGGGTTCCGGACAAGAACCAACTTCCCCAAACAAACATTCCTTTTTTTTTTCAACTGACGTCCTACAGTGGATTTCAATTCGCGTTCAGATTCCCCTTTCCCCCTTGTAAACCCCTCCTTTTTCCTCCTTTCTGGTGTTTTTTCCCACTCTTTTCAAGCCGTCCCCTGCGACTCTTTTTGTGGAGTTTTTTGATCAATCCCCGACGAGGATTGACGACGCTGACCCTTCTTTCGTGCACTCCCTGAGTCTTTTTTTTTTCCCTTTTTGCCCCCCCCTCCCTCTTCCTTGAGGCCAAAGTTAAGGCCGAATTCTTGGCCGCCCCCTTTTCTTAAGCCCCCGATGCTCCCTGTTCACGTATTTTTCCTCTGGACGTTGAAAGTCTTTTTTGGTCTTTTAATTAGTTTATCCCCCTATGTCTTATCCCTGGAATGGTCCCAGAACAAGTCCTCTAACATCGTTTGACATCTGCGGTGGTCGCGCCTTACTTCTTTTCACAGAGAGGTTCTGGTTCCTTCCCCTATAGATCTCTTGCCTTTTCCCTCCCCCTTTTCCACCCGGTTTTTTTGGTCGAGGAGCCCTGGCAGACCGCGCGACGAAGTTTTTTTTCCAACCATCTGGATGTTTCTCCCCCTGGCACCGCCACAACTGTTTCCACCCCCCGTTCCTTTCGTGGAGGATTGTGAGGAGGGGCTATCTTCTTTTTTTAACACGAACATGGCTATTTTTCCGGGTTTTCCAGTATTTTTCTTGAACAGTTTTTCAAGGGTTTCCACATTGCTTCTCTGGACTGCTGCGCGCCACAACGGCCGAGTCTTTTCCCCCCAATTTTCGCGAAGTTCAGCGCTTCCCTTTTCTTCGTTAGTCCGCCCTTCCTAATTTTTCCTTTCTTCCAAGAGACCCGAAATCAGACCCCCCCCACCCCTTCCCCTCCTTATGCTTACACGGGTGACCGCGTCTTTTTCGTCCCCCCCCTTTTTCTTTTTAATCGCGGAGGCCTTCTTCTTTTTCCCGAATGGCCTTATTTGGAGAGTCCCTGGGCGAATCAGGGTTTCGTCCCGGAAGAACTGGACCCCTTCCCTGCTAATCCGTATCGACTCCCAAGACCCCCTTCCCTCTTTTCCCCCTACGGTTCTTTCTGGTCTACTTTTCTCCACCTCAGGTGCTTTTTTCCCCTTTGAAAAGACCGCTGCTCTCAGCTTTTCTTAGCGGCTCTAATACCAAAACACAAACCCCTTCCCGCCGCTTGCTTAATGAATGGGGCCCCGGTAAATTTTCTTGTCCGCGTTTTCCCTCCCTCCTTCAGAAGATGTTTTCTTGCTTTGAATCCTTTTTCAAAAATTGGTTTCCCGGAGTTTTTTTTTCAATTTTGATCGGGGTCCAGACCCTCGTCTTTGAAAAAGCTGCGGCCCGGAGTCCCTTTTTTTTTCGTCTCATCCATCATCACAAGATTTGTGCGTTTTTTGGATGATCACCTCGTGTTTCCCCCCTTTTTCTCCAAAGTGTTTAGGACGCCCATAGTTTCCCTAATTTTTTTTTGCTGATGCCCCCCCCCCCCCTGGCCGATGAACTGAAGTTTGTCGGTTCTTTTACGTCACAAAGTGTACTTTCACGCTCCTCCCCCCTTCCCCAAGTTCCCCTTCTCCCTTTTTTCATTGTGGGGAAAAAGTTTATTACGTTTGGCAGAACCCAGTGACGGGCGTAATCTCCCGGTTTATTTCTCTTAGATACATCCTTGGGCTGTTACGTCCCCCTTGTATGGCTTTCCCTCTTCGACCCTTTTTTCCCCTTTATTGGAATTCAATTCGACTACTCGCAGACCTTTTTTTTCCGAATTGTGCCTCGATGAGAGTAGTGAAGCGTTTTCCCTTTGGTTTAAATTTTCTGACCCCCCCCTGGTCGCTTCTTTAACCCATTCTACAGACCTTGTTCTCTCAAGTTGTGGCTTTCTTTTTGAGAGCGTTTTGCCGCTCAACCCGATTTCTCTCTTTTTTAGGAAATATCATGACTCGTCGCGGGTTATTCAACCTCTTCCGCGATGAAATTTCCGTGGCCTATCTCCTTTTCTCTCCCTTCATAAGGTTTTTTGAGTCCCTCGAGCCATGAAACCCCATCAATTCATCGAGCTCTCGTTGAACCTTTTTTTCGTTCATGCTCTGCCCCCCTTGCCCCTATTGAGTTTTTTCTTTCCTACTCCCCTCCAATTAACCCCACGAACCCTTACACACCCAATGTTTTTATGCAGCCCCCTTTTTTTAAGTTAGCTGGTACTCTCCCACCTTTTCCATTAAGTTGATCCCTCCATGGCCTGTCCCTAAGCTAAGCCCCGAGGCAAAAGGTCCTTGAATCCCTCTTCGCGCTAGAGAATGTTAAGGTCTCGTAATTGATAGAACAACTGACAGCCTTTACCATGCGCCCTTTCTTTAACATCCAGTTCCATCCAGAGGTTGCCTCCTCTTCTGACCCCTTCTGGTTCGCCCCCGTTTTCCCCAAACCCTTTATAACACGCCCCCCCCTTTTCTCCCCTGGCCCCAAAGTTCCATCCCTTTTTGTTTTCAGACCTTTTTTTTCTTTTCATGCGCAACACACGTTTTCCAAGTCTTTGCCATTTTTTAGCAAGCCTTTCCAACCTTCCCTTTTTTTCCGATTCCTCCAGCCCAACCCCCCCTTCCTTTTTTCCCGGAAAGAACCCTTTACGCCCCCTTAAGTTACCCCCCCCCTCCCCCCCCCAGGCGATCTTGAGATGGATGAGAGGCAACCTTCCCGACTTTCCTTTTCAGATTTCAGGCGCCCTGCTTCCTGATGGTTCCCCCTCCCCAACTTTATTCCCCTTGAACCCAATTTTTTCGAAATCTGATCCTTTATCCGGTGTTCGGCTAACGTTCCCCCATCGGGGCCCCGATAATGCCGTTCCCCCCCCCCCTTACCCCCTCTTTTTGATCTTTTGACACTCGAGGCAGCGCCTTTTTTTTCCGATAGGTCCTGTGTTCTTTTTCTTCCTCCTGCAATTGTCTTTCCCTTTCCCCCACTCCGTTTTTTTCGCAAAAGTCTCCAGACAGAAACGTCCAAACCCCGTCACCTTTTTCTGGCAAAGTAGATCACGATTAGCGGTTTCTTCCGAGCGGTATTAAGCACCCCCTTTTCGTCCCCCTTACCCCCCCCCCTCTGAGAGTCGATTTCTTTGAAGTGATGGAACCTTTGCCTGTAATTTTCCTCTTTCGTGCCGATGGTTGGCGGGAACCGCTTTCTTTTTTTTTTTTGGATTGCGCCCCGCGTGAGAAGGACTCCGACTTCCCCCCCTTCTTTCTTACCCCACTCCCCCCCTTTTCATAGACCCTTAGAGAACCCAGTTTTGGTGACGATGACACTCTATGCTTTTTGGAGCGCCGTCCCAGTCGCGGCAAGTTCCTTTTAACATTGAAGAACCTATCCCCCACTTCTCCTCTTCTTTGTTTTTTTTTCCCCCGAGCGTCAGATCTTAGACACCGTCGGACGTCCCACAACCGATTCGGGTCGTTTTCCAATCCTTTTTGGCTACCATGGTGAGCCATCCCCCTTGGGTTCCCCTCCGGTTCGTGGTTTCTTCCCTCTTGCGACCAAACCTTATGGCGACCCCGAACCGTGGTTGCCTCCTTCGCTTTTTTTAGATCTTCAAGTGAGGAAAACAGGACTTGCTTGTCCCCTTCCCTCCGCCTTTTCCTCCCCCCTGTGGTTCAACGATCGATCGTTTCCCGTTTAGTTTCCCTTCGGGATAGCCCTCCCCTTTTGTTTTTGAATAACTCCGCGCTCCCCCGTCCGATGGCCCCTTTCCAAAGTACTTCAATGAAGATCTTCCTCTGACCCCAGTTCCAGACTTTCCGATACCCTCTCTAGGTTTCCACATTCTCCCTTGAAGCCTTCCCCTTTGGCCCTTAATTTTCTTTTTACCCCCCCCCTGGATTTGACATCCCCCGCATTCGCTCTTGGCTACCAGATGATGATCAACCCTCCTATTACTGAGATAGGAATTCGGAACCTTTGACCCCCTCCCCACAGTTTTTAAACAGATGGGTGAAAGCTTTCCCCTAAATCTTGCAGTCCTTCCCCTGATACCTTTTTTTCTTTCAAGGCCCCATCGTCCTCCCAGACGATGGAAAATGCGCCTTTCCCCCCCCGTTTTTTTTGATAGAACGTTTTCCCCCCCCACAGCCTGTCCCTTTTTTAAATGAGGGTACTTCCCATGAGGCCGCCCCGCGGTTCTCTACTCATTTTCGCTTTCTGGCTACTTTCTAGCTCCGTTGCCGTCTTTTCCTTTGTTCCTCTGATTCCCTCCTAAATCCTTCCTTTTTTTTTTTTAGAGATTCCTATCCCGCAGCGTTACCCCTCCGCATCTTTCCAAAGACGGCAAGGGGAGAAGCCATAGCCTACCGATCTTCTGGTACCTTTGAAACCGCGGCGCCTCTTGATTCACTCCGCTGCGCTCTTTCCTCTCCTCTTCAAAGCTTCTTCCTGCGAGCCATTGGTTTCCCACTTCGTGCCTGCTCTTCGGCGCCCTAATCTGGGACGGACAAGAACCCTTGCTGTTAAGCATGATTCAATTCGACGCCGCCATCGTTTTTTTTCCCCCCGTAAGGTCCTTGAACACGAAGTTACAAAAAGTAACACCAGCAGTTTCCTTGATGGATTTCCCGTGATTCCCCTTTTTCCCCGATTGACCAGGAGGTGTTTCTCCTCCCCCTTCTTTCCCTGTTCCCCCCTTCTTTCCATTCCTATTTCCTTTCTTGAACCCTTTCACACCCCTTTAAACCTCCGTGGACTTGCGCTCTCTATGTCGACGTATCTCTTTCCTTACAATTTGTCTTAAGATAATGACGGATATTCAATTTTTTTCTTCTATTTTGAGATCTTCCACTATGGACTATCCCCCCGGAACTTCCCTTTCTTACGTCCTCTAAAAATAGTGGACCATCTTTTCGTTATAACGCCTTACCCCCTTTACCTGCGTCTGGTGACACGAGCCCCCCCTACCCTCCGTTTATGCCCGAAAGACGAAAATCCCAAGGTTGCAGTACTTGTGTGGGGAAGATTCCAATCAGAAAGACCTCTTTTCCCCTGATTTTCTTTTTCTTCTCCAATGGTGAATTTTTTTTCTCCGTGACCCGAATAGGTTGGCGCCTAGGTGATGATCCAGATGGGGAGCTTTTCACCCCTCCCATTTTCCGAGTTATCCTCTTCCATGTTTTTTAAAGTCACTTTTGCAATTGCCGCGATTGGACTGCGAGCGCACCCACCAGGACTTTCTTTTACCATCTTTCCCCCCCTTTCTGCCAGAAGTATCCTCCTTCTGGTAGCTCTCCCCTCAAATTTTAGTGAAGGCGACCCATTTCTTTCAAACTAGGATTCTTCCCATCCGACACGGCGCTAATATTAGATACCACGGGAAGCGAATTACTCTAGCCCTTCTAAATTTCCTCTTTCCATCATGTTTCCTTCATGGGGGCCTCATGGGATCTCAGTTTCACAAGCTCCTAATGCTACTTCGGATATTCCCCGTGAGGAGGTTGGAAATCGGTTTCGATCCTTTTGCATTCCCCCCTGAACCCTCAATTTCCCTTCGCTTCACTCTTTAACGAGGACCCCGTCACAACGGAATTGAGATCAGCTTTTTTTCCACCCCATCGAAGATTTGATTATGTTTTGATGTGGTAAGGACGCCAAGTCCGGAGATTTGAAGCCAAACCCCCCCCACAAAAACCCCCCCCCCCCCCCACCCCCCCCCCCCCCCAACCCCCCACCTTTGAGTAAACCACCCCCCCCCCTGTCCGACGCCTGAGGATGAATCCGTGAGGGTGTGCGAACACCTTTTTGGTCTCCATTCATCCTAGTCTCCCTTCCCAGAATGATTCCCCTTTCCTTGCTCAACGGCGTGCTCCCTTATCTTTTTTCTATCCTTGTGGTATGGGTCCGATGACCATCTTTTCTTCCCCCTTGTTTTAGGTACCCCCCAGTGTGTTTTTCTTCAGGCAAGAATCTGACCCTAAGAAGTTGAGGCTATTGCTTCTGACCCCCACTGGCCGATGCTTGAAGTTTGTCCCCCGCAGCCTTTTTTGTTATCACTAACAAACGTTCCCCACGTTTTTTCCTACTCTTCTCCAAGATTTGACACATTTCGCCTTTGTGCTTTTTCCCCGTTGCGTGATTCCCCTGGAAGACGTGAAGGGGATCCTTTTTCCGTCGTTTTCATATTTTTCTTTTTTTCTTTTCTCTGTGCTTTTAATGTCCTTCATGGTTCGTGGCCTTATCCCCTTACCTTTTATGCGCATTCTCAAGAGCGATGGATTTCGTACGTTGTCCTCTTGCTTATGGGGGTTAGCATGCCCAGTCCCACTTGTTCTTAACCTCGCCAGCACTTTCAGTTTCTTATAGTTTGGCTGTCTTTTCATTTCGTCTTTGTGACCGTTTGCGTCTCCCCCCCCTCATTCATTTGCCGGAGGTCTTTCCGTGCCACTCGTTCCTCTTTCCCTTTTTTTCTTTTTTTT
>Ga0179593_1324312_pt1 | contig 11193 bp, 10 predicted proteins | sample CZODoug2_1_08_16_FD_185931 | JGI IMG/M metagenome (GOLD analysis project Ga0179593, IMG submission 185931) | Vadose zone soil fungal communities from Angelo Coast Range Reserve, California, USA - CZODoug2_1_08_16fungal (PacBio error correction) | ecosystem: Environmental > Terrestrial > Soil >... | reverse complement strand
CCCCCTCCCATTTTTCTTCTGTTTTTTGACTCGGTGCTTCTGCGGGATCAGGAGTTTCCAATTTTAAAACCCTTTCCACTTCAAAATCGTTCTGACCCTTTATTAGGGCGTTTTGGGTTGCCCCCTATGGACAAGGGTGTCGTTCTTGTTCCCGCCCCCCCCCGCCACCCGCCAAAGTCCCTTTTTTTGTGTTTTTTTAAACCTGCACCCCCGTAAGTAAGGCTCGCATTGGGCCCTTTTTCAATTTTCCCATTTCGCTTAAATCTCCTTCCTTTTCTCTTTTTGACTGCCAGGTCCTGACTTTGAGTCCTTTGGGCATCGACTTTTTCTCTCGTTATTCCAGATTCTCTCGGTCCCATTTTTTTTTGGCTACCCAATATTTTGGTGTTTGGCTGTTTCGTTTGGCTCGGATCCTACACGAACCAGCTGCCTGATCGCCCCGTTGTTCTCCCGAGCTCCTCTCCCGCGTCATCCCTTCCCTAACATCCCTACAGGTTGTACTGGTACCCCCCTTCCCCCTCTTGTCAAGTGTTAAGGTTTGCCACCTTGACCTTTTTTTTTCTTTTTTGCGGTTTTTTTCCCCCAGCCCATACCGCTTCGGGCCCGTTTTGTCCCCTTTCCCGGTAACGATCTCCGCGCCCCTCCTCCTTTTTTTTACATTTTGCCTTTCCCGTGCGGTGAGCCAATTCCGACCCTTCTCTCTCCGTGCTTCCCCACAGCCCCCCCCGGGCGTTTACATTCTCAGCAGATTTTTACGGGAGTTTTTTTTTCCCTTCGGTCCCCTATTTGATGGTCAAACCCTGCCAACCCTGGCCCCTCCTACCAAGGCTTCCATTCCTGTCTTCTTTTTTATCGCTTTCTGGGCCATGGCCATCCCCTGAGCCCCTTAACCCGGGCCTTCCTCTTGCCCTGGAGGATGGGACCACTTTGTGAGGGGTCTCCTCGCTCTTCTTTGACCTTTTCCAAGACCGGTGCCTTTTCACAGTCGTGCTGTATGACGCATCCGACACGTCGTTTTTTTTCTCTTTGGTGAGTTATCAGCGTCCCCCCCCCCCGTTTTTTGGGCATTGCGCAAGTTTTTTTTTGAGCCCTGTTTTTTTTGAATCCTCTATTCACGTCAGATTTGTTCTTCGGCAGGTTTTTTTTTGAACTGCGTCCGGGTCAATGTTTACCCCTCTTTGAAAAAACGGGCTCTCATGCCGCACAGGATATCTCGCCGATTTGCCGCTTTAAACCACCCTCCCCGTATTTAGGGCTTACTTGATCTCTCTTTCCCGATCCCGGAACTTCCCGCCTTCACCATTCCTCATTCTCCGCCCGTCTTTTTTTCCCCAACCACCTGGATTTTTCCTTTGAGTTTTTTTTTGCCCACCCCGCGTTTCGTCCTCTCACGTAAGCACCCCTGCTTCCACACCACAGGCTTCCGCTTGGAATTTTTTTATTTGTCCCCCTTTTTTTTCACAGTGCCTCTGTTTTTCTCGGTACTTTTTTTTCAACAGGCGCTATCGCCTCTTTCTTACTGAAACCATTTGATTTCGCCCTTTGGGCTTTTTTTTCCCCAGAGTGTCCTCGTAGTACGTTACTAGGTACTCCTTTTCTTTCCGGTCCAGGTGTTGGCCCGGTTTTTTTTTGGGGTGGGAAACTGAACGTTTTGACCGTTATCCCCTCCCCAAATAACCCCCCTCTCCCTGCCTTCACACCCCGGACCAGTGCTTTTTTCGGTCGTTGACCTAGTTTTTTTTTCTGGCGTTTGGACCCCTACTTTGAACGATGTGAGGCCACCGGCTCTATTCTCCACATTTCCAGGTTTTTCTTTGGCATTTCCTTTTATTTCTTTCTTTAGGTATGGTTTTTTCTCGTCGGAACGGATCATATTCTTTCTCCTCAGGCTGGTGTGCGTTTTTTGGCCCCAACCCAAATCGAGTTCGGACTCTTTTTCCCCGTTGTTTTTTTGAGTCTCTTTTTTTGTCTGAGGTTGGGGTTTCCCTTACCCTTCCCCGTCAATTCTTATTTTGGCGGCTTATTTTTTTCTTCTCTATTCGGGTTGCCCCAAGCTTTTTCGGCACCCACGTTTTATTTCCTCTTCCTCTAAGACTTTTTTTTCCCTTCCTCGCACTTCATTGTTTTTCATTCTACCTTCGGTTCGAGAAATCACTCTATTAATACTAACCTAACGGCATCCCCTCTTCTTACCTCCTTGTTGGTTTGATTCTCTTTCCGGTCATTGCTTTTCCTTATGTGGGGTTCCCCTTCGTGCTCGGTCCGGTTCCGGATGTGTAGAATTGAGAGTTCCTTAGTCCCAACTTTTTCCTTTTTTCCTCATTGACGCGTTGACTTAAAGGGGCATTCGAAGATACCTCCTTGCTTTTTTGATCTATTTTTGTTTTTTGTTTCTCTTTTGCTCCTATTAGCCTGACCCCCAGGTGCCCCCCCGTTATTCCTTCCATGAAAAGCCTTTTTCCTTACAAGGTCGGGCTCATACCTTTTCAGTGTGTATGTATACGACTTTTTTGGAGTATTTCCTAATGCGCTCCGCGACCCAATAACTTGATTAGTTTCCCTCAGCGACAGCCCGACCTCAGAGCCCCAGTGGTTTCAAATTCTGAAGACCCCTGTCCCACTTTTGGTCCTCTAACTCTGCGGTTTTTCCCTTGAGAACGGGTCCCCCCCCTTTCCTGCTGTTGCTTGTCCCCTTGCCACCCTCCCCCCTTCCCCCCGCGCCGGTTCCGGGGTCTTCTGCGTTTTAAAGTTTTCCTTTTCCAAACACTGGCCTCTCCAATTTTTTTTGGCCCCTGGCCGAATCCCTTTCCCCCAAGAAGGAAAATTCAGGTCTACTTTGAAAGGTACTTAGCGTCTTTTGGTCCATTATTTTCTCTGTTTCCCCCCTTTTTTTTTTCCCCCGGCTTTTTTTCAAATCTTCCTAAATCGAACCTTTCCTTGCACCCCCTTTAGCGACCATCAGCCGATTTTCTAAACAGTTTTCGAGGGTTTTCCCCTTTTTCTTTTTGAAATTGCGCAAATACCCCTCTGAGTTTTGTTATCAATTGGGTGACATTTCTCTTCTTCAAGAGACCGTTTGTGTTTTTTCTGTTCCCCCCCCCATGCCCCGAAATTTTTCTTTTCTGTTTTAGTACTTTTTGGGGTTCCTAGCTTCGATTTTTCAGAATTCGTATCCAATATAACTTCTTTTATCTTCGGGAAAAAGTTTTTTCCTAGGTGGGTTTCTGTCACTTGATCTCTCTAGGCCTTGGTTTTTCTGCCCAGTTTACGTTGATTTCTGGCGTGCGTTTTTTTAGCCCTTTTTCCTCCTTTTAGCCCAATTGCACCGCAAACGCATCCCCGTCAAGTTATAACTTTCGGGGCCCCTGCGCGTTCCCCCTTGCGCGAATGGGGGACGACCTCTTCAGCCATGTTTCGTCTGTTCGCAGGCATTTCTACCCGTTGCTTGTATGACGGTATTTTCTTCTATTATTTGTTGTTTTAGTCACTAGAGTCTCATTGAGCCCCCCTTATTGGTTTTTATTAAGCATTTTTCTCTCAAAGGTGAAGTTTTCTTTTTCAAATGTCCCCCCCCTGTATTTCCAGGTGCGTTCCTTTCAATCGTCCCTTTAGGGGGTTTTTTGTTTGCGTTTTTTTCGTCTTTCTCCTTTTCGGTTGGGCACACGGTCTTTTTCGAGCGAGGTCAACGCTGTCTACCTGCAATCGCTTTTTTTGGGCAGGTGAGTTGTACATCACGGTTTTTTCCCTCTGTCTTTGTTTTATAATTTAACCGATTTCCGCACTTTCCGTCGATTTTCGTCCCCCCTTGGTCTTGAGGTGATTTTTCTAGTTCTATGTTTTGCCACCCATGGAGATGAGCAGACATTTTCATTGTTAGTGCTCGTTTTTTCCTCCCCCAAAACCCCACCCACTAGTTTGTTCCCATTGGCACATTTCCCCCCCCCCTCCTGTGGTCCGGACCCCCCCTTAGGCCCTTGGCGAGTTCCCCCTTTCGTCTGAAGGCTCCTTTTGTAATTTCCCTCCTATCAAGTGGTCTTTTTTGTTTGTCCTCCCGTCTGACGCTTGGCTCGCCCCCCCTAAATGGTTTCTCCCAGCCGGTTTCCTCTCCATTTGGACGATTGATTTCCCTGGTTCCTGTCCCACCCACAGGCGTTTTTCCCAGGCGGCCCCACTCCTTGCCACCCCCCCCCCTTCCCCCCCCCCCCTTCCCCTGCAAGTTTAGGGGACGCCCATGCCTTCCGTTTAAGGTTTTCCCCCATGGCGGTCACTTTTCCCCCTTTACAAACCGTTGGTTGTTTTCTTTTTCACAAATTTACCCCCCTTTCCTGTGTGTTTCTTCTTGCAATCCGCTCCCCCCCCTTGCCCCGCCACCCACTTTCCTCAACGGTTTTTTTTTTTTTGCATGTTTGTGAAGCAGTTTCCCTCTTGGCCCCTCATGGACACCTCTCCCCCCTCCCCCCGCGCGGTTTCGGGGATTCTCTTCTTTCTTTTTTCTCCTTTTGTTTGGCTCTACTTTGATATAACCGTTTTTGTAGGGCGGTCCCTTGACCTGGTCCCTTTCCTGACTTTTTTTTTTTCACCACCTTCCCCTTCCTAGGCATGCCCCTTTTCTATTCTGTTTTTTGCGGTGGACGTAGTTTCCCCCTAGTCGTCTTTTTGGTTCCCGGGCCCCTTGCACCCCTCAATGCGGGGCTTTTTTTTTTCCCTCCCCTCATGGGCAACGACGGGCTCGCAGGTGTTTTGCCTTCTCCCCTCCGTTCCCCCTCCCTGCTATTTTCATGGCCTTGCTTTCTCGCTTGAAAATTGGGAAGCGTAGTCCTTTTTTTCTCTGTCACCCCCCCCCAACGTATGCAAGTTGCGGGGCTCCCCCCCCTTCTTTTTCACTGGTTGATGATCTTGTCACAGGAGATAGGGACTCCCCGCCCTTCCCTTGTGGATTCCCGATATGGGAAGAGCCCTCTTTTGCCCAATAAACACCCCCCCCCCCCCCCCCCCCAAATTACCGGTCCCCTGGGTTCCGGCCCCGTTTTGCATTCAGCAACCGTTGGTCTTTTTCGGTCTTCCCCATGCAACGCTTTTCGTCCTCTCATTTTTTCTTGGAGTTGGTAAAATGTCATTTTCCTCCCTTCGTTCGCCTGGTCTACCTTTCTTTTTTTTCCCGGTTCCGTTCCAATGAACACTCCTAGTCTTCACATACCAGCCCTAGAGTCTTTTTTTACCTGCGGCGCCGTTGCTATAGCTTCCTTCTCTTGGCCTGATTTTCTCACAAGTGCAAACAGCTCCCTACTGGACCCCCGTTTTCGTCCTTCAATTTTTTTTGGGATTAGATAAAGGGGGCATTTGAGGCTTTTCCCAAACTTAACCCTTCCTTTCTCTTCGGACTTTCTGTGTATTTTTTTTTTTTTTCCCCACTGGGTTCCCCCCTTCGCTTTCTCCCCCCTCGTCTCGCGAAAGATATCCGCACTGAACGTCCCCAAGGTGAGTCTGTCCGTTAATGCCCCCTTCCTTTGCTCTCGGCCGGATCGCTTGTCATTTTCTTAAGTGATCGTCTCCCGGACCCCTCGTCTCTCCGCCACGTTCGCTCCCCTGTTGAGTAGGGACCCTCCCTCCCGCTCAAGGGGTCTACCTTTTTCACTTTCTGTGCTTTCTTCGGTTCCGCTCCCGCCCGGCAACGTGGGCGTAGCCCACACAAGGTCCTCCGTGAATCTCCCCTTTAGACTTCTCTTCCGAGGACTTTACGGTCCCGTATGTTAATCCTCCGGTCACTTACCTTTTCGGTTCCCACCCCTTGTCGTTCGGTGTCTCCACTGTTCCTCCACGGCTGCACCCAGCATCTTTTACTCCTGGCCCCATGGCAGTTTTTCAGAGCCCAGTCTTTCCGGTGCCACTAGTTTCTTCTTCAATTGGTTTTCCTTACTTATTCTTTTTTTTCTTTTTGGAGATTTCGTGTCCCAATCATCGATTTCTGTGGCACGTTTCATTATCTTTCCATTTTGTTGGGTTCGGGGGCGGCAGAACTTGTACGTTGACCGTTTCCTTCCATTTTTTTACCCCCCCACAAACCCTGCTTCCTGATTATCACCCCCCTTGTGGCCACTGAGATCTTAGTCTCGCGTTTGGCGGTTTTTACCTGTGCTTGACCGGCTCTTTTTGATTCAACGCCAGCCCTGGATGCTTTCCACCGCCAAGTTTTCCTTTCCCCGTTTTTTGGGGTCTTTGCTGAGTTGATTCTGTGCTTTTTGCCTTAGGCATTGTTTTCCTCATTAGTCCAGTCAATTTAACTTTTGCGGAGGCAGGCTGATGTCACTACCTCCCACTAGCTGACTTACATTTTTCCCACCGTGCTGGCAGGCTTTATGTTTATTTTTCCAGTCCTTTTGCTCTTTCTTTAACCGCTTTTCCTGACGGGTCTCTTGCCGTCCGAATATTGCCGCGGCCTGTCTTTTTCTCTCCCCGATCCGGTTCGGTGCCCAAGGTCCTCCCCACAACGATTTTTCCCCTTCCTGTTCTGTTTGAGGCCCCCCCAATCCTTTTATCCCTTCACTCCTTCATCGACTTCCCCCCTGTCTTCGCGCGCCCTTTTTCACCGAGATTACATAACGCTACGTTTCCTCTCTCTTTTTCTTCATCCCTTTTTTTTTTTGAGCTCTTTTATGGCTTTCTTTAGAAAGTTTGCCTTGCGTTTTTGCTCAGATGCCGGCTGAAGTCCTTGCCGCCTTATCTTCTACCTTTTGTCCTTACTCTTTCTTTTTTTGCCCGGGTGGTTTTGTTGAGAGCTGGGGCAAGTCTGTTTTCTTGGCTAAGAGACGCTCGCGCTCCCTTCCGAGCCCAGCGAGACCTGTTGGGACTGGCTTTTCAGCTTCACCCCTTTTTGCTTCATCATCCTGCAGGCTTTTTGGGCTTATTCCGATGTTCTTTCTGCAGCCCCTGGGGAAGACCCCCTCCCGTTTTGGGACGCTTCCCAACCCGAATTATGATTTTCCCCTTTTCCCTCGACCACAAGTCCCCGTGCCTAACGTCAGCGAAGTCTCCCCCGTCACCCAAAAATCCACCCCCCCTGGGAAGCCCCAACACGTTTCCCCCCGTACGGTGGGTTTTGTTTTTTCGTCTCTCTTGTGCCTTCCCTGGCCGGACCAAGGTCCCCCCACGAGGTTTTCCACCTGCTTCCAGCTCCTGGCTTTTTTTTGCCTCGCTAGGTTAACGGTGGGTGTTTCCTCCTTCTTCTTTTATTTTTTCCCTTGGGTCAAAATGTCCCCTTTTCATCCCCCTTTTTCCCCGCCCCGTTCCAAACATGTGAGAAAGCATGTCGTTTATACCAGTTCCCACCGGCCGAACCCCTTGCTCTCATGCGTGCTTTTGTTTTGTGTGCCCCCCTTCTTTCCCCGACCCCAGCGATTGCAAGTTCCGCATCATCATAGCTTTTGTTTACCCAGGACGTCCCATTGTTCTTCCTTTCCGCTTCACCCCAGGGGTTGGCCGTCCCCCTGTCGGGATGAGGGTCAGCTTTCGCGTTTCCCCCCTTACCCGTGTTTTGTTTTTTTACATGCACGCCCCAGTTTCCCTCTCCTTGGGTCGAGATCGATTAGCCCGCCGCGTCCCTGAGAAGTGTTTTCCGATGTCCCAGAGCCAGTCTTTCGTTCCCTTTTGTGTTTCTCGCCCCCAACCTAGGTTTTTAGTTTCTTTTTTCCGATTTTTTTACCCTCGTCCTGAGAGTTCGTTTCCCCCCCCCCGTCGCATTCATTCTGTCGTCCTCCCCCTTTCCTAGTCCACAATCTTTCATGAGGTCTTTACACCAGCAGTCGGGTTTTTCTTAAACGGGGAGCAAATTTGTAACGTTCTATTCTCCGTTTTGAGCGCCCATCACGTGTTCGCGTCTCCATAAGCAGTTCCCCTCCCTTGCCTTTTTATTTTTCTCTCTTTTTTTCGCGCGCGCTGAATGTTTTTTGGAGGACTCGTTTTTTTTCTTTTTCCATTCTCCCGATCTTCTTTTCCTTTTTTTGAAGTGTTACCTCATTTCAAAGAGACCCCCCAAAAGCGGAACGGACAATACCCGTTTCACCCTATTTTTTGAGGGTGTCCCCCCCCTCGAGGTCCCGTCTTTGCGTCCCAAAAAGCTGCGGCAGCCTCTCTTAGTGTTTATGTTCCCAATGTTTTTTGCCTTCGGATTCTTTGGCTGTTCCCTTTTGAGTTTCATCCCTTCCCATTTGGTCTGGACTTGCCGATCGACCTTGATGACCCCATCGAAGTACGCCCATGACTCTCAGAAGGCTTGTATTTGATCATTTTGGACTTTCCACCTTCCCCCTGTGGTAGGGAATTCTGTCCCCATGCCAATTTAGGGATGGATTTGTGTCCAGGGCGCCGACTGCCTCGCTTTCACCTCCGAGCAGTGTGGCGCGTTGTGTCTTCTCCCGCACTCTCGTCACGTTCCTTCTAGACCGTTTTTTTCCCCCCTGGGGTGCGCAGGCCCGGCGTCGTTTTGGGTTTGACAGATCCCGGATTCGTTTGTCTCCGTTTGCCCCCAATTGGCGAGTTCTTCCCCACTATGATAAGATCGAATTTTCCTCTCACTCTCCAACAATTCCACAGGACCATCTCATTTACAGGAGGGCTTCGTGCATCCTTTTTTTTTTGGTAACCCCCCACCCCCCCCGTCGTCCTTGCTTTGAATTCTTTTTTGGGGATACCCTGTTCCCCCTTTTTCGGCCACCCCCGGCCAAAGGTTCCAAGTTTCCCCTTGTCTCGTCGTTCCCCAGTCTGCCGAGCCCACTTCTCGTATTTTTATTCATCTCCCCTCCTCTTTTTTTTTTGTCTCTATCCCCGATCAAAGCTCGTGATCCTGGTTGTGGCCCAGCCGTTTTTTTGTCACGTGGAACCCTCCTGCCACGAACTGTGCAACCTTATCTTTGTTTTTTGCGATGTCTTGTTTTTTGTTTTGCTTTTCCCTCCCTCTCACCCGCAACGGCCCTGCCCTTGGTTAGTTTTGTTTCCACGAGTTGTCTCCTCCGGGCTCGCCGGTTGCGCCCCTTTTCGTCAGCGTACTTTCCCTTACTTCTACTTCGGGCTTTTCCCTTTGTCCCGTCAGAGGGCCCCCCTCTTGGGCGGAAGCTGTGCTTTGTCCCGTCCCCCCGACCTTTTCCCCCCCGGGACGCAGTGCACCCCACATTCTTTTTTTTCCTTTCTGTGGAGTCGTGACTCGTTGCCGGCGGGATCCAACAACGCACACGGAGCTGTAGGGACTTGACAATTTTTTTAAGATACTTTCGCCCCTCCTTACCCCCCTTGAAGAAAAACCCCCATTTGTGGTCCCCTTTTTTTGGTCCATGCCCTGAAGGTTCCCCGTTCCCCCCCCCCCCAGTCCGGGGAGGTTGGTGACCTTCGGTCTGCCCTCCCCCCCAACTTTCCACCTTTTAGGAATATCCTGGTGCTTTTAGCTTTTTTTTAGAGCATTTTTCATCGAATTAGTTGTTCTTCCCCGTATTCCTTGTAGCCCTGTTTTTACATTTTTCTGGTTCTTTGTCCTCCCCCCATTCCCAGCTCGCTTGCCACCCCATCAAAGAAACCCCCCTCCCCGAGGGCGTTCTACGCTTCTCTATCTCCGTGCATGCGTTACTTTTGAGCACCGGCCTCCAACCTTGATGAAACTTCATTTTCCCCGTTTCCGTTCATTAAAGGGACAGCTGTTGTTTTGCTTCGTGCTTCCTCTCAAAACATTTGATGGCGCGAGTTGAGATGAAAATGCCCAATCGTCTCAGTTATAATCGTTTTTGCGAGATAACAGATACAAGTTTTTGAAACCCCAGGCCCGTCACTCTTTTTCTCGAACCCTTCCCGAAACCGTTTGTTTGGAGTATGCATCGATTGCCCCCGTAGGTTTCGAGCAAGGGCCGAGATTGTTCCTTTCTCTTTCCCCCAAGTTTTGGCCTGTTTTTTTGGTTTTGTCCCAGTGGTACTCTCCAACGGGGTTGGACCCTTTTTTCCCCTTTCTCCTGTTGGGAACTTTGCTGTGACGTAAGAGCCCTGGTGGGGAGGGGGTTCAGCCGATTGTCCGAGAAACAAAACCCCTCCTGTCCTGATCTTTGCTCTCTTCTTCAGGTTCGCCACGGTTCGACGGCATTTTATCGTCTCGCACCCCCCCCCTCCCCCGGCCCCACCCCCCCTCCGCCCCCCACTACCCCACCCCCACCAAAAACCCCCCACCCCCCAAACCCCCCCCCCCCCCCCCCCCCCCCCCCCCCCCCCCCCCCCCCCCCCCCCCCCAGGAGGAACCCCCCCAGACCCTTTCCAGTTGCCCCCCCATAAAAGTTTTTTTCGGTGGGACGGGTCTTAACGAATGCAAACTTGTTCCCCCCCCATCATTAGAGACAGGGTCTGGTCCCTTTTTGTGCTCCCTTCCCCGCCTTGTGCCTATTCCTGGTCGACTTTTTTATAGTTATTTCTCCTTAGTGTATATACATCCCGCTTGATTTCCAGCTATTTGTCTTCCAATCCCCCCCCTGTTGCTGGATCATCCTCTCTTACTTGCACTCTTTCCGACTTTTTTTCGGCTTTGTGTTTTGGTTTGAAGGGGGTCCTTCAATTCTTGCAACTTGTGACCCCTTTTCGGCCCTCCAAGTGTTCCATTACCCCCCCCCCTAGTAGTCACCGACCCCCGTTAAAGAGGTTCCGAGGCGTTCGTAGGGTTTGTGGTGGCTCCTGGTTCGCTGGACACTGTGTGGCCTGTTTTGAGGTGGCATTTCCCCCCCCGGAACTCTCTAGATGCCACCCCTTGGCCCTTTTGGTTGTCCTTCGTTGCATTGAGGTTTTCCTTTCTTTCGTTCCTCCCGGATTTGTTTTTAGGAACTTTTCATATTTTCCCTGTTTCCGAGTCTGCTTTCCTTTTGTTGCCCGGATTCTTGATTTTACTCCCCACATCTCTGACTACTCCCCCCGTTGCAAGTTCTGAGCCACTCTCTTACGTTGTGTCCACCCTCCCCAGAAGGCCCTGCTGCTTCTCGACATATTTCCTCTCCTGCCCTTCGTATATAACTTACGACCCCGGTTTTTTTCCCCCCACGATCTTCACACCCCCCGCCCTTTTTTGTCTCTTCGCTTGAAACAGACTTTTTCTCCATATAAGTTTGCGTCCGATCCTTCTTTTCTTTATGCAGCGCGGCCCCGTTCCCCCCCCCCTTTCATAGTCCCCCTTTCTTT
>Ga0179593_1283190_pt1 | contig 11193 bp, 15 predicted proteins | sample CZODoug2_1_08_16_FD_185931 | JGI IMG/M metagenome (GOLD analysis project Ga0179593, IMG submission 185931) | Vadose zone soil fungal communities from Angelo Coast Range Reserve, California, USA - CZODoug2_1_08_16fungal (PacBio error correction) | ecosystem: Environmental > Terrestrial > Soil >... | reverse complement strand
GCAGTTGACTTCGATTCGTTGAGGAGTTCTCGTGTATAAGAGCCTTTTTTTTTTCCTGACGGGCCCTCTTCAAAATCGTTCTCTCCTCCGACCCTCCTCCTTCCCTACTTTTTCTGATACTGAACCATTGCCTGGCCTGAGTTGCTTTTTTGTTTACCCTTCTTTTCTTTTCTACACCTATTTTTCCCCTTTGTCGGCGTTTTCATTAAACGGTGCCGTCCTTTCCTTCTCTCTCCCGGTGATGTCTGATTTTTCTTCTTCTTCTGTCTTTTCCAACAAATCGGGTTCTCGTTTTTCCCCCCCCCCCCAATTTATCTCTCTTTTTGCGTTTCGGCTCGAATTTGGGTGACTTCCCATTTTGCAGTAGTATTCTTTACCCCTCTAGATCAGAGGTTGGATTCTGTCAGAGTTTTTTTTTTTTTTCCTTCCTTCTGTTCGTTCTCCCTCTCCTCCGTGTCTCTCGTCCCCCCCCCCATGAGATTGACACTGACTGTGCCACCCACGAATTTAATCCTCCGTGGAACTTGTCAACATCTAAGCCGACTGCCTTCACCTCTTTTCGGCTTCCCTATCGAAACCCCTTTCTCTTTTTCAATTGCTAGCCCTTCTGATCATCCTAAATTCTCAAAGACTGACTTCACTCACGACCACCCCTTCACCATCGATGTAATTGACATTCGCAACTTCCGCGTCTTTATCCCCGCGATTGCTGATTTTCTCCCTTCCGAGGGCCCGCTACGCGATTTTGCGCTTCCCGAAACTCCTGATCTGGCCATACGGCAGTTGGTATCCTGATAAGCTTCCCCATCTTATCCTTAATTTTCCCTTTTCTCTCTCCATCAGCCTGTTTGCCAGTTTCCCAACCTTTATGGTATTTTATAGACTTTAAGAAGGGGAGCGGTCTTTCCAATTCCAGATTTTTCCCTTCGTTTGTCTCTCTCATGAACTATTTTTTTCCCCCCCAGCACCAGCATCGCCGGCTGTCTGCGATGATATTCCTCTGCTGGTTTCTTCCGGGAGAGGGTTGGGATGGATGCGTGTTCCTCTCTTGAAATGGAATTTTTTTTTTGCAGGCATTTGTCCCCCCCCTCATAGGTCTCTTTTTCTGTGCACCCTCCTTCCCTCCCTTGAGTATTCTGTCGCTTGATGTGTCCCTTCGCTGTCCCGATAAATTCAAATAGACTCGCAACCCCGTCGGTGGACCTTTGCGATAAAGTCCTCGTTTTTTTATAGGTGTATCTTTATTACTTATTTTCTTTTCCTTATAAACTAGAGTGATTGCCCTCATTTTTTTCCTGTCAGCTTTATGGGGATGGATTTCAGAGGGCTTTATGAGTTGCTTCGGGATGTTATCTTCTTCTGTTATGGGTGATGATCGCCTTTTTGTCCGGTTCCTTCTTTTTCGGTCTTGATATTCTTCCCCCGGCCTTTGCGTATTTTAAAGGAGCCGTTGAGTGGATTCCTTTATGTCCCTAAGTGGAACCGTTTTTTCCCATCTACTTTTTCTCTCGTTAGTCCTGGCCGATTGGTATCCAATTTTCTTTTTTCCGTTATGGTGTTTGTTTGTCTTTTGATCCGTTTGACTCCCTTCTACTGGCTTCAGGTTGGGACCAATCTCCTTCGAGTTCTCTTTTCTAGCGTGCCTCTTCCTTCTTTCTGTGAAGTAATCATCGTTCGACCAATCCACTGGCCCTTTCCCCTGCGGTCCCCTCTTAATTGTGGCTCCCTCCAGAAAAATCGTCCTTCTTGTATATACCGACTGCAACTTTGTATATGTCCCCTTTCTACAATTCCCCCTCTTCTCTTTCCCGTCGTTGTCCCCCGTTGTCATCCGTAGGAGACATCCAATTTTCGTATGTGAACTCTCTTTTTCGTGCTTAACCACCCTTCTTGATGATTCCGCCTTAGTCGTCTTTTAATCTTTTTCCTTCAGGTGGTTCGATTTGGAGCCCCTTTTCGCCCCCCCTTAGGTTTCACGGCGAGCTCTTTCTGTTTTGACAGTCAGGTAAAATGACCAACTTCATCTCCTCCCCCCCGGTATGCCCCTGTTTTTTTCCTTCCCCCCCTAGACGGCCGAACGATGACCTGTCCCTCGGTCCTCCTTTCAGGCAGCGGTCAAAGAAGTTTTTCGCTTGTCCTACATCTTTTTTCCGGTCTTTTGCTGACCCCTTCTCTGTTGCCCCTCCCCTTCGCGCCTCGCGGAGCCTTGTGCTCGACACTTGTCCCTAGAACGCCGATGTGGCTGTCTGGGTCTTGCTCTGTATCCAGAACACGCCAGTCTCAGTTCTTCCCCATTTTCTTCTCCTGAATGACGCAGTGCTTTGTGCCTCCCCCCCAGGAACGGATGTTATGTATTGCCCCCCTGGATCTCTCTCTCCCATTTCCCTTCGTTTGCTCGCCTTTTCCGATGGACCTTCCTTCTGGATACATTTTCGAGCCCAGAAGCCTGCTTCTCCTTAGCCAACTTCCCACACATAAGTCTATTGTTCCTCCCCCCCCCCTCTTTTGGCCCAGGCCCACCCCCTTCTTTCCATCCCATTTCCCTAATCATCAGTTGGTGTTTTTCTAGATGATGGCGTTTTTTCCTTTTTTGCGCTGTGCCCCTCCTCCCTATTTTTTCTTTTCCTTTGGTAATCGTTCTGCGTTTTGGACAGAAGCATCCCTCGTTTGATGGGATTCTCTAACTTGTATTGAGTACCTTTCTTCGTTGCCGAGTCTGCTCCTCCATTTCCATCTTATTTCCTCTTTCGTCTTTAGATCCGGGGCTTCCTTAAAGATGAAATTCTTCGATAAAACTGGGGCCGAAAACTCCTGAGTTTGTTTCTGTTGCTTCCTCTCTCTACTAACCTTCACTCCCCCCTCACCCGAGTCCGTTTTAATTCGCCCTTTTAATTCGAGAAACACTGAGAAGAGCTGTCCTCCCTGGTTCTTAAGATTTTTGTCATCAGAAACCCCTTCCGAACCCCCCTTTCCCCCCAGAGGGCCCTTTTTCTTTCCGCTGTTGCTAGCTGTTTCAGAGAAACCTCGTCGAAGTTACCCTCTTGCCTTCTACCGGCCTTTTTCCCCTCTCTTGAGTACTCTTCCCCAAGTTTATTTACGTTCGCCCCGATTTCTTCTCGCTGTGCTTCTTGACATGTGAGGTGATGCTCCCCCTTCGCGCACCAATGTCAGGGACAGCGGGTGTCCTTTGTTCACTAAGGCGAGATCTGCGCTTTCCCCCTGTTGATCTATCCTCGTTTACCCGTTTATTCCTTTCTGGTAATACCTTATTGTTCGGGGTTTTACCTGAATTTCCATTCCCAGCACGGTTGCCTTTTTTCAGTCTATAGTGGCTTGGGCCACCTCCATTTGAGCGCCCCTTCCTTCTCCGCAGCCTGCCCTCGATTCCTGACGGTTCTTTGGCTCATTTCTCTCTTTTTCGTTCCGGAATCCAGTTGTGATTTTTTTTTCGCCCCCCCTCCGAGGTTGGCCATCCACTACAAAGAAGACTTCCCTAGTTTCAGATCCCCACTTTCCGTTCTTTCCAGGACTTTGGTACGCCCCCCTTCCCCTCCTCTGCGCCCTCCGGGCGGCCGCAACAAGAGAAAACTAGCCCCCTTCCACGTAACGTCATCCTTGGAAACACACGGCACTCTAGGCAATATGGCGTTTGCACGTTCACGGCCCCCCCTAGCCTTTGACCTTTCCTCTTTCACCGAATCATCCTCTCCCCCCTTCCCGCGCCTCACCGCGCCCAATTCCCTTCCAATGACAACCGCCTTCGTACACCCGCCACGTGAAACCCTCCATATGATAGGCAATTCTCCCCCCCCCCCACTGCCCGTTCTCCATAGCTTCTCCCAGCCCTATGGCGTCAAGGTACGCTGCTTTCCCTCAACGGGCTTTTTTTCCTTCTTTGGAGCGCCGGCATATGTCAGCCCCGTCCCTTTTTCTTTTCTTTTCCCCCTTGAAATTTGCTCCGGACCACAATCTGTGGCAAGTTTTGGACGACCTCCCCTTGACTTCTCACGCCGAAGGTCTGCCTGTTTCCCCCTAGACGATTTATTTTTTGACCGTCTTTAGACACAGCAGTCCCTCAGCCACGCCCCCGATCCTACCCCCCTCCAATGCACCTACGGACGGATGAGTTGAAAAAGAGTCTTCTTTTCTGTGCTTGACGCGGTTTTTCCCCCCCCCGCGGATTTTTAAACAGTTGAGACCCTTCTTTTCTCTCCCCAAGATCCGATGGACGATGGAATATGCTCGCTGCTCCCGCGAAGCCCCCCGACCCAATTTTTTGGACGTGGTCAAACACTCCTTCTTTTTTTCGTAGTATCCAAATTTAGCCCATGATTTGATGGCCTTTGTGTTAGGAAGTATCCCCCCTGTTTCAGCATCGATATTTTCCCTTTATGATCTTTCCTTTTTATCGTGGGTCCGTCCACCCTTTTCTTTTTTAGGTGCCCAGGATGCAGCGTCCATCGTTCTAGATGTGCCTGAAGGACCATGTCTGCGCTTCTTTCGTAAAACGTTGATTCCCTGCGTGTTGAATTCATCATGAGCGATTTTCTGTAGATTTTTTTTTTTTCTCGTTCTGCCTAGTCTGTCTTCTTTCTTTTTGTCGTGAAACGATCCCCTCCCCCTCCTCCGAGCAAGTAAGTCCTTGTGCCCCTTGTGTCCCCCTAGCCCTGTCCTTTTTTGTGAGTGAGAGCAGCTTCGGCCCTGCAATTTGTCCGACTTTCTGCCTGACCTACACTCCATCCCTATATCGTTTTTCTTTTTTTCCGTAATGTTCATGCGAATCATCGCCTCCCTTCCCCCCCCGAAACTCGTTTCTTCAATTGGCCCCTATCGCCCCAGTTGTTTGTACACCAAGCTGAAGGCGACCTCCCCCCAACCACGTTTCTATTCCCCTCAAATTTCTCTTCTTCGGCCTCATTTTGTGTATCACGTGGAGCTGGCACCCTAGGCAGGTCTAGGTTGATAGAGAATAAAGAACCGTCCCCCCACCCACCTACTTTACCCTCCCCCCTTTTTTTTTCTTCCCTTCGGGGTCTATTTTTCTTATTCGTGCGTTGGGCCCAGTTTAACCTCCCTTCACCAACGCCCTTTTTGTCGTTTTCCCGCTCCTAGGCCCTCATTTTTCCCTCCACCTTTTATCTCCTTCTTTTTTTGTTGCTCTATCTTCCCCCCTTTGCATGTTTACTTCTGCGATCGTTCTCCTCCTCCCCCTTCTTTGTCCTTTTTCGTGTCAGACGGAACGCGCACAAGAATCGGTAAGACCTCCTCCCACGACGCGATAAAGAACAACTTAAGGGTTGCAGTTCGGTTGCCTTTGATCTCTCCCCTTCCCCCCCTATCCCCCCCCTCTTTTTGCGTTCCTCTTCCACGTGATGCAATTCCTTGAAATTCTGATTATTTCAACGTGTAGTTGTAGGTATCTTTCCCCTCGGTTCGATAGTGCTCCCCCACCCCCTTTTCAATCCCCCCGCTCTGTGGTCTTTTCGGCTCGACGCTTGCACCTGTCAGCATTAAGTGACCGACCCTATCCTCCGTCTTGTTCCCCTAGAAAGGTTTCTGCCAAAGTCACGTCCGTCGTGTTCGGGTCCCCGTCTAAGATCGGCTCTCCCACTTCCCTTTTTCCCCCTTACTTTTTCCACCCCCAATTCACTCACTCTTAAGGCTCTGCTGGGAATCATTTCCTTTCCAAGGGCAGAACCCTTCCTGGTTGGGGCGATTTGTTTTTCACCACTTGACGCTCACTTGCTATTCTTCCTCCCCAACCCCCCTACAAACTTCTTCGCCAACTCGACATTACCCCTGTCCCTCCAAATAGAGTTTTAACCGAGCCTTTATGAAGAGAGGGTCTCCGCCCTTGTCGCCCGGACTTTATAAGATTGGAGAATTTACCCTCTGCTGAACGACAACGGCCCCCCCTTCCTTTCTCTTTGTTTGAGAGCTTCTACTTGAGACAGCTCAATCATTTTATCATTTACCCGGGTATGTCAACACAAATAGCCTTCACTAGCCGTTTTGGTCTGTGCTTTTTTTCCGATCTGTTTCCATCCCTTAATTTTCCCTCCCCCCCTCCTAGGCTTGAGGAACTGCCGTGGTCTTGCGCGCGTTTCTCTCCTTTTGACGATGAAGGAACCTTTTGAGTGATTGTTGCCTCACTGTCTTTGAGGAGGTTTTAGGTGCTTTTTTTTTGTTATTTTCTCCTGGAGATATGTTTTTTCCCTTTTATCGTTTCTCTTCGGTACTACTCGGCAATCCGGCAAACGTCCATGTCCAAATGAACCCTTCTTCTCGTCTATGGATTGATTTCGTTTCACTTCGAAAATATATTTTTTCCCTCCCCCCCCATTAAAGATCACACCTTCATTTTTTCTTCGCTCGGTTCCTCTCCCTTTAATAGCCGTCCCACCAGTTTGCATCTTCCTGGTATTGGGGAAAATGAAACGGACCATACCCCCTTGAGCTCTTGCCTTCTGCTTTTTTTGGGCGGCCTTTCCCCCTCTCGGAGGGAGTTTTACTCCTCTGCCTTTTCTTTTGAGTGCTCTTTTGCGTGCGGGTCGGAGGTTTTTGTTTCGCCCCCTTCTTAATCCCCAGTCTTGGCCAGAGGGGCGTCTCCCTTAATTTTTGACCCTGTTTCAACCTAGAATTGGTATCTCTGTCTGTTCCTCTTTTTTCCCTCCCTCTTGGAGGTTTAGGCGCGCGATGTGTCCTGTTGCTCCTCCTGGTACCTAATATCGGCTTTTGGGAGAGTTCGCGTATGCTATTCATTACTCTCCCCAAACTTCGTATTCCCCTAACCGAGCGCTGCACTCTGCCTTTTGTCGGCGATTCGATCCCCATCGTTATGTCGTCCCCCCGGGGAGAGCCACGTTTTGCCCCTCCTTCCTTACATCCGTCCTTTCTTCCTTGTTTACTTCGTCCCTCCCCTCACGATTGTTGACCACTTTCATCGTGGGGTTCCTCTCCCCAGTTAACATCGAATTGCTCCCGCACTTATTCGCAACCCCCCCCACCCCCCACCCCCCCCTTGCGGTCCCCTTCTGTCCTTTGTTTCGTGATTTTCCCCCTCCCCGGACCTTGCGCGAGTATGGTTTTTCGATAACCTGTTCCCCCCCTAACCTTTCAAAGGAAAGGTCTTTTCCGTGATGATGACGTTTGCCGAACGATTCTTTCCCCCCTCATTAGCTCTCCCTCAATCGCAGCTGGAACATCCCGTTTTCTCCTTTTCCGAGAGCAGGCCTTTCTGATGAAAAAATAGGACCGGAGTCTGCATGCTCTTTATCTATTGTCATATTTCCTTTCTTCTCCGCTGACTGGAGGGTTTCTCCCTCTTATTGAGGATAGTCTTTCCCCCTTCCCCAACCGCCGTTCCCAGGGGAATTGAAAGCGCGCTTGTGCTTGCTTTCACACAGTCCTGAACCTCGCCCTCCCCCCCTCAGGCATTCTTGGCTGCACTCGAAACTCCCCTAGTTTCTCGCTTGGACAACGTATTCCGTAGGTCGTCGAATCGCGCCCGCTCACCTGCTCAGCCTTCCCACTTCTTTTCCCAACTGCTTCGATGCATGCCCCCCCCTTGATGTTCCCAGCGACCCAGCAAGCCGGGCCCATCTCTGTCATCATCAAGTTCTTTGTTCTAGCGATGTTGCCCGTCTTCTGATTCCCTCCCCCTCACCTTTGTCTGGCAGGATGCGTTTTTCTCGCGCAGATTCGATTTGAAGGAGACTCGACTTCTCACGGTCATCCTTTTTCGAGCAACGTTTTGTTTTGAGCTCCTCTCCTGGATGCAGAATCTTCCTTTTCCTTGTTCCTACCCTTTGGCTGCTTCCCCCCAGCTTACCGTCGGTCCTGATAATACCAATGTGACCCCCTCTTGGTTTGCTTCCTCTTTCCTAATCGTCTCCTACATTCCTTCCTTTCACGGTCCTGAAAAGATTCTCCTTGTGAGCAAAATTCCGCGCCATTTGGACCCTCCCTTTCCTCGGGTGTCATCGATTACCTGCTCGACCGGTTCGTTTTTCCAACTAGTCCATGGCTTTCCCCTGAGACTTGGGATTTTTCGCAATCATCCTTTGCCCTCTGGAACCGTCTCCCTCATCGACGTGTGGCATGGTTTCTTTCCCACGGGAAGTTACGGTTCTCCTAACTACCTCGCGCCTGTTTTCAGCCATTGAGTGGGCTTTATCCCCAACCCGTCTGAATTCCCCCCTCTTTCCTCCCCAGCGACTACTTGCGATTAAGCTGATCTTCGTCTTTCCGGTTTTGATTTCACGTGTCCCCCCTTTCTGAATTGATGTGCTAGACGTTAGATGTTTATTTGCCCAACGACCTGTCCTCTTTCCCTTATTGGCTTGGTTCCACGAATCCGTTTTGCGCGTCTCCCCCTGTTGAAGCGACAACAGTTCTATTCCCGGATGAGCCGTCACTGCCTCTAGCGCTTTTCTTTTCCCCCCCCTTTCTCTTCCCGTTATTGGCTCAAAACGATGAGGGTAAGGCATCACCATCCCCCCCGAGTCCGCTGACGCTCGCATTACTTTTCCCCCCTTCTTAAACCGATGAGTTTCCCTTTTTTTCGCCATCGCTGACACCCCCCTCTCCCCCTCCTCTACAGCCTCTTCACCTTCGCGACTTCTCTTTTTCCCCCCTTCAGAGGACAGGTCGAACACTTCCCCAGCTTGACCGAGTTTCCACGCATCATCGAACGACCCCGATGTCTCCCCCCCCTCACCCGCACCCCCCTTCTAATATTGGCCCCTCCCCTTCCCTTTAACCCGACCTCCCCTCCCAACTCCTACCTTAGATCCTTCAAAAGGCTCCCCCAATCACTCGACCAGCAGTAATCTATGCTCCCCTCTAGGTGCCTTTTCCTTCTCCCCCCCCCCCCCCCTGGCTTGCGTGATGAGCAACTTACGGTCCTCCTTTCCCTGTTGCCTCGCCTGCACCCTAGTGGTGTGTAGATATTGATTATCCCTTTCTGATGGTCCCGCCCCTTTTCTTGGTACTACACCAAGTCTCCATATCTCACATTTCCTTTTCCCTTTTGCACGATTCCGAGATTCGATGGAGTTTTTGCTTTCGCCACCGCATTTTCCAGTGTACAGCACCATGTGTTTTTCTCCCTCGAAAAAAGCCAAAGTCCCACTTTCACTCCCGTGTCTGGAGAAGCAGATTTCCCTTTCTTTCTTCCTTTTTAGGCGTCTTTCCCTGTTCTGGATGTTTCCCGGATTGGACCCTTCTCCGGACCGGCATTTCAGCGCCCCCAAAGCCGTATGGCGTCAGCCTTCGCTGCTGCTGAAAAGACTTATTTAAAAGGAATAACATCCCACTGTTTCACGCTTTCAACCCAAGGGTGACTGGTCTCGCTTAGTTGACAGAACCATTTTTTTTCTGATAAATTTTCGACCTTCTCAATCCAATTGCCCCTTTAATTGTAGTTACTAGATTTTTGTCCCCCCACTCGTCTTCTCTCCCCTTTCTTGAGAACAGGCGTCTCCTCTTTCCCCCCTTCTTCTTATAAGACTTCGGTCGTTGCTCGGTATTCCCAGTCAATTTTTTTCCCTCCATTTGATCCCCGTAGTACATCGATTTTTCGGTTGGTTTCGTTGCCCGGTTCTCTTTTCTCTCTTGAATTTCCCCCTCTGCGTGTTGTATGTCGCATTTTTTTTGTTTTAAGATTGTGCCCTTGTTTCCGTTGGTTGTCCCTCGTTCCCGAACTATCATTCCTATCCTTCGGTACGTTTCCTTCAATTGTGTCCACCCCAGTCAGTGCAGCTAGCAGTTGGTGCTTTTATTTCTTTCAGAGCACGAGGACTTCCCTTTGCGAAGTCGGCCTGCCGTTACACTTCACTTCCCCCCGGTTGTTTCTATTTCTCTTGTTCTTGGTAGGACTGTAATACCAGACTGCTCTGCCCCCCCCGATTTGAAAATGTGTGTCCCGCCTCCCGAGTTTGTCACAAGGCTGAGGCTCTTCCCCCCCTCCTTTTGCTAGAAGTCCACCTTTGCGACGTCCTTCATGTTGTACTCCAATGGACCGATGCCACGCTTTCCCCGGGAAGATGTGTAAATCCCCCTTTCAACACCCCTTTTTTCCCTGCAATCCGTTTTTCTCTCTTGGACTTCTCCCTTTTTCCCCTTATTTCGTGCCCTCCTTTCCTTACTTACCTGACCATTCTCCCCAACGTTGCTTCTCCGTCCTCCCCGAAGAGCGGCATTTTTTCCCCGATCTATACTCTTCCCTTTGTTGTGTTTGAGAGTTATCCCCCCTTTTCCTCCCAAGTCTTGTTCCCCCTTTTGAGGTCCTGCGTATACGCAGCCCACGTTGCCCTTTGTAGTCAGTGTTCGGTAAGTAGTGAGCAATCGTGTACAAAGAAAGAATGACTCCCCGCTGTTGTAGCTTTCCCATATCCCTTTTTTTTTGCTTTCGTGTTTTTTTTTTTTCTGTGGCTTCTCTCTTCCCCACCCCTGCTTTTTCCGCGCGTTGCATTCACGTGACTGGACAGGATCTAGTTTTACTGTCAAAGTTCTTGCGGCTTTGGTAAACACCATTTTTTCTATCCCGTTTTCTTTCACCACCCCCCCCCCCCCTTTCCACTCTTTTTTTTTTTTACTTCCTCCCTCTTTAATTTTCGACAGATCATTCGAGAAGCCCCCTCTCTGGTTGGATTATGTAACCTCCCCTTGTTCCGTAAGTTTTTGCTTTTGCAACTTAAGTAGCGTTCCTCCCGATAGGAGCTCGCTCCCCATGCTTGACGGTTGCCTTTCTGCCGACGTACCCTTCATAGGCTATGATCTTATCTTTACGACTGTCGCAAATTGACTTTTCTCCTTTTTTCCTTCCCCTTTGAGACTATCTAACACCCCTTGCGTCCGCGCACTGCTCGATCATGATGAATCCCACCTTAACGTAACTTCCCCCCGACGCAAAACTCTCCTTCCTACTCTGCTACGGGAATTAAACTTCTTTTTCTTTCCCCGCAACGACTGACCTTGAGAGATCTTTTCTTTCTTTTTTTTGCCCGTCCGTCCTTATAGAGTTTCTCCCCTTTTTTCCCCCACTCTTAACGGACAGATTTAATTCTTCCCTCGCGTTGTTTATTGATCCCTTCGACCTGGCCAATAAGGATAAGTGGGGTCACTTTTTTCTGGAGAAAGCCCCCCTCATTTTTTGGCCCCCGCACCCTTTTTCTTTTTTTTCTTCATGTG
>Ga0179593_1625618_pt1 | contig 11194 bp, 14 predicted proteins | sample CZODoug2_1_08_16_FD_185931 | JGI IMG/M metagenome (GOLD analysis project Ga0179593, IMG submission 185931) | Vadose zone soil fungal communities from Angelo Coast Range Reserve, California, USA - CZODoug2_1_08_16fungal (PacBio error correction) | ecosystem: Environmental > Terrestrial > Soil >... | reverse complement strand
TTCCTTTTTTTCACCCTCTTACCGCGCAACCCCTCCCTTCGGATCGTAGAGCGGGACTTTTTTTTTCCGTACCAGAAAACGGTCTTTTGGGTTTTTTCTTGTAGAACTCCTTTTTTTACGATGTGATGAGCGGTATGGAATCTTGTCTTTCCCTTTCTTTTTCCCCACCCCTTAACCGGTGGTTGCAGAAGTCGTTCTCTCCTTTTTCCCCCCCTAGAAAACGAACGGCCGTTGCAGCCCATGCCTTTCCGTAGAAAAGGGGCAGATGCCGTGGCCCCCGCAAAGGTCTTCAGTTTCCCCAAAGTACAGGGAGCCGAAGAACCCACCCTTATTCTTTTGTCCTCCCCTCTTTTTCTACCGAGTAGGCGATAAGCAGGTTCCTTCAAACGATGAAACAGAGAGTACCGGCCCCCCCCTTTCTCTTTTTTTTTCTCTTCCCCAGCCAACGACGGGTTACACGCCCTTTTTCTTTCTTTCCCCCCCCTTTGTGTAGAGATGTCCCCTGACCGGCTCATGGGACTGAACGTATAAGGAGTCAGTTGTGTGAGCGATCCCCCCCCTATCCCCCCTTTTGTAAGAGTAGGACAGATCATGCCTTCCCACAAAGACATAAGAAAGTAAGCCGGCCTGTGGTCCTTTTTCTTCCCCCTGGGTTGCCTTTTTTTTTTTTGTAGTGTAGATGTCTTCTGGAAGCTAGAACCGGAAGAGTCTGACCCCCCCCCCTCCCGTGGGTTACTCTTTTCCCTTCAAGCAGGTCAACGCACCCCTTAAAGGGAAGGGACTGCGTGACGGTTAAGTTTTTCCCTTTTCCCCCTTTTTTAGCCCCCCTTCTTTTTAACTCTGAAGGAAGTCATTCCCCTCCCCGGTACAGGAGGATCCACCGGACCCCTCATCTCTTCCTTCTTGCGGGGATGATCGAGCACCTCTTTATTTTACAGGGAGGCCGCGATTCTTCCTCTTACCAGTCGGGCCGTGGTTCCTCCCCCCCTTTTTTTTTCCCTTCCCTCTTATGCAAGCGGCCAAAGGAGTAGGTTAGAACTTTTTCTCCCTTTCCCCTTCTTTGCCTGGAAGGGCCCGCCCCCCCTCCTCCCTTTCGAAATGATCAAGGCCCCTCTTCTGCGCTGGAAAGCCCCCGCGGGATTTCCCTTTCTTTCCGTTCCCAAACTTTTCTCCCTTCACTCTTCCTTCAAGAGAGATGGTCAGGTAGGCCGGCAAGACCTCCCCCCTTTCCCCATTTGTCTTACGGAATCATTCGGTCCACCCCCCCCCCTACGTGAAGAGGGGTATATCCCTTCCGGGAAAAGGACCAGGCAACTTCCCCGTGCTTTCCTTGCTAAAGGCCTCAGGTCTCCTCCCTTTTTTTCTGATGGCAGGACTTTTTGACGCGTCCGGAGGAAGTCTGTTGCTCTTTTCCCTTTACCTTCTCCCGATATATGATGGGTGCCCTTGTTTATTCCCTTTTTTTTCTTTTTTTTTTGGTAGGTAGTTTAGGTGATTCCCTTCTAATGAACAATGATGCGACAGGGCGCATATTCTCCCTCCTGGCATTTGCCGAGGTCTCCTCGCCCCCCCTTTGTGCTCAAGGGGACTCCCGTGTGGAGAAATAGATGATTGCGGTAAGGATTTCCTTCCCCCTTTTGTCCTCCCTTTCGTCAGGATGACCGCAACCGCCCCCTTTTTTTTCCTGTGAGGTGAGCAGGACCACCCCCTTCGCCAAATATAGTAAAGAACGCAGGTGCCGACTGTGCCTTCCTTCCTTTCCCAGTCACGGGCCTTTTCTCCGGGACAAGATAAGGATTTGGTAGTTTTTTTTTCTTCGCTACAAGGGCCAGGAGCCAAAGGCCCCCCCTTTGCAGCCCAAGGAAAGAATCTGAAAATTATTGCCTTTTTCCCCTTTCCCCTTTTACTTCCTCCGTTGAAGCGCCCTTTTTCTTCTTTCTGTTAACGGGAATCGCGCTGTCTCCTTTTTCTTCCGGGCCGTACAGTTAACTTTGCGGGCACGGTCCCTGCCTTAGATCTTTCCGCACTCTCGGTCAAACCCCCATCCTGGTCGCGCAGCGCCCCCTTTTCCTTTTCTTTCCTTCCCCCGACAACGACCACAATAATGAATCGTGCACCCCCCTCCAGGCAGTTACGCACATGTAGAGGCACGATAGCGCACGACCGCCTTCCCCCTTCTTTTCTTGTGTTTTTTTTCTTCCTCTCGCGGGGTCGCGACAGATCGGCCCTTTTGCGTAAGAAACAGAGCGGGAGTGCACGAGCACCGATGGGCGTTCGCATCCTCCTTTCCCCTTCCCTCTTTTCTCGCCCCTATGGGTGTGGTCCGCCTATTTTTTTCCTTCCCTGAAATGGCGGATGCGGGCACGGGCCCGCTTTCCGCGAACGACTAGGAAACTCCGTTGCACCGTGCGACCAGTCGTTTTTCCGCTCCCCCCCCACGCGGGTCAACCTCCCCTCCGTTCTTCTTCTCCCTCTTCTTCCGAGTGCGGCAAGCGATCTTTCCATGGAGCGACATCCATTCGGGGTCACCATAGTCCCCTCCCGTTTCTTTTTCTTCCTTCCCGTTCATTCCTTGTTAGAGACCTCTTCCCTCCTGCTCGTGAAAGATAATTTGCTAAAAATCCTCCTTTTTCCTTTTTTTCCTCCAAAGAAACAGGAGACCACTGGGTCCTTCCTGCAGAATATGAAGAGCCTCTCCGACTGCCTTCCTCACCCATCGGAATGTAGAAAACCCTTTTTCGCCTTCCCCCCTTTTTTTTTGCGAGTATGCAGAGTGCTTTTTCCGAAAGGGCAAGAATGGCAGTTACATCATATTCTAAGCCCGACCGTCCTCCCCCCATCAACACTAGACGCAGACATGAGCCACTGGTCACCCCCCCCTTCCCTTTTTAAAGGAAAATGAACAGCACTCCGCAAGAGAAGCAAAAGGCCTGAGGAACCTTTTTCTCCCCCTCGTTGTTCCTTCTCGGCGGCAGGGTCGACGAGATCTCCCTTTTTTTTCCCCCTCTTTGAATGGAAGGTCCCGCCCCTTTCTCCCTATAAAAAGAGGGAAGATCTGGGTTTTTTTTTCCTTCCCCTCACCAATGGGGAAAGAAATCCCCCTTCCCTTTTTATATGAACATTTTCCGGAAGGAAGTGCTAGCTGAAGGGGCCCTTGAACTTTATGGCTTTTCCCAGCCCCTTTTGCGGTAAGCACTCCACTCCTTTTTTTCTTCTTTTCTCCCTTGGAGGGAGAGTGGGGGCCCCCCTTCCCTAAAGTGTCGTGGTGTCTCCTGCCCTTGTCCGCGTTGCATATCGGAGAAGGACTTGCCTTGCGTGTTCACCCTTTCCTCTTTTCCCTCTTCGACAAAGAGACGGGCTTTTCCTGTAATAGAGGAATAGGCCCCCCAGAGCCCCAAACTTGTTTTTTCCACGCGTGTGGACGAGGGAAGCAGGTGATCGTTTTTTTTTTCTTCCGTTCGTTTTAAGGCAAGGAAAGACGGACGGGCCAGCTTTTTTTCCCAAACCATAAACAACACCACAAAAACCCCAACCCCACAAACAAAACCCAAAAAACACCCACCCCACCCCCCACCTCTTTTTTACGGCGGCACAGCGACCAAGCAGGCAGCCGTAATTACCGCAGTTTTTCTCTCGCCTAACCTACGAGAAAAACCTTCTTTGTTCCCTCTTTTCGTTCCCTATGAACAGCCGGAGACATCTAGACCGTGGCTTCCCTTCTGTCCGGCAACACCAGGAAAGGATCTCCTTCAGATCATTTTTTTTTTGAACTGCTGATTCGAAGAATAGGAACCCCCCTGTTTCCCTGAAGAGCAAAGAGCCTTTATACCTAGTGTGACATCTAGTGAATTTAACCTTCTGCTGGGGGAAGTCCCTTTAAAAAAAGACCGTCTGGGGAAGAGTGGAACGGGCTTGCAAGAAATAGGTACACCCCTCAGAAAGATAGAAAAAATATTCGAGAAGGTAATTATACGGGAGGAACCAGACTGGGTCAAAGGAAGATCGGTTTATAATAGAGAACTTCCAAAGGTAAATCACTTAAAGTAGGGGTAGAGGTGTAGGCGCGGGAAAGTTGATACACCTTGGGGAGGCGAGAAAATACACACTTTGGGGTGTTTATGGGGGGTTTTTGGTGGGTTGTTTTTTCTTATAGGTTTGGGTTTTTGCTTGAGTGTGTTTGCTTCCCCTTGTTTTTTTTTTTGGGTTGGGTTTTTTTTTTTTGGTTATTTTTTTTTTTGGGTGGTTTCTTTTTTGTCTATCTTTCTCATGGTTCTTGGGGGGTTTCTCTTCTGGTGTGTTTCCCTTTGTTTTCTTTCCTTTTTTTTTTTTTTTTTTGTGTTTTTTGGTTTTCTCTCATCTTTCTTCCTCGGGTTTTTCCCCCCACGCCTCCCCTTGGCCGTGAAAAGGATCACCCCTTTTTTTTCAATTCTTTCCTTTCAAGGAAAAGCTCTACGATCCTTTTTACGGTTGGACCTGGGGCAGGTAATCAACATCTCATCTCTTTTAATAATCCTCCGTTGTGTTCTTTTCTCCCTGTGTCGGAGATCCACGCCTTCCGTAAAAACGGACGGCATAGCTAGATCTGGGCCATGAACGGCTTCTTTTTGTTACGCGTTGAAGTGCCCCCTTTGTTTCTTTCTTTCTCGGTAATAATGCTTTTTGAGAAATCACCGTTTTAGCGGACATTTTTGTTCGCGAAGTAGGCGCTCTCTTTCCCCCCCCTCTACCCCGAAATGTCCCCTTTTTACTTCTACGAGAGGCCGCCCCCAAGTAGCCTTCCCCCTTCTTTTGTCCTCCCGGGCTTTAGCTTTTTCCCCCCCTATGGCATGACCGATAGAACTCCCCCCCCTTTTTCTGGCCGCACCACCCGTCTTCCCGATAGTTGATGGAGATGCTTTTCTTTACCGTATTAGGCGTCTAAGGCTTTTTTTCACCAGACGTTTCCCCCTCTTCCCCCCCCTCTTTCTTGGTGGAAGGGACGAAGTACCCCCTTCTCTTGGAAAGGACCACCGGTGTAGAGTTCACCTTCTTCCTTCTTCGCCGGTGCCTCGCAGAAAACCCCCCTGACCCTTTTTTTTCTTCCCGTCGATAAGCAGGTTACCCGAACCTTCCCCCCGCATAAGGAAAGTAGAGAAGGGCTTGGTTTTCGCTTCCCGGGGTTGCCGTCTCCCTCCTTTTCATTCTCCCTCGTCGGTAATCGCCCAGGGCATTTTTTTTTTTAAAAGCCAAATAAAAGGACCCGGAAATGTTTTTTCCTCTACAGAAGGTGACACTCCCCCGGTCCTTTCTTCTCCCTTTCAGGGAAGGATGGACGTGAGTGGTCCTTTTTAGGTAACAAAAGGGGTGCTGTTACCCCCCCCTCCCCCCTTCCGTCATGGAATGGACGAAACCTTCCTTCCCCCCCCCCCCGGACCGGATAAGCTCCCTTCTTTTTTCTTAGAGAAACAAACCCTAGCCCCGATTGATAGAGGATATTTGAAGTTTTTTTGCCCCGGATGACGTTACCCGTCAGGCGTTGGCCCCTTTTTCTGTCCCCGGTTCAGAAAGGCAAGGCCGTCGCCGATATTCTCCCCTTATTAGGAGACAGAAGAAGCGGAGACACCCGACACGTTAGTGGCCTCCGTTTTCCCCCTCCCCCCCCTGTCGAAATGATTTTCTGCAGCCCGAGGAGGCGTTTTCCCCTCCCCAAGGGGATGGGTTTAAGCACTCCTCGCCGTAAAGTTTCACTGTCCCTTTTTACGAGCAAGGAGGACGTCCCTTTTTCCCTGTTTCGGTGCCAACGACCCTTGTGTCGGGTGGAGTGTTATGGCCCCATGTTCATATATATCTTTCCCCCAAGATGTACAAAATCGCCTTTTTCCTCCCACCCTCTTCCCACGGGGAGCGGGAAAGGCCATTTTTGCAGAAATGGAGGCTAGCTTCGAAACCTCCATTTTTTTTTTTTCCGCGGGTGTGAAGGAACTGCTTTTTTCCTTTCCCCCCCCTTCGGCAGTGGACGTTTTCCGCCAACTAGCGATCTTGATTGGGCACTTGTCTCAGTTTGCGCTCCTTTTTGTCTTCTGGTTCTTTCGGGGAGGGCGGCGTTTTTTTCCCTCTCGGTGACGCCATGCGGCCAGGTCTATTTAGGCGTCCTCTGCTCGTCCGACGCTCTTCCCTTTCTCAAGAGTTTTCTTTTCCCCTGGGCCCTGACATTCCGATGATTGCCTTCTTTTTCGGAAGGCAAGAACCGAGGAGTGAGTCCTTCGAGGTTTCTTCCGTGGATCCGGTTGCGGTGATCTTCCCACCCTTTCCCTCTTTCCCTTTGAGCAAATTATCTGTCCAGAAAGTGCATGCTTTTCCTTTCCCCCTTTTGGAATGACCGGGAAAGGGCACGTCTTGGGCCGTGGGCTCGGCTTTTTTGATGGATGTCGCCTAAAGGGCAATTTACTTTCCCCTTTTTCTTCTCGTCCGCACTTTCTTCTTTTCCGGCGGCAAGGAAAACTTCGCGTGACCTTGATCGCATGTCCTTGAGAGTTACAGGTAATCGTGCTTTTCTTCTCCTCTGGTCTAGTCCTGGTTTTCAAGGAACGAATAAGACCAAGTTCCCTTATCTCGGCTTTGCTCTTTTCCCCCCTCAGGTCGCTCAAGCGTACGCCCCACGACGCTTTCTTCCTACCTCCTTCCCTCCTTCTTCCCTCCGCGAGTGGACAGCGACCCTCCAAGTCTCCTTTTTTCCCAAGAGAGGATATATAGATATTTTACTCCCTCCTCCGGTTGGTGTGAGATTTTTGTTCGCTGCAGATCGGCCATACATAGAGGTAAGGCCTTTGCGTTTCTTTCCCCCCTCTCTTTTTTCCCACGAGAAAGATGGGGTCGTTCGTCGACGTCTCTCCCTTTTTTTCTCACATGATGGGTGTGTAAGAAGAAGGCAGCCCCCCCCTGTTGCCGATATCCTTTTTGAAATCTTTTTTCACTGTACTGCCCGGAATAGCGAACTTCCCTCTTCATTTTTTTTTCCTCCTACTCCCTTTAACAATAAAGGTAATGATCACCCCATTCCTTCTCTTTTTTTTTCCTAGAAAGTAGTTAATATGAGGGAAGAGTGCAGTCCTCCCTTTTTGTTTCTTTTTTTCCTCTTGGGCCGTTGGCTCCTGGACATGAGAGACATCCAATCGTCTTTCCTCCTCCTTCTCTCCCCGTGCGAACGGCCGAGGCCTTTCCCTCCCTTTTTCCCCCCACAGTAGGAAAGATGAGTTATGACAGTCTAATTTTGATAAAATCATGCGCCTTTTGTCCTGATCACCTACACCAGGAGAAAAGGGGCAAACCCTTTTTTTCTTCCTTCTCCCCCTGCCGAGGACGCCTACGCGGTGATGGCCGGCTCTTTCCCTTTAAGAAAAGGAAGAGTAACACTTTGATCAAATGATTGTTTTTTGGCGTTTTCTTCGCGCCCGCAATAGCCCTTTCCCGTCATTCCCCCTTCCCCCCCCCTCCCCCCCCCCCGCAGCCCTACCCGTAACTCCCCCTTCCTTTCCACCAAGAAGAAGACTGAAAGAACCCGGACCTTTCGGAAAGGAACATGAAACAGAACGTCCACTGTGTCGCCTCCTTCTTCCGTTTTCCATCCAGAAAACGACGCGGTTCTTAGCCGGTTTCTTTTTTTTTCAGAAATGTGGATTGCACCCGACCCCGCTGTCATTTTTTCCCCGTGGGATAGGTTTGGCTTATTTTCTTTCCTCTTTCTGGGGATCTTGGGGGTTTTTTTTTCCTAGGAAACAAATGGAGGCCCGAAATTCACCTTTTTTTTTTCCTACATGACCCCTCCTCTTCTTTCCCCCCTGCCTGACTATGCAGGCGGCCCCTTTGCGGAGGAGTGGCTTTAAACCTTTCAGAGCCTCCGCGGCGTTTTTTCTCATTTCTCCCCCTTCCCTTTCCTTTTTTTTCGGAAAGGACCACTTCCTCTTTTGTAGAAATGAGGAGTTTCCTCCTCCTTTGGAAGATCCCTACTGCCTTTCCTTTCTTTTACCCAGAAGACCTCTTTTTTCTCCCTCTTTTTCCCGTCATGAGCAAGGAAGGGAATACGACGGTGCCCTCTTTGCTCTAGACCTATGGTTGTCTTTTTTTCCCTCCCTCCCCCCTCTTTTGCCTCCTCAGATGGAAGTCATTTCTGTGGGTTTGTGTAGCAGCCTTGAACCTGTCCCTTTTCATGACGGACGGCAGATATAAACCTTGCGTTCCCCCCCCCCCCTTTTTTTCTGGGAAGGCGGCCCGGACCCTTTTTTCCCTTAGGAGTGGAGCGGACCGTCGGGGAAACCTTCTTCTCTGGCGTCCGCGGTGGGGGCGGTAAGAACCGCCTGTTTTTTCCTCTTCCGACGGAGCCATCTACCCCTTTTTTTAAACGGCACCCCAGGTTTATTTAGTTCTCCGGTGCTTTTTCCCCTTCCCTTCTCGACGTTCCGGAGGCGGTGGTTTCCTTTTTGAAAAATGCATTATAGCCCTTGCCCCCCCCACGGTAAGGTTTTTTTTTCTCTCCAGGACCTCCCGTGAAATATACACCTTTTCGGCAAACTTTTGTTTACCGTCTGCCCGGAAAACCACGTTTTCTTCCCCTCGCGGGGCAGCGGTTCTTTTTGGAAAATGCTGATCGCTCCTTTCTCCACCTCCCTTTTACCACTAATCCGGGGGTGTCCCTTCTCTTTCCCACTTTTCCTTGCAGTCCATGCAAAGAATTTCTGAGAAAAAGGTGGCAGGACACTATCGGGTGATACGGCTATTCCTTTTTTCCTTCCGCAGGGGATAAAAGTTTTTGGTAGAGGTTTACTTCGAGTTCCGGTTTTGGGGGGTTTTTTATCAGGCCGACTTATGACCCCCCTTTTTTTTCGCGACAAGGTTTGTTCTATCTCCGCATAAAAGTATAAACCTGTTCCGTCTTCTTTCCCCCAAGTTTTAAGTTTACTTTTTTCAATGGCACAGAATATAAGAGCCGCCCGTGGTTTCTTACCCTTCCCCTTGATCGCCGGAACCCCCCCCCACCTCCCCCTTTCTTTTTTTTTTTGAGAGAAATGTTGTGAAGGTTTTTTTCTCCCATGATTAAAGGAAAGGTACCCTTTTCAAACAGTCTGGCTTCTTTGGAAAGATGGTTCTCCTCCTCCTGTTTGACAGAAGTTCCTTCTTTTTTTCTTGATTGATGAGGTCCGGCATGTTTTTTTGTAGTATTTTTCCTCCCACCACCAGGAAAGGTTTTTGTCATTCTTCGAGAAGCACGTTCCCCGCGCTTTCAAAAGAAAGTGGAACTGAGTTTTTCCCCGGCCGGGCCGACAGGAGAAGTACGTTCTTTCAGTGCCCGCCAAGTTCCCCCTTTCCAGGTCCCCTGTCCCTCCCGGTGTCGCAAGCAGCCCCCCCCTTTTTTCTTTTCCTTTCTTGAGTTGTCGACCGAGTCTTCTCTTTTTCCCCCCCCGGTAACAGATGAAAGCTCTTACCGGAAAGGTTTCTTTTCCTTCCCAGGGCCCTCCGGTTCAGCCTTTACGTCCTCTTCCCCTTCTGGTAATGGCCTGCCTTTTCATGGAGAAGGTGAGAGCATCCAACCACCGGTTGTGTAAGATTCTTTTTTTTCTTCCCAGAACCGTCCACCCCCCACCCTTTTTTTTTTTTTTTATAGAGGACTGTTTTGGAGAACCAAGGGTTTTTTTCCTTTTGCCCGGTTGTAGATGTCTCCTTCCTTTTTTTTTAGAAACAGGCAGGTGAGGACAGCACCCCCCCTTACAAGGTCTCTTTTTTACCCGCCCGAGTAAACCCTCCCTCCCCTTTTCTTACCTTATGGCATTTGCTTCCCCCTCCGTAAAAGGAGAAAAACCGGTGTGTGAAGTTCCCGCATTCTCCCTTCATGGCCTGTCCTTCTACCCCTTCCCTTCGGCGAAACCCGAACCGGTACCCTCGAGAAAGCGTTGCGGGGATGATTGAGACCCCTCTAGAGGCTCTGGTGGCCATGGCGTCCTTTTCTCCTCTTCCCCTCTTCCGTGAAAAGTCGGCTTTTTTTCCTCTTAGGCTTTAAAGTTAAGCAAGGCCAGGCCGTCGCGAGATGCCCCCACTTCCCTTGAGACGCCGCAGGCAGACAAAAACGGACACTTCTTTTTTTTCCTTTCAGCCAAATCCGGGCCCCCCCTTCCGAAGCTTCCTGAGATTCTTTGGGCTGGGTTTAATCCCTCTCCTTTTCAGGGGGCCAGAAGGCAAGAGAAATGCGGCTGCGCGGACGATGGTTTCCTTTCCCCCCCCCGTTCTCTACCCCTTTCCTGGGAATTGGTGCGGTCGTTGTAAGTCATTGAAGTCCCCCCCCCCCACGATCAAAAGAGAGGCCTTTTCCCTCCCATCTGTAAAAAGGGTCTATGTTTTTCTTCGTGCCGCCAAATGGCTTCTCTTTTCTTCCCCCCCTCTCTACTGAATGCTCGAGGTGCTCTTCAATGCTCCCTTCCGTGCTGCTCCCTCGTCTTTCATTTTCCTTTACCGAAATAGACTCTTTCCCCCCCTTGGCTAAGTGATTTCGTTAGTTGGTTGTTTTTTCCGTTTCGGGTAGTTAGGGATGTCTTTTGGGGATGAAGAATGTTTTCTCCTTTTTTTGTCAGGGCGATGGCTTTTTTTTTTTTTCCCCTCCGCATGAACGCGGCATCCCCCCCCCCCCCCCAAAGGTGATAAAGTGAATCGTCCAGGGGGTTTTTTGCCATTTTTTTCGGCGTCCCCCCCCTCACCGCAGGAGGCGACCCGCGGCAGAGTTCTTTTTTCCTTTCTTTTTTCCAGTGGGCAATGAAGGTGAGGTGAGCATTCCACCAATTTTGGCCCATTCCCATTATCTGTCCAGAACGCCAGCGGGCTACTTTCCTTTTTCCCCTCCACCAATGTGAATGACTTTCCTTTTTTTCCGGGCTCTAATGGGTTTTCGTTTCTTGGATGTCGCAAAGGGCAAGGCTCCTTCCCCCCTTCTCCCTATCTTTCCCCCGCACTAGGACCGCATATGGAACTACTTTCTCCCTTTTTCATACAAAGTAGAGGTTGACTCTCAGTGTTTTTTTGGGCTTCCGTTCAAGTTTCCTCTTTTTTTTCCTTCTTTTGGAGTTAATAGTCCGGGACCTTCCTTCCTTTTTTTTCTTCTTCCTGAAGTGAATGGGATCTATTCTCCCGGGCACTTTCGGTCCCTTTTCTGCGCATCGTGCCGCGTCCCTCT
>Ga0179593_1484979_pt1 | contig 11194 bp, 10 predicted proteins | sample CZODoug2_1_08_16_FD_185931 | JGI IMG/M metagenome (GOLD analysis project Ga0179593, IMG submission 185931) | Vadose zone soil fungal communities from Angelo Coast Range Reserve, California, USA - CZODoug2_1_08_16fungal (PacBio error correction) | ecosystem: Environmental > Terrestrial > Soil >... | reverse complement strand
TTTTTTTCCCGCGTTTCGACACTTCAAACGAATTTCACAGGAGTGTTTCTTTCTTCTCTCACTTTCCCTTTTTCCCGATCCTTCTTCGCGTACCAGGGCTTCTAGGCACTTTGTCTTTCCAACATGCCCGTTGCCGCCTACTTTCACGCTGGCCAGAATTTCCCTTCTTCGGCTCGACACGGCTGGGACAACGCTCCACCCCTTCTGTTCTTTGGTTCGGGTTTCTGCTTTGCAACGGGTCCCGCCTCCTCCGCCGCTGGGCCGCTGCCGAATTTTTTCCCTTGTTCTCGTTCCCGCCCGAAATCCCCCAAAAGCATTTGCGCTTTTTGTTTGCGTCAGCCTTTTGTGTTCTTCTAATTTTATTTCCTTGTCGGACGCAACGACGTCCGATTTCTTCAGAGCTTTTCCCAATCGCGCTTTTTTTCTAAGCCCCTCCGGCATGATCTGCTTGAAGGCGTGCCGACTTCTATCTTTTATGCCTTCACTCCCCCAGCGCGCGCCCGGCCGGACGCTCTCACCCCTTCCTTTCCCCAATCTATTTGATGTCAGTCAGTTCTCTTCTGAGTCGGGACAATCAGTCGTAATGGAGACGCGCTCGCTCCTCCCTCCCTTACAGTGTCACCCTTCTATGCGTTTACGATAATTTCTCTCCCCAAAAACATCCACCCGAGACGCCTTCCCACGTTTTTTTTCCTCCGCTGGCAAATCGCGTGCCTCGCCCTGACTCCTCTTTTCCGGACAAACAACTATCTTGATTGACGGACTGGCCAGGTTCTTTGCGCGGGAATAACGCTCACCGTGCTTTTTCCCCCCGAGGTCGCGGTCCGGAGCTACTTCATCAATCCCCTCTTTTTTCTTTTTTCTTTCTCACCCGAACATTTATTCGAGTCGCAGATTCCAGCGCGGAACCCCCCGGATGCGCGACATGCCTTCACCCCTTCCCCCTTTCCTTTTTTTTTTCTGCTCGAGGCTCGACTCCGGCTAACCTCGATACTTCATCGTTCCCCGCCTCTCCTCGTTTGAATGTTTCTTCCGCCCCCGTGAATGTAGCGGCCGCCATGGGGATGTTTTCCGCGTTCCTTTCCTTTTTCCCCTCACATCGCAGACATGCGCGCAGTAATGATAGGGTGTTCCCCCACCTTTCTTCTCAACTTCAGTGATGACTGTTCGTCCGTGGCGGCTCGGCATGCTTGTCGATACACTCCCTCACCTGTACAGGGCGGGATCGTTCAACGAGCGCTGGCTGGTCATTTTTTTGGATGATTTTTCTTTACGGCTTGGTGGGTCACCTGACGAGAACTGTTGGTACCTTCCCGCACCGAACTCCTTTTTCCATTCCTCTCCTCCCTTTTTGTTGTGAGGTCTCTCGGCGGCGGCGCTTTCCCCCCCTGCACATTGCGTCGGTGGAGTTCCCGCCTCTTGAGACAACCGCCCCCCCTCCCCCCTTCCTTGACATCCCAGAGCTCTTGACCCGCGTTCCCCCCCCGTACACTTTTCCCCTCTTGAGTGAGTTCGAACCTCCTCCTTTCTTTTTCCCCATTGTCGCTGATTAGCTCAGGAAGTGCAGAAAAAGTCTGTTTCCCTCGCATTCGTGTCTCCCGAGATTGATATGTTGCCTTATAAAGTTCTACACTTTCTTCAACCTTTGCGATCTCAGCTTTTTTCTCGCGAAATCATTTCGCGGGCCACCCCAGAGACGGATTCGAGGTTCGCGTCAAGCGAGCCTCGCACTTTCGACCCTTTCGGCTACTCCGACCCGTTCAAAACTTTTTCTTCCCTTCCCCAAGGTTTCCGTCTGAGACGGCGCGCTGGCAGTATACGCAGGTCTACTTTTCGCAAGTCCCCCCATTTTTTTTTCCTCGATCCTCCCCTTCACCTAGAACTCAAGGTGAGCCGGTTTTCCCTCGATCTTCCTCCCCGTCATCCTCAAGAGAATGGTCTCTCTAGTTTGCGGAGCGTTTCTTCGAGTTCGAGAACGCGTTTTTTAGCCCTTTTTTGCCGGATGTTCCTTTCGGAAGGCATCGGTGCTGGTTTTTGAGGATGACTGGACTCCGATCCCTCCAAGTCGTTTTTGTGACAACTTTGAGGTTCGTTTTTTCTTAGCTATCCCACGCCGTTCGCGCTCCACGTCTTGCTTGTCGCCCCCTTTTAATTTTCCTTGGTCATTCACCTTGGCTGGTAAAAACGCCTTTGTGTTTTGGTCTCAGGCTCCGGCGCGCTCCGCTCTTGCACTTTCCCAAGGTGCGTAGCCGCAGACGTCAGTGGATAGCTTGACCTTGCCTTCCCGATTTTTTCCTCATGACGGCTGCTCTCTCCGCGCGTCTGGTCCGAGACTGTTCTTGCTGAGCGCCAATCGAAGACTTCCTTTTTGACCATGAACCGTTTATTTACCCCCCCCAGCTTTCTCGTAGAGTTCACCCCTCGTTGCCCCGATTCCCCGTCTACGACGAGCGCGTTCCCGCGCTGCTTCAAGTTTTCCCGAGGCGTATGGCCTTTTTGGTCCATCTGCGTCAACCCTTACGTGCGCAGCCGCCAGCAATTGTCGTTCCTTTTTTTTCGCTCCCTGACAGCCGGTGTGCTGCTCGCTTGCATTTGAACATCGTGCTTTTCCATTGCTGGTCGGCCAAGAATGTGGGCCTTTCTTCCCCCGGGCCCGTTCGAGAATCTTGGAACGAGGATCTTCTGCCCCCCTTCCTTTAGCTCCCCTCGCTCCACGTTTGCAAACCCCCGGATTTCCTCAATTCTTTTGACTGTCCCCCCCTGTTTTCCCAGCCCTTTTCTTTCTTCAACGATTTTCAGCTGCCCCTTCTTTGCAGCCCCTTGCTTGAGCTGTTAATCAAACCACGCAGGGTTCGCTGTCAGCCGATGACGCCATGTCGCTTTTGGTTCGCGTGTAGGCCGCCTAAAGCAAGGTTTTTTTTCTCCATTGCATTGTGTCTTCCGCAACCCCCTCCCTCTTTAATTCCGCAGGCTGCTCGCCACGGTTTTTTTTTTTTTTGTCCCGGGGACTTTTTTTTTCGCGCATCTAGCCGGGCATCTTCAGCCGTTCGCTTTTCCATCTCCCTCCTTATGAACTGAGCAGGCCCCCGGTTTCCCGGTGGACTCTATACAACTTAGCGCTCTTTCTGTTTCTGCGAACCCCCTTCTTCCTCGGCGCATCTGTTTTCCAATCGGGATTAGTATCTTTAGCAGTTTTTCCTTCCTTTGCGGTCACTTTTCCCCGCCTCCCTTCTGTTCTTTTTATTGCGCTTAGAGCTCCGAGCACATCGGATCAGTTCCCCTTAGTCGTCTTTCTATTTTGTAGTGCGATTTGAAACGATCTCGAAACCTCTATCCTTTTTCTTCCCCCCCCCTTTGTTGCTATATCTTTTTCGATTAGCCACTTTTTCCTGACAAGGAAATCTGTCCGCGTGGCGTCGGGCTGCCGAGTGGGATGATTCCGCCCTTTTCTCTATCCCCCGCCCTCCCTCTGTGGGTCTCCCCAGGGACCGATGGCGCTCTCATTCCCTCTTTTTTTTCGCATCCCGTCACCTGACACCTTTTTACGTGCGCTCCTTGGATTCGCTGCGTAAGCCGTTCCCCCCATTCCTCTTTTTAGTTTTTCTTCTCCTCTGACCCGTTTTCCTGCTCTTATACTTACCTTAGGCTTTTTTTCAACCTTTTCTTTTTCCTTGGCTCTGCGGCGCCCCTTGACACAGTCACCCCTTGAACCGGCCTGTCCTCGTCAGCCTGCGGTCAACCATCATCCCGAGTTGTTTTTTTCTGCTCCAAGTTTCCTCTTCCTGGCTGAAGTGCTTTTCGGACAAGTTTGCACAAGAGAGGCCTCTTGGCTGGTTCCACAGATGCGTCGGTGATGTGTATTAAGGCTCCCCTATTTCCGTGGTACTCGCTGCCTTTGTTTGATTCCCACCCCACTTTTTCGCTACACTTCAAAGAATTGGCTTACCTTTTTGCCATTCCTGCGCGCAGGTGCTGTGCTGATCTTCTTTCTTCTTTCCGCTACCAGGAAACGGACACCGATGTTTTTGAGCTCTGCCCGGCATCGAGCGCCTCACACGACTTTTCACATAAGAGCATTCCCGCTCGGCCGCGATCCTGTTTTTTTACGGACAACGTCCCACTTTTGCTTTTTTTTTTTCCCTTTTCGTTCTCGCGTGAAGGGACTCGACTGCATCCGCTCAGATGCCCCGACGCCTCTTTTTTGGCCCACGCGTCTTTAGTTCCTCTGCTAATATCAACAGAATTGAAACTTCCCCCTAGCGCGGTAAGTTTTTGCTTGCATTTCTTTTCCCTTCCCGCAAACGACGTTCGATGGGCTGCTAGCCCAGACCTTCCTTCTCCTTTTCGGCAGAAGCAGCCCCCTTTATTGATTCTTGCTTGAAAGCCCCTCCCCCTGCCGAATCCCGTGATCGCCACGGGATCTGTCCCCGCTCATAACCTTTTTTTTTCAGGCTTTTCTTCCTGCTCACAGCCCGTTTGACCAACTTCGCCTTTTCTCTGTTTGATATGTCTTTGTCAACATCACCTTCGACTTGGAGACTCCCCCCGGCTTGGGTTCCTGCAGCACAACTGTTGAATCTTCCCCATCCCCTTTTGCGGCTGTTTCCTTGATCGATTTCATTTTTCTTCCCCGCCCAACCGTTTGCCCGATTCCCCTTGTCCATCCTTTCATCCTGTGGCTAAACCGCGGTGATTTCCCAACTCGCTTTCCTGAAGGCCCCACCTTCTACTTTGTCTGATGAAGTGTTGCTGCCGGTGCATAGAGAGGGGAACGACCTGCCTCCTTTTTTCTATTTTTTTGTGTTTTTTCCCCCCTTCTCTACTTCATAAATGCTAGTGGAGGAGGGATTTCCATTTTTAAAATGACTGAAGTCAGATCGTCCGTGAGGAACCCCTTTTTTTAGACCCCTGCTTTGACTGCAGCCGGCCGTAGCAAGAATGGAACCCTCTTTTTTAGTATTGAGAGCTCGAGAGAACATCGAATCCTTCATTCGTTTCCAGAGATAGAGTTTTCCTTTTCGCTATAATCTCCTTCTCGCGGAGAACGGGAGACCTTCAGTTTTTGAAGCGTGCCCTTTTCTGCACATCGCCCCACCGCGCGCCGTCCTGTTTCCTACTGGTTTGTGTCCCTAGTGGTCTTTCTCCTGCCATCGTAAGAGATCTCCTGGTCGCAGTGTTGTTCCAATGATTTCTTCATCTCATTCTGAACCTTACAGAGGGGACGCGTTCTTTGCGTTTTGTTTGTCCCTTGGCGTTTTTCCTTGCTGCCTTACTCACGCGTCAGCGACTGTTGCGTTTTATCGTCCCTCTTTCTTTTTCATTCATCTCCCGCCTTTCGTGCTGGCGCGGCGATTCAACGCACACGCGTTCGCGTTCGTTTTTCTCATCTTTTTCTTTCCCGCAGCCCCCCATAATCCTGAACAGCAATCTCCGCGGAACCTTTTTCCGCGCTGTCTTTGCGATCTGGAGCGTGAGATCGTCCCCTTGCCGTGAGGCATCTCCATTCCTTCGCTTTTTCACGCGTCAACTTGGCAGAGATAAAGTCAACCTGGTTTTCCCCCCCTTCATTACCTGTCGAGCTGTCTCGATGTGGAAGGAGCATCCGCCCCCTTTACTCCATCCCTTTTTTCCCCCTGCCATCCTGGTCGTCTTCGAGTCGAAATAATTCATAAGCTCTTCCATCTTCCATTCGGATTTGACTCGTTCGTTAGTCGACTCTCCAGCCTCTGCCCGCGATGCCAGTCCCGGTCTCCCTTTCCCAGTCGCGCCACCGGTTCGCTTTTTCCCCGTCGGCGCGCGGCTAGAGCATGTTCTTGACACTATTCCTCCGACGTTCTTTCAGTTAGCGCCTTCCAGCGACCTAGAACTCGGGTTTTCGTTCTTCCCGCCCGATTGTCCCCTGCACTTTCATCTCCCTCGAAGTGTTTTTCCATTCGGCAGCGCGAGGAGTGTTCGTCTTTTTTCTTCTTTCTTAGCCCCCCGGATTTAACCTGATGGAACCCGATAAGGGGAAGGCTTCTCTTTTTTTTCGCTGATTCCCGTCCACCTGAGCGTTGGTTGACCTCTGGTCCTTGCTTTCGTTTCGCTCCCCCTCCCTTTGTCCGACCACATCTACGGAAGGTTCCACTGGCTTGGTCCCACTGATCTGTTTTTTTCCGGCCTGCGCGCGCTTGCTTAGGTTTTCTTAAATTTTCCTCCTTCTTTTGCTCTCACGTGTCAGTGCACTGAGTTGCAAGCAGCAGAATCCTCCTTGCTTGTTTTCTTTTTTCTATGACGAGCATGGTGATTTTTCATCGAAGATTCGTTGCGTCGCAAAGTACGCCCACGTGATCCCCTCCCCTCTTCTTGTGCAGTTTTCCCCCCCCCACCAAATTCTGTTTCGATTATGGCCCTTACCTCTTTTGGCCTCGCTCACTGTTTTCTCGGACAGACACTCGGATGGCGCGTCGTCTTTCCGCTTCCCCCCCGCTTTTTTTCGCCTTCCCTTGTCGTTGTCCCCAGCCGTGCTCGCTCCCCTCCTCCCGCGCTCTTTGCTTTTCTGTTCCAGAGTTAAATTCCGCGCTGATGCCGGGCTTCAGTTTTCCGTTCTTGTGCCGGAATTCCTGGTGTAACGGAATCTGACTGCTCGGTAAGCACCCCTCCCTTCTGCTCCCCACTTCAAACCTTATTTACCAATTCTGAAGTCGGTAGCGCTGCATCCCTTGTAGTATCACCCTTTCAGACTCACCCCTTCGCCGCCATAAAACTTTCGGCCTTAATCCCCTCCCTTTTCGATTGTTCAGCCGATTGTCGCCCTCTGTCGGCCGCGCTGGGTAGCGTGTCGGCCAGTCTCAATTTATGGTTTTGCGCCCGCTCCTTCTGCTGCTTTCCGGCAAACAAACTCGCTTTCCGTGCTTTCTTGCTCCTCCTCAGTGGTTGGTGTTTTTGACGCTGTGTCCTCTCCGCACCGAGCGGTTAATCTTCAGAGTCGTCTTTCCCCCCCCCCCCATTTTTTTTCAAACCTTCTTTCTGAACCGTCGGTGGGAAGCTCCTGAATAGCGGGATTGCTGTCTCGCTCTTGAACTTTCCACCCTGGCGCCGGCGCATTTGGCCAATCGATGATTCTAATTAATTTCTCTCTTCTTTCCAATTTGAAGCGCCTCCACAGACTTGTCTGGATTGAGCTTTTTTGCACTTTTTCCAGCCCACTAGTCTTTCCTCCCCAGACTTTTTCTCCCGCGATATGGTCCAACCTCATAGAACTCCCTTTCTCTTGAGATCTGATTGTTCGAGCGCGTTCCCCCCCCCCCCCCCCCCCCCGACCTTTCTCCAAAGGAATTTTGTTTTTTTGCTTCTTTTCCTACTTGGTCTGGAAGGTGCCTTTTTCTCTACACGCGCACAATCCGCAATAACTTTTATTTGTTCTTTGCGCTTCCCCTTTTTTTTGCAGCGCGACGTCCCCCCCCCGTCGATGCTGGCGAGACGATCCAGATTGGCCAACGTCTTTTGATCTATGCGGCCTCTAGATCTTCATGCGCATATTACTTGAGTTTTCCCCCCCTGAAACTCGGGGTTCCTCTCTTCGCTATTTTCCTCTTTGCATTCTTTTTTTAAGAGTTCCCGCTCTGTGCGGCTCGGGAAACAGCGTGAACCTCAACCCTCCCTTTCTTTTGAGCTGCGTCCCCCTTCCCTCGGTGGTTTCCCACACACGAAATGATAGCGCGTTTCCCACCCTGCTTGCCTGGGTTCAGAGCGTTCCCCTCGCTCTAGATGGAGTCCCACCCCCCTTTAACCCCCTCCTGTCCTTGATGTGTAACCACGTCCGGTTATCGGCCGAAGTTTCTCTTCTGAATGTTCCAATTTCTTCCCCCGCCCCCCCTTGGAGTCCCTTTCTTTTTGCCCGTTGAGCGCAGGTTTTTCTTTTCTCAGAGCAGGAGATTTCCTTTCCCGGTTACCTTCTTCCGGCCCGGAGCGTTGAGCTCTTCCCCATTTCTCCGATGACCTCCCCTCACTTTCACGGAACAGGAAGCAGTTTTACTCCTTTTTGAGAGCCGTTGACGGAAAACTCAAATTGCTGTTCGACGGCTCGTTTTCTCTCATGGTCCCCCCGATCCCTCTTTTCTCGCTGCCGGTAAGCAGAGAGGGCACCCCCCACCCTCTTTCTTTATATTGCAAGGAACTACCACTCTTTTTGAACTCTCGCGGTAAGATGGTGTGACTCTAGCCCACGCAGGAATTCTTTTTTACCAAGACTCGTATTTCTGCTCTCATGCAGACTTATTCCATAACGACTTCTCGCTTTCCCTTCCTGCTTTTTTCCTTCCGGATGCCCTTTAGCAAGACGTCTGTTCCTTTTCGCCTTTCACCTCCCTCCCTTCGTCGTCAGGGGTCCCTCTTCACAGACTTTTGGACCATCTGTTGAGCCCCCCTGCCCCCTCTTGAGTCTTTCCCTCCCTTCTCTTCGCTCGCACTGTCGTGGGATCGTCTGCACCCCCTCCGTTTTTTGTCACCCCGTCTTTGGAAGTGACTTTCTAGTCATTTTTTCCCTCAAAAAACCTCCACCCCCTCGACCGTTCCACTATTTTTCGTTTTGTTCCCCATTTCTAAACTCTCCGCGTTTCTCGAACTCGACGAACACTCCGTATTTTCCTCTTCCCCCTCTTTATGCCAGTGAAGGTTGGTTCATACTTTGCGCTTTAAGCAACCGGCCGTGAGTTCGAGGTCGCGGTTCGCTACTTCTCCTTTCTTTGTTTTCTTTTTCTCCTTGATAACGAAACATGCTCTACGAGCGCCGCCTATTCGTACAGCGCTTCCCTCTTGGTACGCCATCCCATGTTGTTCACGCCCATCTTTTAGAAACGCTGCATCGCGGGCCAGAGCGAGGATAGCCTTTCGCCCCCTTCCTAATCTTGATTGCACTGAGCCTAGAGGAATGATTTAGAATTCCCCACATGTTGACCAGCCCTTTGACCTGGGGTTTTTTTTTTTTTTTTTTTCCTTTTTTTTTAAATCGCCCGTTGAAGAGTGCCTTCCCCCCCCCTTAGACCGTATGCATTTTGATTACGGGTGGACCTCGTGCTTATATTCTTCCACTCTCTTTTCCTTTCAGCCTTGGTTTCCCCTCAGTGGAGGCTGATGAGGTCCCTATCCGTTCATCATCTGAACGGTACATTTTGATTCTACTTCCCTAGTTCTTGTTGCTTCCCAGGATTTGGGCGTGCTTCTAACTGCCTCCCTTCCTCCTGAAATGTGTTTAATCCCCCCGCCATAAAGCCAGCATATATATATTTTAATACCCTTTTTTTTTTTCTCTGATGATGGTCGTTAGTCTTTATGACCCTAAAAAAGGTTCTCTGGTTCGTCGCATACCATGCGAGACAGCATGCCCGCCCCAACTAATTGACACCGCAAGCCTCTCGGGAAACGTTTTTCATAGTAACCCGTGAAGCTACTGATGCCTCTTTCTTTCTCGCCCATTGCAGAGCCGCACTGCGACCCCTTTCGATTCTTTTCTTTCTGGAAGGAAGTGGAACGCTCCCTTTTTCAACCCTTCCCTACGGCGCGCGATTTGCATGTGCAGGAGCCAGGCACGCCCCCTTCACGTTCTCTCATCCATGTCGCCGAAGATTTCCTTTCCCTCCGACATCCTACCCGTGAGCGGGAATCGAAATTACTCGGTTCGCCGGAGTTCACTAGCCCACAGCATCTCCTCCTGCGTGGCGCCGGCTGAGTTTAACTAATTCTCTCCCTTTTTCTAGATGTTGACGTCTTCGCCTTTAGAGCATGTTTTTCTTGAGCCAGCGCCAGCCGACTCTGGAATTTCTTTTTTTTCGACATCCACTCAACGGGCGCCGTTTCTTCACCGCGCGTCCCCCGTACCACTCCCTCCCCGCTTTTTTTTCCTTTCCGTGCCTTACGCGCTTGAGCTGTTTCGAGTTCGAGCTCCGGATTTCCCTTCCCTTTTTCACACTTCACCGTATACGTGGGGCGGTAATAGGGGCGGGTTTTTTGTTCTTCTCCATTCCCCCCGCTTTTTTTTCCCTGTCGAGGTATTGTGCGGCTTGCCCACGACCTGCTTCCATTTTTTTTCTCCAATCATCTCTTCCGGCGTCTAAAAGGCTTTTTAACCCCGTCCGCTTTCTCTTCGTCCGCCGCTGCCCGCTCGAGGTGAAAGGCGTAAGCCGCAGCCGTGCTAGCACGGCTCCCTTTCTTGCTGCGGTGGCTTCGTGCTTTGCGCGGGTTCTGTTTACTTTGAAGGTATGATTCTTTTAGCCAATCCTTACGTCCTGCGTCCGCCAAGGAAATGCCCTATGATCCCCCCCCCCCTGTCTTTTTTTCAAATTTGTTGCTATTCTGTCGAGGACGATTCTCTTTTTCCTTTCGGCAGCGGCCTCCTCTGATTTGGTGCATGTTGAGTCCTTCACCTCTTTCCCCCAGAGCGGCCCTTCTTTTTTTCATTTGTCCTTGTCCGTCCCAGCGTGCCTGCCGAAGAAAGGGATGTTTTCCGAGGCTTTGTTCCCTTTCAAGTGCGTTCTCTCCCCCGATGTTTCAGTTTCCTGTGGAAGTCTTCACGCTTCGTGCCGTATATTTCCCTTGTACCAACGCGTTTTTTGGCCCTTTCTCCCCGAGCACTGCGCGTACAACACTGGCCCAACCGCTTTTCCCTTCTGTAGCGCTTAGCCCCTTGAGTTATTGATTTCATGCCGCTGCCCCCTTAGCCGCATAACAATTGATTTCCCCCCCTTAATCCACACGCCGGGCAGCTTGAAGCCGAATAAGACCTATATTCTGTGGTACGTTTTTCCCCACCTTTCCAGGCGAGTGCGCGCTACCTTGTTTTTTCCCAACACCTCGCGGTTAATTACGCAGGTGCTAGAAATGAAAGGTGAGTGTTTCCCCCTGTGACGCGGTCCCTCACAGAGTTTTCCAATCGACAGTCGCGTCAATCAGCCCTATGTCACTTAGTCGAAGAGCCCCCCGAGTTTATGCTTTTTCCTCTCCCCCTTCTTGATTGCCCTCGAGAGCCGCCATCCCCACCTGCTTCCCGGCCATGTTGTTTGCCCCTGGTTCGTTTCGTCCCCCGCAGGGCCTTCTCGCCGTCAGGGTCACTTTCGTCAAATTTTTTTTCGTGTTGAGATAGCCACCTTCGGAATCAGTCCCCTCTTTTCCCGCCCACGCGTCCCTAATTTTCTCCCTTTTTCTGTCCACGCCCTAA
>Ga0179593_1431772_pt1 | contig 11194 bp, 13 predicted proteins | sample CZODoug2_1_08_16_FD_185931 | JGI IMG/M metagenome (GOLD analysis project Ga0179593, IMG submission 185931) | Vadose zone soil fungal communities from Angelo Coast Range Reserve, California, USA - CZODoug2_1_08_16fungal (PacBio error correction) | ecosystem: Environmental > Terrestrial > Soil >... | reverse complement strand
TCTTCTTCTTCGGGGATGCTGTGTTCATTGGAAAAGGGTCCCCCAGGTTGATTTTTCTTTTCATTCTGTTTTTTTTTTTCGCGTTTCGTCCATCGATTACATAGGTCTGCCAAGTACCGCTAATCCACCATCTTGCGACCGGACCAAACGACCCCAACCCGGCCAGCCTTTTTTTTGGCCTTTTAACGTTTTATTTCCACTCCACTGACAGAGTCCCTCACCTATTCATTGTTTACCTTTGCGACGCGACGACCTGTGTCCTCCGATTTCCCCCCCCCTGGGACCCGCCCGGAGAATTCTTACCGAACACTTTCTTATAAAGGTTTCCCCTTTTCCTCGGGTTTGACTTGATTTTTCGTTTCCCGTTCTTCCGTATCGGATGGTTTCGATTTCTTGCGATCTGATGGATGTCTCTCCACCTTTTAATCATAACCAACGAGTTGGGCCCTGCCGTTTGATTCCTCTGTTAATTTTTGTTTTTGTGTTTGCCCTAGACAAACCGTTTTCCATAAATCATCTTTTTTGTATCCCTTTTTTTGTTCTTTTCCCTCTTTTTAAACGTCTTTTCAGTCATTAAGTGCTTTCACTACATTTTCTATGTTTTTCCCTACTTGCGCACTTTTCCCCCCATCCCTTCTTTTTGCTGGTTTTGCATATCCGCGGCTTTTTCATTCCGGTTCTTTGCAGCAACCCGCATTCTTCCTTTTCTTCCTCCAAGCGCTCTTTCCACTTTTACCGACGGAACTTGCCGACACGTCCAAAAGGGAGGGTTTGCCTCCCCTTCGTGGCAACCACGTCACCTGTAGTTTCACATTGAAGGGAGACCAATTTTTCTGGCTCCTCCCTCCATTTTCTGACACTCCCCCCTCACCGGCTGCCTTCATTAGTTTCAATTTCGTCGCTCATCCATTCTTTCTTCCCTGCGTACATTTAACTCTCTTCTCCTCCCTCCGTTCTTTTTGTTGTTTACTCAAGTCTGACCTTCTTGTTTCCCCTTACGTTTTTGGTCTTCCTCCCTCTTCCAACTTTTTCTTTTTGTTACCCTCGACCCACTGCCCCTCCAAGTCCGGTTAGGCTGCTTTCATTTCCTTTCTTGGACAGTGGGCAAGTCTACGAATCTTGGCTGTCCCTTTCCTTGTGTCCCTGTTTCCTGGTTGACCGCATTTTTTGCACCTTTCCGCCAGGTTTTAGTTCTTTCCCTGCCCCTCCCTTGTTGGCAGGTTTTTCTTTTTTTTTCTTTTCTTTTTCAGTGGCCCCGGATCCCTTTTTCCTCCGCTCTTGTGTGTGAGTAAGGGAAAAATCTCCTTTGCTTGTTCTCTGCCCCGTGCCCTTGTTTCCCAGTAGTTTTTGCGTCTCTGTTTGATCTTGCCCCATTCCCTCTTTTTGGGAGGCGGAATGTCTTTTTCCCCTGTGCGCCCTTTCTCTCTTTCTCTTTTTTTAAACAGAGGTTAATTCCCGCCCCGTTCCACATCAAGACGCCAGATTTTAAACGGTCCCCCCCACAGAGGATGTTTTTTTCTTCATTTGTGTTTTTTCTTCTGGCGGACCACACAAGCAAACTTTGCCCTGTTCCCCCCCCAACGGTGTTTTGCAACGTCGGGGTGCTTTTTCCTGCCCATTTGTAGTACGTTGCATCACCTCCCGGATCGCTACTCGATTTTATCCTACCCCCGCCCGCTTTCAATTGGTCCAGGTGCGACACTGTGCGTCTTCAAACGAGGCTTTTGTTCCAGCTTGGAGAGTGATGTTGTCGGCCCCTGTTCTATTGGTTTGAGGATTTAGTCCAATTTAGCGAGTCGCTACTGTTTTTCTAACGAAAACATGTTTGTGAGCCTGGTCTCATGTCATTTAGTTTCCCTCCCTCCCCTTCCAAGTGGTGGTTGCGTCACATTTTTTCTTGTGTTTGTTGCTTAGCCCCTCTTTAGTCTGGTCCCCCCCCCTTTTTCACCCCCAGTCATGCGGCACTTGCGAAATCCCCCCGTTTCCCAAAATCCCCCCCTTTATTCTTCCCACCATCCACCCGAGTTGGGAGCCATTTCAGAACACACCAAGAGGGGTCCCGTATGTCCACGCGTAGTTACTTAACCTGGGCTAGCCCCCTTTTTCATTCTTTTGACAGTTTCTAGTCTGTCGCTCTTTCTGACTCCACCCGTTGCCCTTACCTTTGGTCGTTTTGTTCCCGAGCATCTCACATTGTTCCCAGTTCCTGTCTTTCACGGAAACCAAGAATTCTTGGGAACGCCTCTCAGCTTCATCTTTTACAGATGTTCGCTTTCAACTCTTCCCTCCTTTTTCGTCTCGAACTGATTTCCTGTGCCCCCCTCGGCCAGTTCGGTTTTTCCTTACCTGGTTACTTAGAAAACGATGCTTTCATTATTTTTTAAGTAATTCTTAAGCCTTCATGTATTCCCCTTTCGCACCCGTCTTTTTCCCCACCTCAGGAAAGTTTTAGTGCCTTCTTCAATATATAGGCCACCCCGCTCTTATTCGCACCCCCGAATTGTCCTTCCCCCTTGGGAACGTTATCAGCCACCTGCCCCCCACAATTAGATTTTTTCTTCAAGTACATCGCTTCAGCCCGTCAATGGCCGAACTTCCACCTGGCACCCTCCTTTTTTCTTCCTGTACTTAATCCCATGACTTTCCTGTTCCTGTTTCCGTTGTCTTTTTACCATATAAAGCTCCCCAGGCCCATAATCGTCTTCTGTTTGGTCCCATCCTGTCCAATTACTGCCTTGTTTTTTTTCCGCGATATTCCCCACCCCTCTCACGTTCGCTAACCCGGGGCACCGTCGTTTCTGGTGCTAGCATTTTATCCTTTACTTTTTCGCCTTCCCCCCCCCACACGGATTTTTCAGTTTTTGGGCGAGACCCCACACGGCAAGACCGCAACCAAAACCGTTGCCGCACTAGTTTGGTCACTTCCTCAGGCCACTTTTTTCGTACACCCCCCTTGTTCCAATCTGCATGTGGCCACCCTTTCTGATATTGTCTCTCCCGTCCACTCGGGGTATTTCGACCCAGCTCTCTTCTTTTTCCCTCTTTTGCTACTGGGCCCAGTGTTCCGATTTAGCCTCCAGTTGGCGGAAACCATTCTTCCCCTCTACACGTCGATTGTGGTATATCTTCGGGTCTCTCGTCTATACAAACTCTTCGGCCCACCCCCCTTTTCTTCTGGTGCGATGTTTCCCTTTTTTTCAGGCCAGACACAGTTCACTTTTTGTACCTCCCTCCTTCCACCCTTGATCTTTTTTTTTTTTTTTCATTTTGACTGGTTTTTTTTCGCAAGGTAGACTGACCCCCCCATATTGGCCCGCTTTCCCAAGAATAAGCCCCGGACCCCTCCCTTTTCTTCTTCATTTTTTTTACTTTCCGTTCCCATTTGGTTTTAGGGTGCTTTGGCTTGAGACGAATGAGAAAACGTCGTCTTCAATGCATTCTTCCCGCCCGTCTTCCCGCGTTGGGCATAGGGTTTGATTTCTGCTTCCAACTTTTTCTCCCTCCCCCCCCCACTTCGAAAAGAAGACCTCCAAAGTTTTTAAAGCTGCCGTGCCTGATTCTGTTCTTTTGCTCTCCCCCAATAGTTTTCGGAAGAATTTCAATTTCCGCGTAGAAGCATATCGGCCTTCGATGAACCTTACATAGTCACTCACCTCTTTCCTTTTCTCCCTGCTGCACCCGTCACACCGGATCGCAAGATGCTCTGGCTTCTTTTCTTTCACAACAAACGTGCTTTTTTGCACCCCCGCTGCACCAGGAGGTCTTTTTTGGCGGTTTTTCTCACCGTGAGGTCCAGATTTTTTGCCCCAACCTCAACTCCCTCGGTGATTTTATCCCGGGCTTCCCTACCACTAGTGGCAAAACCATTGTTCCCATTCATAATATTGGGCCTTTCCCCCCCTCTTTGCCTGAATATGCAAGCGGTTTTTTTTACTATCCTCCCGCAGTACCTGAGATCGAATCCCGAGGGTTTTCAAGAGGCTTTTTCTCACTGTTAGTTTTTCCTTACCAATCAATGCGCTGGGTATCCCCCCCTTTTCCTCGTTTTTTCTCTGCTCCAGAACGCCGGGTGGTGGTTTTTGTTCTTTGACAATAATTCCTTTGAATCCCTTTGTCCCAAGTTTTTCCCTTTTTAAAGCCACGTGCGTTGACCGACTTCTTTTTTCCTACCCTCCCGTCCAAACCCGTATTTTTGAAACGCCTGGGCCGTTCCGTCAGTTTAACCCCTAGGTAGTTCTGTTGCCGGACCGCCGTACTACAGGGTTCCTCAACCCCCCACCGTTCACATCCGTGGCTGTTAATGCCCACGGATGGTCGGATGACTGTGATTACTTGCAACCCCCCCGTCCTGCCTGCCCGGAACCCAACCTTTCTCGGTTCCTTGCTCCCCTTCGATGCAATGATTCAAAACCAATTGTAGTGGCCCCTCACTGGGTTCACGGGCCACTGGCCTACCGATTCCTATTGCTGGGCCTTGAACTTAAGGGCTTCTTTCGCTTGTAAATCAGCTGTTTTCAAAGGCATTCCGTCGACCCCCAGAGTTCCGGTGTAATCCCCGCATCCGCATTCCCCCCAATTTCTGCCCTAATCGACGAGCCTTATCTTCTTTGTTTAAGCCCCTAAGGGGAGTGAAAACATTGGATTTTCTTAGCTGTTGTCCATTCCTCTTCTCAGTTCCGCGCTTTCTGGCCCTCATCCATCAACAACATAAGCCTTTAATTGTTTTTGCGTGATGGAATGTTTCTGATTGAATACCCTGAACGCCCTTCTTTTTAAAATTAACCTTCGGAAGTGTCTGGTTTTTCCCGTCCTTCATTCCTCGGGGCTCCCTTCCGTAGTTCTCGCGTTTGTGCGTCCTGGGTCACCGACTTTTTCGTGTCTTTCGGTCTAATCCGAGAAAACGTTGCCGCTGTGATTACTTGAAGACGTCCCTCCCCGCCTCAACCGAATTTTTGTTGCACTGAAAAACATATATCCAAATTCGAAAGCCGGCCTTTTACTCCCTGGCCGACTTTCGGCTAGTTCTGACCGTTATTCTTCCCTTGGTTTTGTTCGATTTGCACGTCAGGTACTTTCACTTCGGTCTAATCATTCTGGCAGTCCTCTTCTCTTGTTTGTTCTCTCCCTATTGTTTCCTTGAGCAAGTCCCGCGGCGCTTCGTTTTTGAGGGGTTCCCCGCTTCGGAGGACGTAGGATAACATTTCTGCAGGTTTGGTTCAACCTCATGATGTTCCCTTTTTCCCCCCCTCCTCCCCCGCTGCCCTTTTCTTCTCTTGTTTTGGTTTTTTTGCCCGTATTTCTTTGATACGCACGGCCGGGTTAGTTGGTCAAAACCACCTCCTTTTTCACGCTTTTAAGACCGTTTCTTCTTTCCGGTCCTGTTATGGCCCCCCCAGAGTGGGTTCATTTTCCCCGTTGAAACTCGTCAGCGTCTCCTGGTTCTATTTTGAACCCAATGTCGAGACCTCACCCCCTTGCTTTTTTTCTTAGAGTTCCCAATCCCTTCAAAGGTTCTTCCCATGGTTCCCTTTGCGCCTTTCCCCCGATCCCAAGCCAACTGTCCCTTCGCCATTCTTTGGGGAACTGGGAAGACAAGTACCCACCGCACAACCTTCAGACCCCCCCTCCTGGAACCTCTTCGCCTTTGGGTCTGGTCAATTCCCACTTTTTTTCGCTACCGCTTGGCATCTGCCCTGGTGCTTCTTTTTTACCGTTTTGTCGAGGTCCCATCCCCGTTTTCAACCCTTTCCGGTTTTTCTTCAGAGTTTCCAATTCACCCATGGAATTCCCTTTTTAAGTTCCAGTGACGCAGTCTCGTGTTTGATTAGACATATGTTTGATTTCCGTGGCCGACTTTCTCTCTTAAAACCCAGACAGTGTCAAACCCTCGTTTTTTTTTAACCGGGCTTGTTTTTTTTACCGGTACCGTTGTTTTTGTTTGTCGGGACCTCCCTCCTACTCTTTGAACCTTTCAAATCCTAATTCTTCCTGTTTTCTCCCCATTTTTCTGGCGCGTTTTTTTTTTGAGTTCGCGTCCGGATTGGCACTCTCTTCTTTGCATTTTCTCATCTCTTCTTTTCCTCATACATTTTTTTTTTGTTGTGAGTCTCTTTCTTCACTGCATTCTGCTTCCTGTTTTTTGTCCGCCGGAGTCACCGTTTTGAAACTTTTTGTCCAGTCCGTTCCGGCGGTCGGGGTAATGACGGTTGTGTTCCGGTCTTTCCTTTCTTAAAAATGCCAAAACGTGAGTCATGGGAAAAGGCCGGTTCGACTGGCGTGGAGGTTTTCCCTTGCGTGTTTTGAGAACCTTTCCTTGTCCCTCCTCCCCCTCTTCCCTCAAGCGTAAAAATTTGTATTTGCCTTTGACTTCTTTTTGCCCACCACCTTTGCCCCCCCCAACTTTGAACTCCTCCCTGAGGTTTGTCCGGGGTTTCCGCTCACCCCTTGACCCCTTCTCTTTCTTGCGGGTTGTGACCTCGTTGCTTGCTTTTTCCCTTGCGATTTCCGGATTTGGTGCAGGTTGCGGTTTGGATTGTGGGCTTCCCCACTGTTCCCCCCTGATAGGCCCCCCCGCTGTGTTTTGATCTTTTGTTCTTCTTCGTTTTGTCAACCTATGGCCTGCTTGAATTTTCGTTGTTTTTGTTTTTCGGAATCTTTTTTTTCTGTAATGCACAATAGTAGTAGAACCCCCTTCTCCCGGAAATCTGCTTCTCCCCGTTTCCCGGTGTTTTGGCCTTGTACCAGTCCTTCCTAAACTTCCCCCTTTCTTTATCTCGTGATGTGTCACTCCCCATCCTTCCGTTGTGGTTATTTCCCACATTTTTAAGGGCCCAATTGTCAACTGAGATCCCCTTCCAGTTTTTTCTTTCGGGCTGGAGGGGAATTTTTTTTTTTTCTCCCCCCCCTCCCTCGTTTTTTCGGCCCGCCTTTTTCGATTTTTGGCCAACCCCTCCCGAACATTTACCACGGCGGTCCCTGCTTGGCTCACAGAACCCCGGCGGACCCACATGGTTCATTCTTTTTGATATTCCCCTCCCGCCGTTGTTCCTGTTCCGTCCCTTCACCGTTGTGAACTCCCCCGTTCTTATCCCGTCATTTTCCGTCGGGTCTTAAAAAGCCGGCTTCGTTGTATTCTCTGGTTCGGTGCCCCCATTATTTGCTGCGGGGTGAGGTTCTTCCCTCTTTACCCTTTTCGCCACCCCGTTTCGTTAACGTCGACCGAATCGGTGTGTCCCCCTCCCCCCCCTTTTTTGGACGCCAAGCGCTTGCGTGCTGCGCTGCATGGCGAGTCCCGGCAACCCGGCCACTTGCGAATTCTTTTTCTTTTTCCCGGTTCTTTTCGTTGCTGGCCTGTTCATGTCAGTCCACAAACCCTTCTTTTAGTTTTGTTTTTTGGTGATTTGAGGCAAGGGACTACTCCCCCCTTGTCACCACCCCCCTTGATGGGACGCTTATTCCACTGGCCGGATTCTTTCACCCCTCCCTTCTCGTTTTTTCGCTTCAGAATATTTTGGAGTTTAGGTTCTTTCTTTCGGACCACAGACTTATGTTTGATCGCAACTGTAATGCATTTAAGATATCTCTTTTCCCTCTTTTCTCAACTTCCTTGAAAATACTTTCGTTGCGGGCCCAACTGTCCCTTTTTTTTCTCTTACTGTTACCTGGGTACCCTTTGCGTCCCAGTTCTTTGGGGCCCACACCCCAGAACTTAATCCCTTTTCCCCCCCCCCTTGGTCGTCTCCGATCCGGGCCGCCGTAGCCGGTTCGCGTTTGGTACAATTCGCAGTGCCCTCCGTCCCCATAAGTTTTTGCATTATCTTTGGTTCCCCTTTTTGTTCTTTTTTTCACTCGAGACCTCTTATCTGCACAGGGACGCTTTGTCGGTCCCGCGTATGTCACTTTCAAAGTTTCTTTGTTTAACCCCTTTTTTCTGTCTTTTTTCCGTCCGTACGACCCTTGCGGGTCCCGACCTTAAAATTTCTTCCACCCAATCTCCGTGCAGGGGCTGTTAGCTTAGTAGCCGTACATTTGCTCTCTTCCCCCCATTCTCACGCGTGTAACATTACAGTTGGTGTCCCTTTTCTTTTTCCCCCCCTTCGTGCTTTTCTCGAGAACTGGCGTCTTAAATGCGTTTGGTTCCCCCTCTGCATTCGTGTTTGTTTTAGTCCTTTTCTTTTTCCCTTCCTATTTATGATGTCTCCACCATGCGCGTATTTTGTGCTTTCGGCCATTCCTGCTATCTTTTCTAAACCCACTTTACGATAAGTTTGAGCTTGTTGGTTCCCCACCTTCTTGACCCTGGGCATCAATCCGCCGCGTGTCCTTTTTCTTCACCAGTTTTTCCCCCCAATAAAATCCCCTTCTTTTGAGAAGTCGTCCCGTGACGTTCGTTTTGGGTTGGTTTTGTCCCCCCCCTTCTTTCCAAACTGCCAGGCGACAGGAAACTTGGTGGAGTTAATTGTTTACTTTTCCTCTACTTTTTCCGATTACGTTTTCGACGAGGTGGCTGTTTTGTTCCTTCACTCCCCCCGGTTTTATATCCACCAGATTTCTGGCCCTCATTGCCAATGGTCTATTTTTCTTTTTTTAAATTGTCGGTCTCCCCGTTCTTCCCTTTTTTTTTGGATTCAGAATTTTTCCCCTATTCAGCCGAGCGTTCGTTCCGACTTTGGACTTGCCTTTCTCTGAAGTGTTTTTTTCTCTTCTCTGCCCTGGCGCCGGACCCACCGTTTTCGGTTACCGGAGGCACATCAACGTTTTTCCCGCAATGGGTTATTTTCTTGGTTCTCTTTTGTTTATTGAGAAAGGTTTCTTTACCGTAGACTCTCACGGGAGCCCCACCTTTTTGTCTCGTCAGTTTTCTTGTTCTTAACTTTTTTTTCTCAGACCTGGTTGGTATTTCTTGCCCCCTTTTCCGAACCTTCCCTCAAAAACCCTTTCCGGAGAGTTTTCTAATGTGCCGCCTTTCCCCCAGTATACCACATTCCATGCCCGTTTCCGGATTTCTCTCCTATATCTTCCCCCTTTTTCAATTTCCCCCTTTCGGAGATAGTTTTTTTTTGAATGATAGGACGCGGCTTGCGCTTTCCCGGTCCCTAAGCAATGGAGTCTTTAGATTTCCCCTTGCTTTCTGATGGTTTGAGGAACCACCCGAGTTCTTGGATCGCCCAAATTCCCCTATTTTCCCCCGTACTTTTTTCCTCTGGGGTGTAGTCTTTCCCTAGCGCGTCTGGGGCCCCCCTCACTGTTAGGAGGTTCAGGTGGAATTTTTTCCTTTTTTTTCCCGTTTACACTCCTTCTTTTCTTGATGATGCTTCCTTCTCCAGAAGAGTTCGTGGAGTGTTTGGGTCTTTGTTTTCTTCTTCCCCCCCGGTCTCTCCCTTCCTTCCTTTTTGTGATTTTCCTCATTCTATGCGAGGTGCTCAGGACCGGTCCTTTCTTGAAATGTTCGGAGCTTGCTTCGTTTTCCGAAGTTCGGTTTTTCCCCGGTTGCTCTTCCCACGGCACATTGGTGGCGGCCCAGTAGGGGTTGCTTCACTTAGACAGAGGCGTTTTGATTCTTTTCCGGTTCTTTTCGTACTGCACGGCGTTATTTGCTCTCTCTGGTTCTGAACCAAAGGGGTTCATTGCTCTTCGGCCTGTCTCCTTCTTTCCTTCCTCATGAACATTCATTCGTTTTGTCTCCCCATCTTCTCCAGAAATTTCCTCCTTTTTTCCTCCTTCTTACAGCTTTTTTCTTTTTTCCACATTTGTGACCGCTCTCTTTCTTTTTTTTAGTGACCTTTTTGCACTCTTCCCCTTTCTGTGCCAGGGCGTTGCCCCCCAAATTGTTGTCCACTTATCGTTGTGCTTCTTGCTCCTAGCTGTTCCATCTCTTCCGTCTCTTGGCGGTCCTTCCCCGGTTTAATTCCTTTCTGGAGACGGTGTATTTTTAAAGGTTCAAGAGACAGCGCCTTCTTTTTCCTCCTGACCTTGCTTTTTCTCTATCGCTTTACCTCCCCTCTTTAACCGGCACTTACGGGGACCCTTGAAGGTGGTTGTTTTCGGATGGCTTTTTTCTTTTCCGGTTTGGTTTTACGGACTCCCTTTTCTTTTAGATTCCTGTTTTTCCTTGCGCCTTCGCTTTGCTTTTCCCCCTAGTTCAGACTCTAATAACCCCCCTGCGGACCTTAACCACCTTCCCAATTTTCCCCTCGACTTGTGGATTATTTATGGATTCCCACATAAATGAAATTTGTCGACCATACTCCCTTGTTCCCCCCTTTCTAAGCCTTCTTTCTCCCTGGAGTCGTTTTCCACTACACTGGTGCCCCCGGAAAGGTCTTCTATTCTTGCTTTACATGTACCTACACTTTTCTTCCTTCCTTTACACTCCCTTCCGGTTCCCTCCCGATTTCAGGAAACCCCATTTCTTGAAGTACTGATCTTATGGGATCTCCTATTGTAATATGCTGGTCTTATTCCGTACTCTTGCGACAACCCCTGGAACGTTTGCACCCCCCATGCTTTTTCTTTTCCCCTGTCGGCTCCCTTTTCTTTTTTTTTTTTGGGAGTATGAAAACCGCAATCCTCATAATCATTTTGCTAACCCCTTCTTCCCTTGAGTTATTTTTCACCTGTGGAACTTTCGGGTATTTCGAACTTTTTTTTTTTTCCTCCCTCTGTTTCGTGCCCTTGTTCCAGTTTTCTGGCAGTCCCAATTCCTTGGTGAATTATTATACGCGGCTTCTGAGGGCCGTGAGTGCCAGCCCCTCTTTTAGTAATCACTTTTCTTTACTCAAGGTCGGCTTTTTGTTCCCAATGGCCCTTCCCCCCCTTTTTTTTTCGTGTTTTTTTTTTTGTTTGGGGTGGTTTTGGTTTTTTTTTGGTTTTGGGGTTGGGGTGTGTGTTTTTTTGTTGGTGGGGGGTTTTTTTTTTTTCTTGTGGTTTGGTTTTTTTTTGTTTTTTTTGTGTGGGGTGTCTGTGGTTTTTTTTGGTGGGTTTTTTTGTTTTTGGTTTTGCGGGCAAAACCACTGGAGGGCTTTCTGATTCTCTGTTCTACGTCCCTGCGTTCCCCCCCTTCGTTGCCCGAGCTGACGAATTCGTATGGCGTGCTTCCTTCCCGTGCCTCACACGTCTCCCCAGCATAACTTTCTGCGATTTCACTCTTTTTTCTTCTCGTAATACCCCCCTTGTCAGCGTTCCTTTTCCTCCC
>Ga0179593_1302328_pt1 | contig 11194 bp, 15 predicted proteins | sample CZODoug2_1_08_16_FD_185931 | JGI IMG/M metagenome (GOLD analysis project Ga0179593, IMG submission 185931) | Vadose zone soil fungal communities from Angelo Coast Range Reserve, California, USA - CZODoug2_1_08_16fungal (PacBio error correction) | ecosystem: Environmental > Terrestrial > Soil >... | reverse complement strand
CTGTTTCACTCAACGTGGAGGATTTTCTAGTCCATGATGCTGATTCCGTTTGGTTTTTTTGTTTCCCTTTTTTTTTTGCCCAATATCTTCATCAGGAGTATCCAGATCTGTTTTTTTTCAGTCATGATTCCTTTTTTTTCTGGGGCCACAACCCTGGTTTTTTGTCTTTTTTTTGCCCCCCCCACTTTTCCCCGGTTACCTGCTCTAGCGATGGATTTTGTTGGCCGGTACTATTTGAGCCTTTTCCACCCGTCCATTGGTGTTTCCCCTGGACTTTCATTTTCTACAACTCCTGCGATTGAGCCTGCGTCTTACCCCCACTCCTTCCCAACCTCAACCCGTCACACCCCCCCTTGCCCCCCGCCTCGTTTCTTTCCCCGTATATTATTCTCTTAACCTTCTGTCCCCCCTCCTTTTCACCCCTTTTTTTGTTTGGTCCCTTTTTGGTGCCCCCACAGTTTGCACGAGCTGACCCCTCTTTCGTATCGGGTTTGGTGTTTTTTTTTATGTGTGTGTGTGACCCCCCCAGATTGTTTGTCCTGGGGAATGGGTCCCCCTTCCCGTGTTCCCCCCGACGAGATGTGTGGATGCGTCTTTTTTTTTTTTTTCTTCCGTTTCATACACCTCCTTCGCTCGGCTCCTTTTGGCAATGCTTCTGATCGGTGTTTCAGGTTATTCACGGTTTTCAGTCGTCTAAGTTTCCAGAGGCCCGCTTGCACGCCCCAAGTGCCATTAGGCATCTTCTTCCCGGTCTTTTTTCCCCGCCCCCTTTCCCTTTTTTTCTTTTTTATGGGATCTACTGCATTCTTTTCCCTCAGAACCTCACAGACTTACTCCGAGAACATGTAAGCGCACTTTTCCCCTTTTTTTCTCTTCGTTTTTTAGTCGAAACCTTTTCTGTGTTCTACTGCCTGGTGTCCCCCCCCTTGACCTTTTTGCGTTATACGTTTTACCCACCCCCATGTTTTCTCCGGTCTGCCCCGTTCTTTTCGCCCCCTCTCCCTTCTCAAAAGCCCCCCCCGATTTTACTTTGCGTCGCATTGCAGAGACTGATTTGGATTCTGCTCCTTCCACCACACAGCGCGCCAATAACTTTTTTCCACCCTTTTCGTGGTCCGAGCGAAGCCGTCGGACTTACCTTGAGGTCCTTTCATTACCGTACTTGGTCGTCGTTGGTTAATCTTGTTAAATGTTCCGCGCGCTGTTTTGACAATGAAATCCGGTTTTCCATTCACAGAGTCTAGACCCCCCCACCCCTTCCTCCGCCAATTGCAATGAGCCCCTTCGTGGTGAAAAGCTTCCCCCGCTTTTATCCCTTTATCTCGTCCCCGCGTTTTCCTTTTGGTCCCCCTCCCCGTCAGCTACCCGCTTCTAAGATTAGTGCCCTTATGTGCAGGTCCCTTACATCGTCGCCGTGAATTTGTTTCTCTTCTCCCCACTTAACTTTAAACTTCCACCAAGAAACCGGACTCTCTCCGTATTCCCATTTCTTGATTGTTATTATCGCGCTAAGTTTATCCTCTCTTATCTTTGTGGTTCCCTTGCGTTTTTTCGAGATAGAAGCTTGCTTTCCTTTTTTTGATTTCGCCCCTGTTTCTCCGCTTGAGTTCTTATTTGAGTTCGGACCAGACCTAAGGGTAGCTCCATCCTCCCCTCCCCTGCCCCACTTAGATACCAGGCTTTTTTCCAACTTTTTTTTTCGAAGTCCCTCTTTCCTTATTTATTCATCGTCCAATCTCACCGGCTGAAATATATTTTGTTTTCTTCTTTCGCTTTATTCCGTTTGCCGTGTCTCTCACCTCCGTTAATATTCACAGACTTTTTTTTTCATCCCCCCGTGTTCTCGTCCTTTCCCCCCCCTGTTATCTTGGCGCCTTGTACACTGTCTGTCTGAATTAACAGTCCGATGTTAGCCCTCCTCCCTAGACGTTTTTGATCCCCCAGCCGACACTTTTACGCTCGGAAAGTACCAGAGTGTTCCACCTTCCCTTCCCCCCGCGGGAAAAACGGGATGGTCTTAAGCGCTTTTGTCGGGTGGCTTTTCTATTCCCGTTTTCGACTCCCAACAAATCTTTACCTCTCGTGCCCCATCCGTTGGTCCGGGACACTTTTTTTGTGCTTTTGAATTTTCTTCGTGTTTTGCTCCGCTCATCCCCCTCAGTTTCTTCTCCTTGAAAGTGTTTCCCACCAGCCCATTCAAAAATTTCGTCTCGATTTTGGCTGGTATCTTTAGCTTGTTGGTTCCCTTGTTCATACTCCTCGAACACCCAAACGCGCCTTAACCTGATTTTTTCCCCTTCCCTTTTCTCTTCTGGATGAAACGCTCTTTCCCCCTTCTCTCCCCGAGTTTCCATCCCGGGTATCAAATCCCCTTATTGTCTTCCTTCCTAGCGTGTGACTTCTGCGGTGAAGACTACGGTGTGATTATCTGAAACCCTGCCACCATGTAAAAGCTTTCCTCGCTTTACACAAGGGCGCTTTTTTAGGGTCTCTCTTGCACGGGTTTCCCCCTCCTGTTTTTTTTTTTTTTGGCCCGTTTTGCGAAACCCCCTTTTTTTTTCTCGTGCCAATGTTTTTTAGCGGCTCCCTCCCCGATGCTTTTTCTGGTGCCCCCACCCCCCCGAGCACCTTTTCCCCCCCCATTTTCCGCCCTTTTTCCCTTTTCCCCCCCTGCGCGGTCTTCGACCCCTTTGTTGACAAACGACTGTTTCCTCTTTTTCTTATCGGTTTGGGAATTTCGAAACCTGCTTATTCGTGTACTCCCATTCCTTCGGCTGTTCCACCCTCTGGTACCAAGAAAGCGATCTCAACGACTTTTCTTTTTTTTCCCTGTTTGTTGGTTTTTACCTCCTCCCCATTCGTTTCCCCCCATCATGTCCCCCATTTCTTTAATTCCCCCATCCTTGTTTTCGAACGATTTATTCCAATAAAATTCCCTCCTCCCTTTTGTTGTGACCCCTCACTTCCCCCCAGCTTCCCTTCCCTGGGCTCCGGGCCAGCGTACGGGCCATTTTTTTCTGGATTTCCTTGTTTTTATCGTTACTTTTTTCTCCTCCCGAATATTGCCTCGTTTTTTGTGCTTCGCGGATTGGTGTTAAAAGATGTCTCCCAACCTTTGACCCTTTGTCAGTTATCTTTTTCTCACACACCTCAATCACCACAGTCCACGCGACTCCTCCCCCTCCATCTTTCCTTGTTTGCGCCTCCTTTCTGTTCCTTTTTGTTTTTTTCGTTTTGAATTGCCTGTCATATTGCTGCGACTTTTCCCCTGCGCCCTTTTGGTCTCTCCCAATTTTACTTCCGCCACCCCGGCTTCCCCTTTTCTGGGCGTTTTCCAAATTCGGGTTTGTTTCCCTTTTCTTTTTTGATGTTTTTTTTCTTTTTCGAAGGTCGCTCCAACACCCCCCATCGTTCTCCTGCGCTTTTAGCCGGTGGTCCTTCGAAGACAGGCCTGACCCCCAGTTTTGCGAGATTGAAACTCAGACGTGGCAAGTAAAGGTATTTTTTTTCAAGACTGAACTTAGTCTGGTACTTTTTCCCTTTTTTGCGCGATCCCCGGTTCCGCTCTCGCTTTTATGTGCCTAGATTTGTGTGGTTCCCGGTCTATTTCCCTTGGTATAGTTGGAAGTGGCTTTTTTTTTTGATGGTCCCCTTAGATGGTTTGTTCTGACCATTCCCCTGTCTCCTTTTTCCCTTCGAGTTTCGTCACTATTCCCATATTGACCCCTCGAAGCCCTCGTCCAGCGGGGTGCTCCTTGGCCCCCCGTGTTACCCTGGAATTTTTCACACTGTTTTTGATAGTCCCCCGAATGTTTTTGTCTCCCTGCGTATTCCCCCCGTCCAGATGCGATTGTTTTAAGTTCTTTTTTCCCGAAACCCCGTTTGCGAAAAAGTTCACGTCCGATTTTAGAGGTTTTTAAGGCTACCAGCACCCCTCCCTTCGCTCTGCCCCCTCTTTCCATAACGTTATAATTTATCCCGAGTTAGGCTTTCTCTTGGTTTTACCTTTTCTTCACTCGTGACGACGTTAAAAGTCTTAGGGGGGACCAGGGACTTTTTTTTTTCATAGAGCACAGATATGTGTGTTTTCGTGAAGGCTTTGTTCCCCTTCCGTAGGACACCTTCTCGGCACACCTTTATTTTTCAAAGCTGTTGTTCCGATTTCGTTTCATGCTTTATTTTAGAGTTCCGTTTTTACGGAATCCGACCATTTTCCTCGTTCGAAACCATTATGACCCGCCACGGCATTTGTTTTTTTAAGTTTCTCAATGAGCGGATGTCCGAGAACTGTTCCGAGTGGTCAAGCAAAGGCCCAACAATTCGATTTTGCGGAATAATCGCCGTTTACCCGACAATCTGGCCTCTTGATCAGGGTATTCATGTGTATGGTTTATTACCCTTTTACGTGACCGCTTGTAGGTTTGCCCAACACCCAGTTGGACAAAAGCAAGTCTGTGTTTTTTTGAGGATGTTCACCAAACCATTGCCCCTGCAATGACCGCCGGAAGCCCCCGTCCCCTATTTGTGTCCCCCCCGTTCGGCCCCCGGTGGTGTATGCCTTTCGGTTTTCCGTGGGAATTTTGGTGTATACCTCCTCTCTCCCCCCCGGATTTCCTATGGACTTGCCCCCAATCTTTTCTTGGCTTAGCAGGGAATCCCCCGCAACCAAGTGATGAGTCTTTTTTTTCCTGTCTTCTGCAACCTTTCGTAGGCATGGTGCGAGCAAGCCACACCATCCTTTCTTTTTTCCCGTTATGATTCAAATGTGTGATGACGCACCGAGCCCCTTCGATCGCCTACCAACATTCAAAATCCTGAAGAGATGAAAGTCCTCCCTTCCATTGAATTCCTCAACACTTTTTTTCTTCAGCTGTCCGTCACATTTACTTGCCCCCCAAATCGGGGTCACGCCCCTGCTTGACGATGGGTTTCGATCGAAGAAATGACCCCCACCCCCCCCCCCCCACCGCCCCCCAACCAATTTTCATCACCCCCTGACTATGGGACCGTTTGACTTTGACACCCCCCCCCCCCCCCCCCCCCCCGGCCCCCCCCCCCATTCCCCGTCCCCTTTTCGGCCTTTGTGTGTTCGGCGCCTCCACCGCGCGTTCCGGTTTTCCCGGAAGGCTGTCCCTCCCCGACAGGACAGCCCTTTCACCCCTTGTTCATCCCTTCCTTTTGCCTGTGCGCCGGCCGAAAATATATTTTTCCGCATTCAAGGCGTGTCATTGAACCTTTTCCCGCCCTTGTCAACCCCGTCCCCCTTCCCCGATTGTCTCGTTCACCCAATACAAAAACTTTTTTCCTTTCCAGCTCCTTCCCCCCCCTTGGTTTTTCGAGTATAGTCAATTTCCGTTTTTCTGGTTTTCTTTTGCTGTCATGGTCTCCGACGGGACTAATTTTCACTGATTGAGTTTGAAGGCATCTCTCTCTTTTTTCCCCCCATCCTCCTCACTTTCCGTTCTTTTTTTGGTTTTTTCCGTTTGTTTTTTCTTTTTTTTTTTATATTAGTCCTCCCCCTTTCCAAAGTTTGGCCGTTCGTCGTCCTTCTGCCATCCTTTTCCCTCCCCCCCGTCCAGTCATTTTTTTACTGATCTCTTCCCCAACGCCCCTTGTCTTCTTTTCGGGTGGGGGGGGTTCCCCTGTTGTTGTAATTGTCTTGGGGTGACTTTTTATTGGCACTTCCCCCGGAATGTTTTTCAAGGTCACATCAGCTTCTCTGTACCGCCTTAGTCCTTGGCTTTGCACATTCTCTTTTGAAGCTTTAAACCCGGCGTTCCCCGTTTCGGTCCGTTCGGTTGTCCCGACTCCCATGCCCTTTCCTGAGTCTGCCGACCCCGCGGCGAAACCGGTCGTGTGATGCCCGCTTCCCCCAGCCCAGATATTTTCCCTTTTAGAAAGCTTTTTTGTCCTCTCTTATCGACCATCTTCGTCCTTCCCGATTTCCCACTTTTCCACCTCCTTATGACGCGGGAGAGATTCCAATGCCTTACTCCGGCCTCGTCCTTTCTGTTTTGACGGGGTTCTTCGCGGATCGTCTGTCTTTCTGTTTTGGAGAGCTTTGCCCCCACGCCATCTTCCGCCCTCTGTATACCGTTCAACCGTAACAACCTCCCGGCTTGCTTTCCATGTACGGCCCGTCCAGCGGCAATCCCTCCCCGACATAGCCTTTTCGCGCTGGAGTATCCCCAGTCCCCCGTTTACCAGGCCCCGGCTCCCCCCCCTCCCTTGTGCATAGTTTGAATTGCTCGTTCTGGCCGGCCCCGTCATTGGGTGGGCGCCTGAAACCAGTTAGGCCGGGCTTTGCCTTTTGTCCCCTCCCCATATTCACGGTTCCGTGGGTCTCCCTAACCTTCCGCTTCCAATTTCTACAGCTCTCGTCTCCTGATGTTTACCAATTTTGCACCGTCCGGCTCTTCCCCAAGTCATTCATCGCATGATCCTGGACAAAGGCTTTTTATGTTTTTTTCGCCTGGCGCCGTTACATCTCTCATGACTTCCACGCTTCCCCCCCCCCCACCCCCCCCCCCCCCCCCCCCCCCCCCCCCCCCCCCCCCCCCCCCCCCCCCCCCCCCCCCCCCCCCCCCCCCCCCCCCCCCCCCCCCCCCCCCCCCCCCCCGAGTTCCCTCTCCTCCTGGAAGGAACAGCTCGCCCTCGTTTCTATACTCCCCCCCTGCCCCCCCCCGTTGATCGATTTGATAAAATTTTTCATGCTCAACCCTTCTCGGCTTTTCCCTGCGTTTTCTCCTATGACTTGGTTGTTTTCTTTTTCTGCCCTATACTAAGTCGCAATTTTGCAAAAAAGCACCCTTCCTTCCAAACTCGACCCTCGGAATCCTTTTAGTTTTTCGCCCCCCCCCCTTCTTAGACCTTCTGGCCCCCCCTACCCTGGAATTTTTGTCAGTCTCCCGCAGGCGGCCCACTTTGTAAATGCCGCCGAGGACAAAGCAGCCCGGGTTTTCTCCCACAACCCCCCGATAAAGGGTGACCCTTACAGCCCCTCCCAATTTCCCTGTTATCGAATTTGCCAAAACCCCTCTGCTCATCCCTCCCCCTTTCCACGAGGTCCCTTCGTTCGTTTCCTCGTTCACTTTAAGCAAACTTTTTTTTTTTTTACGTATTTAGTTTTTAAAAGTACCGCGCCTTCCTGCCTTGTATGGGTTGTTTCTCTTCTCCCCCCCCCCTAGGCCGCGACTTTCCCCCATTCTGTTTACGTTCTCGGTCATTGTTTGACTCCCAACGTGGTCCGGTTCGCCACTCTCCTTAACGTTACCTTTCCGGCGAAGCCATTTCCTTCGAGACAACAAGACCGCCTGGATTGCTTCCGCTCTCCCTTTTTTTTTTCTCCCTCTCACGTTGAGGGGGGTGGGGGGGGGTTGGTTTTTGGCACCAATCCCATTTTGGGATGACCCCCCCCACTCGCCCCGATTCTCGACGTTGCCTTCCTCTTTCGCTCCACCTCCCCGAGTCCCCCCAAAAAAAACCCACTGTTCCCCGCCCCCTTTGCTTGTCAGTCAGCGCTTTTGTTTGTTTTTTTTTTGGTTTTTTTTTTGTTTGTTTTCAAGTTCATTCCGCCAAAATTTATCGCCTGTTTTGTTCGCTTTTTTGTTTGTTCCAATTATTTGGGCAATGGAACTTCCGATGGGTTTTTCTCCATGTTATTTATTTAGGCCACACCCCCAACTTACAATGTGAACACCCGGCCCCTTCTTCTTGACCGAATTTTTTGTCTATTCGTTTTTTCCGCCCTGTCGTACTACCGCCCTTCTTTCCTACAGAACCTCCTGCCTGACACGGTTTTTTTTCAGTATTTTTTTTGTCCTTCGAGAAAACTTTGGTTGTACCTGTCTGGCGTTTTGCACAAGTTTTGCCACGTGTTGTGCGCTTTTCGCCCCCGATCGTCTTTTGTCATCTTTCCCCTCCCCTCTTCAACCCACGAGATTTTTGTACTTCCGTTTTTCCAACTCTTAAAGTCCCATTGCCGCCCTCACAGAAGGGGGTTTTTTTTCATCCCAACGGGACACTACCCCCAGTGGTTGTTTACCCTTTTTCTTTTTCCCATTTGCGTTTTTGGTGTCTGATTCCCGACTTCACCACCCTCCTGCGCCCTTGCCTCTTCTTTTGATTTAAACAACGTATTGAGCCCCCCTTCGGTCGAGTTCTTAGGCCATCGCTCCCACCGGAAGTGTTACCACTCATGTTTTCCCGACCGATAGGGATGCTAGTTTGGATCTAACACGCCCCACCCCCCCCCCCGCACCCCTCCCCCACCCCACCATTTTTTTTTTCACACCCCCCCCCCACCCCGGAACCCCCGGGACCGTCTATAAGATTCTGACGAGATTTCTCGCCTAATCGGTTGATTCTTTGGCAGTTCTGAACCCCGATCCCAATTCACATTTCCCAACCCCCGTTATCTTCTTGCCCACCCCCGTATTGCTTCACAGCGGGTTTAGTTTGTTTTGATGTTCGCCCCCCCCGCTTACACAACCCACCCCCCTCCCGCATTTTTCTGTGAGGGATTTTTCCCCCTTTCTTCGGCGAGTCCGCTCCGTTTATTTTTGCTCTTTTCACAGAGACTTTCTGGTTGTTATTCCGACCCCAAGCCCCTGTTGACGGGTACTTTCTCCCCTAAGTATTAATTGCTTCATGGAAATGGACGAACACTCGGGATTTTAAATCTGCTTGGCGCTATTTGCGGCTGATTGCGCCTCCTGTTTATTTTGCTGCCCCACCAATCTCGTCCCTCCAATACGTTTCTTGGCACTTGAGACTAAGGAATATTGTCTTCTTGTCACCAATGTTTCCAGTCTTTTTCCTGTCTTCGCTTTTTTTTTGGTTTCACATCCCCCCCCCCCCCCCCCCCCCCCTACTTTTTTCCTCCGACCCTCCCAGTTTATGTTTCTTCCTCCTCGAACTCCCTATTCCTGTGTACCACGGCGGCGTCTTTCCAAAAACCCCGATCCATTCGGCTCCCGCTGCTTATTCTACTCCCCCACTTTTCGCGCTCGCTTCTAAGATTTTTGGATTAACCTCCCCTCAGATGGAACGTTGTTGTGTGACCCCCTTTTACCCCCCTTGTCCTTTTCCCAATTTTTTGACGGCGATTTGTATTGCCCCCACTGTTTCACCCCCCCCCAAAGATCAGTTCCATCATTTCATTCACCTCTTTAAGCACACGCTTTACGTGTGCGTATGGACATTTTTTCTTGAAAATACTTGCACCCCACTCCTTCTCCCCCCCCCCCTTCCCTTTCCCGTTTTCCTACCTCCCCGCGGGGATCGAAAGTCTTGTGAATCAACAGGATCCCCCTCTCCACACCCGAGCCTTGGAGGGATCGGTGAGAAGCTCAAAACCTGTTCCCCGTTTTCGCGGGAGGGGTTACTTCGTTAAACCAACATTGCTATAGTGGTCCACAAGTACAATTTAACCAAACTTCAGGGTAGCTAGCCAGAGTAACCTAGTTGGATGGACACCCGAAATTAGCCTCGATATGTAGTGTTCCTTGGTGGTGGACAGTGGTTTACGGAGCACCCATGCCCCAACATTCTAATCTACAGGAAGTCTCTCTTATTGAGAGGCACCTGGAGTGCGGACACTGGGAAAGTGAAGTGAAGTGTGGTTTGGGTCGGATTTCCCGTGTGTGAGGCGCTTTTTTTTTGCCGATTCCCCCCGAAGCGTCTGCGCTCTTAGGCTCGGCCCACCTGGCCTCGCGCCTTGTGTTTCCCTCGCATGGACTCGGTGGTCTATATTGGTTTCCTTCAATTACCTTTTTGCGTTTTTAAGTCCCTTTTGTGTAACCCGTCAGGCGACGATAACCAACCAAGGGGTTTGTTTTTTTTTTCTTTGCGATTCTGGCCCTGGTGTCGGGAAAACAGTGGCCGAACCCCCTATCCATACCCTTCGCCCTACTTCCCGTATCCCCCCGTCTTGCGCTTCTGACCCCCCCAGAATTTTCCATGAAGGAAAATCGAGTCCGTCGCTCTCCCGGCCCCCAACTATTTTTGTCCTGCTGTTTTCCGGTCATAACAGGGCCCGACACTACCAGAAAAGTCTGATTGCAGTTACCGGCTTTCTTTTCCTATCCAAGGGGTGCGACCCCTTTGAAAGGCATTTGTAAGTATATTTCCCCGTGCGATCGCTTTTTCTTTGCCCTCTGTTTGCTAGTCGCCGAACATCACCTTCCGGCACCCACCACCCTCCAGATCACGCGTGTCTCAGATACGGTCCCCCAAAATTCCCCCCTTTTTTTTTTACCCAAGTTTTCCCCACTATTCTTTGTTCCTTGGTGTCCCCCCAACCAGCCTCACAAAAAGTGTTTTTTCACCAGAACCTGGCCGCCAACAACCTTGGCCCTGAGCGTGCCTACAGGTTGTTGCCCGTAAGTCGCTCCACTTCCTAACTTGTTGGGTTTTTTTTTCCTTTTTTTGTGCTTTTTGGTTGGTGTCTCCTTAGTGTTTGTTGCTTTTCATGAGGTTTTTTTTTCTACTTCTTTCTCTTTTGAATCCCGATGGGCCGGTGTTTTCCTCCACGACCCGTCGCCCCCCGCCCCATTGTCTGAGCCTTACCCGTAACAACCCCTGTTCTGTTTTTGCCCGGGGCCCTTTTTTTCCCGCAAAGCCATCATGTCAAACTGTTTGCTCTGCTGGTCCGCTTACCCCCCCCCTACATTCCTAATTCCTTCCACTCCATTCTTTTTTTGTTTTTTTTACGTTGGACCACGATTTCCCAGCGAAACGACGTCGCATGGTGGCTCACATCCCCTCCTCCCTCCGCACCCGTCCCCGCGAGCCATTAGTGTCGTCGCTCTTTCACTTTGCCCCTTCCTCCTTTTTTTCTTTTTGGAGACGGTTTTTAATCTGATCCCAGTTGTTTGTATGAAGCTGAGACCAAACCCGAAAAAATTTTTTTCTACTTTGTTTAACGATTTTGTTGAGTTCGCGTGGATGTGTTTTTCTCTGGTTCGAGAGTTGCGGTTGGTTTTCTAGTCGACTCCCTTAGGCCCAGTCGTTTTCAACGTCTTCCCCCTCCACCGTTTTTTTTTTGTGCAGATAATTCTGTTCGTAGGTTGTGAAGCGCCATCTTTGGGATCCTTTATCTCTTTCTCTTTGGTTGTTTTTGTTGGTTTCTATGCCCTTCAATACTTTATTTTAGAGGGTACCCAAACACTGTTCCCACGGTGTCTTGAGCGAG
>Ga0179593_1728786_pt1 | contig 11195 bp, 8 predicted proteins | sample CZODoug2_1_08_16_FD_185931 | JGI IMG/M metagenome (GOLD analysis project Ga0179593, IMG submission 185931) | Vadose zone soil fungal communities from Angelo Coast Range Reserve, California, USA - CZODoug2_1_08_16fungal (PacBio error correction) | ecosystem: Environmental > Terrestrial > Soil >... | reverse complement strand
TCTTTTCATCTACGAGGTGGAGGTTTGAACTTGCACGTCCCTTTTCCTCTTCTCGGTATATGCTTAAGCGCTTTGGGCTTTCTGCGGTCCCTCCTTCCTTTCCCTCTCTCTTTTTCGAATTAGAAGTAGACAGGCCATTGTGGATTTCCCCGGCACTCAAAAATCCGGCTCTGCGGGTACTTCCTGCTTCCTCTTTTTTATATGCATTGATTGTGGAGACTGAGCGCTTTTTAGGTTTTGATTTCTTCTTGATCTTTAGTCACAACGAGCAATATACAAACGGTTCGGTTTCCTCGCCGTGGAAAACAGCACTATTACTTTCTTCCCCGTCTCCTTCTTTCCATTCTAAAATAGCTTTCCCCTCATCCCTATGGTAAGAAGTTAAGGAAGGACGCTTTCTCACGTATTCATAAGGCGTGTTTTTTTTTTCCCCTCCTCAGGCCAGAATTAATTAAGTTCGTGGGATTTTCCTCTTATATGGGAAAAAAAACGTAGGAAATGTTTTCGACCCTCACCCCTGGTGGTAAACGTTTGAGATTCCAGGAGGAAAAGGTCCCCTAATCTAAATGGGTGTGTCCCTGAATCTGATTAGTGACAACTATTTTCTATGCACGAAGATAGCTACTTTACCAGCTTTTCTTCGAGAAGCAAAAATAGAAAATGGCCGTTATATTACATATACGTTACGATGTGCTTGTCGGAGATCCCCCTCCTTCTCCCCATGCTTGTCCCAGGAATTGGGATAAGTATTCGCCTGGCTGATGATTGGCCCGGTTCTCCCCTTTTTTAATGAATGGGTAAGAAGGCCTTTCCTCTCTGAAATTTTTTTGAAGAGTTAGCAGGGGCTTAGGCTTTGATGTCTCCCTTTCCCTCTCCAAAGATTACGGTCGTTACCGTACCGAGTATATTTATCCATTTTCCTTCTCGTTTTTTTTCTTGTTATGAGAATAATTGTATTTATACTGCGCTTGTTCGCTGGCGCCTCTCTCTGAGCGAGGAGAAGGAGCAATGACGAACCCTCTCCCCTCTTTCCCGTCTGGCAATCGACAATCCAATCAGCAACCGATTCTTCAGTGAGACGTTCTTTCCCCCCCTTCTTTCCCGCCTGTTTGAGTTTAAGATTCCCATCCCCACCAAAGTTTCCCCTCCTTTTCTCTTGAGGGTAGTGAAAGATACGAATACGATTACTTTCGCTCAGACCTCCTTCTCTCCTTTTCCAAGTCTCCTTCTCCCTCACCATTTTTTCGCGGATTGTGAGCCTTCTTTTTCTGAATGATTCTTTTCTCATGCCGATAAAGCGGTACTTGCCGGTGGTGTCTTTATTAACTTCTCTTCCCTTTCCCCTCACAGCCAACGATTTTCCGCAATGTCTTTTCTCCCCCCTTCCGTTGAAAGTGCCGGGTTGGGCCGCGCGCGGCCGCCTTCATTACCGAGCCCAAAGAGGGAATCGCCGCTTCTCCCCCCTCATTGTTATATAAAGATTACATAAGAAACCCTATACGTTGCTTCCCCTACTTCTCTGGATCCATCGCGCTTCTTACCAAACATTTCGTAATGCCAGAGCATGAGTTTTTCTTTTTTCCTCTATATCTGTAACAGAGATATGTTATCATTGAGGCTCGAATATTCAGTTCCGCCGGCAGCCTCTTGAAATCTTGGCATGGCTGTAATTTGCTTTTCGCTGTTTCGGCTTCCTTTTTTCTTGAGAGGAGGAGGTGAATCTTTTTTGTTTTTTTTTCCCCCCTGCGCCCCTGCATTTGCCATTCCTCCCCCTCTCGGTGCTAATCCACCGGGGACTTGCATGAAGCCCTATACTGTTCCTCCCTTAAAAGTGGATATTGGGACTGGACGGCAGAAAATTCTCTCCTTCTTTCCTCATCCTAATTTTTTTGTTTTATCTTCCCCACTTCCCCAGCACAAGCATCTAAATGCGAAAGGAGAGGGCTTCTTCCCTTCCTCCCTCTGCTTTGCTGTAATAAGTGCATCGGCAGGGCGCAGGAGCAGGCACAGACGCCTCTCAGCCCCGCAACCCCTCCCCTTTCCCCCGCAAAAGTACAGCCTGCCAACGATTTCATGATGTATCGGGCCTTTTCCTTTCTTTTAGCTGAAGATTAGGCGCAGCACTTCAAAAAAGATCTGGGAGATACTACTCCTTCCCTCCTTTTTTTTGTTCCCTCCCTGCTCGGAGTAAGAAATGTTGGTACTCCTCCCCCCCTCCCCCCCCTCGCGCGCTGGGATGCCAAGAAATGAGTAGCCCCTAACTCAGTATCGTGTTTTTTTTTTTGAGAACAAATGATTTTTCTTCTTCATTATGGAGTTGGGATCGGTCCTCCCCCCTCGCGCCTTTACGCCAATCTCACCCCCCTTTCACGGAATCGGCAGGACAACTTTCCCTCATTGCGGAAAGCGTTGTCTTATGTCGAACACCGCCTCCCCACGACACAACCGGCAAGTTAAAGATTTAGCGGCCTCGATCCCCCCCCCTCCCAAGAAGGATAAAATCCGCGGACCCCATACGTTTCTCTCAAGGACATCACTCTGAATCTGAACTTCTCCTCTCTCCTCCAATAGTAGTAGGATATTAAAGACCATCAACTGAACGAAGATAGAACGATCGATGACCCCTTTTTTTGTTCCATGCTTTTCTTGTATATTCGTCAGCCTTTTTTCTTTTCTTCTTCCTTCCTTGATTGTAAGTTGACAGACGGAGACCTTATATCTAAGAATTTGATTTCTTTTTCTTCCTTCCTCCTTCCCCCTCTTCTCCTCCTCAACCACGGAGCCGCGCCAGCGGACTCCGTCCCCTTTCTTCCCCTCCCCTCTTACGCTCAAGTGGGAAAGAGCAAGCTGTAGAAGAGAACGGTCGTGTACACGCCCTTTTCTCTCCTCTTACCTCCAAGGACTATTCCAATGCTTAATCGGGTCCCCCCCTTTCTCTTTCTTCTTTTCTGCGTCAAAGTAAACGGCGACCTTGCCGCAAATTACATGCATCATGACTCCCCCCTTCCTGTACCTGCTATGGCGAATCCTTCGCCGACAACCCCGCTTCCTTTTTTTTTCTCCTGATTTTGCTTAGCGAAGACATCTCTAATCCTATTGCATGCGGGTCCCGGCCTATCATGGAATTAACAGACTTTTGTTACCTTTTATTTTTTTCGTCCCATGCCGTGGCGCGGGAATATAAAAGTTACCCCCATCTGCTGTACCTACTCCTTTTCTCTTCCTCTCTTACGTTATGGTCTATCAAGAACTGAAGGAATTTTTCTTCCCCCCCCCCCCTCCATGGGAATAAGAGAAAGAGTCATTACGGAAATACACTCAGCGTAAGGGACTTCTCTTCCGGGTCTCAGTTCCCCAGAATATATCCGTATAGTGGAAGGAAACAGTTCCTTCTCCCCCCCTGCCCGTTTGATGGCGAGTTGTAATAAGATAACTCTCCCCCCCCCTCTTCTCCACTCTCTCAGGTCTTCACAATCACTGCCCTTTTTCAGGTGAAAAACCGAATTCCCGCCCGTAGTCGGCGTGAGTTCCTCCTTTCCTTCTCTCTCCGGCCCCCCAACCCCTCCCCCCCCCCCAAATCGCGCGGTGAACCGCGAATCCCAAAGAGCCAAGCGCTTGGCAAACTTGGAACGTGCAGTTCGAAAGTTCATCCTTTTCCTTTCCCTCTGCTCGCCGAATAAAACCCACACGCGTCAATCTTGTACTCTCGAAAGAATAGACCAAAACTTGGCTTTCCCTCCCTTTCCTCCTTTGGCAAGAGGTATATGAAGTGCGGCAAGCAACTTCGTTCCCGCAGTCATGGCAGAACTCCCATACCTTTTTTACCCACTTTCAGATCGCCGCACAAGCTCCCCACCTCTCCCATTTTTCTCTCTGCGAGAGCTTTCGTCTCACGGTCGCGGGTCCATCACGACTTTTAATTCTGCGGGACGAATGAACCCTCTCCCCCCTCTTCTTCAAGAAAAGGGTAAGAACGCCGCCCGCTGATCTTTCCACAACTGCCTGCAGAAAATCCAAGGAGAGATATAGTGAAGATTCACTTGGTCTTTTCCAATCTTTTTTCCCTGGTCCGCTTCCCCTACTACCCACGAATTGAAACCGTGAGATATACGCAAGGGTAGGGTGTTACCCAAAGCATCCGCCCTCTTCATATTGTTGATTTACTTCTTGTTTAGGTTGAGCTGTCCCTCTTCTTGTGTTGAAAGTTGGGCGATCTTTTTCGATAGCTTTTTCTATCTCAGAAGCTCGCAACTTCCCCCCCGTCAATTCAAAGCAGTGTAAGTCGGGCATCTTCTCTCTATTATTTTATATAATAGTTGTTGTTGTTTCGAGAGATGCGGGTGGTTCGGATTTTTCCCGCCGGCCTTTCCCGGACTCTTCCGGCGCTTGTCGGAGATTACCAAAAGCGTCTTTCCCCCCCCCCCCCCCCCTCTGAAAATTAATAAGCGGAGATAACCTCCGCAAGCGAAAAGCTCCCCTCACAGAGAATTACATCCCCCCAATTCTCTTCTCGGCGGATGATTTGGGAGAGGACCCCTCTTTTCCTCTCTCATTGGACAGGAGTAGGAAGAGTTGGGCAGGATGGCAAAACCAAGTGGGAAGCTCAGGCCTATCTTCGCCACTGTCAGTTGTGTTTGTGGAATCTTCCCCCCTTTCTTGAATAAAGGAGTATCAGCAAATGTCGAGGGGGTTCTCCCCGCATAATTCCCCTTCGGTCCCCAGAGAAATGGAGACCGAAAGCTTATCACCCTCGGATTTGTTAGAGGCTTGTCGGGACTTCACGTCACGAAACTGGTGCCCTCCCTTATCCGGAAGTAGTTTAGTTCTGGGAGTTCTGCCCTTCGAGGCACGATTGCCCCTGCCGCCACTGCAGTCCCCTCCTTCGCTGTCTTGTGGAGAGTCCCTCCTCTTCCCTCTCTGGACGAGTGTGGTGAATTAAGGCGGAGGCGGGCTTGGCTAGAGCCTTCTCTTCCTTCCGGACGTTTGCCGGCAGACCTCCCTTCTACGCTAAGCATTTGGCTTCTGCGGTCACCGCGCGGCCTTCATTTGTTTAGAGTTCTTTTCCGTCGATTAGAAGTCGAGAAATTTGGCTTTTTTCCTTCTCCCTTTTGCGGGGAATTAGGTGGGCACCTTGACGCGCTCTTTCCTTTCCTTTTTCATCCCTGCTGCTTTCAGGTTTGATTCTGCTGCCCCCTTCTCTTCTTTAGGACAACGCGCATTCAGACGGTTCGGGTTCTGCGTATGAACTCCCTCCCCCTTCTCCCGTCGGATTCTGGGGCCTGACTCCCGAGGGAACTCTTTCTCCCCCCTTCCCGTCAGGGTAATTGACTTTCCGTAATGCCGATTTCGCGTTTCTGTGCTTTCCCTACCTTCGACCGGATTCAGGCAAGAATTCCCTTTTTTTTCTTTTGAACCCAAAAAGTAGAAAGGTTTCGACCTACCGGGTCCCCGCTTGTTCCCCCTTACGGCATTGCAGGCGACTCGAGATATTCTTCCCTTCTAGTGGACAAGAGTCTGTTATTCCCTGATCTGCGAGATTTCTAAGCGACCTCTTCCCTCTCTCTCTCCTCTTTCTTCGCGAAGCCAATCGGGAAAAAACTTTCTTTTTCCTTCGAAGGAGTCGAAATAGCGCTTTCCGTAGGCTACCCCATTGCCCCAGGACTTCTTCTTTCTTGTCGAAAGGGCGACAGTTGTTGAATGTCTCTTTTCTCCCTCCCTTTGACACGAGGTAAGCAGGGGACTGAGTCTTGAGGTATCCCCTTTCCCCCTGTGTAATTCGGCAGAACTTCCTTCTTTTCCCGTACTGTCTCTTTCTCAAGATTGCCTCTTGCCCACCTTCTCTCTTTTCCCTTTTTTATTCCGGATGCGCGGGACAGGTGGTTGAGGCGCTGAGCGAAGGTCGAAGGTCCTCCCCCCCCCTCCATTCCAGATTCGTAGAGATAAATGGCTACGTCTGGCACCCCTTTCTCCTTTTTTTCAAAAAAAGGCTGACCGAAGAATATCATAAAGCATGTTTGAGTCTTCTCCCACCAAAGTTTTCCCTTTTCTTTTCCTTCCAGATAAGAATACGATTTCTCTTTTCTTCTCCTCTTCGTCCTTGCGGCTGTCAAAAACTCGAAACAGCTATGGGTCGCGGATGAGTTCTTTTTCGGCTTTCTTCCTTAATTTGGATCGAGGCCGCTAAAGCTTGGGTACTTGCTTTTCCTCTCCTTTCCACTGAGAAATAAATCGTGCGGGGTGTTCTTCCGGACAAGAAATCTCCCCCTCATGAGGGAGTCGGCTTCTCTCTTCGGAGTTGGGAATAGCGCTTATGGCTCTGTCTCGAGTGTGAGGCCTCTCTTCCTCCTGAAATAATAGTTTTGGGCGCAATCCCTCCCCACGAGACGTGATAGCTACACTCCTGTATTGGGCACTTCGCGGAGTTTGTTTCCGCATACAAACATTTCCGGTCCTTTCCTCTTTCCCCCCCCTGCGTGACTTGTTCGCTGTCCCAGCGATCTCTTTCTTTTTTTCTCCCTCTCTCCCACGCCGGGAAAGGAACCTTTCCCCTCCCTTTCTTGGATGGCTTGTACTTTTGCTTTCTTTTCGAGGATATCCGGTGCTGTTTGCGGGGCTTCTTCCTTCTCCTTTTCTCTTTCCGGATTACAGCAAATCCATACTGCTCCCCTTTTCCATTTAGATCTTGTGCTGGGGGAAAGTGGACTATTGGGATGGACGGGTAGAAAATCTCTCTCTTTCCTCCCCCTCTCCCCCCCCTTTCCCCAGCACAAGCCATATAAAGGGACAGGAGATTTCTCTCCCTTCTTTTTTTCTTTCAGCCAGTATGGATTTGCATGTAAATCCGTCCATCGGCAGGGCTGAGTTCGGACCTCCGCTCCCCCCTCCCCCGCGAGTCATCTCGAAAAAGCAAACTCCTTTTTTTCTTTCTTTCCGAGTATTCGATGCCAAAGGCTTGCTTTCCCGGGAGTTTTCCTCCGTTAAGATTCGGCGCCGACTTTTCCTCTCTTTGACAGATATAAGAATTAACGCCTCTTTCTTCTTCCTGTCGAGTACGAAATGTGGTACGGGCCCCAAGGATTCGCCGACCAACCTTCCATCTTAGCTTAGAGAAGCAGGATAGTGTTTTTCCCCCTCCTTTTCCCACTGATGGCGCACAAAACGAATTATGTTCAGCGGGATTCTGGCTTTGGGCCTCTTCTCCTTCCGAGGCCCAAAATCCGCACGGTACACGTTCTTTCCCTCTTTTTCTCCCCCCCTCAGTGCGGAAAGCGTGGTATTCTGAGAAAACAACCGCACTGTTAGTAGTTCATACACAGACCCCATCCCCTCCCCCCCTTCCGCTACGAAAATTAATGACAAGCACCCCCCTCTCCCCCCCTCCTACCAGACTGTTTGAGTTTTTCGCTTTCTCCCCTTTCTGTCAATTTGAAAATAGATAAGAAGACTTTTTTTTTCCCTCTTTCCTCTCTTTCACGACCCTCAGACCCTAGCTAGACTACTACGATCCTTTTTTTTTTTTGTCCTCTCAACTCAAAAATGGCCTCTTCTCCCTTCTTTCGGAGAGAAATCGGAGTTCTGATTGGATTGTACGATTGCCAGACTGAACAGTTATCCTCTCTTCTCTTTCCTTCCTTTCTCCCTTAGATACAGCAAGAAATCAACCCCTTCCCTCCCCCTTCTCAAGACAAGGAGTGCGCAGGACAAAGACTTTTTTTGCGATAAGTGGGCCCTGTCTTTTTCTTTTCCCTCCCCGTATCTTGAAGTTCTGCGAATTTAAGGTGACCTTTTCTTTTTTCTCTTTCCCCTTTTCGGGGCTCGCCAGCGGGGAGGTTTCTTCGACTTGGGCTTTTCTCTCCCCCCTTGTTCGAATCAGAAAGCGAAGAATGATCAAAAGTTTTCCCTTTTCCCCCCCCCCCCTCTATGGCGAATCCTTCGACGACAACAGCATCGGAACTTCTGCCTCCGCCCATTTTTTTGAAAAAGACGCTCCCCCCCCTCTCTCTTTCTCGGTGAGCCTCGTGAATCGAGCTTAACGCCTTCTCCTTCCCCCCCTCGCGAAAGAGTCGGCACCTCCCTCTTTCTTTAATATAGGGTCTTTTCCCCTTTTTCTCTTACCTCTCAAAAGTTTACCACCCAGAGGAGGGAACCGTTTTTAGGTAGAAACCTTTCTACGTTCTCCCCCCCCCTCCACTGAAGGATTCGAGGACTGACCTTCTTTCTTTCACAAAACACACGACTGAGACTAAGCTTCAAATCCGGGCATTACGTGAACTCCTTCTCCCTTCCTGGGGAAACATTCTCCCTTCCCTCCTCCCCAGAAAGAATCTCTCGTCTCGTGGAAGAAACAGTACTTCTGTGCTGATTTCACGTTCCCACCGTCCTCTTCTCTCCTCACCCCAAAGTGTCAAGCAGAATCAAAAAACTGAAAAGCGCTTCATTCTTTTTTCCACCCCCCCACTTCCGTGTCCAATCGCGCTAATCTTTCCCCCCCCTCTTCCTTCGGGTTGTGTTGTTCCCCCGGGAAGTCAGAATAATTTCTCTTCTTTCCCCCCCCCCTCCCTCCCCCTTACCACAAATAGCGCGGCCCCCGAAAAAGCCCAAAGCGCTTGAATTCTTCCCCCTCCTGTCCAAGTCGAAAGTGCCGTACGCCCCCTTTTCTCCCTCCCCGCGTCTATCCAGAAAGTCCCGTTCCCCCCAAAAGCTTCCCCCTTTCCTCAGATTCGACCCCCTTTCTTTGGCTCGCCACGAACTCCTTCCCTTTCCCCCTTCCGTGCGGCAGCAAATCGTTTTCTGGCAGACCCAAAGAAATACTTTTCCCCTCCCTGAAATCCCTCCACGATTTAAGTAGAATCCTAAAAAACTTCTGAAATATTCCCCCTTCGAGAGATTTAGTATAAGTTTCTCTTTTTCCGAAAATGAATTACTGCGGTTTTTTCAGGCCCCCCTCTCCCCCTCTTCTGCGAAAGGGTACGCCGCCCGTGCCCCCTCTTGCCGGAAAGCCCCTTTCCCTTCTCTGAAGGCCGTTCCACTTGGTTTGCAAACCCTGCCCAAATATTCAGACGTCTTCCCCTCTCCCCTCCTCCCCTCTATAGAAACGCGTCTCCCCGGTTTACCTTCTCCCTCAAGAGGGTGGGAAGCCGCCTCTTTCTCCCCTGATAGTTTTCCCTGAGATTCTGGGTTTTATCTTCGAGATCTCTTGAAAAGTTGTTATCCCCGTTTGGTAATCTAAGAAGCGCTAAAAGTTCCGTCTCTCTCTCATCCCTCCCTTTTTCCGTTCGGGGCCAAAATCCGCCCCACCCTCTCCCGAGAGAGATGCGTGGTGGGGCGGATTTGCCGGATCAAACTGATTGGACTGTTCCCCCTCCGGCCGCTGTCCTTCTCCTTCCCCCCCTCCCCCTCCCAACGTTCAAACACACATTAATAATATAGCGGCAGATAACCGCCTTCCCCTCTTTCCCCCCTTCTTCCGAGAAAATAAATCCCCCCCTTTTCCCCAACTTCATTGCGGATTCGGAGAATGCTTTGGTAATGAACCCCCTACCAGGACGATAGTAGATTCTAGGTTTTCTTCTCTCCGGAAAGTTGGGAAGGATGGGCAAACCCACTCTTTTCTTCCCTCTGCCGGCAGTTGTGTTTGTGAATCCCCCTCCTCGGGGAGGAGGGCGTATTCCCCTCTCCTCCTTCTCGTACAAGAAGAACTCTTTCTTTCTCCCCACGACCCTGTAGGAGAAGACCTTTCTTCTTCCCTTCTTAAAGCGGCTTTGGTTCCGCTTTTGGCCCCCCCTTCCCCGAAAAACTGGTCCGTAATAAGAGAATCCTCCCTTTTCTGGCGCGGGAACTACCCTTTCTTTCCTCTGGACACGTCGCCTGGAAGAGGTTCTTGTGGCGAGTCCCCCCCGAGAGAGTAAGGAAAGCGGATGGACTCTCCCTTCTCTTTTCCATACGCGGTGGCGGCTGAACTTTCGACGCAGTTAAGAAGTTTGGCACGCAGATTTCCCCCCTTTTTTTTTGGTCTTTCTGCGGTCAAAGCGAGATTTGTGTAAAGAGTTCCCTCTTTTCTACTAGAAGTCGAAGAAATTGTGGCTGCTTCCCCATTCCCCCCCTCCGGGAATCGGTGGAACTGACGCGCGACCTCTCTATGCCGGTATTGTGGAAGACTGAAGAGATTTTCAGGTGTTGATTATGCTTCCAATCTGTTCTTTCCCCCGCGCATCCCCCCTTTTCCCTCCCATCACGACCGTCCCGTTTCACGAGAAGGAGAGATTATGGGGCTTCTTTCTTCCCGTGCGGTCGTACGCCTGAAGGGTTTACTGACTTTCCCTTCTTCTTTCTCCGTGTTTTGGTGCCCCCCTGCGCCGGTAATAAGGACAGAATTCTTCATTCGTTGTCTTCTTTCGCGGATAGGAAAACCAAAACGTAGAATTTTCTTTCTTCTCCGGGGTGGTCGGTAAACGTTTGTTTGAGATTAAAGCGGCCACTCATTTCGTTTCCTCGGTCGATGTAATGAATATGCGCGTCTTCTATTCTCCTTTCATGATGAGGCGCGTACGTCAGCTACATATTAAAAGCTTTTTCCCCTCCCAAACTCGGAAAAAATGGAGGGGGCACTTCCCCTTTTTTTTGGCGAAGGGCTAAAGCTTTTCAGGTAGGAAACCAGCCCCTGTCCCAGGACTTTTTTGCAAAGGGCGCGTTTGGAACTCTTCTTTCTTCCTTTTGCGAGACGAAATTTTCCGAGGTTCTGCAGGGAAGAGATGGGAGGGATAACAATGTCCCGTACTTCGTTTCCCGATACGGTCGTTTACCGTACAGGGAGAGGGAGCAAAGGGCTCTTGCCCCCCTCTTTTTTTTCTTTCTTCTCCCCTCTTTTCCCTTGGTGAGTCGCTGGAGCGGGACGCCTCTCCCCTCTCCAAGGTAGAAGAGCACCTCCCCCTCCCCCCCCCCGATTCGTCTCTGGTCTACGTCTGGCAAGCGTACAAATACAATCCTCTTCTCATTTTTTCAAACCTTGTCCCTTTCCTCTCTCTTTTCTATTCCCCCCACCCACGGGTTTCATCGGGATCGTCCTTTTTTTTTTTTTTTTTTCCCTACCGAATAAGATTACTTCTCTCTCCCCTCCCCTATTCTCTCTTGCGGCTGTCAAAAATCGAACACGATTTCTCTTTTTTTTTTCCTCCTCTGCATTTCGAGTAGGCATG
>Ga0179593_1541249_pt1 | contig 11195 bp, 12 predicted proteins | sample CZODoug2_1_08_16_FD_185931 | JGI IMG/M metagenome (GOLD analysis project Ga0179593, IMG submission 185931) | Vadose zone soil fungal communities from Angelo Coast Range Reserve, California, USA - CZODoug2_1_08_16fungal (PacBio error correction) | ecosystem: Environmental > Terrestrial > Soil >... | reverse complement strand
CGAACCTCTTTTATTATTTTTCCCCATGGATACTATCTTTTTGAAACACACTTTTTCCCCATGTTTCCAGACACCAAGGGTTCAGAATCTTCCGGATTTCTCGGATTTCTATATCCTCCATATTAAAAAAGAAAAACGTCTTTCCCCTTTGGAGGTCTTATGAATCGTTTTCCCCACCTTCAGCCTGTAGGTAGATCTGTACCCTGCGGAGACCTGCCAGTTTATTTCACCCTTCTTCTCCACACCCTTTCCTTCAGGTAATGACGTTTGCTCTTCCCATAACCGGGGCACCATTCCTTCTTCGGTATGGTCACCCTTCCTTTCTCACTTTCTTCTAATCTCCCCCCCCTCTTAGACATTCCCCACCTCCCCCCTCTTCAACGTAAAGGTCCCTTTTCTCTCCCCATGAATTTTTTCTTCTTTAGAAGCGACTGGGCAGCCGAATATCCTCCGCAGAATCCCCTCACCTTTTAAATCGTACTCGCCCCGCCCCTTCTGCGCTTCGAGGATCCTGACTCCCTAGAACGCCTTCTTTGTTTACCATGCCCTTCCTGCTTGAAAGAAGCGCAAACTTTCTCTCGGAGAAGGTCCCCTGAGAAAACTCCCTTTTCGGTGATCTTCGACGACATGGAGAGTTCCTCCTTTTTCAGAAATTCTTGCCTTTTTTTCGACAAGAGTGGACTCCCCGATCTCGCCAATTTCGGTATTTTCTTTTCCCCTCCCGATTTCGAGACGATCGCCTGGGCTTTCTTGATAACATCCTATAGACAAAATCAGAAGCGACTCTATGTTCGGAGCGCTGGGCTTTCCTTTTTGGGCAATACAGCGACGGGGCGCTTAACGTTCTCTACTTTTTCAAAAGAATCCCCCCCCGGATCTCAAGTTTATGTTTCGGCACGGCAAATCACCCCTCAACGACCCTCCTCTTCCAAGACGGATAAGTCCTCTCTTCTACTCCTCTCCCTTTTTTCTTCAATCTCCCCTCAGCCCCGTCACGATCAACTATCACCCCGTGTTTATTTTGCTAGAAGCCTGTCACACCCCCAGTCCCCACTTACAAGCCTCACCCCCCGGTCCATAACGTGCCGGCGGGTTTATGACCTTTTCCTTTCCTTCGGCATCCTTCCCCTGCTTCTCCTGGTACAAGGAATGGTCAAACCATCCCTTTTACATTCCCTTTTTTTCCCTAGGGAGAGCAAGAACTTTTCCCTCCCAAGGGGATATGTCCTTCGTCCTGCCTCTGAATCTCTCTTTCCTCCCAGGAATTAATTGAGGAAGACCCTTAAATCACCCTTCCCTCCCCCTTCCCCCCTCTCGTTTCTGCAGGGGCTTTTACCCTCCTTAATCTTTAGGATAGCCGTCTTTCATCGCCAGCATTTTTCTATCGAGCGAATGAAATATCCTTGTACAAAGGTTTTTTTTTCCGCTCCTTCTTTTTGAAATCTATGACTATACCCCCCTTTGCTTGTTTTTATTGTGAACAGACTCGGACGGTTTTTTTTTGTTTTTTTTTTTTGGGGGGGTGGGGTTTTATCCGAGTCCTTTATTCACGTTTATTTCCTTTAATACCAGTGATTTCACTTCCCCTTTCACTCTTGATTTTAGTATGTAGCTTGTAAACCTCTCGGCTTCGATAGAAGCAGCCCCCCCCTCCTTCCGGATAGGTGATAGGTGAGTCCCTTTCAAATCGCTCAGGCTTTCTTCCTTTTTTTTGGCTCTCCGTATTTTGATTCAACTTCGGTTCTTTTCACCTTCAGAGGATTTGAAGTGACGCGCAGGCCTTCGGAGTCCGTCTTCGGCTCCATTTTTTTTTGATATTAGAGAAGTATCCCCTTAGACGTGATTTTTTTTCCCCCAGGATTAAGTGACTTTTTCTCGCGAACAGCGCTCGACCTTATCTTTCCCTTTTAGGTCCCCCTCGATTTTCCTCTATAGGATCGATTCCTCCCCACACGCCAGTCCCCCCGGAAATTGAGAGATATTGAATTCTCTCTGGCGAAAACCATTTCCCTTTACCTTTTGCCCACGACTCCCTTCTTTTGTCCAAAGAAAAAAAATATGGACCTGATTCTCTTTTCCTTCCCCTTGCGAGTTTCTCCCTTCTCTCCTTCTTTTTTTCAAGCGTTCGGCAAGTGGGAGCTTTTTCATAAAAATAGGGTCTCTTTGGTCAATTATTATTTCTCCCTGCGAAAATAGATCACACTTCTCCCCTTCAAACCTTTCTTTCGTCCCCCCTCTTGGAGAGAATTTGAGATCTTCGGCCGGATTCCATCATAGTCGAGGTTTCCTTTCCACCTTTCTCCCTCTCTTTTTTGACTGCGTAGACAATAAGGTCGTCCGAACTCTTGCGATGGTCGCCTTTTACCCTCCCCCTCTTTTCGCCCCGTGGTTGGCTAGCAACCCTTCCTCTCAAACTTCTCCCTCCCCCTTCTTGGTTAAGAAGGAAATCTTTCTCTGCTCAGAAGCGTATGAAACACTCCTCTTTTTTCAAGTCAGGCTTGTAGCAAAGCTCCTCTCAGAACCTTCCCCTTCCCCCTTTTTAGTTTCTCTAGGACTCCCCCTCGATCCTTCTAGATTATGGCCGGTCTCCACATTGAGGCCCTTCCATTTTTTTTCCCGAGGAAACTTTGACTTCCCCCTCCTTAATTTTTCCCCTCTTTTTCCCCCTCGCTTGGTCCCGATCTTTCTTCCCATAGTTTCATCATCCTCGTTGTGTTTCTTTCCCCCCTTTCTGACCTCTCTCGAACAGAGCGGATTTTCTGTGGACCTTCTCTATTCTTCCCCCCGTTTTCGCTTCTTTTCCCCTTTCAAAGCGCAATTGTTTTTGAGACAGGCCATCCTTCTCCTTCTTTCTTAATGTACGGGAGGATGAGCTCTCCCCGAGGAAATTCCGTCTTTTACTTCCTTTTTACAGCATGTCGGTCGCTCTGACCTTTTTCCCTTTTCATACGTGTTTCGAAGGCAGGATAACGTTTAACCAAGGCGCGAAGTCTTTCGGAATTCTTCCCCTTTTTCTCTATTGAGAGAAAGACCCCTTTTTTTTCTGGATTTCAGGTAGGTTCAAAAAAGTGCTCCTTCGTTCCGCAGCGCCCCCCCTTTTTTTTCGCCTCACCAACCTCTGAGGAGTAAAGTTCAATTCTCGAATTGTTCTCGTTCTCCCCCTCTTCTTCATAAGAAATGATAAAATTTTCATTCCTAGCATTTCCCGCGATTGACAAATTGCTCCTTGGAGATTAGCGGATAATTCCCCCTTTGGCTCAAATCTCTCCCAGATTTGTATGCTTGCACGCGACCCTTCCCCCGCTGAACTAATCGCCAAACTCAGGGAGAAAATCGGTCCTTTTCCTTATACTTTATGACCCCTGGTCAGAGGTTTTTTTATGGCTCCCTTTTCCTTGAGACGTTACTGTTCTTCCTATAATTTTTGTTAAAATAGATGAGAAGTTCATGATCACTCTTTTTTAATTTCAGGGAGATTTGTTACCTCAGACGATCCCCACCCGAATGGGGGATAGTTTGGACCTCTTACCCAAAAATCAATACCTCTCTCTTTCCTAATGTAGGAGCAGCTGGGGCCTTCCCAGCCCGTCATCACATGTTCAAAAATCCTTTTTGGGCGATTCCTTATTTCTTTTTTCGATACGGCGTTAAAAATTTTTCCCCACACGCGCTCGCTCTCGGAATATTTTCCAAGGAAAACCCTCCCCCCTAAGTTATAATCCCCCTACTTCCTTTTTTTTCGCATGTTAGGGGAATTTTCCTCCCTGGCGCGATTTTTTTCTCCTTCAACTAGATTTCCCCACCTACCTAGTCCGGGCTACTGGCTTCCCCTGCCGCGCTCTTCACCCCCCCTTTACAGCGACAAGCCCTTCGACAACTTCCCGACCTTTCCTGTTACAATTTTCCCTTCGCGTGCATCAAGGCCCCTCCCCATGGACCAAAGTCAATTCCCGAGTTCACAAAGACCCCCGATTGATCACTGGTTTCATCCCCCCCCAACCTCTCGTGTTTTCCCCTCCACCCCCTGGGTGCTTATTATCCTTTTGGTCATTGCTTTATCAGGATTGCGTGACCTGCGCCCAGAATTATTTGTCCTTTTCTTCCTATATCTTCTTCCTCCTCCTCCCGAGAGAGCCGGGGATTTAACCTAATTTTTTTCCTTCCTTTATTCCGCCGTTCGCGAGGTAAGGCGCCATTCCCGGCACCTACCGATGAAATATGACCTCCCCTTGTAACCCAGTGTTTTTCTGTTTCCGCGATTCCGAGTTTATCTTTTTCCTTCAACTGCGCAACCTTCTAGGGAAGGTTGTTGTTCACCCTCGAACCCCTTTTGCCTTTCCCCAGGAGAATTCCGTCCCCGAGGATCTTAGTGCATAACCTTGTCTACGTGAGGCTTTCTCCCTCTTTGATTTTCGTTGGCGACTTGTAAAACTTTGATTTTGGTCTTCCTCCTCCGTTAGCAAGGAATCTCTTCTAGGTGCTCTCTTTTGCCTCTGGATATTTTAGACTTCCAGGCTTCGTCGCGTACTGCCTTCCAAATCGGGAAGTAGCCTTCTTTATTTATAACTCCTTTTTTTTGAAAATGGAGAAAGAGTGATCCGTTCAGGCCCTGCCAGCTGAGCGCTTCCCACGAAGTCTCCTACTTACTCTGAAGCGCCCAGTGATTTCTTAAAGAGTCCTTGGCAAACTCAATCTCTTATATCTTCGGTTTTAAATCCCCCCTTGTTCTTTCTGTCCTCTCACAAACAGCTATCTGCTCGATGGGCTCCTTCCACGTTCCCAGACATCTCGGTTCCCCATTGCGAGATATTTGTCTCCAGCGCCTCAAAAAAAGAACGCCCCCCCCTTTCTTGGAGCGCAACCTTTCCCCAAGTTTCTGTTCATGTCTCTGCCAACACAAATATGAAATGAGCCCTTCTTCAAATTCCTATTTTTCTTAACCTTTTATGCTCTTTTGCGATTAGTTAAAGATTAAATTTTTTCTTCACCTCCTCTCTTTTGAGAAAATTTTTTTGGAACCCCCTTCCATAGATCCACTTTTTTTCTCTTGTACCTGTTCGGAAGTGAACTTAGAAGTTGGGCTGTCCCTTAGAAAAATTCCTAGTCTCCTTAACATTTACGAAGAGATCTCCCCCCTCGACAATCATGTCGTCCGCGTTTCTTCTCCCCGATGGAGATGGCATTAGCCCCCCATAACGACTCCTTCTGCCCTTTCTTTGTCCATTAGAGAGATTCCCTTCCTAACATCGATAGAACTAGCCTTGGTGTCTGATTTCTCCGGATAAGGCTACTTCCATTTCCCATCAATCGCTGCAGACCTCTTATGAGCAAAGCTCTCCCATCTCAGACCTCAAGTTTTACTAGTTTCTTTATAAGCTACGATCTTCTTCCCCCGCACGAGCCCTTACTCTACTCAGGTAGACAAGGTGGGGAGACTTGAAATTTTTTCACCTCCATATCCCCCAAAGTGGCCTTTTCATCACGTTTCCTCACAAAGTTTCCAAAATCCGCTCTTTTTTATCTTGAACCCCCTCTTTTCCTCCTCCCCTTTTGTTTTTTTATTCTGACTTTTAAGGAGATCTCCTTTTATGCCTCATTTTTGAAAAATTAGATCCCTACGTAAAAATCCGGATGCAAATTTACTCTCCGCAACACAAAGGGCGAGACTTCCGATCAGATCAGGCAATCTCTTCTTTTAAGATACGATTAGATATAAAAAGGGTCTATGAAGCGATGGATCGCCCCTTTTCTTTTCGCTAGAGTTTTTTCCTCTTCGAAGGCAAGGTTATACCCTTACAACCAAGTCCCCCCCCTTTAGATGAGGGTCTTCTTTGCTCATTCTTTAGCCATTGGCTACCCGGCTTTTTTATTAAAAAAAGGCCCCGTGCTCGAAGCGCGCCCTTTAACTTTGACTTACCCCCCCCCATCGAAGGTTCCCCGTACCTTAGTCCCCTGTCCTTTTCCATTGCTCCGCTCCTTTTTTTCGGAGTGAGCCTTTTCAGCCGAATCCCCCCCCGCCGCAAGTAAGTTCCGAAGGTCTCTCCCTTTTTTTGCGTTTCTACTTATTCTTTCCAAAAAAGTTCTCTTTTCCGCACCCTATTTTCCCGCTGTTGTAAATTTTTCCCCCAATTGCCCCGCTTGACAAGCATTCTCACACCCCTATTTGAGAACATCGGCAAGGGGAATCACCCCTCCTCAGGTCATCTTTTTTAGAGGCGGGACCGACGACATTTATATTTTTTCTTTTTTTTTATACCCCCGGCTTTTATTGGACGTGTCCTTTGGACCTTTTATGTAGCAAGATATAGCCCCCTTTTTTCTGGCGTTTGGGCCGAGAGGCTCCCCGGAAGCCTTTTCGATCGTTTTCAGATCCAGAAGGAAACCTTTTCCCCCGTCCTCTCTGTCGTTCTTTGCGCGCGTCCTCCATCTTTACCCCCCCCCCCCCCCCAAGTTAGGTAGGGGAGCTTACTACTTCGGAAATCCTTCCTCAAAGGAAATGGAACCATCCGCCGAAGGCCTTCGTCTTGACCCAATAACGCTTTTTTGCCAGAACCGAAGTTCCTCCGGTACGTCGTCCGCTTCTTTAAGCGAGCGTATAAGACGCTTCTTTTTCTAAAATATCCGAAGATCCCCTCTCTCCCTATCCACTCTCAGTTTACTTTCCGAAGCAAGAGATCGTCCCTGCGCCAAGACTCCCCTTTTCGGCGAAACCCCTTAAACCGCAGCGTGTTTTGCACATTCCTCCTCGTGATTCCGGATTTCGCCTGAAGATCCTTGTTCACCACTCAACCCCTGCCGTGCTCATTTTCTAACTATTGCACACCTCCTCCGCGTGCGCGGCACGAAAAACTTGGACACCCTGCACCGGGTCTGGAATAGCTAGCCCCTGAGTTTCGTTTTTCTCGAGCCCTTCCTTAAAGAATTGAAGCTTGTACGGACCTCCCAGGAAGGTATATCCCTCAGTTGTTTTTTTTCTGTTCTTTGCCGGGGATTTAGGCCCCCCCCCCTTCAAGTACTTATTTATTTCCGGTTCCCGACCCCCCCCCGACTTCAGCAATCTTTTCATATAGATCATTTATGCCCCTGCAAGGAAACTGTTTTTCGTGCTGATATTATTTCCTTTTCATAGTTATAATATGACCCCCAGTGATCATTTTCCTGGTGAACTCGGACCCTCCATTCAGGCGAATAAGGTAAGTGATCCCTGAGTGACCGTAGTGCCATCCCCCCCCTGGTTTTCGTCTGTACTTTCTGATTTTTCTTCTGGTAGATTGGTTTTTTCCGCGCTCTTTTAGAGCAGCCAGTAGAACGGCTACGGATAGGTGAAGCTCTTTTTCTATTAGCTCCCTTCCCCTGCTCGGCGTAGAAGCAGTCCCCCCTGTGCTTCCGTGACGTCTTTGAGGATAACTTTTTTCGGGACCTCCCCTGCGTGATTCTCGGCAAGCTTTCGTCGGCCGTCGGAGAGGATTTTTTTGGCAACTTACGGATATTGACCTCATTACGGGAAAGAGACCGTTTGAACCTTAAGTAGTCCTGATGGGAAAAGTACGGAGACGCCCCGTTTAAAGCGCTGGTGAGGGTCTGATCATCCACCTACCAGGGATAGGATTCCTCTTCGGTCCAACCTCCCTCCCCCGGAAATTGCCTCTAATCACCGTTCCCTCCCCCCCCAAACATTCAAGCCAATTTCCTTTCTCTTGTAGTTCCCCCCTCCGTCTCCTTTTCTTCTTGGATCTGCCCCAAGAAAATATGACCTGCTTTTTAACTACTTTTGATCTCCTTTCCCGGTAGGATCTTTTCAAGATTTTCTCCATTGTTTCTCTTGATAAAACGCTTTGTCTATATTTGAGAAACACTTTTTTTGTAACTTTCCCTAACAGCCAGTATCCACCCCTGTAGATCTCACATGCTCGTCACCATGCGGCGCGATTTGTTCTTTTTCTGGCTACGCGAAAAATACTAGTCTCTTTTAAAATTTAATCCTCGCTCTTCCCTTTTTGAATGAGTTAGACCTTTAGTTCCTGGTTCGCTCTCGATGAGCTTTTGGACCCTACCGAATACGCCACACTTGTTCTCTTTGCCGCACAACCCTTTTCCTTCGGCATGACATCATCGCTCCTCGGCTCGGTTGTGGTTGTGTGTGGTCCTCCTTGACATCTTTTTAAGCCCCGTCCCTTCTAAGCCTTAAAATCACTCTCTTCGACCCTAGGCTGCTTTCCCCCCCTCCCATCGCTTCATAAGACTCAATCTGATCGATCTTAATCCATCCTTGCTGAGTAGATCCTTCCCTTGTCGCACCCTTGCGAGTTCGGAAACTTTTTTTTCCCCGCGATGAAAATTTCTCTTCACATAGCATACCGCTGCGCAAAACCACCTTCGAGCCTTTCAGCAAAATCTCTTTTTTTTGTTGGTTGAGAGAGATGTGCTTCCCTCGATCCACAGGGATTTTGCAGCTGTGGGTCATGGAGACTCTTCCAAGTTTTCGCGCGTGGAAAAAACCGACCCAAGGGGGCGATGAACGAGTAAGGACCTCTCCTTTAGGGTTCCCTCTAAAAAGAAAACGAGTTCCCCCTTGAGGTCTTTAGGAAGCGCTCCTCCTGTCGGTCGCTTCGCGGGTTTAGTTTTATAATAGGCCATGTCTTGTCGAACCCCCCCAAAGGCGCCGAATTTGGTCATTCCGTTGCTCCCTATTGCGAGCAGAAACGGTTCGGAGTGGTATGGTCAAAACCCTTCGCCATTCGTTCTCCCTCCCCGAGTCGGACCTTCCCACAGTTCCCGAAGAGCGCGGCTTACACTGTTCCTGCTCCGCGACTAGAATTGGTCTTCCTCAGGAAGCCGAAACTTCCCCGCTTGATAGCCAGTCCCTTCGGGTTACATAGAAGCCCTACCTTTCTCGGATCCTGAAAGTTCCACCCACAGTGGTCCGACCCGATTTGTAGACGCTTTTCTTTTCCAAATGAAGACGCTCCTCCTTTCCCTCAGTCGACCGTGAGAAAATCCCTTTGTTTCAATGATTACCTTGATCCCCTTTCATGTCAGAGGTTGTTTATGGGTTGACTGACGTGAGGACCTCCCATTTATTTTTTTTATTTCACAATCAGCTGACGTTAGGAAAGATCTCCCCATTCCCCCGATGTATGCGTTTGGAAGAAGAGCGCCCCTCCTGGGCGGATGCGTTTGGCTCTCCTCCACCCAACCAGCTCCCTCTTCCCGGAAGACTTTTCCCGCCTGCGTCCCAGCAAGTCCCTCTGTAAATTCTTTGCGGGAGCTTCCCTTTTGTAGCACGCGTTTCCCCCTTCTGAACCCGCGCTCAGAAGACGCTTCTGAACGCCAAATCATTGTTCTCCCGAACCGCAGTTTATAATCAAAGACGCCCGAGGTCTTCTTCTCTGCCGTCTGCGCGAGGTCGTAAAAATCTTTTTTTTATACCTATCCCTATCACGATTTCCGTGGCATACTGGAGGATTTATCTGGCACCACCCAAAGTTTTACCTCCTCCCTTTCCTCAACCCGGCTCACAGTTCCTCCCCCCGCAGCGGGGGTAGGAATAAGGTCACCGTGGGCAGCACGGCCCTGTTTTGGACTGGTCCAAGACAATTCTCGTTCAAAAGACCCCAAAAAGCCCGCTTCTTCCCCGTTTCAGAGGTGATCCCCTGAAACTCCGCTGCTCAAGAAACCCTTTATTAGAAAGGGGCTCCACCCGCCGAAGTCCGTATCGCTGAAAGAGACGCCTCATTAATTGCGGAGATTGTACCGGTCAATCAAAAGGAAAATCCTCCTTGTTGTTTCTTCGGTACCCTCCTCCAGTAATTCTTTGCGACTGCTATTTCCCCCCGCAACCTACGGACATCGCCCCCCTTTCTTAAGAATGTCACCCAGTTTTTTTCGCACGCGGAGTTTTAGAGCCTCAACAGTGATCACGGGTCATTTTTGTGAATCGAACCCCATTCTTTTCCCTTCAGGGCAGAATAACCCTCTTATTGCCGTGACCTATCCATAACCCCGATGCGGTTTACGTTCTTCCCCCCCCCGTTTCCGGATTTTTTCTGAGTCGGAGTGTAAATCCGGAGACGCGGCTCGAGCAGCCAGTAGACTGGATAGGTGGAGTCTTCTTCTTCTTATTACACTCGGCCATGCTCCCTTTTAGACGCCGCTTAACACTCCTTCTGTGATTATAACTTTCGTTTAAATGGCCCGCGTTGTTTGCCTTTCCCTCACGCCGAATTTTTTCGGAGGTTTCCATTTCTTTGAAAAGCCCTCAGGAATACGGGAATTCCCCGTAAGCTTTATTGGTTCCCATGTAAGATGTCATTTCTTTTTTCTGCGCTCCAGCCGTCCCCTCCCCATTTCCCCCCAATAGCTGATGAGGTTGGTTACTTACAAAAGATCCTCATTCGGTCGATGCGTGAGATTCTCCAAGGAAATCGCCCTTCCCTTAGCTTTCTCCTTCCCCTCAAGAGATTGTAGGCTTTCCCGAAATAGAAATTTTCTTTAGGGCAGAAATACACCCCCTGTAGTAGTCCCGGCTCTTCCCCCCCCCCCCAAACATATTATGAATTTTTTCCCCTTCCTCCTGATACCCCCCCAGGTCGAGCTCTTTTCTCTTTTCCAAGAGTTCTTCACGGATACCCCTCCCTAACCATGTTCTTTTCCTTTCTCCCTTTTTTGGAATTCCCTCAATACGATCACTGCCCGATGATAAAACATGCTCGTTTCCCCCTCTGCGGCTCCCCTCTTTGAGCATTCTTCTTGCCTCGGAGAGGCAACCTTTCTAGGAGAAGTTTTTCCCTTTACGCAGCGATATTCGATTTTTGAGTAGGACAATTCCCTTTTCCGCGGTCTTAGAACGATTCTCTGGCTTCGCAATTTCCCGAATCAGACGCCTTCCTTTTTTTTTATTTTCTCAATTTCTCTCCCTTCCAGGCCTCGACTGGCCGCCTTTGTTTAAGAAGGGCCCCCCCTGGCTTCGCCGCCCCTTTCCCCCAATCTCTTTGTCAGAGTCCTCCCTCCTGCTGAGCAAAGAGAGACATCCCCATTTTTCAGAGTTTTCTTTTATGGCTATTCCCTATCCATCCTAGGAATTGCCTCTTCTGGCCGGTAGCCCCTGGGTTCCTTTTCCCCATTGTTTCGCTTTCCCAATTTTTCAAGCCGTCTCTCTCCCTTCCAAGATAATTTTCCACAGTCTTTTCCAACAC
>Ga0179593_1494998_pt1 | contig 11195 bp, 8 predicted proteins | sample CZODoug2_1_08_16_FD_185931 | JGI IMG/M metagenome (GOLD analysis project Ga0179593, IMG submission 185931) | Vadose zone soil fungal communities from Angelo Coast Range Reserve, California, USA - CZODoug2_1_08_16fungal (PacBio error correction) | ecosystem: Environmental > Terrestrial > Soil >... | reverse complement strand
TCGAGCTTCGGCTTTTCGTATCTCGCCCGTCCCTTTCTTCTGACACTAATGATCCGTTGTTTTTTCTCGAAGCGACGCCTCCCGGTGCGTCGACAGCATTTTTTGCTGCCCTCTTGTTCTTTCAAAATCGCGGAGAACCCCCCGCACCACCCGCTCTTTCTTCCTCCTTTTCCTTTGACGGATCGTTTACGGCACCTTTCTGCTTGTTGTTTCACCCAGACGGCTTGAGCAGATTACGATTTCTTTCTCATTTTCATCCCCCTTCCTTTAATGGCGATCCTCGAGCCGTCTTCCGAGTCCCTCTGCATAGAGTAGGTGGCAAAAGCCTGGTCTTTTTTTTTTTTTTCAGAGTTTGTTAATTGACTCTCCACTTCTCCCCTCCCCCTTGAAATTCCGTGTCAGGCTGTTTCTTCTCTGTTCCCCCCCTTCTCATGAGCACGTTGAGTAAAAGTTTTGTCCTCCTCTGCTCTTGCAGGAACGCCGTCCCCAGCGGGGTCCCCACCGCTTTGTTGCGCCGTTCGCCTCTCAGACCTGGAAACGGGGACGTGCTCTTCTGGTTTTCCCCTCGGAACCGTCGGTAATTTCTGGCTTCAGGTCCCTGTGTACATTTCACCAAATTTTACATTCCGATAGGTGATAGAAAGTGAAGGTTTGGATCACTTTCGTCGTCTTCTTTTGGGTTGGAGAGCCGCAGTAGACTCCACCATGAAGTTTGCCGATTTCATAGTTTTTGCCTTGAATGTTGGTTAGTTCCCCTGGCTGTCTCATACTGAGAGGGATAACATCACCTTTTGCCCCCCGGCCTTCAACTCCCGTCAACGTCTTTCACTCGTTCCTCAGTTCTTGTCGGCTTTGCTGGATCGCTTTTTTCCTTTTGCTTGGTATGAGCGTTCTTTGCTTGAGGTCGAGTTATTCGTAGCGTATGTTTGTCCCCCCCTTGAGGTAGTTCGTCGGCCACCTCCCCTCCTTCCCGATTTCTTAACTTGGGGCTGACCGTAACGCAACGAGGCGGCTCTGCGACCGTCAGGCCATTAATTACTCTCTTTTAAGTAATCCTAAGTCTGCATTGCTGTCTTGTCTTGTCCGCAGTTCGTCTCTTTCTTCGTTCTGTCCTCCTCAAGGATAAGGTTTTCGGCTTCCCCGTCTTCCCGCCCCTATTGTCGTTCAGGCCTGATGCATCGATTTCTTTACAGATGGACTTCTTTCCGCGTCACAACGTTTTTGCGCTGACGCTCCGGCATCGTCCCCTCAGAGAACTTACCTCGTGTGAGACGCCTGAAGGTTCTAGATCTTGAACGGGAGTACCCAATTTGACCCCTTTTTTTTCTCATAGACCGTCTATAGTCTTCGGCTCCTTTGCCAATTTAGCGTGTTCTATCCGTTTTCGAGATCTCAACTTGCCCTCACACAGATCCAGAAGAGCCGCTGCTCGTGGCTCGTTCCCCGGCGTTTTATTCGTAACTTGACGCAGTTTTTTCCACCCGGAACCTTTGTTACGGCCGTTTCCCCTCGTCCTATTTGAGCGTTTCCTGACCCCCTCGGAATCTTCTACCAGATCTAACTTTATCTCCACCCTCCCCGTAGTCTTCTTTGCCTTCCTCCTCTACTTCAAGAAGACGCATCCTACCGCCCCGAGCTAGATTTTTAGTAGAAGTCTGTTGAAATCCCATTCACGGGAGTTGTCTCTTCTGGTCGCCACTTGGCGTCCGTGTCCTCAGAGTCGCCCCTTCCCCTTCAGTTCTCTCTCGCTTCAGCAATTTAGATGCTCCATTCCCCTACATTTTTGGCGAACCCTCTCTCTCGTCGGTTACCCCTCGGTCCCATATAACGTACTTTCCCTCTGGGAGTGAGCTGGATTTTTAACCTGAACCTTCCGTCTTGCGGGAACCTCCTGCGTTCCCCCATCGCTCCTGGCCAGGGATTTGGCACAGCATGATTTTTGTTTGCTTTGGTCCTTGCCCCCCGTCCCTGAGTTGAACGTGCGACTACGGACCTTCTTGTGTTCTGAAGTCTTGCCTTAAATTGAGTCAAGTGTGGTTCCCTTTGATCGGAACTCTTCCCGGTCCCGCCGAGGTGGGCCTAGGATCCGATTTTCCTTTCATATATGCGACAAGATTTGCTTCCTATCTCGTAGATTCCGGTGTCTTTCTGTCTTTATTCTTGCCTGACGTGACCGCGCCCCCCACCCGTGCCGTTCTGAGAGTTGCGTGTTCTTGTCTAATTTCTCCTCTCTGCAAGAGCGTTCACGTGACGAATGGGCCGTGGTTCCTCCAGGATGGGTGTCTTCCAGTGCCCTCTTCTCGCCTTGCGAAACGCCGATCTGGGATCGGAACGATGGAGTCCGGCACCGAAAAGCCCGAGATTTCCTGATCCCTTGAACCTTTCGGCTTTCCATGTTGTACGACTTCTGCCCCGCCCGATTCTTTCGTAGTTTTCAGGTCCCTGTTATTCTGCCGCTGTTTAACCTTGACTGCTGATTACCCCTGTCGCTTCCCCTGGGTCGAGCACACTTGGACCTTTCCTTGTTCTTCCAGTCAGAATCTCTCTAGTTTACCTCTCGACGTTTTTTTTGAGTTATTTCTGACGGTCACTCCCCGGCTCCCGTTCAGTTCTCTCCCCAGTCGCGTTTCTCCCGCCGTTGTCTCAAGAGGCCTTGAAAGTTCTCCCCGGACGACGCTTTGCTTTTTTTTTGCCACGTGGTGTCCCTTCTTTCTTTTCCTTTCTTTTTTCTTTTTTTTAAGACGGTTTAGCTTTACGGGCTAATGTCGCGGCTCCGATTTCAGTATTTTCTGCCGGGCTTAGCTGGTCCCCCTTCCTGATCTCGAGTTCTCACTCCCGTAGCGCTTAAGGTCATTCAACCTTTTTCCCGCAAATTCGGGCCCTAGGATTCGGAGTCCTGGCGTTTTACACCTTTTTATCATTTAGATCCCGTCCAACGTTCCTCCGCCGGCCTTGTACTCGACCCCCGAGGAGATAGAGGAAGTCCCGCACGGCAATTTCTACTCCTGTCCTCTCCGCCACACCTTCTGAGCATATTCTTAACCTTGTGCAACCGCGTGTTCTCGGGCCCAGATTCTTAATTGTCCCCCTTTTCCGGTCCTGCCGGGGGCGCCAGGAGTTCGGGGTACCTGGTCCATCCCTTCATACCCCCCTTTTTTCTCGTTGAACACTTTAAATAGCCCCGGCTACCCAACCAATCTCCTAGGGCCCAAAGAAGACCCTGTCCACTCGATTTAGATTTGACAATCTTCCGTGGCCCGAAGGCTGACTGGGACGGTTTGCCTTTTCCAACGTCCTCCCATCATCTCCCAGCCCTATGTTGAAAGAAATTGTGTTTTGTCCCACTCCTGGACCCCTCCTCCCTCAACGTTCTAACAATTTTTGGACCTCTTCGTCCCCGACGTCCCAGTTCTAAGCCTTCTCGTCAGTAACGCCGCTTTTCCGCTGTTCTGACGACTTACTCCGGCTTTTGCAAGCCGACGATCAACGAAGTCGACTATGCTTACCGACGTTCCCCTTCTCCCTACCGCGCTCGCGGTCCCCCCCTACTTTTTTTCCTTGGCCTTTCGGATTAAGCTTTTTCTTCACTCCTTGTCGCGGCCGCGGTTCGCCTTGGACCTTTCGCCTCATCCTCCTTCAGGTTCACGAGCGTTGTGACCCCGCCGCACAAAAGGGGAGTTTGGTGCGTTTCTCTTCCCCCCTCATACCATGGAGTAATCCACGCATTCCCCGAACCCGGACTTCGTTCCTCGGTAGCTTTGGACCGTCTTCTTCCAGCCTATGCAACTGTTCTTTTAACACGGTATCACGGTTGGCCATCGGACAGTTGAAGACGAGTCCTTTAGCTTCAGCTCTTCCCCCCCGACACGTTTAGGATTCCAGAATTCCCTCAGAGTCTTTGGCGGGCACGATGTTAACGTCTCTCGGTGGGAGAACGTAGTCAGAGCCTGCTGTCACCACGTACCAATCTTTCCTTTCCGTGTTGCTCGCCGACTGCCAGACTCCCGGCCTTTTTTAACAGGAAATACGGGGCGGCTCCGCAGTGGAATCTCTTCACTTCTTTCCCCATAGGCGTTGCGTCGCTTTTTCCGCTTTTCCCATTAGAAGTCAATGTCGGCAATCTCTTGACCTCTTGGGCTTCCCCCGGCAAGCGGTATTAGGTCTTCCTGCTCTCCTCTCTAGAGGGTTCGGTCTAAGTCCCCCACCGCCATTACACAATTTGTGAGTTCCCCCATACTTCGCAAGTTGGGACCATGCGCCCCCCTAGAAGGAGCACCACCCGTCACGTCCATTGCACTCCCCCACGTTCCCTTCCTCTCTCGGGTTGTGGTGGTTTTTTGTTTTTTGTTTTGTTTCCCACACTCCGTCACCCCCAGGAAAAACTTGCTTACAATCTTTCCCCCCCGCCGTTAGTGTTTTTGGGTCCCCAACCGTGGTTCATAACCCCCCGCTACTTCTCGTAAGCCTTCATCACCAACCGTCCTCTGGAAGAGAACGATCAATTGTGCTGATCGAAAAGGGAGGTCGCCCCCTACGCCGGTCCAGCTCCCTGAACGCTTCCTTTTTGGAGATCCAATATAATGTCCTGATGAACCCCCCTTGTGTTCTTCGCACGGCATGCAGCAAGACCCTACGAAGACTTTACCCGCGTTAAAAAGACCGGCACCTTCCGTTGATGAGTTCAAGGTTCGATGCTACCAGGATGCATCGGTGAGGGCACAAAGGACGTTTCCCGTTCTCCTCACCTAAGATCGTGAGGGCCCGTCTCCTACCCGTGTTGTAGAAGATCCTTTGAGAAGGTTGAAAAACCTTCCTCTCTCCCCCTTTTGTTTGCCTTGGCCGAAGTTGTGGCGGAGGAAAAATTTCCCCCCAGAAAATGCGGGCGTGGTCCAAATCTTATTATTTTCTCTCATCTTCCAATCGAATTCAGTATAGGAGATTTTTTTTCTCTTTTTTTTTTTTTTTTTTTTTTTTTTTTTTTTTTGCCCCGTTTTTTGCTTTTCCTTATCTGAGGCACTTCCCTTTATAGGCTCCATTCCCGTATTTTCTGTGCCACAATTCTAGCACCTAATGAAGACTTCGCTTTCCCCCTCTCCCTAAGCGCGGGGTTGGTGTTCATCGTCTTTTGCGACGCAATCTGCTACTTGGGTTTTGACCGTCTATGTGTTTGGGTGTTTCATCCCCCACACCGATCATGAGAATCTGTATAGCCCAGCCAAATTGAGAGTTGAGATTTCGGACAGCTTTACGTTTAAGCAGCTCTAACCTCTGCCTCTTTATTTTTCTTTTTCCCCCCCCTACTCCCCCTTTTTGTTGTGTCTATATCTGTTGCGATGCTTCGTCTCTCTTGAAATTAGAGCACGGTCTTTCCATTTTGTGGATTTCGATTACTTACCTGTCCGCGTTCTTCTGGGGTTTACCCCCGTCCGCACTCAGCCATGACAAGTTCCTTCTAGCCTCGTTCTTTCTGAGTGGTTTCCCATTTTCGTCACAAACCCCCCCCCACTCGCTTTTTAATACCGCCTGTGGCAGGCCAGACTTCTCCTTGAAGGTTTAACAAGTATGTGTGCTTATCTCATTTCCGCCTTTTCCCTTAGCGAGAGCTGCCCCGTCTCCTCCCCAGTCCCTAACCGTAGGACCTTTCGAAGAGTGCTCAGTCCCTATTGACGCAGACTTAGTGCCCCCCCCTGCAAGCAAAGTTCTGGGTTCAGTGACCTACCAATTGCCGACCCTCTTCCATTCGTGTCCCCCCGTCTGACGGAGCCTGCTCACCAAAAGTCGTAAACTGTGCCCTTCCCGATATGAGTGATCATTCCCCTCCCCGCCAGGACGGCCTGGGGTCAACCTATTATCCGTTTCGCGTCCTATTCCTGTCCATTAACCGGGGTACGTGTTGCCTCCGGTCCACTTCAACTTTCGTTTTTTTTATCCCCTCGCGTCCCAGGACTGTTGGTCCAGGCGCCCAAGCCGTTTAATAAGCGTATAGGATTAGCAACGCCGTCTGTATTTTTTTAGTTGAGTTTTCTGGCTCCCTCCATTTGGTCCCACAATCTAAGTTTGCTAGCTCTTTACCTGACAAGGTTTCCTGTGGTTACGTCTTTTTTTTTTTGTTGGGTTTTTTTTGTGTGTGTGTTTTTATTTCCTCCCCGGTTTTTTTGTTTCTGTGAGTCCCCATTCCTGTTTTTCCCCCCTCCCTTTTGACCACGCAGTTCCCCCTGGCTTTCCACTCGTTCCGACCTCGTTCGCTAGCGCTGCTGCTCTTTTTTGAGGTCTTTGGTCCTGTTTTCGCCCGGATTCGTCTTCTTGTTCAAACTGTCAGTTCTCGAGTTCGCCCTCCTTTCACCGAATTGTCTTTTTTCTTATGGGTTTTCCTGGTGCCGGACTGTACAGTTGACCACGGGCTACCGTCTTGCTTTGTGTCTGAGACCCGCCCTTTTCCCGTAAACTCGTCTGTATTTCCCCCAAGTCGTGGTCCTCTGGCCGTTCTTTCTTCTGGTAAAGGGATCTGGTCTCTTTTTTGCTGTTGACGCAGAATTGAATTTTTATGTTCAGACCTGGTTCTTTGCCTTCACTTTAGGCGACCGACCCCAGTCTTTTTCTGGTTCCTTTCTTCCTTGTTGGAGCGCAGAGCCTTCCGCCTGGTTCCCGAGTCAACGTGGTGTTCTTGACTGAAAAAAAAAATGCCGTTTACTCCTTTTGACTGCACGTGAACCCCGATTTCCATGAGACCGACGCGGGTCTCCGGTTCTATTCATGTTCAGACCCCCCTGTCTTTCCCCCCCTTGCACACCTTTTTTCCGAGCTCCCTCGACTCGAGGTCGTCTGACAGGTATTTTTTTTCTCTTAAACGTGATGGTTTCCTCGTTTTGGGTTTTCGCTGATCTCTAAGAACATCCCGGCCAAACAGCTAGCCGTGACTCCCCCTTCGGGTGACGTCCGTGTGTTCTTTTTCTACGTATTGGGGATGAGCATGCCAGAGTTGTGACGGCACTCCCCAGGTCAAAAGTTTTGTTTTTTTTCGGCGGGTTTAGAACATCCTCGTCAATTTTAGAGTGCAGGGCGCTTTCTGATGTCTTTCCCCGCATAGCCTTGTCTTGCTTCCGTTCGTGAGCCCCTTCGCAGACAGTTCGTTGTCTTAAGAAGCGCCCGGACTGCCGCTTTTTTTTTTTTCTCTTTTTTTTTTTGATAGACTCAGCTATTATCTTTTTCTAGGTCCGGAACGCTTTTAAGAGACTCATCGTCAAGAGTTTCTTCTTTTTTTAAGATTCTGTCATTCCTCCCTTCTCTAGGCCCTTAGATATCCAGGGTACCTTTTAGACTTTGCGGCGTGATCTTGGCCCTCCTTTTCGAAAATAGTTGCTTCGGCCCCGGTTCACTGGACGTATACTTCAGGGAAAGAATTTTTCTTTTTTGCAGGTCCGGTGGTAACTCCACGTCTTCTTTTCCCTGTCTGTGCATTCCGGTTGTCCCCGGGGAGCTATTTGGTAGTTTTGCAACCTTGCTTGGTCGTACCGTTGTTGAGATTTTTGGGAGTTTCCCTACGAGTTTCCCTGGACGGTCCACCTGCGACTTCCCTTTTTTCTGGGTGTGTTTAGGAAGGTATTCCCACGCCATATTGGTAAAGTTTTGTTGGGCAGTCGTCGTGAGAACATTTTCCCTTCACGTATTTTCCCCCGTTACAGCAGCCGTTTTTCCCCGCTAACCTATTCCGTTACTGATATTCTAATCGTGGTGATACTTCTGCTCGCTTTATATGACGGTGCCTTTGCCGGTTTTACGTCGATTCCTTGGATATTTTCCTCGGTCCACGTTGCCGGCGCGATTTTGCTTTTATGGGCATTTCAGAATGTTAGACCTCAGTTCCCTTTTCCCCCCCTGAGATTCCCTTACTGAGTGGGTTTGCGCCAGATTTTTTGTGTCTTCTTGCAGTGTTTGCAGTCCGATGTGTTGTTGTTTTGGATTTCTAATATTTTGATTTCAGCTTCTTTTGGGGTGGAGGGTTATGAAAGCTGTCAGCAAGAGCAGTCCATTGCTTCCAGCATTAAGAGCCTAGTCCAGGTCGTCCCGTCGTGGGCCTCCAGTCTTGCCCCAGCCAGCTAGTCGTTCGTGACCGGTTAACCTCTTCCAGTTATGGCTCTGCACTCCGGCTGGTACACGGTCTCGTCAACCTTTCCTTTTTGTTTCTTGGGTCCCTTCAAGTTTTCCTCTCTCTCTCTTTTCATCATTTCTTTTTTTTTGTTTGATGTATCTGTATCTGCGTTTTTTTCTGAAGGGCATTTTTCCCCCGCGATTCCTGTGTTCCTCTCCCTACCCGTTTTTCCGCCGGATGCATGGGCTTCTGCTTGAAACTAAGAGGTCAGCAGGAACATATAGACTACTCGGTGTATCGGGAATATTTTACCACTGGGGTGTTGGCCCTCCTTTTTTCTTGCTTCTCTTCTCCTTTTCTCTGCGGTTGTTTTTGTTCTTTTTGTTTGTTGAAATACCTGCGTCGATTAGTTCTCCTTATAGTTCGATTTTTTGCGATGGTTTACTTCGACGACCACAATTCTGTTTTTCCCCAGACCCTTTTTCCTCCCCGTTCTTCCTTTTCCGGAATTCTTTATAACGGAGTTCCATTTCCACCCTCCACGCTCAGCTTTACGGACCGAGTTTTTCCCGAGCGCAGATGCTCCCTTTTTCCCCCCCTACCGCCCCAGGATCAATGAATCTATCCTTTCAGCCACAACTCTTTATATGAAGGGACTTTCTGAACCGCGTTCGGTTCAGTTTTTCCCCAGCTTCGGTTCCCCCCGTGGATTTTTTGAAATGGGTTTCCTTGAGTCCTTCTCTGTCACCTTTGGCGTTTTCGTTCAATGAGTCACACACACCTGTACCCTGCTTCTAGTATGCAAGGGCCGTTCCATTGGCTTGGGCAAGGTGTCCCTCCAACAAGTTTTCCTCGGAGACATCTCCTGAACCCTTTGCCATCGCTATTTTGCTGACGGCTTCCTCCCCTCCATTTTCCTACAGGTTGCCGGACTCCCTCCTACCCCATGGACCCGTCCCCGTCGGTTTGGAACTTTTTTTGTTTCCAGTCGTTGGAACACTGGGCGTCTTGACTTCTCGTTCGACCAATTTTGCGGTGACCCCGCCCAGTTCCATTTGGTGTTTGTCGAATGCAGGTTCACAACGGGAAGCGCTATTTTCTTCTTGGGGTTGAATCCTGTACCCCTTATATGGACTGAACTGGTACCGCTGTGTGTTATGCGCAGAAGTTAAACCTTAGTTGGGCTTTTGACCGTCGTCTTTGTACCCTACGCCGGCGCGAGACCTTGCTCTACTTTCTCGATTTCAGGATTCCCGTGTATTCTACTGTTAGGCAGTTGGACCTGACTACTCGTTTTCTGAAGACCCCTTTGGTCCTTCACGGGTTTCGGCCGTTTAAAGCTCCATCTTTTCGTCCCCTCCAGTACCGAGTTTCGATTCCCCACCCGCCCGTTGCTTCCCCCCACTGTGGCTGTTTTGCGCAGGGGTCCGCATTCATTTGGCCGGTAATTCCCCGCTCGGTCAAGGGTTACCCCTTACGGCGTCGCGTTCCTATCTTGCTGGGACCCTTGTTTATTCCCTCTCCCAAGGCTGTACCGTACTCTTTTCCCAACCTTTGGCCAATGACTCCTAGTCCCCTGCCTTCGCCATTTGGACCTGCTATGGCTGACCAGTAGATTTGGGGCCCACAGGGGCGAAGTCTTTTAAACGATCTCGTCGTTCCCCCTGAGAGATTTTTCGCCGCGTTCCCGTTTTCCTCTCCGCTCTTTCCTTGACGCCGTGTTTCTTCCTGGCCACACGGTTTTTTCCGTCTCCAACGCGGTTTGACTTTTGTGCCATGCTGCATCAGCCTGTCCCCCGATCACCATAAGTAGGCTGTGTCGTCACGTCGCCCTCCCTCAACTCTTTTCACCCGATTAGGTTAGAGCTCACCTTCACCCTCTCTCTTTTTTCTTGGTCACACATGAACGCCGACTTCAATCCCTGATGTTCTTGTTGCCCATCGCGTCTTTTTTTGGAACTGAAGGTCCCTCCCTCATGATTTCTCTCGGGGGTGTTGCGGTGGGTGCCCTGGCAAAGCCCCCTCTTTGTCTTTCCATCTTCTACGCCCCAATTCGGTGGACTTGCGACCTTACCCCTTTCGTCACACAGTTTGTGCAAACCATCGCCCTGAGTGTTTCAAGCGAGGGTCTGATCCCCCCAGACCGGAGTCCTCTCTCCCCGTCCAACCCCCCCTCCGTAGCCCCTTCCACACAATGACACCGCTTAACCGAGGCCTTTGAATGTTGTTGGTCACTTGTTTTTCCACCAGACTCACTGCTGAACTTCCTCGCGTCCTTGGGCATGCTCAACCCCCCCCCCACCTTCCCCTTTGTTTCCATACGATGGATTAACCAGTCTAGTCTCCTTTCCCCCTGTTTCGGCTGTCCCAATACGAATCCAGATTTTCATGAACTCATTTTTTTTTTACTTGGCTGCTCCCCCTACTGCCTTCTGTGACACTGCGGTTGTTTGATTTTTCGCCCTAGTCCGAGCCGCCCGATTTCCCTGCACGGTGTTTTTTTACAGGTTCCCCCCATAGCTTCACCCACTCCAGTTTCAGGTCCCAGGTCTGCTCCGTCTCCCGTTTCACTTTTTTTCCCACCTTTGTAGGTGACGTTTGTAATACTCTCTTTCCGTGTCTACCGGGTTTGAACCTGGGTACGGGTTTTGTCGTCCCCTCGTTTTGGGCCTGTGTAGACTACTCCCCGCCATGGTAAGGGTGTGTTTGGGTGGTTTATAATCTCCCCGGCTTTGACCCCCCAGTACCCTTGATGGCTTGTCCACCAACGTAGACTCCTCCTGAACTATAACCCGGCTGTGCATCGGGTACTGTTATCCCTCATCGAGGGGCTCTGATCGGTCAAGACCTTGTTCTTTAGTGCCCACCTTCCTGCCTGACTGTTCCCCTCCTTGCAATAGCCTCTCGTTTTTCCCCCGTGACTATGAAGCCTTGAGGGTGTGGAGAGTTTTCGAAGCGCGCGGCTTTCTGTTTCCTCCCCCTCCCGCCCGGTCTACGGTCGCGTTTATGTAGCCCTACCCATGATATGTATCTGGTCCGAGTTGTCTCGCAAAGCCCCCCTGCATCAGCCCCTCTGTTGATTTTTTTCCGCCGCAGCAGCGACCCC
>Ga0179593_1298015_pt1 | contig 11195 bp, 15 predicted proteins | sample CZODoug2_1_08_16_FD_185931 | JGI IMG/M metagenome (GOLD analysis project Ga0179593, IMG submission 185931) | Vadose zone soil fungal communities from Angelo Coast Range Reserve, California, USA - CZODoug2_1_08_16fungal (PacBio error correction) | ecosystem: Environmental > Terrestrial > Soil >... | reverse complement strand
CTACTTCTGGGAGAAGAATTTCTCTCTTTTATTACGGGGCCATGACCCTGACACTCCCACCAATGTGCGTAGCAGTCCCTGCCATGAACCCTCGTCCCCTCTTTGTTGCAAACCCTGTCTCTCGAATTGTGATTTTTTCGTTCCCAATGAAATCCCGGGTTGTTGTTGGATTCTTCTCACCATTGAGCTGCTGGTTGATTTAGTGTTGGTGGCCGGCTTGGGCCTGGATTTTTTCGATTACTGCCTTCGGCACGACCCAGCCCTCTGTTGTTTTCCCTCTCTAAGTTTAACTTTTCCCTGAGTCGAAGGGTTATTGGCGAGGCTCCCCCTTCGTACTATGCACTTAATGGGCTTTTTCCTCTGCGTCCCGTGCCTTTGAATAGTCGTCGTAGAGCCGCTTTCGCTAACCCTGTTTTCTTCCCTCTAGTATCGGGTTGGCGCTGACAACGTTTGTCTTCCCCCCTATTACATGACCGCCCCTTCCTTCACGCTCACCCCAATTCAGTCTTTATCGGGAAAACTCCCTTGCAGGTATCTCCCTAATACCTACGGCTCTGAGAGAGCTTCTTTATTCGGCGATGCAAGCGTTACTATACCTTACGCTCTACAGAGAGCCTCTCATTTTTTTTGCCCGTACCTCCCGTGCCCAAAGATATCTTTTTTCTTCTTTTTGTGTTGCTCTTCTGTGATATTCAACTAACCTGTCAAGGTTCAATAGGTTGATATTAGAGGTTCTTGTTTTTTCTTTCACCCTCCCTCCTTCTTCGGAAGAACCATTCCCCTAGTTTTCTTAAGGAGTGCGTTTCCAAACTCCTTTTACCGCCCCCATCCAGCCCGTCCCAACTTCCCTTTCTTCTTTTCCTCCACGAGATTTCCCCCTAAGTGCTTTTTCAGGTCCACTCGACATCCTCCAAAACCTGCACTCATTTCCCATTTTTCTTTGGTGGTATTTTTTCCTTTTTTGAATTTCTTTGGATCTCCTATACCGAGCAACAACACCCTGTGGGTAGGTTTCAGTTTTGAGTCGTTTCCGCCGTGATCCTCCCGTCCCATGTGAGCCCTTCCCTTTTATCTCGAAAAACATCTTTTTCTATTTTTATGACCCGCCGCTGATTCTTCTCTCAGGAATAAGATTTCACACCGCCATGATTGGGAACGCCCTTTTCAAAATTCCTCCGATTCTGACCTTTTTTGGCGATGTTACGCTCCCTATTTGGTGTTGCTTTTCACATCATTTTTTCTCAACCCCCTTCTTCTTTTAGCTCTATCCGCTCTCCCCCCTCCTTGCGTTTGCCCTCCCGTCTTTACCACTTTTCTTTCGGCTTTTTTTTTTCGCTGCTTCCAGTCTTGGTTTGTGTTCTACTGTAGCCATATCGTTTTTTTCCCGGGTTTCTCAGTCACCAGGTCTCTTCTTTTTTTCAATCCTTTTTGTTTTTCTTTTCTTCGGTCCACGATAAGAACCCATTTCCTAGAATTTTTCCTCATTAGACATGCCCCTAAGACTCCCTTTCGCCCGCCTTTCTGGTCTTTCTTCTCTCTTAGTTTTGATTTTTTTATCTTCGACCAATTTTGTGAAGGCGCCCCAACTTACACTTCCCACACCCCCACCTCTATTCTCCCCGCGTTTTACCCCCTTTCGTGTTCTGTTTTTTTCCCGGTTGGCACTGGTGGACCGTTTTCCGTGGTCCTGGCTTATGAATACATAGGGACCCCCGTCGGTGAATTCCTCCTTGTGTCGGGTTCCCCTCCGTGTTTCTTTCATTTGCCCTTAAGGGAGGAGGACGCGCCCACGCAACACTGTTTTTTGTAAAGGACCCCATTCGCTTTTTTTGTTTTCGCTTTTTTCTTATTTTAGGATACTCCATCTCCTGAAACATGCTTCTCCACAACCCCACTTTACAATCTATCTCCGTCAGGCTTATGTTTTGCGATTTCTTTTCTAACTCTGCCCTGGTCCCTCAGCTCCCTTCCTGTTGCGTTTTTTCCGCCATGCGTGTTCAGTTTGGTGTGAGTCTTTTTCTTTTTTTACCTCTTTGGGCTCCCGGACCCCCTCCACCCTGTCTCTACACGCTATGTTTGTTCCAATGTCGTACGAAATCCTTTTTTTTTCCGTCTTTACCCTTCCCCAAAACCCAGACCGCCTCTCCCCCGATTTCCCCCTTCAGTGATTTTTAAAGCTTACAGCCGCACGCCCCGTAGGAAAAAGCCTATCCTTGTTTTTTCCCCTTATTACAGCCCTCCCTCTTTCTCTTCTCTCTCCTTTTGTGTAATTGTCCGATGCATCGATGTCTTTTCGTTGACTTGCCCTTTAGATAGGCCCCCGGTTATCAGTGCAGTTTGGCCCGCCTTCCTTTGCTTTGCTGTAGGTTCTGATTCCGGATTTGGCAATAAGAACGCCTTTTTTTTTCCGCGCACACCGACATTCTGACTACCTTTTTTCCCAAGTTTTCTCCTTTTAATCCTTCGTAATCCCCCTTCCTCCGTAGAATTTTTTCATTCTCCCCTCCTGACGTGCATTCTCGTCGAAGATTTAGCCGCGCGCCACCAAGAACCCAAGTATTTCCCCCCCCCACCTCTATCAGGTCCGTTCCTTGTTTTCTAGTGGCCACTTTTACCTGTACCGTTCTTGCTTTTCTTTCCCCCACCACCAGTAAACCCCTGCGTCTCAGACGAATCGCTTTCTTCCTCAACCCTTCCCCCCACAAGCGATTTCCTCACGGAAGAGGCTTTTGTCATGACCCGCAGTTGTTACTGTGCGTTTTTTACTGCTTTAATGATTGATTTCCCGCCTCCGATCCCCTCTCTCACCATCTCTATTTCTCCCCCTTGGTTTTTTTTCTATCGTAAGACATTCTTTTTTCGACTAACTTTCTCAGTCATACGGCTTTTTTTCTGCCAACGCCCCCAATGTTTTGGTGAGATCAAATGTTTTCTGACAACCCTCTTTTCCCCTTTTCTTTTCAGCTTTTTTTGTTGATTTACTGTTCTCACCTTTTTTTTTTTAGCCGCCCCTTTTAAGGTTTTTTTTCTGAGTTTTTAATGAGGTTTTCCCCTTTTCTTTGCGTCTTCTTACTGCCCCTCCTCACCACTTCGCCGACTCTCTAAGTTTTCATGTTACTTATGCTCGTGCTTTTTTTTTGGTATTTGCGGCTCTTTACTTAGATTCCCCCGACTTTAAGTCCTTTTTTACCTTTTGATCCTCTGTTTTGTTTCTTGAGGACTCGCAAGAGCCTAGTTTATCCCCTCTTGCTGCCTTCAGGCCCTTCGTTTCTCTGTTGGCGCTGTACACCATTCTTTGTCAACTACTTTTTTTTACCCCTCCATCAACCATCTTTTTTCCTTCTTCTTTAAACTCATTCTTTTCCTTCGCCCGTGGCAAGGATTACGGAGCTCTTGTAGCGATGAGTGTCGGGATGATTTTAGCATTCCCACCTACCCTTCCCTTCTAGACCTCTTGCTCGTTTACTTTTCTTAACGTGAAACCAACCCTTTCTTCTGTTGTGAATCGCGTTTGCGTCGATGTGTCTTTTTTTTTCTTTTATTCCCTCGCCGTAAAGAGAGTCTAGATAGAGGTGTTTTTTTTGTTCAGGTACAATACCTGAAACTTCCTGGCCTACCTCAAACCTTCTAGTTTTTCCTCCCTTACTCTTCTTTTTCCATTATACTACTCCCCTAAATTCGTCCTTTAATAACCCCTCTCTCTCTTATGCTTTTTCCCTACACTGTTAGTGTACAACATGAATCCATTTGTTGGTCTTCAAAGTCCGTTCCCATGAGTCTAACTTTTTACTTAGGCCACGCCCGTGGCGGTCTCCCGGGGTGTGCTGTCTGTTGAGATCTCGCATGCTTTCCCACCACAATCATCTTTGTTGCATCTCCCGCAGCACCCCCTTTCCCTGCTTTTCCGTCTACGCTACCCTTTTTCTAGTAAGTCAACGCCCACTGCATGCGTACCCGCCCCTGAACTATATCTTCTTCGAATTTTAGATGTTATATACCACGATTTCACCGATGGTAGTCATTGTCTCCGTTCACTCCGTCCGAGTCATCAACTTATCATCACTGCACTTCTACAGTTGTAATGGTTGCTATTGCACCGATCGTTTTTCATCCGGTTTTTGACATTACCTAAACTTTGCATGCATGGTAAATGTGACATCCCTTGTTTAGGTTTTTTTGCACCCTATTTCCGACCTTCCTCCTACCCCTTTTATATCTCGCGCCCCGTATTGCCGCTCCCACATCTTGTCCTCCCTTGATGCAAAAGGTCTGGCGGCAGCTGCTCCTTGTCGGTTGATAGGATTTCCTCTCTACTTGTAGTTCTACGATAGGGACCCAAACGGGATTGGTACCCAGTCCCAGCGACTGTTTCACTACCACTTCACTCTTCCGCTTCATTTTCCTCTTTAATCCCTTGTCTATCGCTTTGCAACACTCCTCACTTCTTCATTTCCGACTTGCTGTAACCCCCCCTGCTGACTGCCGTCCCACATGAGACCCCTTTTGCGTAGTACACGTCTATCTTGTTGTTAGCGGTCTATAGGGCCTCATCGTTTTTGCCACCTTTCACGTAACCTTTTCGTCAATCCCCACTTTGTGTTCCCCCCATCCTTGCCTTACCATTGATCAGTAAGCAAATGACTGTAACCTTCGTAAAACACTTTTACATTGCTTTATCCCGGGGCAGACGATGTTAAGGGTTATGTTTCCCATGTTCGCTGGTACGTTCCTTTCTCTTCTCTTCTCCTGCTCGTCCCTGGTGAATCCCCGCCCTTCGAGGGTAAGGATGTTGTTCAGGTACCATTTTGCTCTTTGTCCTTTTTTGTCGCATCTGTTGCCTCTCCTCAAAACCTGTCACTGTATCCAACCGTTTCGGGCCCTATTTTTTCTAGGAGATGTTTAGCCGGCTAGAGTGTCGTTGTGTCCCTTTGTCGTCTATCACAGAAACCCTTGCCACAGCTATGCCTGGTATTAATTCTTCATTTACGCACTCCACCATGAGGCACTTCATTGTTCTTTTGGTCGGGGATTAAATTTGCAGTCGTGAGTTGATCAGCGGCCCCGGTGCTGCTCAGTGCTTTGCTTTATTAGCATAATTTGGTAGCCGAACTCCCCGCCCACATTTCTTTTCACCCTCTCTAGTGTATCTTCCTCTGTTCTTGCCTCAAAGTGAACTTACCTCTACCTTGGATTTCACACTCCCCCCAAAACCCAATGTCCTGCCCCGCCGACTATTAACTTCGCCCCCCGACTTATCCACGCGGCAAAGCGCCCTTTTTATCCCCCACTGACTTCCGTATTAGACCCGGTTTGATGACAGTGCCCAATTCCCTGCATTTTCTCTTCTCTTTGTACACTTAGTCTCCACTATTCCCTTTTCACTATTAAACCGGCGGTTTTTGCTTCGCACCTGAGCGTTTTATTCGCCTTTTTTTCTCCACTTCGGTCCGTTCGCCAGGTCCGTTTGTTTCATTTTCCTTTGCTTTTCTGTGTCATGATTTATAGTTTCAGTGAAATAATTAAGACTTTACGCCACCCCCGAACCATCTTCCACTCTTTTGTTGTTCCCCACAATGGGTCCTCCTTGGTCCTTTGTCACGCCTTGCTGTCATCCACGTTGTCAATGAGCTATATTCTGCAAAGCCTTTTCTCATGGCTTCTCTGGCTGTTCTTAGCTGTGATAAACCCTTTTTTAATTTCACGTACAAGTTGCTAGCCCATTCGGTTTTCTTCAAGTAGACATCTTGTTTTTTTTTTGTGTGGTCCTCCCTCGTCCCCTGTTCATGCCCGCTGCGGCACACCGACAGCCCGTAACTACACTCCTCTTATGCGCGTTTTCCTTCCCTGACACCTCTACAACCATCATTTTTTGCGTCCCCCTTTCGCCGCGAAAACTTTTTTCACTCACCGTCGTTTTATTTATCTGTGTGCCAGCCTCGTTAGTGTACTTCCCTCCCCCGCCGAACTTGCGTCTTGATTCACCAGCCTCTAGTAGTCTCCCTCTCCACCTGGCTATTTCGGCTCTACATCTTTTCTCGCTAATTTTTTGTTCTAATTGGAGTGGAGACTACATCGTTTCAGATCATTGGGTGGTGTACCTTTACCACTGCGCAAGACCACAATTGCTTCTTTTTTTTACTGACTTGCCTACTGCGGCTGGCCTGCACCCGTCCACTCAATTGTCTGACACTATGTTCTCTTTCTGTACTCCGCCCACATGACCAGATGTCTCCTTCCTGGGATATCTCTTGCCCTAACCTCTCGCTTTTCCCAGCCCGCTCGGTGCGTTTCTTGAAAATAGCTTTTTTCTTCCTTTTGTTCCGTCATGCCAGACCTCAATATGGTTTCCCAATATCTAGTTTTCAATGTACCTCGAACAGTTCAATCAGTATTGTTCGGTTTATACTCTCAAGTTTTTTGACTTTTCTCTCGTGGTAGACGACCCTTCTGCTACGGTGCACCTTTTGCTCCCCTCTGCTCTCTTCGCGCACTCCATGCTCCGCCAATTGTGTAAGGAAGATTTGTAGTGCGTTTGTCTGGTGTAACATCCTTTGTACCCTTACCACTACGTACCCCTCGAACCCTCCTTACCCTTCCCCCGTTTCTCCACATAGCAATCTGTCACTGTTCTTATCACCCCCCCCCCCCCCCCCCGCCTCTGCCGCTATGAGCTAGACTTCACGTGTTGTACCTATTCGGTCACCACACGTCGGTGAGATTTTCTTTACCGTTTCCTTCGCCTTACCCTTTTTGGCCTCATGCTTTTCTTTTTTTTCCCGGGCTGAAGTCCTGTGTGTGTTTTACATTTGCCCAAAAGGTTCTAGTCCGCCCCTGTTCCTTTTGTTTTGTGGTCATTTCCTCCATATCCCTATTTGTTTTTCACCTGAGTTCCATGCTCTCATTATGTCGATCTCCCTGTTAACTTTTGCCCCTTTATCAGCAAACTCCTTAGCATCTTTCTCGCTCACCGTACCCTCGTAGTCATTTCCTCCGTCCTAGACAGTGCACCACCCCCCTGATAGTGTCTTTGATTGATTCGGGTATAATTGTTTTTATCCCCTCTGTGCAAGATAGCCGCAAAACTTTCCGACACCCCCTACCCTCGCGCTGGGTGAGGTGCTTTAAGGTAACGCACGGGATTATACTCCTCGGTACCATATAGTGGTGTAGGCAGGCCCTGTCCCTAACGGACACTTTTTGGCTCGGTCGATACGGTTTCCCCCTTCCAATTCGTGCAATGCTCTTTTCTTCGGACAAATACGCCACAAACTTCACCTACAATCCTGTTCCCTTTTGTGACTGTTCCTCGCCCTGCCCCTTCTCTCACCGGACCCGTACCACGATCTCACAACCTCTCTTCTTTCTCGATTAAAAGCCGGTCATCCTGATTCTATCCTGGCATACGATTGGTCCCCGCCTGCCCCCGACTTTCTTTTACCCCCGACTTTCACCCCTCCATCTGATGATTTGGATACGTTAAAGTGATTTTCCCAGACTTTTTTGTTTTTTCATCCTCAGATGCGTATCACTTCCCCCCCCACCTTGACACACTGGCTGGATCCTCCCTCCCCACTTTTTTCTAGTCCCAGTTCATTCCCCCCCCGTTGCTCTGAGCGCGACAGGCCTCGTTTTTCTGTGATTATCATGTGTCTCTGTAGCCATTAGAATATGAGTTGTCAACGAGGTTCCGCCGGAATCTTTTGTTTTTCCACCACTTTACATACTTTTTTTTTTGTTGACTTATATGTCTTCCCCGCGCGATTTTTCCGATATTTGGTTTCCAACACCTTTCCCAGTTTACACCATTCTCAGTCCTCCATCCCTCCATCGAAGAGATGCGATTACGCAATTCATGTTTTTTCTCTTCCTCTGCATTGTTGCCCTGGTAGACGTTTCGTCCCTCTCTATCTATTTTTCCCCCGGCCAACACAACAACCCCGCTGCTGCGCGATCGATCCTTATATCTTTCAGTTTGATTTGTCCTTCTTTTGCCTATTTTGTTCCCCTTTATGCCTTTCAGTATCTGTCTCCGTGCGGGTGTTCCCCCAGGTGATTCCTCCTGAACAGACGGTTTCTATGTTACTGGGGTCTATTTTTCCTTTGTCTCTGTGCCTTTTTTTTTCCGTCTCCCCGTCATTTCCGGTCCGACTTGCTCGTGAAAATTCCCTGCCGAGGATCTGCGAATGTTTAGTCGCAAGGGATTTTCAGCAGCCTTTCCGGCTTTCTAACGTGCCCCCCTCTCATTTTCTTCGCCATCCCTCACACACCGTATTCAAACAGCATCATCCTTCACCTCCTTTTTTGTATTTTCGTTTTACGATTTTTTCCTCTTCGGGACTCCCCTTTTAACTTCCCGAGAGATCGGATCCTTCTCTTTTTGCAGCTCAGTTGGATGGTGCCGGTTTTGATCGCTTGTAAACTGGTTAGCCTGTCTTCTTGTTCCGTCCTTGTAGCTTTCCCCCCCCCTATGGGTGTTAGAAACCCTACCCCTACTTCCTGTCCGAGTCGGCCTTGCGGTTTAATTTTTTTTTTGCTTTCCGCCTGACAAATACTTTATTGGACTTCGCTTTTTTCCCCTGTAAAAACACAACGTTATTTTTAGTCGATTGAGACCCTTTTGCACTAGGGTCCGTTGATCATAGTTCCCCCCCCCTCCCGTCCACTGGTGCACTCCCTGTCGTTTTTCCATATATTCGTACCTCCCTTACTTAGTCTCCCTTTATTTTTCTCTGGGTCCTGGTCGTATTACCGCTTAGGTCAACGTATTGGTATACATTCTTTTTCTCTGAATCCCTTGTGTTTTTTTTTCTGCCTCCCCCCCCCCACTGGCCCCCCCCCTCGTGTATCCACTGGTGTCCGCTCTCGCCGATGCTAGGTGATCAGTGATGACAGTTGGGTAGACTTTCGTGCCAGTGTTCCAGTTTAGCAGTTAGGTACACGTCTTGTTAGTCGCTGAAAATTAGGTCCGCGTCCCTCTACTAGGCTCCAAACATGCAGTGTTTTCGATCTCTTTTTGTCACTACCCTTCTTCACTTGGGCAAGGCGACATTCCGGTGTCACGACGCTAATTCGTGTCACCATTATAAATTGTTGACCTGTTACTTCTTGTTTCGTTAATCTTCTTTCCTCTGACACTTTTCCCCCGGTCCTTTGCCTCTTCCCCCATTTTCCTTTAAGGTCGGCCCTCCGTCACCCCTATCTCTTGTCATTTATTCCTTCAACACGTACTTCCATGTCCGTGCATTTCGGGAACCACTTTATCCTACCCTCCTTTTCCTTTACAGTTTCGCAAGCCCTCTAGCACGCCCTTTTGCCTTTTCACGTACAAACTCCCTTGAAATGTGTCGACCTCCCCGTTTTTCGCTGCGAGGTGTTTCAGCCCCGCGTTGGCCTGTGTGGCAATTGTCTCTAAGTTCTTCCCTACCTGCCGCCACAATGATCTGAGTGAAGCTCTTTCCCTTTGATATCTTTCATCTATTTTTCCTCCTCCTACTGCGGACGAATGTCTTCCTGACCTCCTTGATATCGTGATGACGGACTCTTTCTTGATCATTACGGGCTTACACAGACATCTTTGTTCTCCCAGCCCCCCCCAGTGTTTTTGTCACCACAAACTCGTCCCAACCTGCTGCTTGCCACGCCTGCTTTTTCATTTTATGACCTATTATCAAGTTTTTTGGCCCCCCCTCACCCCCTTGCGAACCCCTACATGCAGGGGTCATTAATGTTGCCCGAACCAACACGCGTGGTGCTCCCTTCCCTATGAATTGCCCTCACACTATCTTCCCTGTATGGGCTTTTGTTTTTTTGTGACCTTTTTTCCCTTTATGAGCCGCCTCTCTTGTCTGGTTTGTCTGTTGGTATTTTTTAAACTATACGTGTCACAGTCCTTTATCGTCTCCTATCTCGTGACACGGCTCTGCCCACTTTTCACAGCTTTTTCCCCCCGGTTGTCTTTTCCAGCAGACCCCCAATTGTTTTTTTAGCGTGTTGTTTCGGTCGATTGACCCCAGTTTTCTTCTTCCCAAGACTCATTACATTCCCCCTATCCGGACATTCGTCGAATAAGGAATAGGCTTTTGTCCCCCCTTTCTGCCACCTGTCTTTATTCCTTCCCCCTCAACAAATCTCTGGAGATCCTTTTCCTTTCTTTTTTTTTTCGCAAGATATTCGCCTCCGCGATACTTTACGCCGTGATTCCGAGAGTCCATCCCTCGTGAATTGGAAGATATATCCCCCCTCGCACTGCTATTTTTTCCTCCGAGTTTAGGATCTTCGAGTTTCTCCGTTTTAAACACGTTTTACGTTCAGAGGTTCCTCATCTTGAGTATTTGTTTTGGGTACTGTAAATCCAGTTTCCTATTTCGGGGGGTTTGGGTTTTTTTTTTTTTGGGTTCTTTGCGACCTCCCCTCCGCCCTCTTTTGTGACTACGTAGGTTTGTGTTCCCCCAACTTTTATTTTTTTTTTTGGTTTGTGTTGTGTTTTTTTTTTTTTTTTTGTTTGGTTTTTACATTTTTTTTTCCTCCCCCCCCCTCTTTTTGACCTTATTCTCCCTACCTCAAGTAAAGCTTCCTCGCGTCGTGCCAAGATGAGTGCCCACCCTATTCCCTTTTCTTGTTTTCCCCGGTCCCATCCTAAGTTCCCCCCTTTCAAGCACCTTCCCCTTCTTTCGTTGTTCCTTTTTTTGTGGTTTGCTGTACATGTCTGCAGCTCTGCTCCCCTTTTGCGCTAAATATCCCCAACTTTCCTTCTTCCGTTTTCACTTTTTTTTTTTTTCCCCCTTTTTCCCGCCCATTGATGATTTCGACCTCAGCCGACTCACCAACGGTGTGGAATTTCTTTCTTGATGCACCCCGTGGTAGTCATTTTTCAGATTATTCCAGAGTTCAGCGTTCCCCTCCTGTCGACCCCCCCCTCACACTCTGGCCCCGCGTCCAAAACCGCCAGCCTGATTGAACGGTAGAAGTGGATTGTTTCCCCTTTGGATTGGTGCCGATCCCCCGATTTCCTTTTGTTTCAGTTCCGACCCGCCCGGTTTCTATGTGCTCCTTATGTGCGGTGTCCCCTCACTACTCCCCCCCCCCCCCCCCCCATCATCCAGTTTCTAAAAAGTAAGGCCGGCACGTGGCCATTTGGGTAATTCCTTGGCATGTGGGCCTACCTCTTTTAGTCAAAAGGGGATACTTCGTGCACT
>Ga0179593_1287266_pt1 | contig 11195 bp, 8 predicted proteins | sample CZODoug2_1_08_16_FD_185931 | JGI IMG/M metagenome (GOLD analysis project Ga0179593, IMG submission 185931) | Vadose zone soil fungal communities from Angelo Coast Range Reserve, California, USA - CZODoug2_1_08_16fungal (PacBio error correction) | ecosystem: Environmental > Terrestrial > Soil >... | reverse complement strand
TTTAGCTTTTGCCGGTTTTTTCCGCAACTTTAACTTTGTTGAGCCCTTTAGCCCCGGGGTATCCCACGCGGGTACTGCAACGTGCCCCTTCAAGTTAGCCTCTAGGTAGCCCTCCCCCCAACTGCCAAGATTTATTTTTCATGATTAATCTTCATCCTTTCCCTTTACGTGAACCCGTCTAAACAAAATTGAAACACCCTCTAGGCTTTTACGCCAGCTTCTCATTACGTTGTTTCCTTCGAACATGACTTAAAGATTCTAACCTCTCCGCGTCATATCTTACACCTCTGGGTCCGTCCCTTTTCGCCCACCCTTTTCTTTGAGATACGCCCCCCCTTTCGCGCTTTATGGTATTTGCGATTCTCATGAATGGGTCTCACAATAAAGCCCTCGGCCCTCCGTATGAGTGCACGTTTTTTTCAATTTCGCCTGAGCGCAGGGTTTCAGAGCCTTCGTTCCAGCGTCGGAGCTTTCAAGCTTACGGTTCCTTTTTTTTCCAGTCTTCATCCCCGCACGAGTCTAAACCCTCCCGGGCTTTTTTTTAAGTTACTTTCGTTGTCTCGTATCACAGCCTTAAAATTACTCTACCTATCCCCTCCTCGTTTGATATAAGTTCCCCTTCGCAGTTACTAACCCGTCACTTCTCAGGTGTGTTGTGAATCTACCCGGGGTCCTGCCCGCTTATGAAAACCCACGGCGCCTTAAGAGCCACTCTCGAGAAGCAGCCGATCCTTTTTATGATTGAATGTCCTTCTTGTCATAATGGTTCCTTGGAGATCTTTTTCAACTCATTTTTGCTGCAGTACACCCGTGGGTTTTACTTTTCTAACTTTTGCCCTCGATCTCCGGTCCCCTCCCATCCTTTCCCCTTTTTCGAATCGAAATCGTACGATCTTTTATGGTTTCAATCTCATTTTCTTTCCCCCTCTTTTTTTGTCCCGGATAAGATTACCCGGCGCCTAGGATTTCTTGCTGATGTTGTTGAGCGGATTTCAGCAGTAGATCTGTTCCCTTGAGGCCTCTTGGTGAGAGCCTCCTCCATTTCTTACTCACTGAGGCAAACTACCCGGTTCGGTTCCTCTCCGGGTTGTTTGAAGGCGTTGCTTTCGCTAACCAAACACTTCTCCATCCCTTTTGCCCCATACCCGGTCGGTAGCCTGATCTAGCGCCAAACCCGTGAGAGTTCCTATAATACGTTCGGCTTCATAGCAACCTTTAAGTCCTGGTCGTTGTTCCGATTTGGTAATCTTTTTCCCTACTGCGGTGGCCGGCTCTTCTGTGGGGTCCTTCCGGTGAAGCCCATGCAGCCCACCGATAACGGTACCAATAATCCTTACGGCTTTCCTAGAGTCCCCCAGCCTCGTCAAGGGTTTCTCGGCTCCAAGTCGAGTTTCTTTTTTGCGGTTGTATCTTTTCGAAGCCCACGCGTTTTGCCAGGATCTTAGACTCGTGTCCTCCTTTACGAAAGACTCTTCACCTTGATCTTTATTCCTGTACGTCGACTCCCCGTTGTCAGATTAGACTGCCTTATCGTCATGGGGCCTGGCTTTCCTTTGTGTCTCTCGCTCTGAAGGGTCTGCCCCCCCAGAGCGATCGCTCCTTTTGTGATGTCTCCTGCCTCCAGTAAGCCCTTTTCGTCCCGCCTTCCGATCGCCGTCGATTTCGTAAACTCGCGGCGTCTTGTAAGCGCGATAGTACCCCCCGGACCCCCGATCGTGCTTTTTTTCGGCCCGCCAAATAGAGCTAAAGGTTATCCCCGAAGGCGAACTTTTTGTTTAGAGAGACCCGGTCATACCTTTTTACCTCCTCCAGAATTGTTTTGTTTTTGATCCCTCTAAGGAAATTTTGCGCTCAGAACCGAGCACGATTAGCCTATTAGATTCTTCTCGGCCAACCGCAGACCGCACCCTCAATGTTTTCTTGACTCGCGAGCTTGCAGCCTGACAGATTTAATTTCGTTGAGCCGACAGAAATTGGCTTTTAAGGTGCTGTCAGTCTATACTTGTTGCAGAGTCTCTTGTGATCCCCGAGCTCGTTTCCCCCGTTCGCGCGTTGCCTTGCGCCTCCAGGCGCCCCCCCCACCGACGTCTCCGCAAGGCATATTCCCGCCTCGTTCCCGGTAAATTCGACCGGCACTCCCTGAATATTAGCGCTGCGGGACCTCGGAGCGTCATGCTTTCGCCGGTGTCCATAATGGTACTTCTTTTCGTACAAGAGCCCACGCCCAACACGTCCAGGCTTCAGTTGTCTTTAGCGGTTGCCCCCCCCACGAGGTAGACCGCGAGGAAGAACATCGGCAGGATCCCTCCGGTGGGGAGTCCCCCCGTTCTTCCCTGTCTTAACCCCGTCCGAGGACAACCTGTAGTAATGATGCCCTCCTTCGGGCACCCTCCTTTGTCTTCGTTTTTCCGCGGCCCCTCGGGGAACTGTTTTTCTCGTGCGACCTTTTTTAGTGTTTCTTTACTTTTTCGGTAACGACCGTATTCACGCGGATGCTTTTTTCCTGATCTTTCGCCTTGCGTCCCCCCCCACCTGAATTGCGCTCTCCCCTTTCCGTTTATCTTCCGACCCCCCTCCAACCAAGCGAGCGTATGAAGTCTCCTTTTCCCCCCTCGCAGAACACCTCTGCCCTCTTGCCCAGAAGCCCCGCTCCCAGAGAACTCCTAAGCAGCCTTGTAGGGAACGGTGGTTACGGTCGTTCCCTTCGTTTTTCCGTGAGCTCTAGCGGCCATTCACGCTTGCGACCCGATGTCGGGCGACATTCCCTGAGGAGTAGAAATTGCCTTTCCTTTACCCCGGGTCTTGCCCCCCCCACTTGGCAGCCTTTCGTGTCTACTCCCCCCTCAAATCCCTTCTGACCCCTCCCATAAATGCGTCAGTCCCCAAACTCCCCCTATCTTTTCGCTGGCTGTGTTAGAACTGCGAGCATTTTTTCTCACAAATACATAATCGGAGGTCTTTCCACCTGTTAGCCACCCCCGCTTAAGGACTGGTGGATGAATGCGAGCTTGCTCCCTGAGTTAGGAGAGGCTCTCCCGTCCTTTGACTCTCGACGCTGAAAGTCCTTAGTAAAGACTTTAGTCCCACCTCTTTGATGTCTGGTCCAACGCTGCTTGACCCCTTCGGTTTTTCGCGGTAAATCCGGAGAAGTTCGAACCTTGAATAGGCCCCTACTCCGGACGCAAAAGGAGTCCCCCTCTCGCCGCCAGCTCTTTGCCGAAAAATAGAGGCGACATCCCCTTTCGCGCGCGTGCTTATACCCTTGGTGATGCGTGCCCTGCAAAAGAGACCCCAGCAGGTTTGAGCCTCTCCGGAGTCTTTTCACCTTTTCGTTGCGCGTTCGCTTGACTGACCGTCGTCCCGGCCTATTGTGCCAAATGGTTTTTTAGCATGGTGCACCTCGAATAGGAACCCCAACACATCATATACCACCAACACAACCCTTTCTATGATAAATATTCCCTTTTCCTACTCCTAATACATACTCAAAAAACTCAATCTCCCAAACAAACCAACCACCTACTCCATCCCCACACCCTAATACCCACCGACACCATAAAACATCCAAAAATTCTTAGAACACAATAAAAAACCAACCCCTCCTCAAAAAAACAAACAACTTTGATGAGTTAAATGTAACCTGTCCTCTAAAGCATTGGCCTTTGACGCGGCAGAGTTTCTCACTTTCCGAGACCCTCCCAAGTCGACATGGACCAGTTTATCCCCAGTCACCCCTCACCCATTTTTCCGTGCTGACTTTCAACAGCTTTTTTTAGCTCTCTTATATTTTAAAATTCCCCTTGGCTGTGGTCTCCTCCTTCCCCGCATTAGGTTAAGCTTTCCCCCTCCTGCACGGAAATTGGGGGTCTACCACGTTTTCTTTTGGTGCCCCCCCTTCATCTTAAAGCGGAACTGAAGTTCTTCTAGACGGGTCTCGACTGACTCTGGGCGACAAGATTACCCAACTTCTTATTTATCATATTAAGAACCATCAGTACCTTTCTCCACCCCCCACTCATATGCCCCCAACTCCTGACGGACGTTCCAATTGTATTTCCTGAAGACCAATGGTTTCCCCCCCTCTCACATATTTTCTCTTTCCCCCGCTCTTCCCGGATCGCTCCTTGCCGCACACCTTTAAGATGTTTCTGTCTACTCCCACATGGGTTTCCTAGTCTTTTTCGCCTTTATTTACAATCTTTCCTGACTCGTCTTCGTCGATTCTGGATTTTCGTCAGCTGCCCTCGGCGCCTTTCCGAACCCCGATGGTTGATGAACGCGTGTCTCGATCTTTCAAGTCTTCCTTGCATTGTGCAGGTTCGTTCGGTGGTAATGCTACCTTTGGGGAAGCTTACTGGCTTCCTGCAGCGTTTCCCCCTCCCCCCTTCTTTTCCTATAGGTTCTCCCGGAACCGCGCGCGACTCCCCAAAAGGACCTACATTTTTGATATCCCTTTCCTCCGTCCTCTGATGGATTTTAATTCCCAGTCTTTTGTAATGCCCCAGCGCTCGCCCCTCTCTCCTGCTGATTTCCTCCCTTTCTTTCTTTTAATTCCCCTCTAGTGATCTCCGCGCTCCCCCAAAACTTGCTGCGTCCACCGGTTGTGCCCGACCTTTTTCCCCTCTTCGACTTGTTCCACCAAATGCGCCCAGCTGGATGGGCATTCCATGCGCTTGTTTGTTTTTTCTTTGTTCCAATCTTGCTCCCCTGCCGCTCTACCGAGGAGACCGGGCGCCTCTTGGAAGCTGATTGATGAGTTCGTGTCGGTGATTGCAGACCGCGGACTTCTGTTTGTCCCCTTTCTATGTCTTGAGTGAGGCTCTTTTAAGCTCCACGCTGTGTTTTGCTATTAGATGCCCCACCGACGGTACGAGTTCCTTCGACGGGTAGTACGGCCTGGTCCGATCTGGCCCCTTCCCCCACAAACACGTAATAAGTCGGTGCAACCTTTCGTTACCGGTATCAGATTCATAGAGACCCCCCGTGAGGATCTCTCTACCCCTTTCCCTTACGACTACCAAACTTCAGTCCCGCCCTTGGTCTTTTTGCCCGATTCCCGCGTTCCTGAACTACCGTTGAATTTTCTGCGTTTGTGGCCGGACGAGGGTGCCCCTTCGCACAACCATAACCCGTTCCACTAATTCGCCGTCTTTTCGCCGGCCCTCTAAGTTTTGAATAGTCCGTTTTTATTTGGAAAGCTCCTTGGCTTCCGTGTTTTTATTCGAACTCCCAGTCCGCTCTTGCATGGACGCGCTTTCCCGCGGTTCCCGCAGGTCAGACGAAGTTCAGGATGGAAGTAAGTCCCCAGTTGACTCTTCTCATCTACCGTCGCCCCGGCTTTTCCGTCGTCATGTTTTGGCGTTGGGGGCAGTTAGCGCCAGCTGCTCTCTTTTCTCCATCTCCATAATCTCCGTTGTCCTTCTCGCCCAGTTCTTGTGCCCGGTCGCCGTCTCGTCAGGCCCAAGGTGTAGTTTTGGATACGTTACGTCCTTTTTTCCCCCTCGCGCCTCTTTTTAACTCCCCCTTCTGTCGCTCCTTCCCCAATCCTCGATACAAGGGATCTAAGGCTGAAAGGTGCTCCGGTTCGAATTTCTTTACCAAACACCCCCTTTGCTGATAGATATATTTAATCCTTTTTTTTGTTGAGCGCGCTCCTTGGACCGGTTGCGTTTCCCCCCCGAACTTTTCCTTCTCCCTTTTTTTTTTTTTTTATAGCTTTCCCTGATTTCTAGTTAAAAAAAGAACCAGCCCCGACCGAGTTTCCGGGCGAGCTCCCGCTTGCGCGCAGGTTGACTTTTATCGTCCGCTCGCCCTGGCTGAAGCATCCCGACGGCGGCGCATTCTGATACGGGCCCCGGGCCTCTGGAGGTCCCATTGCGGAATTCGCTTTTTTCCGCTATGACGTCCCCATCCGCCTCTCCCTTCTTGAGCCGCCCGTCTCCCGTCCAATAAGAACTTCCCTACGGGCCGCGTTCTATAGTTTCACCGTAACATTCGCCCGCACCCTCACGTCTTTCGTCCCCCGGTCTTTAACATGGACCTCTCCATCTGGGGGTAAGTTGTGCCCCTACGACTAGCTTCGACACCGAGTAATGAACGCCCCCAAACGGACGCGCCTTGGCGCCTTCTTCCAAACCCAGGTCCCCCTCTTCTGGCATAGGCAGGGCGCCCTGTTTTGACCGGTGTTCGTTATCGGCTGCCGTTACCCTCTTCGTCACACCCACTTCCTCGCCCTTTTCATGCTTCCCCCCCGTCGTGATACCAGGGCGGAATAAAGTTGTGGATTCCGGAACCCCCGTGTCTTTTTGCCTAGACGGGGTGTCGACCTTAATCCCTGGAACGACCCGTATGCACCGGATTGCGATGTGCCTTTTTTTGGATTGTTCCCCTTTTCCCTCCCCAACGTTTAAGAAGCCATTCGTTTGAACCCCTCTAAGATTTCACGATGGATGTGGATCCTTTGTCCCACCCAAAGAAAGTCTCAGGTACCCTCTTTCCCTACTGTTCAGCTCCCCCGAACATTTCCTAGACCTCATCACAGCCGCACAGTCTTTCCTTTTCACTTCGGTCCTCCCTCTTGCGTGTAATGAGGTAGACCCGATCGAGGCGTTTCACACCCGCGTGACCGTGTCGCTGCGCCACGTCCAGCTGCTTCCTGATTAGTGGGTCCTGTCTGTTCTACGCTGCAATGTTTCCCCGTTTATTTGGATCCCTCCCGTTCGTTTAGCGCTCCTCCCACTCACTTCCAATATGCCCAGGGCTCCATTGATGCCACCCCCAATCCGATCGGCGGAGCGCGCCGTTCTCACAGGCCCCTGTTTAGTTCCCCCCTTTATCCTTTGTCCATGTATCATCCTGGCCTTCCCCTAATGCCGTTGGATGCTGAGCGTAAGTGATCCCCTGGAGTAATCTGCTGATCGCGCTGCGTGTGACTCTCTCTCGAAGCTCTTAGTTCTTCCCTTCCACCGCGCAGCCTGCCCCGCCCCATGCAGGCTGTTTACCCAGAGAAGTCGAAGCCTCCCGTCAGAGTCGAGTCTATTTTTTTTTTTTTTTTTTTTTTTTTTTTTTTTTTTTTTTTTTTTTTTTGTTGTTTGTCTGAAACCAGGAGACTAGGTCCTCCTATGAAGCAAGCTTCGAAGAACCTGAGCTCCTTACTCCCGCTGGTAGTGTGCCATCACCCCTTCTCCTATCTCTCCCAGAAAATCGAGGTTTCAGCCTGAGTAAAATCTTTTTTGAAATCTTCGATGGTTAGTGAAAATTCCGCAAGACGGGTGAATATTTTTAGCAGATCTTTGACCAGCGTTTCATCAGGTTTCCTGATTTCAGAAGTTCTTTGAACGGTAGGAGGCCCCTCTTTGTTTAATTGACTGAGTTTGGTAGTGTGTTTTTTTTCCACGAAAGTACTGATGAGTTACTTGGTACATTCCTCTTTACCTTCCTTTCCGTGCATGAGTTTCCCTTCCCTTTTCGTTCCGATCTGGTACAGTACGAACTTCTAGTTTGGTAATATGACTGCTTCCCCCCCACGAAGACATTCCTAACCCCCATTCTTGCTTCCACTTAACCCGCTTTTGTACTCTCCTCCCTTTCTTTGTTGTTCTTTGGCACGACACTACGGACCGCGTTTTTTTTCTTTTCTACTTTTGAAATGGGTGTGGGCTTCTTCGGCCCGGTAGTCCTATTCAGAGCATAGGAACTTGTTATCCTGAAAGATCTTCCAATGATCTCCCGTTTTTTACGCCCCTTTCCCCCCTTGGATCCATGATTAATCCCCTTAACCCCTCCTTCTTTCGTTCCACAATGCAACCCCACAATCCTTCCTTCTGCACTAGGCCGGCCTTCCCGGTCCGGCCTTCTACGAGAAATGTGTCAGCATCCAATCGTAGCACTATCATGCGGTCGTGCTTCTCTTTTCTGGAAGACACCTCCTCTTTCACAGATGGTTACCCTTTAATTTGCTAGGAAGATGGTGGTTTTCGCGAGCCGCTCTCCCTTAACCTTCCCTCGGCGTACCCCGATCGGATTTTGGAGCAGTTGTGTCCCCACGAATTTCGTGACGCGATTCTGAGCCTCTCGACGTTTCCCCTCGTCGTCCGCGCTGTTCAAATTCATAGAATTTTTGCTAGAGAGGGGTCAACGCTTCCCCGGTTGAAGAAGGAATGGCTCTCGCTCTCTTTCCACCACGCTGGCCACCCTTCCTTTCTCCGAAGTTACCCCAGGTTCGAGAAGGCCTTCCCCGGGCAAGACCCGTCCCCATGCTCCCCGTGTTTTCTTCTCATTTTGACGATCTTTGCTTTGATTCTTCGCACACGAGCCCTCCTGCTCACGTGCTAGTCGACTCCCGATCGTATTTTCTTTCCCCCCTGCTGTCCGGCTGGCAGATGGTCAGAAATGCTTTTCCGTCTCACTTTCACCCGGAAATGCGGCTGCCACCCTAAAAACGGTTGTTTTTTTGGAAAAGACCTTAAAGTCCTCCATTGCGGGCACAAGCCCTCATCCCTTTTGTCTCAGCGACATAGTCCCCGATGAGGGTGGGTATCTCTGACTGATACTTCCCGCCTGTCACGAACAGGAGTTTTACCCGGGCGCCTCTTACTGTTTTTTCTGTTTCTCGGAGCGTTAGAGCGCGGTAGCAGTCGTCTGTTTACCCGTTGAGGACTCTTTGTATGGGACGCTTCGTTAAAGTTTTCCCCCCGATTCTTTTTTCGTTTCGGCCTTACTCGGCAAAAAACGGTCTCTCTCGCTTGTGTCTTTTGGATTAACTTTTTTTTTCAGAAGCACCCTTCCCAAAAAACCCTCTCCTCCGAGTGCACTACGTAGGTAAAGGAGCCCCCTAGGATGTGATCTTTTCAAAACATCGAGTCCCGATCTCCCTTTCTGCACTACGAGCACCTTTCCTTCCGCCCTCGAGTTTTTCAGCCTCGCGTTCATCATGCCCACAAGAAGGGGTTACGGATGCCGTTTTTGGTACATTAAGCCGTTTCCGGCCGAACCAAAAAAAGATCACCGGAATTCCCGCGGTTCGCCCTGTCGCGCCGCCACTTCCCGGGTTTCACCGGAGCCAAGCCCTCGTCAGTTTCCGTCGTTTTCATTTTTCTCAGCGGCTCCGATTGCACTGCTCTTATCTGCTTTTTTTTTTCCGCCCGGTCACCCCCAGCGGAAGATCGTTTCCTGCGTGCCGGAGACTGTCCCGGTGAGATTTCGAATTCCTCCCTGTCCTTTTGACGAGTACTGGTGGCTGCGTCGGGAGGTATAAGATTCGAATTGACAGTCATCACCAGACTCCGCTCGATCTTCTTTGGTCCAGCCGCTTTTGCGACGGTAGGCGCCTGTTGACAGCCCTCCCGCCTGGCCGTAGTAGATTGATCCGCGTCACCGGAGGACTCAAGCTCGATCTTCCTTGCCCCCCCTTTTTTCTAAAATTTTCTTCTTTTGTAGTTTTTCCCCCCTTCCGCCACCCCCCTAGAGCTAAAGGTTCGAGGAGACCCTAGTGTTTTTTCCTTTCTGAGAAACTTGTCCTTTACCCTCTATCATTTACTACTCCCTCGTTGTTGTTTCTCTCTATTCAGTACTTTTTTTTCCCCAGACGCGTTCGCCGAAACTGTAGATCGTTTGGGGGACAATGACTACCCCCGAAAGGTGGTTTTGAGTTGCTTTCTATCGCGATTTTTCCTGACCCCTTGAGTAATTTTCCTGGATCTAGTTGGCCAGCCACTACTTCTGGGCTATTCGCTACGGGCTTCGGGTAAGACACCTCATCTCGCGCGTCGTGCTCCCGTCTTCGTAGCGGCGTGGACCGGCTAAGAAGTCCCCCCCATTCCCAGAAGTATCTTTGCGGAGCTGTCTTCCCCGATCCAAATTACGCAAGCTCGAATTCTCGCTTTTTTTGCCCCACCTGACGTTTTGACCCTCCTTTCATGATCTTTCCGTGCAATCCCCCCTTACGGATGGCACCGTGAACCCTCGTCCCACCGTATTTTTTTTTTTTTCAGTTTCGTTCCCCCAGTTTAACACACAATTTTTTCTTCCGTGTCGCTTCCTGTCGACCACCCGCGGCAGGATTCTTTTATAGTTTGGAGTGGCCCTGAAACGGATCTGGCCCCCCCCCCCCACGCATCCTGCAACTCGTCTTCATGATGGTACCGCCGTTTGTCAACTACCCTGGGAGGACTCGGTTATAGCCTTTAAGGTCTCCGGGGCCTGCCACGGGTGTGTCCCCTTAAACTCTTCCCCGGTAATCCCTCCCTTTAAGTCATTCTCTTTTTTAAGTGGTTTTTTCAGACCTCACGGAAGTCCCCACCAGGAAGTGCTAACGCCCTTCCCCTCTCATTCGCACTCCCAAGCGACGTGGAGCTCATTTTCCCCCTCACCAAATGCCTCCCCCAACGGCCCACGAGCACCCTAGAGAAGCTATCCCAGATCTGAAAATCATCCCAGCCTTTAAGTCCTCGTCCTCCATTTGGTTTCCCCCCTTTCGTTTTTTGACACGTTTTGCCCTCCTGTCGAATCTGCCTCTTCTTGCCATCCACCCCCTCTCTGGCCCTATTTCCTCCTTGCGCCCTTCCACGTGATGCGGATCTTATTGATTAAAGGGACTTCGATCTTCCAGTGTGCCACACCCAGGTCTAATTCACTAGCCCCCGTTCGTTAGAGCCTCCCTTCACGTGTCACATTATGACCCAGACGCCCCAGTGTCAAGAACCCACGATCGCTTTGCATCTCATGGAGAATTGCGCCCATAGTTCCGCCTTGTGAATGTCCCACTCCTAAGAGTTAGAAATGTTTCTCAGGCCACACCTTCCCGGCTTTGTGGTCTGCTGCGTCTGGGTCCTGAGCCCATCCCTTTAGTCATTTATTCTCTTTTTCGGGGTGTGACGCGATTTCTTGTCCCCCATCTCTTTTTTTGGCGTTCCCCCTCTCTCGCCTTTTCGAAAGTGCCGGATTTGTAAAAGAGGAGACGCTAGAAGGTCCCCGTTCCCCCTTCTCGTTCCGAACCCCAGTGAGCTAGTTGCGACTTCTCGCCTACCACGGGCAGCTCTATTAGTCCCCGATCCGGTTTTCTTTTCTCCCCTCCTCCGTTCGATCGACACTAATCGTACGCGGCCCTTTTTTCCAACCCCTCTGGCAAGCCCCGGCTGGTGAGGCCATGTAGACTTTTCCTCCGGTTATAGCTGACGAGATTTAAACGTTTCATC
>Ga0179593_1272728_pt1 | contig 11195 bp, 10 predicted proteins | sample CZODoug2_1_08_16_FD_185931 | JGI IMG/M metagenome (GOLD analysis project Ga0179593, IMG submission 185931) | Vadose zone soil fungal communities from Angelo Coast Range Reserve, California, USA - CZODoug2_1_08_16fungal (PacBio error correction) | ecosystem: Environmental > Terrestrial > Soil >... | reverse complement strand
ACGGCCCCTAAGTCTTTTTTGTAGGAGAAGAGATATTGCCATCAGATGTGCCTTTTACATTTACTTGTTATTCGGAAGTCGCAACTTCTTTTAAATCTTTGTCTTTCAAGACAAACGCCTGGTTTGAAGAATAATTTCTTCCCGTGAGATTCTTCCCAGATCGTGGATTTTTAGCATTTAAAACAGAACCCTATCCAAATGTCTGATCCAGTCGAATGTTGAATCCGTACCATCCCCTTGCCGCTCGATTAAAGATTCCCCCACCCCCCGTTAGTGGACGTACTGCGTCCCTAATAGTCGCTTTTTCCGGCAACTTGCACCCCCCCGTGCCTCGGCTCCCTTTCCGACCAATCCTCTTTTTGAACAGGTGCCCGCTTCTTTCGCCGCCGCGCTTTATCCCCAAAAAGAGCTCGTCTGACCCTGCCTTGTCTTGTTTCCCGTTTACTCTTAATTTGAAGGAGCTGAGTCTTCCTAGCTTCTCGAACTTACCTCAAGTATTTTCGTTTAACCTCTTCCCTCGTAGTGTTATTTTCTCCTTCGTGCGCCTCGGGAGATGATGCGTTGCTGGAGTTGGTCACTCTTCCCCTAGATTTTCTCCAAGCCAAGCCTATGTCCGGTCAGCCTGTTTTTTTCTTCCCTCCCGACTTCTCTTCTTGTTCCGCCCTGAAATTATTTGTACACTTCCCGTTTTTTTTTTAGGAGATTCATGCTGGTTGGACATGGCGATTCTTTCCCGCTCTTTCTCTGACCCACCCCAAAGCGGCGTGGATTGTGATCGACGGTGATTATTCCTCTCTCTCCGTTAGTCTACGTCCTGCTCTACTTTCTTTTTCCCCCATTTTCACTCCTGTTTTTGCCCTATTTCTGCGGCTAAGGATAAATGAAGAGATCTGCTGCGACGCGAATCTTCTCCCATTTACGAGTGATCACCCCCCCCTTCTGCGTGGTTTTCACCGCGCGCCCTTTCCTTTTCTTCCTAAGCGAGTCGCTCCCCGGATTTTGAATCCAACTGATGATTCGTTTCTTTCTATCTCCATTTGGAGACGTTTCACCAGCCGTGAGTGCCTTTTATCTCGTCACTTCGTTTCGTTTTTTGTCTTCCCCAATCCCAAGGATTAGATTCGGTTGTCTTGGCTTCCTTTTTTCACCATGGCCTTTCTCCGTCTCTTTTCGACGGGGAGGACTTTCATCCGGACGCAAGCAAGCTTGACTCGAAATCCCGTACCCCTTGAGAGCAAGGTTTTGCTTGACTAGGGCGTAGACCCAGTCGTCCTCTGCTACCCCCTCCTTCCTTTGCGCCTCTGCATCTGATGGCCAAGAGCTCTATGGCTTCAAGGGTTAAGGTTTCCGGCTCCTCTTCCCACATGGCGGGTCCTTCCTCCGATTGCGCCCTTCCTAGTATGTCCTAAATCGCCGCGTCTCCTCTGACCCGGCTTCTTAACCACTGCCCGCAAGTCGTTTCCCGAGGTCCTCCCCCCCTAGCTTCCCGCTGCTTTGGGGAGCGAAAAACAACCAAAGTTGGAGTATTTTTTCTTCTTCCTGTGCTTGTCAATGACACCTAGATTTTGTTTTTTAATTCCTTTTGGTTCTCGAGTTTAGTAGTCATTTTCTTCCACCGGCAGAAGCGGCTAGAGACCCTTCGATTTTCCCCCAGTTACCCCATTTCCTAAAATCAGTTAGGTAATCTTTTTTTTCTCTGTTTCTTTCTCCCTTGTGTGCGAGTCTAAAGATATGCGGCTTCCCTTTCTCCCTTAATTTCTGTCCTCTTCTCGGCGAGGGCTCCTCTCCCCCCTTTCCTGGCTAAAAGCAAAGCCTTCCGTGCGAGATCTCTTTTTTTTTGCATCAGCACGGATGTCCTTTCCTGCGGAGGTGTACCCTGCCTCCTCGCTGTCCGTTCTGCTCTCTCTCTGTTCCCCTCCGTCGAACCGGGATTCCTCTCTCTGGCCGATGTGACTTTTCTCCTTTCTTTTTAATTTCCCCCGCCCAGATAGCGTCCATGCTATAGTCCCCCCTCCGCGAAGATAGATTTTCTATGCTTTAGCCCCCATTTCGTCATATCAGCGTTCTTCACGTAGTGAGCCGTCAAGAAAACTTTGCCCCCCCTCCTTTCCCCCGTCAGGAGTGCAAGTGAGTCAGTATTCTCAGGGTTGATGCGCCATGCGTTGTCCTCCGTTTGATGACAGGTTTTCACTTATAGGAGGGACCTCGCTTTTTTTTTTTTTTTTTTTTTTACCTTGTCGTAACAGGATTCTCTCCTCGATTCTTCTTGCCGTTTGCCCCAATACTCGAGTTTGAGGATGCTCATAGTTTACTAGTTAACATCCTCTTTTCGTTTCTCCTCATACTCCAGCTCGGCACGCGTTTTGCACAAGAAGAATATTCTTGCCCCATCCCCCTTTTCGTATTATTCTTACGGTTATGTCTCTCTAATGTCTCTTTCCACTCGTGTCTGTCAAATTCCCTCAGCAGCTATACCCGTCTCTTTCTTCTCAATTCGAAAGCTTTCAACGCCAAGATTGTAGTTACCTCTCTCCGCTGCAATCATTTCTGAGGAAGAGACTTCGTTTTGCTCAGAATTGCCCGCTAACCTCTCTTGCGCCTAATCCGGTCAGAATTCCCTTCCCTTATACTTCCTCCCCTTTTTCAGCAGTTAAGCCGGTTTAAAGCTCGAATCGCTTACAGCGTTTACGACAACACATCTCTCTCGTCCATCTCAGTTTTGGTTGTGTTCAGACCCTATGTTTCCCCCTACCTGTGGCCTCTTCTGTGAACGTTTTTGTCCTTGTCCTCATCTAGGGGACCCGTGCACGGTAACTGGCTTTGCGCCCTTTTGGATACTTGTGATCGGCTTGATACAGGAAGGAGGGTTGAAGAGCCCCCCTTTTTTCCTCCGGAAAGAGTAACAAATCTTCCCTTGTTAATCCTTTCTAGTCCTCTTCCTTTCGTAAGCTTTTTTCTTCTCGATGGTATGCAATTATGCAGTGCCCTCTTTTGACCTTACATCCCCCACACTTTTTCCCTCTCAAACCAGTTCTGATCCCCATTTTTCTTTTCAATCAGTGCTTGACGGCTGTCTTCTTTTACTCTACGTTACTTCGACACCGCCGGATCCGCAAACCCCCCCCTCCTTCGTCTTGGTTTCACCGTCCCCCAGACTCCTCTTGTCCCTGACCCCGAGGCAAGAGTCATACGACTTTTCTGAGATGGAATATCCCTGCAGATCACGTCGTCCCCGTGAATTCTTCCATCTCACACCTTTCCCTCGTAGATGGCCCCCCCACCGCCTGTCTTTTTGGTGTTAGCACTTTTGCGTCGCTTGGCTGCTCTACATTTATGCCTACGATAAGACTCCTGCTCTTTTGTATTTTGGCCCCTCCTCTCTAAGCGATTGCTTTCCTTCAGTGTTCTTTCCCCGGTTCCCCCTTCCCAGTTCCAGGTTTCGGACCCCTCTCGCATCACAATCCGTCTCGTCGGCTCCCCGATATGCCTCCCTCTCGTTGAAGCGACTCCTTTATAGTATCGTTCAACCTCCTGTTCCCGATCCTCGTACGTACAAAGTTTAACTCTATTTCTTTCTCCTGTGATTTGTTTTCTCCACAAGACCCGTGCGCTTCGAAAAGGCTCGAGACAATCCCTTCCCCTCCTTTCAAGGAAGCTCAGGTATCGGCCCCAGAATAGCCCCTTTTGCTACTCCTCCCCCCCACAGCACGTCCCCGTGAGCAACAAACCGCTAGCTTCATTGCTTTTCCAATGGGGATCTGCTGATCCTCCGAATGGTTTTCCCTTTCGCGGTTTTTGCATGGTTTACGAAGGTTCCCACCTCCTCCCCTTCCAAAACGAACTACCGCCTTCTCGGTGTTCCGTTCTACAAGAAAGACGGAAACTACGCGTCTTTGGCCCTCTTTACTTTCTTCCCCCCCTGAAGCGGGTCGAGCTATGTAATTACCTTTCGCACTTTTTTCAATCCCCGTTTCGCTTTGCCGAGCCTTCCCTTCTTTCTCTATCGTCGATGGAGATATTTTTTTTTTTGGTTGCTCCTTACGTAAGCGAGATATAAGACCCCTTCCCGGTTCGGTTCCACCCGTCCCTGGGATTCTTGCCCCCAAGCGCTTTGTATAAGAACAAGCGTTTTTGCTCGACATATTTTTTGCCCCTCAATCTTCCTTGGTAGTCTGCATGAATTCGTCCTTTACACCCCGCCCTCCCACCCCCCCTTCTTTCTCATCTACTTCTGCGGGATGCGCTCTGTGGTCCCTCTCCTTAAACGCACCGCCAGATTCCTCCGTCGCCTTTTCCGCCGTCAACCCTTTTTTACTTTAACGCTGGAAATTTCAGATCCCCATTCCCTCCTTGAAGTCCCAGGAGAATACTCCTTGCTTTTGTCCTTCCCTTCAACATGCTCTGCCCCTCTCTACGCATAGGTGACATTGAACTTCCGAAGGCTCGCCGTCCCTTAGTTCTCAAAGATTTCGCGCTGAAAATTTCCGTTTCTAGCTTTGCCCTCGTACCTTTTCCGACGATTAGCGTTGCCATTCTCGGACTTGGATACTCAATTCTGTATCCCCCTTTAGCCTCCCTCCAATCTGCAGCCGTCAGTGGTTTGATTATTCTCCGTCGGCTCTTCAGCTTTCGTTTGATTATCGCGGAGGTCTCTCCTCCCCTACCACGCCCTCTTTCGGTAATTTCTCATAAGGCCCTCTTTTAGTTTTCTAAATTCCCCATAAGGCATCTTTCTTTTCATTCTCTCTTTTTTTTTGAGCGTCATGTAATTCTTTCCAGGGTGATTCCCTTTCATGATGACTACCCCAACAGCCGTCGTAAGCTGTCTCTTTAGTGTTTTTTTGTATTTTTTTAATCCGCCAATCGCCCTACAAAGGCCATTCGTCCCGCACGATTTCACCTGAAGCTTTCCTCGTCTTCTTAGATAATGAAGGAGTATGGCTTCTCGAATCTATGTTAGCCTTCTCCTTCTGATGCAACCCTTTTTTCTTGAATCGTTTGAACCCCCCAAGCGAGTGGTTATGGTACCCCTACTTTTGTTACTTTCTAAGAGATCCCCCGAAACCTTTCTTTTTCCCCCACTTCTCTTAGGATCTAGCCTTTGGTTTCCTTTCCTTAAAGAGAGCTATCCTGTGATATTTCCATTCTCCGCGGGATAGGTGAACATATTTAGTCTTCGGTTTCGGAAGGTGTCCCCCTTTGACTGCGAATTCTTGAAGGACTGGGCCCCGGGTTGAGGAAATAAATAGAGCAATGCACGGCAAGTCCCACTCTCTGGGCTCCGGTTTTTAGGGACTCCCTTTAACAGTTTAAATGCAGAGATTACCCCTTCCTACCTTGGCCTGGTTCCCACTCATTTCTGCTGGCCGTCTTCTAGTGTTCCCGAGTCTTCGTTGCCCTTTCTCCCTTAGAAAATGTTCAACCCAAACTTCCGTTTCCGTCCTTTACTTCTGAGGCCCTCATCTCCTCCTGCTTTTGGCTCGAAAGAGTTCTTTTTTGTCCCTGCAGGCCACTGACGTCATGTATCTCCCCATTCTTTCATTCCATAATTCGCCTCTGCCTGTGGAGCGAAATTTTTCAACAATCCTCTTATTTTTTTCTCGGGTCTGTCGTCTCCCACTCTGAGTTAATTCCCCCTAGGTTGTGTTAGAGGTGGATTTACCTTTTTACAGTCTGCCCGATCTTTCGTCCCCTCTGTTCCAAGCTCAACTATCCCCCTTTCCACATTTCCGTGATAAACTCTTGTTTTTTTTTCTCCCCTTTTGTCGGCTGGCGAGTCTATTGCTCTGTTTCCTGAGAACTATCCTTACCTTTTTCCAGCTTTTTCCATGATTTCTAGCTTCCTTTTCGTCCCTCCTCTTTTTTTATCGACAAGCACCTTCTCCCCTCGTTATTTTTGTCCGAAAGGATTCGTCGTCGTCTTTTCTGACGAGTTTTTCACTTCTCTTACACCTGCACTCGCTCTTAGAGACAGCCAGATCTGTTTTGGTTTTTTCCCCCGGGTTGACGATGTGACTTTATGATTTTACTCTGGTTCCTTTCCTCCCGGCATTTTAGCGCATATACAACCTAATCTCACCGATCCGCAGTTTCTTTTTGCCGTTCGCCGTTTCCCTTTACGAGGTTTGACCTCCCGCCAATACTCCGTCCCTTTTTTTAAACATTCTCTGTCAACCTCGTTCCCGTTTGGAACAGGTTCTTTTCTGAGTTTCGAAACTTTGAGGCTATCTTTAACTTTTTTACGTCCATTTTGATTCTTGACCTGCAGTCCTTCCCGTAAAAGGATCAGCAAGAGCCTTTACTTTCCCCACTTCTTTATTGCCTCTTTTTGTCTCTAACCCTCCCCGCTGGTCGACGTCTCTCCGCGGCGACTCGCCATACCTTATTTTTCTGCAAATCACTGCTGGCTTGCTAGTCTGCCGGTTTCCAGGGTAATAGGTCTTTACAGCCGCTCTTTCAAATGCGATGAAATCGAGCAGAATAGTTTCGTACCGTTCGGAATTCCGAAATCGAGGCAAGGCCCTTGCGCTGATTTTTCTCTTGACCTCGTTCTGAGCGGATTCGATCGTGGAGCAGGCGTTTTCCTGGGCCGAGAACGGTTTTCCAGTTACCCGTGCCCTCACTTTCGAAGCGAGATTCAGGTCTGTTTTTCCCCAGCTCCCTTCTGCCATCCTGTTGGGAAGATTCTCTTTTCCCATTTTTTTTGTTTCTTCTGTAACTATGTGACTTTCTATGTGGACTTAAACAAGTTGTGGAGATTCTCCTCTTGGAAACCCCCCCTCCTCTTGTCCTCGCTGACGATAGGCACTTCCGCCATGGCTTTGCGGCTAGCGCTCCCCGGATCCCATCTTTTGATGGAAAGAGAAGGGATTTGGATCTGCCCTCTTACTTCTCATGATCCCCTCACGTTCTGAATTTTATTGCGCTCCTTTATCCGTCAAGCTTCCAGGTTTTTACGATTATGCTAGCGCAGCTTGCATTTTCCTCTTCTCTTGTAACGTCTTCATTTTTACCCGACAATTCTTTCACTCAAGTACAGAGTGCTTGTCCCCTCCAACCGTCTTGTGAACGCCCGGGCGTCCGTCTTTCTAACTTCTACCCTCAGTTTTTCCTTCCGTCCGGTATCTCTCACACTGTATTGGAAAATCGCTAGGCTTTTTTCCATGTTACGAGGCCCCAATCTCGTAGTATGATTTTACCGGCCCTTGAATACCCCCTTTCTTCCGTTGCCTGTTCATTTCCCTTAATGGATTTCCATCCCACTTTTTCTTTTTTAACTTGGCTTCCTCGCCCCGTCTACTTCCCGAGATTATTTTTTCCGGACACAGACGCGCGCTTTTCGCGTATGTGTTGACTTCTTCACCTTCCTCGCTGCGATGATGACCCATTTGGCTTTTCCCCCTCCCCGGTCTCCATTCACCCTTCCAAACTTTGAGCTTTTCTCACGCGATTCGAGCTCTCGAGATCAATATCTTATTGTACACAGTCAGTCAAGAAGATACCCCCTTTCTTTCTCACCCACCGAACATCCCTCTCCTTTGTCGGGCACCAAGGCAGCCCCTGCCTCCTCTTCTCCCTCAACCTCCCAGGAGGTCCCTTCCCAACGCCTATCCCTGCCTCCACCGCGGCCGCACCCCTTTGCTGAAACACGTCTCGGTATCTCACCCCTTTCTTTTTCCACGTTCTCTTTTAGATTATCAGCACAGGCAAACCTCTTTCCCTTCATCTCTATTAATTGGACGAAATGTTGATTTCCTCTCCACCCAGTCTAACCCATGCACTCCTATGTGGCCGTGGTCTTCAGACACAAACAATACGCGCTTTTTTTCCTCTTTCTTTTTTTCGTCTACCACATCACCTTTTTTTTTTCCCCTGATCCCTCTTGCGCTTCACCGTCGTGGCATGTCATATGAGACTCCTACGTTTTCGTTCCTGAACCTTGTTTGATTTCTCTATTTTCCTTTTGGCTCTTCAGTAAATTGCTAATCGTAATTACTTGTTTACTAATGTGGAGTGACGGAGCCGTCCCCTAAGGCCCCCCCCCCCCCCATTTTGTATTCCCGAGATTTTTCATCTTCTTCTTTATCAAGGGTAGTCGCCTTTTAGTCCATTCTTCTCACGATGGACAGACAAAGAATGTCTCCGCATTCCTCTGTACTGTTAGCCAGAGCGTTTGCGGCGATTTTTATTTTCAAAGCCTCCAGATTTTCTTCCATATGGTTCCCGCTAAGCCACCGTAGGAAGAGGACCTTTTTCCCCTCTTTTGACCAGGCTTATATCCAAAGGGAGCCCTTTGGCCCTTACCCCCCAGGCCGAGGAGACGAATCCCGCGGCCCTTACCGGAGCCGTGCCCTCTCTATTCATAAACACTCTGATGACCCATCTTATTTTCTTCCCTGCTAAATGCATCTTCGAGTTTCGCTCATCTAGAACGTCTACACCTGTAGCCCTTCCTCCTCCACTCGAAACGTAGATTCCTTCATTTCAGTTACGGAGATTTTCTTTTTCTTCTCTCTGATCCGGTGGGGACCAGAGCCCTTAAACCCTTTTGTGGTCAGAGGTCTCCTTCTCTTCGATTGAGAGAATGGACCTCAATTGAATAGAATTTTACCTCCTCTCGTTGTTTTTTTTTCTCTAGCTCATGAGGCTTCACACCAGAGTGAGTTCTTTGACTATGCTGAATCAAAAGCGGCGTTGGCTTTTCTTTGACTTTTTTGAGTCCCATATTTTTTACGTCACAATGATTCAGCTCCCCTTTACGCAGATGAGTACCTTTCCCCCCCATGTACTTGTGTTTCCGGCGGTCCGTCTACCCATGAAGGTGTAGCCCTGTCGACGGACCGCGCCTACGCTCCTCTTTTCCCATTTAATAGGTGACTTTTGAACCTCAAACGATCAGGACCCTCTTTTGACTTGAATCATCGCGGGCGTCTCAGTATCTAACAAGATAGGATCTTTTTTTTTTTTGGTCCCCTTTCGTCTTTGAATTGCCCACCGGCTCCTCTTCTCTTTGATCACGTCCCACTCCGCGGGGTCATGGGAAAACTTCAGTTCTCCTTCTTCCTTTGTTCTTTTGAGCTGTCAATGGCCATGGTCTCGGTGGCGGTTTCGTCTTCTAAGCTGAGTTACCCTACGCACCTCCATCCCCACATGCGGTCAAGCCAGGCGTTTCTTTCATCCATTTTCTCTCTTTCACGCATGCATTTATTCAACCCCCCTCCTTATTTGCTCCCCCTCCGCATTCTTTCCTCCTTCTAGGTCCTACAAAAGATCCTTTGTCCCCCTTGTTCCTCCCCCTTTCAGCTCTTTTCGCCTGGATACGGAAGCTTACCTAAGAAGACCCCTTCCCTCTCTCTCGACTTTTTTTTCCTGCAGCTTTTTGAAAGAGACCTTTTGAAGTTCCTCTCCCTTGAGCGTTTGAATTCCATCTCATAGCCGTGTGTAGCTCCTTTTACACATTCCAAACCTCGGCCTGCTTTTTCGTCTTCGGATGGTCCTGCCCCTCGAGTTGATTTTCTTGTTCTTTCGTTTTGGATTTTGGAGAAGTACCACTTTAGACACAGTGTAACGAGCTTCTCTTTCTTCGAGGGAAAGATCCTTTATCACCTTTTCCCAGAATTATCACTCTTTTGTTTTTTTCATCACGTGCTTGGGTCTGGGTAAGTTAAATTGTATGCCTGCCTTTTTTCTTGACAACTGACAATTTCGCTCCCCCTTTCTCCGTCTCCTCTTTTTCTCTCCCAGAAACACCTTCAGGATCTAGATGTTCGGTTTTCTATTTTTAGTCTGAAGAGGGGTTTGAAGCTCCTGCTTTCCCCTTTTATTCTGACCCGCGCCAGTCTGATATTAACTATTTCATGAACGTTAAAGGGCTATTGTTCTTTCCTTTATCATCACCTCCCAGTCGCGGAGGATATAGTAAAAGCGGAAGAGAGTTCGCGCCGAGATAACTCAGAGGTATTCCCCCATCTCAGCGACGCACCCTTCACAGGTAGCCACCCTGCCAATGTTTCACTCCCCCCATGTCCTTTAGGTCTGGAGAGGGCCCCCGTTGATGTAGCCTCGAGTCTCCTGTTGGGGATATTAATCATCAGGCCATGCTACGTGTGCACGAGTTCTTTATCCACAGTTGTTTTTGATTTCGATGTTTCATCACCCCCCTGCCCCCCTCCGATCGGTGGGGGTCTCCTTCCCTGGTCTCAGTAAACTTCGCTGGTGAAGTGGGCAGAATCCTCGTCTTCGCCTGCCTTTTTTATAAATTTTTAAGCATTTTATGTTCCCTTCCCCTGTCTAGTCTTGAAAGTAATTCCTTCCCATTTAGTTTAGCGGGCGCGATTTGAAAATGTCTCTTCAGCCGGCATCGGCTGCCCTTATAGGGACTATCCTTGCCTTCCTTCCCGTCGCTTGGATGTTGGCGCGTCATTCTGAAGACGTTCTTCTTGCATCGGAGTATCTGATGTCGGTTCTTATGGTCTTAAATCAGGTCATTTATTTCTTCCATTATCTCTCCATAGCCGAGAGCTAACGGCGTATTTTTGATCCGCCAGCACGTTTAGGTATCCAATCCAGTTTTACATCAGTTTTGTTGTTTCAGCGCCCCTGTTATGTGCTTTTTTTTCCCCCCCTGTTCGCGCTTTAAAGCCGATTTTTGAGAGCGCTTTTAGAGGAGCCTTAATTTTTTTCATTTTGGAGGGTTTCTTCTTTTCTCCACATTTCTTTGCTCTCGTCCGCGCGGCTTACTTTTTTTCCCCTTTCTTCAGTTTTTTACCTTCCCACCCCAGCTAGCCTGCAATCGCCAGAATTTATACTCACGATACTGTATTTGAATAATTCGGGGACGCTTTTATGCTCCTCTTTCAGAGTCTCAGGCCCTTCAAATTACAATCCCCCGGCAAATCACGAACTTTTTTGGGATTGACTACCAATGTGGAGGGCCACCTCAGTTTCGAGGATTTGCTCCCTCCCTCCCCATCCCCTGAAGTCCTGCTGTCAACGGGCGCAAGCAAACCCACTAGTTATTTGTCACGTTCCCGTCGGGTCTTTCCTGTTTTCATGGGCAGCGCTTGAATTTTCTTCTTACGTCACGCAGCTAAGTTCCCCTCGCTTTTTTTTTCTTGCCTTTCAAACATCTCGTCTGATCAACGTTACGCGTGGTTTCCGAATGGGGTCGTCTTGCGCGTTGTTTACGTCCCCTT
>Ga0179593_1440784_pt1 | contig 11196 bp, 14 predicted proteins | sample CZODoug2_1_08_16_FD_185931 | JGI IMG/M metagenome (GOLD analysis project Ga0179593, IMG submission 185931) | Vadose zone soil fungal communities from Angelo Coast Range Reserve, California, USA - CZODoug2_1_08_16fungal (PacBio error correction) | ecosystem: Environmental > Terrestrial > Soil >... | reverse complement strand
TGCCAGCAATTTTTTCTTGCTAACCTTTCCACCCACTTTTGTTCTGACTCCCCCCCCCCTTTTGTTCCACAACCGCCAAACAACCAAACCCCCGTCACGCCCCTTTTTCTGATGGACCCCTCGCTTCGATGGCAAAAAAAAGCCTCTTTCCTGGGAATTCGCCGGGGTGCCCCCCCTTTTTCCGAACTTCGGGCTTCCCCAATTTCCTGCCACCCCACACCCCTTTTTTTGCTTCTATCCGCGCCCTTTTCGGAAGACTTTCCTTTTCCTGCCTTTGTACAAAATCCTCTAGGGGACTGTGAGGTGACGGAGATGCCGCCGACGTTGTCCCCCTCCCTTCCCACCCCCGGCACTTTTTTAGTCGTTTTGTTCGCCACCGTTCTGCAATTTTGACATCGACCTTACGGTCATCCAGATTCTTGGGCGGGCCCCCCCCCCGTTGCGTTTGCTGGACCAAGGGGCCTGTCTGAATGTTTTTCTGGGGTCAAATGCATGATTTGGCGGCAGGACTTTGCTCTCCCCCTCTTTCCCCTCACATCCCCCGTTCCTTTTCCTTCACATTTTTGTGCTTGAAATGGTTTCCTTACAAACTGGTCATCGATCTACCGACATCCCCCTTTGAACAGTCGTCTTGTTAGTCGGACAAACTCGCTTTCTTGCAGAAACCCCGGTTGTTTCCCGTCTGAACGAAGAACACCGGGGACAATTCCCATTTTTGCGTGACCCCTTGGACAGCTGCACTCCTTTCGAACAAAACAGGCCTGTGTCCCACTTTTGCCCCGTTTTTTTTGACCGGCCGCACTGCTGACCTTTCCCTATTAGCCGTCTAGCTTTTTTCCCTCCCCCAGATTACCCAAAAATCTTATTAAACCCTCCGTTCCTGTTTCATTACTTTATTAGACGGGCCTACTGGGGAGTGGGTGTTTTTTTTTTTTCAACTTATGCCCCCCCCCACCCACCTCTTCTGCAATTCTGCTCCCACTTTTCCCTTTTTTTTTTTTTTTTTCCACAAGTTTTTGCCCATCGGCATTATTTAAACCCGTCCTAGTAAGGCATTGGCCCATGGCCCCCCTACCCCCTCCTGGTGGTAAATCCCCCACCTTTTTATTCTCCCTGATGACCAGATCAATTGAGTCCCCCTTGGCTTTAAGCTTCCCCCGGCAATTTGTCTTCTATCAACCCGCCTTCGTTTCTGCCGGACATCTAAAACCGGTTTGGGAGTCTTTTACACTTTGCCGCCAGCCCTTTTGGGGACCTTGACGCACAGCTTCTCCTGTTGTGGTTTTCCTTTATCTCAGAAAAACTTTTTCCAAAGGAATCTTTGACTTGCTTTGCGCGGTCCAGTGTCCAGGCCGGAGTTGCTATTCCCTTTTTTTCCTTATGTTTTTTTTTTTTGACCCACCATCCTCTCAAAATTGGTAATGCCCCGTCCTGCGGTTTTTTTTCCCCCTTTTTGTTGATTACTGTTTTCTATCGAACCCGCTATTCTTGGAGCTCTGGCCGTTGGCAAGGCCAACCCTCCTTTTGGGTCTTTCTCCTTGCGATTACTTTTTTCGCTTTTTGACTTGCCCTTCCTTTTCCCTCCCAAGCTTCCCCCGTTGGCGACTTATTCCGGGCTCAGTCCCAAGGGTCACGTAACCTTTGGGACTTGAACTTTTTTTTTCCCAACCTCTTTTTTTCGCCACCACCTGGGTTTAATGGGGGTTTCCGGACTGGCGTTGAAACTCAACTAACCTGGGTACCGGCCTCCAGGCCTTGCTTGGAAGGGTCCGTATTCAGAACCCGTCGAAACCAACTATACCGGCCGCTTTTTTTTCCCTTCTTCGCTGATGTTGTCCCGGGGAATCTGAAGTTTTTCATTTTTCCCCTTTCCTTTTCCTGTTTCCCCGTGCAAGATTGGCATGGCAATGGAAGCTGTTCTCTTGTTTCGCATCGAGGCCTGATATTTCAACACGGAACACTCCTTGCGCGTCACGAACCCCCGCCCCCCTTATATTACCTTTTTCTGCCCTATGGGGGGCTTGTCTCTTCATCCACCCCATTCTTCCTCCTCCCCTTGTTTTTCCTAAGGGCTCTCGCAGAGCAAGACGATCTTTCTTTTTTTCCCAAGTTTCCCCCCCCAGGTGGAAGTACAAAGGTGTTTTCCGTCGTTTTTTCGGGGCGCCCCCCCCCCAACTGTTTTCCCAGCCCTTCGTTATATTTTTTCCGACAGGGAACCCCTGTCCCTGATATACATTCGGTAAGGGAGGCGGTTGCTCGCTTAATTTTTCTTTTTTCTAATTCGTTTTTTTCCCTTTTCTGGTTTTTTTCTCGACTTAGAGGCCGGCGCTTCCTTTTTTCCCTGACTGATTTTTGTCGCCGTACCGAAGGCGTTTTTCCAAACGCCCTTTGGTCAATTTGATTTGGGCCCCTCCCCTGAGTCCCCCCACCGCCATGGTGGGCTTGAGGTTCCACGTCAGGGGGTATTTTGGTGTTACGGGCCAGAACCCCCTGTTTTCCATTTTTTTTCCGCTCTTGTCCTCTGGACGGGGAATTCCCTGTTGTCTTTTCCCAGTGGTTTTTCCCCGGGGGGCGAGCTCCCTCATGGAGTTCCTGATCCTAAGGCAAGCAATTTGGTTGTGGGCCACCTTTTGCCAATGTTGCTTTTACGGTGTCAGGTGTTTTCCCCTTTTTCCCCTTCCACAATTGTGATTGCTCTCTTCTGCCAGAACCTATTTGTCGGGTGGGTTCACGCTTGAATGTCAGCATTCCTGATTTCCCAGAAGACAGAGACACGGGAAAAACGCTTGCCGTTTTTCTTTGCCAGGGGCTGTCTCCCAGCTTTTGGGTTCCTTTTCTTATCGGCCTGTCCCCCCCAAAGGATCCCCCTCTTTAATTCCTTCCCCCTTGTTTTGAGTCGCTTCCTTTTTTCCGTTTCCAAGGGTCTTCCTGCCATGACCACCATTTGCGCGCGCCTGTTTCCTCCGCCCCGACTCCACTCTTTCCGGGCTCTTTTTTTATCATTTGCTCAAGTCCCCTCTTTTTCCCCCCTTTAAGCCACCCCCGCAAGTCCCCTTGCATCATTTATGCGTTTGTTTTCTTTGAGTTTTTTTTTTTTTTTGTTTTAAATCCTACGGTCACCGATAACAAGTCCTGCGCATTGTTTTTTCCATTTCCCATCCCCCCATATTTCTGACGCGTCTCCCCCTTCCCCCCTTCCTTGATCTATTTTTCCTCTCCCTTTGTGCCGCCCCCTGGGAAACGAAACCACTGGTTTTTTCCCGTTCCCCCTCGCAACCCTTTTCAACAAACTTTGCCTTCCATTGGTGGCGCAGACAATCCACCTTTTTTTTTTGTTTGTTTGACAAGCAACTACCCGGGTTTTTTTAGCACTCTCTTTCCCACCTCACTGCCCGGTGCGTGTGAAAAAGCTAGCACCGTTTTCTCCCCCCTTGCGGTTTCATGCTACGGGAAGGGCCTCCCCCTCCCCTTTCTGGTTTTTCACTTTTTTACCCCGCCTCTCCCAAGCACTAAACTTTGGCCGTCTTCCCTCCACTTCACTCCTGTAAGAAGGCAGGTTAGGTACCTATACGGAAGTGCCCAGTTTTTTCTCCCTTTTTTTCCACGGTCAAGGCCACACAACTTTGCTTCACTGTGTGGACTTTCAGTTATGCCCTGATAGGCTTTGGATGTTAGTAGGGCGGTGGGTTCAAAGGTTTCTTTCTTTTGTTTGTTTCCTCGATTTGGTCCCCCCGACAAATCACCTTTTTTCTTTGCCCCCTTTAACCCTTTTCCCCAAGGCCCTTTGCGGTTTTGGGTTGTCAGCAGTCCAGAATTTTTTCCAGTTTTGACCCGCCCCGTCCCCCTTCGAGTCTTCCGCAGGGGATTGGTGTTCATTCCACACTCTGTGCGCTGCCCTTCTTTTCCCTTTTGACCCCCCCACAAGTGCCCGTGTCGAATTCATCGGAGAGTGGGTCGTTAAAATAGCTTTACGAGATGGTTGTTCCCCTGCGCTCCACTCCCCCGTTTGCCCTCCCGGGTGCTTGATTTGGAAGAAACCCTTATCTGAGGGTTCAACTTCCTTGCGTACCCTCCCCCCTTCTAACCCCAGGTGGTTTTTGCGCCAAACCGATTTCACTTTTTTTCTTTAATTTTTTCCCGTTTAGTTGTCCCCCCCCCTTATAACCCACCTGGGATGTCCCAAGTCCTTCGCCACCGCGGGTAACCTTGTCTTATTTCCGTTTTTCCCCCCCTCCCCCCGGGCACTCACTCCCTCATGCGACACCGTCACAATGTTTTTCACCGGCGATCCTGCGACACCGTTGAATCTCCGGTTCTTGATCGGCCACCCGTCCCACCAGTATCCCCAGCCCCCTTCCCTTTTTGGTTAGCCCCTTTTTTGCGTCAATGGTTCCCCTCAACCACCTCTCTTTTTTCGTTTTCCGGACCCAACAGAAGTCCCTTGTTTTCACTTGGACAGGCCCCGGGGCGCCACACGCTTGGCCGTCTCACCAAACGGTTCCCTCCTTTGTTTGCTTTTGTCTGAGCGTCCCCGCCTGGCGGACCCGAGATGTGACACACGCCGGTCCCCCACCCACCCTCTTTGCGTGGTTTTCGCTTTTCTGTCTGCGTTTTTCCCGTTTGCTCGACCGGCTGGGATTTGAGCGCGTGTTTTCTACATTTGATCTGGTCCGGGCGAGACCGTTTTGGGGAGAGTTACCGTCGGTAGTGATCCACCTTTTTTTTTCTTTTCCGCGCTTTTTTTAACTTAGGCCTCGGCTTTGTTTTTAAGATCCTCCCGTTTCCCTCGATGCTTCCCATTCCTTCCTTCGTTTTGGTTTAGTTCTCCCGTAGGTCTCTCGAGATTCGATTCGTTTCCCTTCCGCGCCGCTTTCTATCGGACAAATTCAAGGCGTGCAGTTAGACTTTTTTTTACTGGTCCGTTTTTGTTTAGGAGTAGTTCCCTTCCCCCCGCACCTGGATTTTTCCCCTTTCTTCGCATCCGGGACCCCATTCTGCTCCTTCGTTTGTTGTTTCATTTTCTCCACAAAGACGGTCCACAAAATGTCTTGAGTAACCGTTCAGTATAGTTGCATTTTTACACCGACGAGATGACGTTTTGCTTTTTTTCCCGATGTTTCTGTTTTCGAGAGCTGGCCATTCTCACCCTATTTTTTCCCAATTTTTAGTTCCATTCAGGCAAATGAATTTTTTAAGATGACTTTATTTCCTAGATTCTTCCTCTTGAAGGACAACGGTCTCGGTCCACCTTTTCCCAAAGTCGTCCCAAAAGAACACCTCTTCATTAGTTCAAAAACCATCGGGTCCGGTGCTATAAGCATCCATTCATTCCTTTTTCGTCGGTGATGCGGTACATTTTGACGGTTTTTGTCACGGTCCGCGTTCTTCGCCACTGCTACGACACTGGAGAAATTCAGACCCCCCTCCACCCGTTTCAGTTGGCACCTTTTTGGAGAAAACCACCGCCAAAAATTAGCTTTTTGGGCCTTTTTTTTCTTTGCCAGTCTGTGTAGTTTCGGTGTTTTGGTCTTTTTTTTCGTTGTTCCCCCCTGGAGTTACAATTCCCTTTGAAGGTATTCCCCCCACAGTTTTGAATTTCCCACATCTACTTTTTTTCCTTCCTTTCCTCCTTTTGTTGACTTCCTGGGTCCATTCTTTATAACCTTCCCATTTAATGTACCAGACACCCCGGACAAACACTGCAAAACCCCGCCCTACCCTCTTCTATTGGGCACCACGCTCTTTTGCGGTTCGTTTCGTTTTTTTTTTTTGCCACGGCCGAAAGTTGATGGTGGCCCCCCATCTTGGCAACCCCCCAATTGGCCCCTGTCTGTGCTATCCGGCGTTTCTTCCCTTCACAAGTCACTTCCTTTTACGGCATCCCCCCTCTCGTCCTGATGGAGGATTGCCGCCTTGTTCATGAAAAAAACCCGACCCCTGCACGCGTTTTTTTTTTTCCTTGGCACGTTGGGGAATTTGACCACTTCCTGAATTCGTCTTTGGCGGACTGTGAACTCTTTTTTGCGTCGTTGAACCCCAAAATGGGCGGCTTCCTTTTCCCTTCTTTACGGGGACCCACCTGGTTTTCACGGTCCAGATGTCTTTCCGCCCTCTCACCCCCCAGCATTTCTTCCCCACGTTTTTCAAGGCCCCGGCACATCTTCTTGGGACCAAACTGATCGTCCCCTATGAACTCCCTCCCCCTGGCCCATTGTCGTCTTTTTTTGTTCTGTCCCAACTAGCGGCTTTCCGTAAAGCCCAGTTTTCCCCCTTTTAACCCTTCGGGGGTCCTATTGCACCCCGTCAAAAACCTGTTCCCAATCCAGGTGGTGATTTAACGTTGGGACCCCTGTCAATCCGTTCCCAAAAACAGACCCTGTGCCCACTGGACCTTTTTTTGTACCGTGGCGCACGGCTTGATGCCCCAATATGCGTTCCCTTTATCCGTCTTGACCCTTTAAGTCCAATTTACCCCTACCGTGATCTTCCTATCCCCGCTATTGCCCGGTTTAGGACTCCCTTGATGAAACCACACCCTTTTTTTTTGCTGTTCTTGTTTTTTGCTATGACTTGATCCCCGTTTGGGCCCTCCAAGCATGGAATAACCCCACCCTCTCCGTCTGTCAACACCGGTGGCCCTATTGCTCCACTTTTTTGGTAACACTACTCCCCACTTGTTTTTCCGAGAAGCTTTTTCCAGATCCAAATGATCGCACTGGTGTTGCGGCTTCAAGCCCGCCTTTTTTCTCCCTATATTTTTACAAAAACCCTCCTTTTTCTCTTGGAAGACCCCTTTCCAACACCCCTCCTCTTTGTGTGTTTTTGGATGGATTGTCATGTTTTACCTGGAAGCAGGAACACAGCCCCGTGCCAGTGGGCTCTGACACCCTTTTTGCCAAGGACTCGGCCCTTTTGTGATCTTTTTTCGCCTGCAGGGTCTGGTTCCCCGCTCTTTTTTTTTTTTTTTTGTAAGTACACCGTTCGTGGTTTTCCTGATTTCCCCTTTCGTGATGATCTTTTTTTTTCCCTTTTACGGTTCATTGTTTGGCTTTTTCTGTATGCCCCAAGAGGGGTTGTTTTGTTCCCCCCCATGGGGAAACTGTCGTTGGCTCAACCCCCATCACCCCGGGTGGCTTTTGCCGCTCGTTTTGTGAATGGACAAGATCCCCTTGTCGGTTTTTTGTTTTGGCTAGGCGGCGTCCCGTACGTGTTCGGGTTGGCTTTTCACTCCCGGTTCCCTCTTTCTCAGACTGTTAAACGGCATCTGTTTTTTTTTTTTCTGGACCCCCCTCTTTCGGGAGGAATTGTTCAACACGAAAATTTTCCTGGCCCTGGCCAAGTTTGGAAACCCGGGGCCCCCATTTTTTTTTTTTTTACACTGGGGTTTACGACCGTTCCGTTTGAACCCCCCCATCATATCACTGGGGTCAACTTCTCCCCCATGGTGGCCTTATTTTGGTCAACCCTGGTTTTTTGCTTTTTTTTTTTTTTCGGCGCCAACCCTTTCGCTCCTCCTTCTTTCTTTCTCGTTATCTGGGGCAAGCTTTTTTGGAAAGTGGTTCGTTCAGCCGCGCCTTTTTTTTGGCCGATGTATGCCACCGAAGTCAATGCTTTTTCTCTCTAGTTCGAGTCGTTTTCCTTTTTTCAAACCCTTTTTTTTCTGCTTTTCTCTTTTCCAGAACCGCAAGCTTCTTAATTCCGGGTGACCGCAACCGTCACCCTGGGGAGTTCTGCTCGGGGCCCTAAAGTCGGCTGGTCCAGAACTTGGTGCGATTCCCGGACGCCCCCGATCAGGGCAGTCCGCATACCGTGGTGCACGTTTCCCCCAAAGTGAGGCCCCCCCCCCAAAGGTGGGTGTTTGCACTTCTTTGGGTGGGCTTGCGGACCCAAAACACTGTTTAAGGTTTTTTTTAGTACCGCCTCCCTTCCTTCTTATACATTCTTCGGTTGGGAGGGTGGCTTCTTATTTCTTTTGGCGTCTTCCTCCCCCAAGCCCGTTGATGTTGACTTTTGCGCCGGACACCAATGGGGAAGGATTCCCTTTTTTTTTTTGCTGCGTTCCCCTCGTAACACCCACGGCCACAAAGTGGATGGGGGGATCTCGGGCTTTTTCTCCCTCCCCTTTTTCGGCATGCTGACCCTTTTTGGGTTTTTTAGGAGCCCACCCCCAATGAAGGCCTTTTTTTTGTCACTGCCCCCGTGACGGGCAAGGTCCACCCAACCTTTCCCAAGGGTTGGTGTCCCCCCTTTTTCGGATCCCTCCGATTTTCTTTCCTGAGGCACCGCAATATTGTTTTTTTTTTTTTTTTTCTCTTCCCCCCCCTGCACTGCGTTTGCTCAGTTTCTTTCTTGGACCCTTCTCTCTACAACCCTCGCTGATCAGCGCCATCCCTCCTGCAGGGTTTTTCCCACCCAGTTTTCCCTTTTGGTCGGTGCTTCTCACAACGCTTGCGACCTGTTTTTTCTTTTTTTCCTTATTGACAGCGGTCATTCGCCCTTAACAGAAGTCGATGTCCTTCTGCCCTGCCCTTCGGATTGTGGTCATTTTGCAGATCCGCTGGGACCTCTCTTCCTCCTCCCCCTAGTGTTGGTTTGATCTCTTATCCGTTCCAGTCTTCCCTGTCTTGCGGCGTCCCTTGTGCCTCCCGCATCGACGCACGAGTTAGTATGAGCGATCCCCCATAAATTACGTTGTCCGGAAGCCAATCAAACGTCGCTTCGATGTGCTTTCCTTCTTATAAGAGGGTTTTTGTTCCTCCCTCCAGGTCACCCTGCTTTCCAAAGAGGTTCCCATGTTGCCTAGCACTCTTCCTTTTCTCTGTTTGTCTCTAACTCCAGGATTCTTCTTAGTGCCGTCCTGGGACGCAGTTTCCTGGCCCTTCCACTGCGGAACAGGCGCGAAAACCTGCCCTTTCCCTTTTTTTTTGCCGACCCACCCCTCCACCGGGGCCTTGGAGTCCCAATAAAGTCCCCGTGTTTTTTTTTTTTGACCGAACTATTGCTTCCCCCCCACAGTGTTTTTGAAAGCCCTTGCCCCCCCCCTTCGGGATGAAATCCGCCGGCCGTCGTGCCGTTTGCCTCGCCCCCCCTTCCATTCTTTTTTTTCTCTCCCCCAGAATAACCGAGTACTAGCAGGAATGTCTCGGATACTAAGTTCTTTCCCTTTGGCCCGCCGCGTCCCACCTTGGTTTTTTGTCTTCCCCGTGGGGAAAAACGGAGGTTTCGGCTTGCTGCTGTATTTCCTCTTTCCCCCCTGCCCCCCAGTCTGCTTTGCGTAGATTTCCCAAAGCCCCCCATGAACTAACCTTGGTGTCCTTTTCCCCTGATCTAACCAGTCGTTGCGGTTTTCGTTTCATCGGCCCCGGAAGTTTAGTTTGACGGCTCTGAACCCGTGAAGCACAAGCTTCTTTGGACAAACTTTCGTTTAAACCCTTTCTTTTCCCTGTCATGCGGTTTTACCAACTGGAACAAATCAAGTTCTTTGGGCCGTGTCTACATTCACCCCCGCCCCCCCCCCCCCCCCCCCCTTCCCCCACCCCCCCCCCTTGCTTCAGATGGAAATAGTTAGTATATTTTTTCTCCCCCTTGCTTTTCTCCCTTTTTTAATCTGGCTTTCATCCCCGTCCCAGTATAGAGGTTTCAACCCTGGTCGTTTTCCTTACCCCTTCACCCCCTTCGGAGGAACCCCCTATTTCCATGTTTTCTGCCCCCCTTCCACAAGTTTCTTTCCCTTTTCTCCCCCCGGTTTTTACCCACCCTTTTGATTGGCTAAAGCGCCAACTTTGCGTTTAACTTTGATAGTGTGGCGTACAAGCAAACAGCCTTTCCCCCTACTCGCCGACCCAGTGCTTAATTCTTGTCCCTTTCACCGGTCCGATGGCGTTGCCCCCCCCCGGAATGGCTTTAGCCGGTTCTTTTTTATTCGTCGGCAACCCAACCAGTCTCCCCCCCACTTTGCCACCGTCCCCTCACAATTGTCTTGTGGCATTTCCCTCAAAAAGGTTTGGAGCGTCCCTTTTTTTTCGACAAACATTCGGATCGCCTGCAGACATCTTTGCCCGCCCCGCGGTTCACTTGGAACGCAGTCCCCCCTGCGACATTTTGTGCATTGGTTTAGATAAACCCCCACAAGGTTGCTTGCCGGTGCGTGTTGTTCCTCTATTGGTTGTTTGCTTTGGCATGCCCCTTTCACTGCTTCCCCCCCACAGGCAGAGTGGTCTGCCCTTCCCCCCTCGAATGTTTTTGATTTTCCCCTGGAGGGTATTTGGCTTCCATTCTCCCATTTTTCCTCTTTGGTCAAGGTTTTTTTAACCAAACCGGGGAGGTGGTAGTTTTCCCCGAATTGATGGATCCCCTTTCACCTTTTTCCGGACAGAGGTTTCAAAAATTTTCCTCGTGGATTTACTTTTCCTGATCAGTGCGCAGTCTCTTGCCCGTACCCCATCCATGAAAGATTTTTGTTTCATCAGTTTTTCTCCCCACGTGCTCTCGATCATTTTATTCTTCCGCCCCCCTGCTCCATTCCGGGCGATATAGGAGCCTTACCTGCGTTTCAGTTTTGTTTTTGGCGCCCATTTCCTGCAACCCCGGTTGAGCTACCCGTGTCCAATTCACATTGTCCCCCTGTTCCCTCGTTCAGCGTTTTTCCCGTTTATTTGGCGGCTTTGTCCTTTCCCAAAAAGGAATTTCCCCCTTGTCTTTTGTCTTCCTGTAAGTTTCCCTTCCTTTTTTTTGGGGCTTGCGTGTCGACTGTCGGCTTGGCCTTCTTCTTCCATTATGACCTCTTTCCCAGGCTTCTGATTTCTTACTTCCCCCTCTTCCTTACGTCTCGGATTGACGGAACCGGTTCCGCCTGTGCACATTCCCCAAAACCCTTGCTCAACAAACGGCCTTGCTGTTTTCCTTCGGGTAAACGTTCCTTATTTATACTTTATCCATAGCGTTCGGCGGGATGAACTGGTCAAGGTTGCTTTCCGACCTTTGCTCGGGGATAGTTGTTGCTACCCCTCCCCCAGGGTTGGCGACCTTTCGTTCATCACCTTTCGTCCTTGCCAAGCCCCCACGTCGTTGACCCCCTTTTCCGTTTCCCCTCCAAACTCTTCTTGGTCCTGGATTTTTGAGTCCGTGTTTTTGTCTTTTTTCAGGGTGGTTTTTCCACTTTTTAATTTTTACTCCCAAGGGGCAATGTGCCAACTT
>Ga0179593_1416042_pt1 | contig 11196 bp, 16 predicted proteins | sample CZODoug2_1_08_16_FD_185931 | JGI IMG/M metagenome (GOLD analysis project Ga0179593, IMG submission 185931) | Vadose zone soil fungal communities from Angelo Coast Range Reserve, California, USA - CZODoug2_1_08_16fungal (PacBio error correction) | ecosystem: Environmental > Terrestrial > Soil >... | reverse complement strand
TGTGCGTTCAGGAACTTTTTTGTTATTCCTGGGTCCCACTTCCTGTATAGGCCCCCCTCTTCGTCCCCATGGTTGCCCTTTGTTCCGCCGTGGGACCTTTTCCGCGGCTCCCCAGAAATGATATGACGCTTGCCAGATCGATCATGGGTTGGTATTTTTTGGATTCACCCCCTTTTGAAGCAGTTGGGTCAGTCCCTTCACCTTTTGACGCCCCCCCCCCCCCGTCGTAGTGAGTTCCCCGCCCCCCCCTTGTTAGTGCAGTTTCCAGCAGGTTTGGTGGACAGCGTTTTTTGCTGTTCGTTTTTCTTTCTGGCCGTCCTTGTTCCCTTTTGCGTCCTATCTTGCAAGCCAGCTTTTTTATTTCCCCCCCCGTTTTTTGTTTTTCGCTTTTCCGGACCCCGCTCCAGCCTTCAGTAGGCTTCTTTATGGTCCCTTTTAATTTTGGTGTTCTTCTTTTCCACCCATTTTTGTTGCACTGGATTCCTCCTCTATTTTTCATCCCCTGTGCTTTATTTTTCTCTCCGTTTTTTTCCAACCCCCATTTTAATATGTTTGCTCCCGATCATTCGCCTTACTTTTCTTTTCGCCCCTCCTTCCCCCCCGGATTGGGGCGTCTTTGGCCTGTTCTCTTTCTTTCACCTCAGTCCCTTCCTTCTTTTTCTTCTCCAGGTTGTTTTTGGATCACCCCAGGAATCTATTCCTTTTTTTTTTGTTTCCCCCCTTTCTTTTTTCGATGTCATTTCTCCTCACAACCCAACCCTTGTCTTTCCTCCCCCCCCTTTCCTTTCTTCTCTTCCCCCTGCAGTGGCTGTCCCTTGCTGTTGTTGTGAAATTCCAGCGTGCTTTTCGGTTGTTTCCCTTTCCGGGATTTCTTATTTTGTTCGATATAAACCTCTACCACGGTTCTTCTCCTCTTTCCCTTTCATCCGGTCCCCCCCCCCCTTGGTCGGACCACCTTGCCGCTCCTTGGAATTCTTCTGCGCGGGTGCTGAGAAAGATTGTTTTCTTTTCCCCACGCCTCGCCGGCAGTTTTTTTTTGGTTTTAACCTCACTTTTGGAGGGCGGTCTTCCTACCTCTGATTGGCCTCTTGTCGATTCTGTGGCCGAGGTTTTGCGTTACTTTTTAATTCCCCACCTTAAAAACAGGGCCCTACCATGGCTTTTTCTTGTTTTGCCACCTTTTTGTCAACTCAATTCCTTTCCTTTTTTTGCTTGAACTCCCCCTTCCCTCTCTCCTGGTTTTTTTTGTGTCCCCTTTGACAGTTTCCCTGCCCGGCCCCCTGCCCCCATTGCTGATTTCAACATCCGTTTGCCTGCGGTATTAGATTCTGGAATCCTTCCCCTTCATATTGGGTGTCTTTTTTCTGGCCTGGGACTTTTCCCGTTTCGCGCTTTCCCCACTGGTCTTGAAAAACCCACTACGTCGGGCTCCATCCGCTCCCCTGTTTCTGACTTTTTCCTTCAGATGAGTCCCCTTGACCCGCCTCTTCGGTGCTCACGTGGGTTTTTGAGATTTTTTGTTTGCGCCGTTTTGCGTTTTTTTCCCCCCCCAATGTTCACCCTTCGTGGTTTGACCCTCTTTCCGTGCTTTGTTTTATTCTTTTTCGTGGCTATCACAACCTACCACCGTGACCCCTTGCCCCCTCCTTTGTCCCTTCCGGCGTATCAGGTTTTTTCCACTCGTTGTGGGTGGTCGGTTTTGGTGGCCTTTTTTGGGATCAACCTTCCGAGATTTTTTTTCCTCTTTCTTGCCTTTTGTCACCCGTTCTTTGGCCCGATCGGGAACTGTGATCGGGCCCTGCCTACCTTTTCTGTTCGTCAGTACTTGGGGAGGTTTTTTGTAGCACGTCGACTTCTTATTTTTTACTTGTCCATTTTTTTCCTAGCACTTTTGGGAAACTTTCCCCGTCATTTACTGTTCGCGTTTATTCATGAACAGTCCCTTTTAACTTGTCTGGAGTTGCACCCCCCTCTCACTTTTCTGTCCTCCTTCCTTTGCCCCCACTCTTTGCGCTTCACGATCTCTTTATCTCCTTTTCTTGGCGGGCCCCCCCTCAGTTCCCCCCTTGCTTGGGTGGGTTAGCGTCCTTGTAGTGGCTGCTTGCCTGATTTGTCCTTGGGTCTTCCCGTGTCCCGTTGAAAGCGATCTCCCCAGTCCCTGTTTCTGGTTGAAGAAATGGGTCGGGCGTTTGCGTTTTTTTTTTTTATTTCGTGAATCCTGGGTTTGATCCTTTGTTGTGTCGTGCGTCTTTTTTTCTTTTTTCCACTGCTGGGCCCCGTTACCCCTTCCACCGTCACATGACCGGCGTTTTGTCCTTTGAGTTTGGATTATTCGTTGTCTTGTTTGCTTGGCCCGGCTGTCTCCTCCAATGTTGATCTGTTGCGGCGCTTTTCCCTTTGGCCATTGTCCCCTGACGTTTTCTTTTTTTTTCCCCCCGTTCCTCGTTTTCTGTTTCATCGGCTCTTGTCTTCGTGCCCTCCCCCTCCCCCTGTTTTTTCCCCTTTTGTGGCTTTTTTCGACAGACAGCCGCCCTCGGATCTAAATTTTTGTGTGTTCCGTTTTTCGCTGGCTTTTTTCTCTCTCCCTTTTCTTACGGCCCCCCTTTCTCTCACTTTACCTGACTTTTTTTTTCCTAGAAAAAGAAACTTTTTTGCTCTTTGGGCTGCCCCTACGCAGATCAATTTGGGCCCCCCCTTTCCGTTCTTTTCCTCCTCCCCCACTCTTTCAGTACTGGACGCCACTCTTTTGCTTCGATTGCTCATTTCCTTTCTTTCGCCGGCTTTCGGGTTGTAGACGGGAGAGTTGCTTTTTGCGGGTGTTTTATATACTCCCCTAGTCCCCTTTTCCTTCCCCCGCCCCCCCCCGTCCCCGCCCGCGGGTTTTTTTTTTTTCCTTTCGTTCTTTTGGGCTGTGGCTTCTTTGCCTTTTGTGCCCTCCTTACGCCGTCGATATTTAACGTTTTTTAGTTTCTCCGTTTCTTTCCTTTTTTTGTGATCTTGCCCGTTCTTTGTGAGAGTTTCAAATCCTGGCCCTTTAATTTTTCTCTTGGCACTTCCTGTTCAACGCCTTTAGTGTTTTAGTTTAGTTGATCGATTGTTTTCTGACTTACCCCAGCGGACCGCCACTGCCCCATGTTTCATCCCTGTTTGTGTTTCCTCCGAGTTTTTTTGGTGGCCCGACGTTTGTCGGCGAAAGAACCTTTTGCACGCTCCCCCCTTGGAATTTGGCTTTTTTTTGTTGCCAGCGTTTTTTTGTTGACCAAGTTCTCCCTCTCTCTTCGTTCCCCCCCCCCTTCCCTTGGTCACCCAATCTCTGTCCTCCCAATGCTGAATGTCTCCCGGGCCTTTGAATTTTTTTTGTTGTTTGGGGTTGGGGTTGGGGGTGTGGGGTTTTTTGGTGCCGTTCTTCATCACTTTCCTCATTGATTTCTTTTTGTTCCCTTCGATGTGCGTGTATTTTTTTTCCTGATTCTCGTCTTTGTGTGCCGAGAATTTGAGGCAGGCCGACCCTGCTAACCACACGTTTGACGTCCGTTTTTTTTGGTTCTTTCGTCGCCCTCTTTCCTGCGATAACGCCCTGCTTACTTCCTTTTCTTTTGTGCCCTGATCGTTTTCCCCACTGTCCGGTTTTTTACTGCCTTCTTTTTTCTGGCCTTCCACCTTTTGCGGATGCCCCCTCCCTGTCTTCCCCTGACGTTTGCCCTTTTCTTTTTCTTTTTTTTTCTCAGGTATAGTCGCCCCTCGGCTAGAAACATGGCCTGAAGCATTCTTGGCTGGCCCTTCATTTTTTTGTAAACGTGTTGTTTCGTTTTTTTGTCTCTTCTATACGGTTACGTCCCCCCTCCTGGAAAATTTCTTGTGGTGCCACCCTTCGGGTGGTTTAAGCTGGACTGTTTTATTCCCCCCCATTTCAAGGGTCCATCAACGATACGACTTACCTTAAACTTCCCCTCTCCTTTGCTTCCGATGTCCCCCCCTTCCCCGCTCTTGCCGGGACACTGACCCTTTTGTTTCAAATTCCCGGTCGGGTACGTGCGTTCCCGGCGCCCCTTTTCCATTTTGTTTTTGTTTTTTACCCCCCGTCCTTCTTCGGGACGTTTTCTTTTGACACCGTCTTGGACCAGGCGTCGCAATTTCCCGGTGATTTGCTCTTTCCCCACCCCGTTAATATAATGGCGTTGTTTCCTTCCACTTTCCGTCTTTTGCCCCCTTCTTTCCCCCTTCCCACCTTGTCCACCCTGTTTTTCGGATTTAACACGTTGGCGATCCCCCCCCCACCCCTTCTGTCCTGTTATTTCTTGACTCGTCAACAAAGTTCTCCTGCGTTTCGTCAGTCGTGTTGAAGCCCCGTAGTGCTTACCTTTGCCCCGCATCCTACTTGAATTTCCATGTGCGGCTTGTCCTCTTTTTTTTCCCCTCCCGGTTTTTTCCAACCGAAAAAATTGTTTATTTGTTTCCCTTTGAAGCACCCCCTATCTGCATGGCTTTTCCCCCTCGCGTTGTTCGATTCCGGCCCCTCCACCCCTCGTCAACCCTTGACCCTTTCGTTCCTCTTCTTTCCACCCCGTCCCAGGCATCCGCGATTCTTAGTCTTCGACCCCCCCCTTTCTTTTTTTCATCTTTTTTTCCCGGTACGTGAACCCACTTTTCCTCTTTTTTCAGACCTATCCAGCCCAGTGATCCCTTTTGAAACGGCCGCCATGCCCTGACTTCTCCCACCCTCGGACCCCCTTTTGCGTTTCTTTTCGTCTTCGGTCCACTTCCCCCGTCCCTGGAAAACTCCCTCCCTCACTTATACAGTAGCTCCCCCCCCCGTCCATGTCCCCTTGTTTCCCCTCCCGCATTTTTTTGATTTTTCTCCCCTTCGGCGCATCGTTGTGCCCTTTAATTCGGCACCTCAGACGGCGTTTCCGTTTTCTTTGTTTCTTTTTTTCCCTGGATGCCCCTTCCCCCCGCTTCCCTACGTTAAGTGCATTTCTTTTTGGGTGCTGCGTCCCATTTTGCATGAAAATAATTTCCGCGTGCCCCCAACTATTTCCCCCCCTCTCCCCCCAAAGAACCCCCTTTTTTTCTGCTCCTTAGGTGGTCCTCTTCTCTCAAGGCCACCTCTTTCTTCCCGCATTTCCGCTGTTTGTGAAGGCATTCGTGCTTTCTTCCCCTCCTCTTTTGTGGCCCCTCCCCCCCCCCTCAGGGTAACCCCAGTCCCTTCCTCCTTGACTTTTTAATTCGGGCGTTTCTATTTGTCTTCCTCCATCCCCCCCGTAATGCTTTCTGTCTCCAACACCCTCCTTGTAAGGCTCCCCCCCCTTTTTTTCCCTGTCTGACGGAGTTCTCCCCTGCCCCTTTTCTCCAAGCATCAACACTTTTAAGCTCTCCAGTACAGAGTGTCTTCCCTGACTGGCCATCGCCATCCTTGGCCGTTTTAGCCCTTTTTTGCACTGTTAAGTCGTTTTCCGTCACCCCTTTTTGCACAAAGATCTTGGACAGGTTAAGTCCCTTCCATTTACCCCGCACTCATTTTGGCAGCTTTTGCCAGATTATGCCTTTTTTTCCCCCCCCTTGGTGATTTTTTGTCTTCCCCCTTTTATCTGCAGTGATTCAACCTGCGCGGCCCACCCACGTCTTCTTTTTCGCCCTGGTGAGTGAAATTTTTTCTTAGTGCGTTGTCCAGCCATTGTCTCTGTACCCAGTCTTTCTTTTTTTTACCTTTTTTGTTGTTTTCTCCTGGTCACACTGTCTCCGCTCGACCTGGCCAACCAAAGAGATTCAGGCGGCCAATACAGTGAGTTCGCCACAACATTCCGCGTAGTCTTTTTCCTTCCTGACAAACAACGTTGCTCCCCCCATCCCGTTCTGCTTTTTCGCCCCCCAATCGGGGGGGTTTGGGTTAAAAACTCGGTGGCCCAGTTGGTGTTTCCTTCTTCCCCCCCCTTTTCCCTTATTTAAGACTCGATCATCCGTTTTTTCTTCCCTTTCTTTATCTCCCAACGAATAAACCCTTCCATCGTTTTCTGACTTTATCATGCGCCTTTTGGTTGTTTTTTCGTTCAACGGAACTCGTGTTTTCTTCTTTCCCTTGTCCCTTTTTCCACTTTTTGCCCAACGACTTATTTCCCTTCGTTTATGGAGCCCGTTGTTTTTGAGATCACAAAGTTTTGATCTCTCTCTCCTCCTTTTTTTTTTTTTTTTATACTGAGAGCCTTGTGAATTCCCTTCACCCCCCCCCCCCCCCGGATCATACCCCCTCCCTCTGTCCTCTTTTTTACCATTATCCCTTCCTGTTGAAGTCCGCCCCCGTTTTCCCCTTGAAACTGGCGCTTTCCCCATTGCCCCCAGGAGAGCTCTGTTCTATATCCCACCCCCTCTTCCCCCACCTTCTTCTCGGTTTTCACCCTGGGTTCCTCCTTCCCCCCGAATGCTCGTCTTGAAGGACTATTTTGGTGATGTTCCGATTCGTTTCTCAATCATTTTGCGTTTGGTTTGTTCGTCAACATTTTTTTTCCACTCCCCTCTGCGGGGTCCTTCATTTTCCTCTTGGCAGCATGGTTGGCCTGCACTTTGAGGTCCCTCAAATTCCGTACACGCCCTTTTTTCGTTTTCTGGACCTGTTTTCTACTGCTTGTTCTCCCCCCTTGTGCCTCTTCCTCCCGATTTTTTTTTTCCGCTTCCCGGAGACCTTCCCCTTCCCTCTGCTTTTTGACGCCCAACCTTGGAAACTCTTATGCAGGAATGGTTCGGCCCGGATGCCCATTAATTGTTTTTTTTGATCCCGTCGAATCCCGGCCTCTCTTTCCATGTGCTTAACCCCTCCGTCGTGCTCACGGGCCGAGTTGGCCAGGTTTTTCCCTTGTTTTCAACCCGTTTCGTCACTTTTTGATCACGTGTTTGTTGTGAGATTTTTTCTCTCTTCCTTCGACGGGCCCTTATTACTCCCCTTCTTTGTCTGAAGATTCGGTCTTTTTTCCTTTCTTTGGTCGTGTGTTAAAACTCCCCATAGAAATCCCCGTATGCCCCCTCCCCGTTTGTTGCTTGTTGACCGTCTTGGTGGTGTTTGTGGTGCGGCTTTCTGCTGGTTACCCTCCTTCCTTTTGCTTTCTTTCCCTTTTCCACGTCAGCCGTGGCCGATAGTGTCCTATTTCCTGCTTCCCTTAAGCGCCTACTTGTCTTTGGGTTTGTCTCTCTTTCCTTTGTCATCCTTTATGCCATTTGACGTCTGCAGAAATGCCACTTACTTCCCTTTCTCCTAGTTGCCCTTTGTCCTTCTCAATGTGATCCCTTACCCCGGGATGGGTCCCCGAATTCCAGTTGTGTGTCCCAACGATTTGTCTGTTTTATTTCTACGCATCTCCGGTTTGAGTCGTCGTTCCCCCCGAGTTCCCCCCCACTGAGGGGGATCCTCTTTCTGGCTGCTTTGAAGATGTTTTCTTTGTTGGTGTGCCGGACCAGACCGGATTCGACCCAAAGGGGTTTCTTTTTTTCCGGTTGTTAGTGACGTTTCTTTCTGCTCCTCTCTCCCACCACAGGGTGTCTCCCCTTTCGTGCATTCTTTCCTTAAAGATTTTTTGATTGGCAACGCACCTTCCGACCCAATGACGCGGCTTTTTCAGTTTTCCGTATGTGTTTTGGCCGAGTTTGATTCCTGACCTTGTCGATATTTGGCTGGGCTCACTTTCCATCCTCCGGTCTCACGTCTTTCCATGGCCTTTCGAGGGCGCTCGAGCCTAATGTTCTTTACATTGTAGGTGGGGGTGGGTGGACTCCTGGTTCAGCCGCCTCTGGAATTTTCCCTCCCCCTTTCTGCTTGGCTTTAAGCGCTTATTTTTCTTTTTTTTTTAGAGAGCCCTTCTTCCGCCGCCAAGAGAACTTTTTTCCCCTCGTGGCACGTATCGAACTTTTTTGTTTGTCCGGCACCTCTCAAAACTGTCAAAGGTTTTTCCCATTTTGAACAGTGCAATCCTACAAGTCACTTGGTACAGCACCTCTCCGGTATTCTCTTTTTTTGCCAGTTCCCTTTTGTCCTCCCCCCTTTGTGGGCCCCTGTCCCTTCCTGATGAGCGCGCGTTTTCTTCGTCTCTGGCACCATCGGCGCCGTTTTTTTCCTTTCACCCGTACCCTACGTGGTTTGTCCTGATCCCGTTTTCTGATTTTTGTCTTCTTCCTCCGATGAAGGGTTTTGTCCTTTGACTATGGCACTGTTCGGCGTTGTTCGATCTCCTTTTTTGAATCTGGCTGGGAGGGTTGAGACCGGTCTTGTAACCCCCTTTTTTTTGTTAATCAATGGTGCCCCCAAGTCTTCATTTCGTGTTTACCTCCCTTTGATCTCTCTTGCGCAGAGATCCTTTACGGCCCCTTGGAAAGGACTTCTTCCCTTGCACCGAGCCGAGTTTTTTCGAGACGGTTTACGTGCCCTACCCCCTCCCGTCAACTTTCTTTTCAACTGTGCGGGTGTTTCACTGCTTTTTCCCCCCACGGGTTACTGTATTTTCTTCACCCCCTGAGAGTTTACGTTTTGGTGAAAGTGGTTTCACTGACTTCTGCGCGCCCATTGCTCCTTTTTTTTTTTTTTTTTTTGTGGTTCCCTTTCGATGATGTGGTTTCTTTCTTGGTCTGCCTGCTCATTTTTATCTTTTCCCCCTTCCCTTCTTTTTGTTTGAGAGATTCTGCTTTTTTCTAGTCAAAACCTCCATCATCGCCCTTTCCCCCCTAGATGATCTTTCTATTGCGATCCTTTCCCCGGACCCGCTACAGTCCCTCCCCCTTTTTCGAGCCTGATTTTTCCCCCCTGGTCCACTGGTGTTGGTGACGGCTCGCTTCCCCCTTTACAGCGCCTTTCTTTCCCGTCCTTTAGTTTGGGTTCTTCGTTTCAGGCGTACCAACGTCTGGCCCACCCGGCCTTTTTCCCCTGTTGCCCGCCCTTCAATTTCTGGGGTGTCGTTGGTACCTTTTTTATTATCCCTTTGCAGATCTATTAGGTTTCAAAACTCCGAAACCTATTTGTTGGACAACTCTTCCATTTTTTTTTTGCGTTACGCGTTTTTGAGCTTTGCTTCCAACTACTCCCATCCCAGGCCCAGATCCCCACACTCTTCCTCACGAAAGAACTTCCTGGCTCTTCTTTGTTCTGATGCACAACTTTCTCGACTGAGTTCCCCCTCCTGTCCAACTTTTTTTTCGGGTTCCCACTTTTGGAGTTTTCGGCTCTCCTTTTTTTTTTTTCCTGCGTAACTCCAGTCTCTCTCCTTCTCTTTTAGTACCTTGTTCCAGTTCTTTGAAATTGCGTCCTCTGGCCAAAAACCAGCCTTACAGGCTTCTCTTCTTTCCCCCCAGTATGTTACTTCCCCGTCTTTTGCCTGATCTAGTGTCCCTTTGCATTGATTGGACCCCTGTGTTCTCTCTTTACCCCACCGAGCCCCTTTTTTTCCAACTTTTTTCTTTTACTTTCGTACAAGTTTCGCGGTTTCTTCTTCCTCTTTGTCTTATCTGATACGTAGCGCTTCCGCCCCGTGTTGTGTTCTTGACTTAAGTTTTGGCGTTCTTTTGTCTTCTCCCCACCTCCAGTCAAGTTCCCCTTCCCCGGGTTCTATAAGAACCCTCCCTCCCCCCCCCCAGCTTCTTGCCTATGCGGATGTTTGGGCCAGTTACACCCCCTCCATCAATCGAAATTTTCCGTTAGGTACTTACCCTCTGGTCTCAGCACTCTGTTCTTTTATCGGCTAGCAAGTCTCCTCCCTTTTCTTTTTTTCCCGTTTGGAATTTGTACTTTTTCCACCTAAGTTTTTTCCGACTCAGCACGCCAGGGCTCGTTTTTGATTCCTTAAGACGCCCCCCCCCCCGCCCAGGCCCTTCCAACCCCTTACTGGACGGTTTTCCTGTTTAGATCGTTTCTGCTTCCGCCACGGCCCTCCCAAAAGGAACCTATTCCCGAAGCTAGCTCAGTATTTCCCCCCTTCCCCATGACCATTTTTCATTTCGGGGATGTATCTTTAACCGTCTCATATAAGTCCCTGTGTGATTCATTCTGGGCCATGTTGTGTAGCGTTTCCTACAGTTCTCGTGGTGCACTCCCCAGACCTCTCAATTTAAGTAAGTTGAATTTTCCTCCCCCCACATGGACCTAAATCAGGGGACTTGCTAATGATACCCCAATCCCCCCTTCTACCCCCTTCTTTTTCCCTTTTTATGCAGTGTCCTTATCCCCTACTCCATTCCTGCTTTTCATCATAAAGAATCCCAGTCCTTCTTCAATTGAAATGTCTCTAAGGCCCCCCCGCTGTTCCTTCACACTTCTTGTGGGATTTCATCGGGATTATGTTGGTTTTATATCCCCACACGACCCCTCTTCCCCCCCCCTCCTTATGATCCCACCTCCCTTTCGTGAAGTTCCGTACCTCTTGCTTCTGGCCATTCTTCAAGCACCCCCCGTGCCGTTTTCCCCTCGCGTGTGATCAGTGCCTGTTCCCTCGTGCCTTTGTCTTTTTTTCCCCTTCCGTTTCTTTTTCCTCCTCCCCAGGTGAAACCGGTCTTCTCCTGTTTGGTGCCTAAGTCTTCCCTTCCCCCGCCCAGATACTTTTCTTCCTTTTTCAGACCTGCCTTCCTTTTTCAGGGTGGCATTTTTTTTGCTTCATAATTTGGGAAGTCTTTCATTTCCTTACCTTCCCCACTCCCTTGCGCCCTGACAACCAACCCCCGATTTCATTTTCTGTAGTGTTCCGTCCCCATTGTGTTCTTTGGGTAGAACCCAGTTGCAGGCGACCAGCCAATGTTACGGGGTTTTCCCGGAATTTGAACTGGTCAGGAAAACCCCGCCGGCCCCGTCCCTCTGCACTGGCGAATTGCAGCTTTTTAGGCCGCCCCCCCTTTTTCGTTCCCTGAACACCTTCCCTTTGCTTTCCTTCCTGAAAACCGCATATGACTCCAGCCCGGCGTAGTTCGCATCGTCATCGGTCCAGGGTTTGTCTGACCCCCCTTTTCCGGCTGTGAAGGACCTTTCTCTTCTCCCCATTTTTTTATTTTTTGATGGTGCCCCCCGAATCCCAGTTTCTCCATCTTGCATGTCTCTATCAGCACGTTCCTTTTACTGTTCCAAAGACAACTTGTGGTTGGGGTCTTCACGGTCCTCTTCCTTGTGGGAAACCCCCGATGCCCGTCACGGCTGCTTTTATGAGCCAACCGTTGTGCGGCTTTTTTCACCCCCCT
>Ga0179593_1292445_pt1 | contig 11196 bp, 9 predicted proteins | sample CZODoug2_1_08_16_FD_185931 | JGI IMG/M metagenome (GOLD analysis project Ga0179593, IMG submission 185931) | Vadose zone soil fungal communities from Angelo Coast Range Reserve, California, USA - CZODoug2_1_08_16fungal (PacBio error correction) | ecosystem: Environmental > Terrestrial > Soil >... | reverse complement strand
CTTTTTTTTTTCTGCGGGCATGGCAGAAGTGCCCCCCGAGCCGCGTCGCCTACGAACCCTTTTTGCACTTTCGATGGCAGGAGCTTCGTTTTCCACCCCCCCCGATGGATCAGGACCCAAGCGTTGGTGACGGCCATCCTTTCTCCTCCGCGGTCGTCTTCTTTTGAGGCGATTATTTTGGCCCTTTCTTTCAACACTTCCCTCCAGTTTGTAGGAGGGAGTTCACTTTTTTTTTGCGCCGGGCTTAGTGGTGACGCAGACTCACCGGCTCCCTTCGCTTTTTCCCAAAAGCTTTTTTTTCCCCCTCCCCCCCGACATTTTTCATTTTCTCCCTGACGGCCGCCCCCTCGAGTTGTAAGATTCTAGCTTTCCCCGGCGATTATTGTGAGGATCGCATGCGCAAACTCTATTATTAAAAGCCCCCCCTTTTCCCTGACTTCTTTGGACCTTTAGTCCGATCGTTGCGCGTTTTCGCCGCGTCTCGGGGGAACCCCCCCTTCCCATTTCGAATTTCCCCTGGGCGACACCGAGAGTGAAGCCTTCTTCCTGGAGATGATCTTCTAGACACTCTCCCCCCTTCTTGCCTCTGACTGGACTAACAACTTTTTAGTTCGTCTTCCCCATCACAGGCCGCACGCCCCCTGCTTTTCCTCCTTCGTGTGCGCTACTCCCTTCCCCCAAACAAACCCTAACTAGGTGGGGACTGCACTTAATGCGAGGAATTGGGGTTCTACGTCTTTGGGTTTTGGCGTCAGGTTAGCTCGCAGTCTTACCCCTAACTGTCTTAAATTTTTTTCTGTTTGGTCCCCCCTATTTGAGAGGGTATCCTGTTCAATGAAAAAGCGGAGTTTGCCCCATGGATTTGACCCGGTTTGGCAGGCCACCTGAACTCGTGCTAAACAGTCCCCTCCCCCCCGACCGATCTTCCTAAGTCGCGTGACCTTGGGCGTTCATTCTGTACCTCCTAGAAGAATCTGCTCCTCTCTTTGCGGTCCCCGCTTCGAAGAAAGCGCCCTTTCTACCCTCCCGGAGGGTGCAGGTCCCCCCCCTGAATACGTTGTCCATATTTGAGAAGCTAACTCCCTCTGAGGAATCCCCCGAAGACAAGCCCCTGGTTCCTTCATCACCAGACTTTGGTTTCTAACCCTTCTTCCCCACCATTCTCTAAGCCACCGCTTTCAAAAAACAGTCTCCCTCCTCTGAGTAGAGTCATTCGATAGGTCTTCTCCCCTTCCCTCTATAGTTTTTCCCTCCCCGCCCGAACTGTCCCCTTGCTTGAGAGCTTCGCCAATTCATTCAACTCCCTTGGCTTTTTTATGAAGTCCCCACATCGATTTGCCGAGACCCGTGCTCCGTTTTCCTTCGTACTCCTTTCCTACTTCTCTTCCCGTTTTCCTTTTCAACGCACTTCTATTGCACACCCCCCCCATACAGTGATCTCCGCATTTCGAGCGACAGGCCAATAGTAGGCGATCCTTACTCTGATTTCTTTATCCTGAAGCAGGACTGTTCCGGTCGAAGATAGCAGACCGCCGGCCACTTTGACTCCTTCTTTTGTGGATAAACTCTTCTCCAGATCATCAAATCCCAACACAGCAGCGGCAGTCTTCCACCGAAAAGAGCAAGCTTGAAGTCCTCTTTTCGATATTATTGTAGAACATCAGGCCCTTGCCCAGCGAGGCTTTGTCTTTTTTTGTTTGTCTTTTCTTTATTACTTCTTTTCTCTTTCTCTCCTTCCCCCCTGAAAACCCTGAAATACAATTAATCGTTCTCAAGTCCATAGATTCATCGAACCTGGATAACCCTCCCCCCATTGCCTGAAACCATACGCTACCCAGGCCATGTCTGCCCAGCTCCCCCCTCCCCCGCGGTTCCTCTCCCCTTTTCCTCCCTGGGCCGAGTATGAAGGCTTTTCTTGCTTATAGATAATAGGAAATCCTCGATTTAAATGCCCCCCCTGGTCCCATTTTCGCTTTGCTATCCCCTTGATGCGGCCCCCCTATTTATGGATGACCCTTTTTCCAATCTCCCTGAGCGGCGAGACTTGGATTTTCGTACTTTCCCCCCCCCTTCTCCTTGAATAGTTTCTTTTGACGCGACCTTAACCCATCTTCCTCCCTGACAAATTTTTTTGATATTACTCGCGACCTACCAGTCCTTCGGTGGGTGGGGGCGACCCCTACTTCTACGATGCCCCGGAATTGCGGATTCTGCCCCCCTGTCTCCCTGAAGGAGTGTTCTCTGAAGTTTACCGTGAACTCCACCAGTCCTCCCTGACGCTGCTCTACTGAAGGGACTTCTTTCATTTGAAGTGTAGTGATCCTACTACCTTGATTACCCCGGACTGACGTCTTCTATTTATGCCCCCCCCTCCCTAGTCCCCCTCGGTTCCGCCGTCCCGCATCCCCATGGATACTTGAGCCGACCCCATGACGTCGAGAGACTCCATCTTAGATTAATATTTCCCTTTCCCAGCACGCAAGATATGACCGCCTCTCTCCTCCGGTAATTTCCCCTCATGCCACAAGTTACTTAATACTTACGGCGCTTCACGATGTGACTCGGTCCCTGGTCCAGCCCTATCTTTTCCCTTCTTAAAATGAAGGGTGCTTTGGAACTGCGCCAGGCAGTGTCGCCACTCTCCTGGATTGTGTCCCCCTTCTTTTGGGGGCTAACCTTCGCCGGAGGGGGTTTTTTTTTTCGAACGGTGCTCCCCTTTCTGACACCAAGGCTTAGAATGCTTTAAATCCTCATTTAGCCTGGTGAACCTCACATTTTCAACTCCACCCAATTTCTTATAACCCAAACAGATCACCGCAAGGACGTTCTTTCCCAGGATAGACATATCCAAATCCCTTTTATAATTCCTTACGATGCCCGTCAGAGAACGTCCCCACTCTCCGTCCTTTCGCCGATACCCCCCCCCCCCCTCCCCCCCTCCCTGACACCCCCCTAGGTGGAATCAATTGCAGCCCTTTTAAGTTGAAAGACCCGTTTGGAGATCCCCACTTCAATCTAGGTTCCGTCTTCCTGATGTCCCCCCCTTCCCCGCCGTCCCTTAACGCGTGATCCAACCTTGGGACCTTGCGATGTTATCTTAATCCTTCCCCCATAGCGCGAAGATCTGCTCCGAGAATCGATGCGCAGGCGGCCCAGTTCGAGAATCAGGGCCAGATCAATCAGATCTCCTAGTAGGAGTCCCCACCAATTTAGCTCAATTCTCCCCCCTTTCGGTGATGCAGTGCCTTGCGTGCGATTAGAGTCCCTGGTCTTCCCACTGCTTCCCCTCTCTTTCATGTGTTACAACTTAAAATCGTGACTGGAGAAGCCCCTTTGCAACCTAGTACCGCTGAACCTTCCCCCGGAACGGATCCAGCTATAAATCCTTAGTATTCTTCTTCTTTCCCTCGTGCTCTTTCTTCTCCCGTCCCAGGCCGGGAAGAACCCTGTAGTTTGAGCCTGGACCACTAGTTACAGTCGCCACAAGTAGAGCAGTACTTTTTGAATTTTCTTTTCTTGCCCTTCTTCCCTTGCGGCGGAAGGGATTGGAACACTAGAAAGGAAGACCTCCTTTCCCTTTTTCGCCGCCGATCGCTTTTTCTTTCGAAGCTCGGCTGCCGTTTACGAGATTGTCTTAGGAAGGAAGGTCCTCCATCCGAAGTTTGGTGACCCGGTAGTGTCCCCTTCCTCTCATGAAGAAATTTTTGACCTTCCTTCGTGAGCAAGCAGTAGGTGCTACCTCCGTCCCACAACCCCCCCATTCCCTTAACCCGGACTTCCAGCGAACAAGATCATGCTCCCTGACCAGAGAGACAAGGTTTCTTTGAGGCCTTGCGGTTGTCAACACTAATCCCCCGGCTCTCTGATCTCCCTTTCGAGGTCCGCCTTTTTTCTACGAGACTAAACCCAGCAGTAAGATTTTGTATAGGTTTAACAGGCGATTCTCGACCCCGACGTTTTCCCAGACAGTGACATTGGCCAGGTGATTCCCTCGAGTTCTCCACTCTTCCATTTGTGAATTTCGCCCCTTCTAACAGTAGTGCTTTTCTTCTTTATCTTCCCAGAACTAGCCCGTACGCCGTTCGCAGCGCTTCGGCAACCTTTCTGCCTTAATTCTTTTTCTTAGTAGATGGTGTCCCAGCCAAATGTTAATTTTGTATTGCACGTTTTCTCGTTGGTTATGACTTTTTTCGTGAGGATGGGAGTTTCTTAAAGTGATCAAGTTTAACTCCTAAGCGCACGGATAGCCCTCCGGCTTTCCTTCGCTCTTTCCTCTTTTCCCCAGTTTACTCTCGGGGGCGGAGGGCTTCTAAGATTGCTACTGACCCTCTTTTTCTTTCGCAGAGCGGGAGTCCTTTGTTTAGTTTTACATTCCCAGTCTTTCATGTTTCTAAGGATAGCTTTCCCCCCCTCTCGGTTTAGTCGTCTTGAAGCCGAACATGACTGTTCTCTATGGCTCTTGACTTTTTTAGACCGTCCAGATGGTCGTTTGGTTCCCCAGGGCCCTCGAACCTACTGGATCCTGCTCCTTCAAGGTAATCGACATTTTCTGACGTATCATCGGTCTCGCACCGCCCCAAAGGAAGCTGAGAAGACCAGAAGAGCCCCGGCGGAATAAAGCCGTCCTTTCTTTGCAAGCTCGGAATACTTTTTTCTTTTTCCTATCGACATATTCAAGGTCGATGGTGAAAATGGATTGGCTAGTTTCGTTGTAACTGACCTTAGGTCATTCTCGCTCCCCCCTCCCTAGCGTTTCTCAACAATAGTCGGAGCCCTCGAGGGTCCCAGCACCCTGAAAACCCTTGCGGTCTTTGCAAGTGCCAAACATGAACGGAAGTCTTGCCGGAGACGACCGCGGCATGTCCGACAGTACCTGCCTTTTTATTTGCCAGGTACCCCCTTTTTTCCCTTTCTTCTCGGCGGTTAAGGTGGGCTATTATATTCCTCGTCTTTATTGCTTTTCTCTTTAGAATCACTGTCGTCATGCGTATTGTCCGAGTGACGGATGAGCTCTTTTTTTTTTTACCAAATGGACTCCCCTCCTCTTTAGGAACCTTTTTCGAGTTAGTCCCCTTCTTTTAAGAGGATATTGGTTATCTTATCCAACATCCGGCCGGCAATCCGGGCGGGTACCTTACCCCTGGTTAGATTTTGGCCCCCCGCCCCTGCACACGTTTTACCATGCCTCTTCTGCGCGAAGCTGACCCCTCGCCCCCCAGAGACTCTGCTGGCTTGATCTGGTAAGAAATGTCCCCCTTTCTCTGTGACTCACCCTGCAGGCAAAGATAATCCATTTGATGCTTTTGACAGCCAGTAAGACCTTCCCCTTCAGCCCATGTCCCCTTTTTTTCCTAGAGAGGATAAGGTAAGAATTTTTTCTTCTGACCGTCAACCCCAGTGTTGACCCCACTTTTCATTTTGGAACGTCTTCACAGAGACGACCTCCCGGGTACAAGTTGCCCCTTCCCCAAATGGCCCCCTTAAAAGACCCCTTTCGCCTTTATACTCCCCTTCCCCCCCTCCCTATCATTTACACCCACCGGCACACACGTAGATGTATTCTTTTTTTTTCACAGCCCTTCCCGAGTGCTTTCCGAAAAGATATATCAACTCAAAGACCCCAAAAGCCCCCTGACCCTTTCTTTATTTCTACTTTTCCCTCCCCTCGCTGACCGCCTCTTACCCTTCCCTTCCACTCTCCTTCCTCCTCCTTTAAGAACTTCATCGTCCCGCCGCTCCCTCCCCGTTGCACTCTCTCCATCTCACTCTATCCTTTCTTACCGCACCCCCTCTCTCCTCTCCCCATCTTTCCTCCCTCTCCGAACTTCCCCCCCACTCTTCCTCAGTCCTCTCTCTTGTCCCCCCCCATCCACCCCGCTCAGCCTTCTACCTCCCCCTCTCCTCTCTACCCCTCGTCCTGATCCCGTCCGAACTTATAGCTTTCCCCGCCCTCCTTCCCTCACCCATTTCTCCTTTGCCATTCCCCCTTCCTATTTATCCTCTCCTTCCTCAATCCCCCCTCCTTCCCACTTATTCTCCCGTCTTTTTCCTCCAACGATGTTACCTCTATCCCTCTTCTCCCCCCCCCCTACCTATTCCCTCCCCTATTCAGTCGCGACTACGCGCTTAGAACTTTAGTTGGACCCCCACGGTTTACTTTCGAAACCTTTTAAACCTCTCTCGGTCCTCCGACCGGTCTCCCTTTGCCAAAAGCATAGGTTGTTTTTCGTGCCCCGGCAATCGTAGAGTATGTTCGCGGTTTTCTCTGAGCGGAAGTAGGCCATCCCCCTCAAGAGGAGAAAGCCTGTACATGCGACTCCTCAACCCTCGGAGTTCGTTCTGCCTTCTCCGGGACGCGGTCGCATTTGTGAGACCCATTTCCTTTTTTTCCGTCAACTTCCCCCGAGCATTTCTGAGTGAGTCCTCTCCAATAATGGAAGACGGTTTGATCTTTTCTTGCCCTAAGCGTCCGCAAAAAGTCCTGGATAGTGCGTGTGGACCAATTGCTAGAGCCCCCAGAACAGTTGATCTTATCAAACGGATCAAGAATAATAAGTTTTTGTTTTTTTTTCTACACATTTCAGTGACCCGACTTAGGAGTCTGCCATTGTCCACCCTGCACCCCCAGGGGGATTCAGTTTTTCCTTTTATCGACTTACCTTATAAACCGAGCGTAACTTTTTATCAGGATAGAATACTCACCTTCCCTGGTAGTAGGTGATTGTGCCCAATGAATGGTCTCCAAGCTCAGTTTTCTCTTGAGAGAGGCTCAAGAACTAAATAAATCTTTGATTGATTTCTCTTGGAGACCCCTTATTTTCGCCTCTTCTCGTCATCCTCTCCGCACACCTTCCCTTCAAAAGACAAAAGGCTAATCTAAAGATTTAAGAGTGCTTATAGACCCAGTTTTTATCCCCCAACACAAGATAGTTTCATTTGTGGATGATTCCCCTAGGTTACAAGAAAGACAGACTCTGATCCGTTATTCCCCCAGAGACGTGTTGACAGTTCCCCTTTATGACAGGTGTTAGGTGGCCCAGATATTGTTATACTCATCCTTTCGGTTTTTTTTACATCATTTTTTCCCGATTCTTTTTTTTCGGCAATGTCGAAAGGGATTGAGGATGAAGATGAATCACGTTGTCCGTATGGACAGTGAAACTTGATTAAACTTCCCCTTAAGTCGTCCCCCTGTGCCCCACTCCTTTTTGGAATGTGCATGCTAGAGGATACCACTGTGATCCTGTATAACGGACAGGTTTTCGGAACATTTTGTGGTCAAGGACTCGGCACATTTTTTTCGGAGTATCTTTTCTGCAGGGGGGAAGGGACACAGATTTACAGGTGATTTCTACCGACCACCCCCCCTGCGAAGGTCAGTCTGTTGCTGGATATTGTCAGTTTCGAGGTTGATCAATGCAAAACCCCCCGGTGGGGAAGGCTGTTAGACCCATCGTTTACATGTACCTTTTTCTTGTAAGCCAGCCCTAGATGGTTCACTAATCCCCCCCATTAAAGATTAGGGCCCCGACTTCTGACCCAAGGGCGCCCTGCTGTGCCGCCCAGTGTCCAAGAAAGTCATACTCCTCTCCCCCCCCAAGTCGCCAGACTTCGATTTCCGTGAGCCTTCCCCCCCTCCCTCCTAGCGAAGCAGCGTAATTAGAGCAAACGCCTTAGGCGAGCAGTACCTCCGCCTCCGGTAGTCCTGACATGGTCCCTACATCCAAGGGAGATTTGCCCTAAGATGTTCCCCGTTGAACCCTTTCCTTCCTGAGGAACAGGCTCCCAGGCCTTCCGGGTTCGGAGGTTCTTTATTGACTTACCCTAAAGAAGGAGTCCCCCGTAGCGCCCATTGGATTATGTGAATTTCCTACTAGTTGGCGGCGCGCCTGACCAGCTTGGCTACAGGGCAAACTCGCATCCTCAACCATAGCGTTCTACTCTTCATGAACTTGGCCAGGCCCAGAGTGTTCCCCCAATCTTCTCCCATTCCTGGGGCTTCACTTCCCTTACTCCAGTTACTAACCTTCTTTTGCGGGGTGGATAGGCGAGAGGTTTGACAGGCTTGAACTTTCTCTTTTCCACTTGATGTCCTTCAGGATAAGGATAGGATGTGTTTGTTAGGCCACATTGGGTAGACCCCCAGCTGTACTTAGGTATAAACTTCAAGTCCTGACTTTTCCCATGATCGTCTCTGGACCTGTTAACTTAGGTAGCCTCGACGGACCGTGAAGAGGCCCTGCTGCCTTATACTGGACCCTTCCACCCTCCGCGACCGGACTAACCTCCTGAGGCCCCCATCCGCGTCCCGAGATCCGCCTTGACCCGAGGGGTTTATATTCCTTCTACAACGGTTCAGCTTCGTTCGAGGTTCTCGAACGTTGAGCCTCGAGCGAAAGTAACTTTTCACGACCCCCCCGCTCGACTGCGGCCTACACCCTTGGTCCTACAGCTTTGCGACCCTTTTTGACCCAAGACTATGCGTCCATTGGCATACACAGTTGGCAGCCGCTCGTCACGCTCGCGCCTTTTGCTTTTTTTGTTTAGCTCTACACTTCCTCTGTGATAGGCCTTTACGCACCCCCATTTCGAGTTCAATCCCTTTCAACTTTGTCTACCGCTAAAGTAGTGGACAAGTTTGATGTCCCAGATTTTTCCCAAGCTTCAGGACGTAGAAATAGCGGTTTTTGAGGAATTCTGAATGCATAAACTCTCCAGATCGGCCTTTTGATGTGTCTCACGACTCGGAATTTAGCTGGACAGGGAGTATTTCCTTGGATCTTTTCTGTCCATGAGGGGATTCTCCTAGCGTAGTGTACGCTCCACCCCCTGATGTTGAGCCCTTTGATTTTAGGGCACCCAACTAAATCCCCGGCCAGGGGTAGGCATTCTTGGACCCTCCTTTTTTTATCACTCCAACCGGACCTGCATGTCACCAACCTTTCACCGACTTAAAGACCCTGGAGAAAGACTTTGCGTCGCTTGCCTTTCCCGGAGCATGGACTTTTTAACCGTACCTCCCGCGCCGAGGAATCCTTTTTTTTCCAATGCCTCCCTGGTCCTACCTGCTTGGATCCTCCTTTCGCGGTTGCGTCTGCCGATGGCCTGCGAACTATGGCTTTTTTTTTTGTCTCCTTCTCCCTCTTCCCCAAGATCACCAGTGCCCTTCGACGGCTGGATTCCAGAATCTGAGTACAAGTAAGTTTTTACTGGCAAAGTCACTCATCCTTTTTAATTGTCGACAAGCCCCTGTCAGGCAATTTTGATTCATGACGCCCCAGTGCGCTAAGCGCCTCCCATCGTCAAGAAAACTGGCACTGGCTTGTGCAGGATCGTGGTGGGAGCGCTGCCCAGTACTTTGAGGGGCTTGATCCCTAATTATGTTTTTCCTGATTTTTTATGATGCTTCGGCTTTCTTTTCGGGTTTGGTTAGAGTTTTTCTATACCCTCTTCTTTTTCCACATTGAGTGCCACTCTTCAGTCTCCCAATTCGTTAGTGCCTTTCCTCCACGGACCCTTGTAATTTTTAGGAGCCAAATGGTCTTCCCCCGAGGAAATTGTTCTCTAATTTTGATGGAAAAATTGGGCGGTGGGCGGGAGACTGAGATGTGCGGTTGTTCGATGTGGCGATTCCGGAGATTTGATTTCGTTTCTTCTTGAACTCAACGCCTTCAAGCAGGCTGTCAAATGTCCCCCCTTCTTCCAATGAACTGTTCTGGAAGGAAATCTCTTGGTGGGTTAGAGAAGCCCCCCCTTTTGCCCACCTGATAAGGGAAGCCCAGGTAACGGCACGGCGCACCCTTCAGTTCCTTGCCCGTCTCGCCACACTGACACTGCTAGGTCTTTACTTTTTTCCCCCCCTCAACCTGTCGCAAACTTCCCGGCCCCAGGAATTTGCCTTTCCCACCCCCTTTGCCTCCTCGGCCAGGTTTTTAACCCACCTGGCCTGCGCATGACACTTAGTCTTTAAGTGAGCTTACCATACTTCTTTCCCCTCATGACAATGTGTAAGCGCATATCAGTCCCCTCCATGTGGCATGTTATTCCCGTTAATCCCAGGCATCGACCTTCCTGAACCCCCGATCCCCCCGCAGAAAGATTCTCAGCGACGCCTGGTCCTCTTCCTCAACGGTACGCGACAAGCCTGTTCTCCCTTACCTCGGCACGTGACTGTACGGTTAGCCATTCGCGAAGTACGAACAGTCTTCCTTTCCCCTTTGCTTGAAGCATACAGCGCGTATCCCTCATGCCTCGGAATTGCCGCTTCGCGAAGAATTTCCCATGACAGAGCAGGTGTACAGGGAGACGGCGTTAAAGTTCTTTCCTCCCCGCATTCCAGTGCTCACATTTTTATTCGCCCAGTCAAGCCGTTTCGGAGAGATTCTCCCACAACTCCAGGCGGCGGCCCCGGTCGCCCTTCGGACTAATCTCGCACAAATTCCCGACTGGGAGCTATGGTTGAAGGACCCCTTTCCCTCTCCCCTACATACGGCAGTCGACCTGCACCCCCCAAGACCCCCGCCAGCGTTCCCACAGCTCTCTTTTTTCTGAACCTTTCGTCTTCTCACCGATGGCTCGAATAGGACAGGCTGTACTTCGCCCCCCTTCCGAGGAAGAGTATCCAAAGCCTGTTGACTCACTAGCCCGTCCAACTTTCGGCGAATCTTCCCGATAGGCCATTGACTCCTTTGGACGTAGGGGTGAGCTAGGGGATAAAGGGGAGAGGGTCCGTCTTCGGGACTGGGTTTGAAGGGTTATGAAGTTCTTTCCTTTTCTGCTTAGACTAATCCCCCCCATCCTCCAAAAAGAAAGCTGCTGTTACCCCTCCCTTTTTTTCCTTTTTTTATGATCCAAGTGTTGATGTTGCCCCCTCTCCGAGGTGGTCCAGAATGCCGGACGCCGTGTCTGGTGTTTTTTTTTGTTTTTAAACGAGGCCCATAGGTGTGGAAACGGTATAACCCCCCCACCCAACTTTTATCAAGGGGTAGGCCCTTCTCTTCAGGGGCCTCCCCGCCTCCCGGAAGCCCTATTACACTTTTCTTTTTCACGTCTCTCCTAGGTGGGCTGTCGTTATCAGGGACTTCTCGTTTAGGCAGAAGACTGTTAAAGGAAACACCCCGATAACTTTACGGCGCGGCAAAGTCCTACCATCCCGGGCGTCCATTATTTCGATCCCAAGACTAGAGTCGTCCAGAC
>Ga0179593_1285295_pt1 | contig 11196 bp, 7 predicted proteins | sample CZODoug2_1_08_16_FD_185931 | JGI IMG/M metagenome (GOLD analysis project Ga0179593, IMG submission 185931) | Vadose zone soil fungal communities from Angelo Coast Range Reserve, California, USA - CZODoug2_1_08_16fungal (PacBio error correction) | ecosystem: Environmental > Terrestrial > Soil >... | reverse complement strand
GACCCTGTATCTGATGTTTAGAATCATTACTGCGACTGGCCCTCTCTCGAGCTCGCCAGATAAAAGTTTTCGGGCGACGCGGAAAGGATCAAGCTTTTTTTTTCCCGACATTAGTACTCACCGGTCAGGAAAATTCTACGTGCCCTTCGAGTTGAGAACGGCGAGACGTCCGAAAATTCCCCCCTACTCATTTAAGCGGAAGGCCCGGTGACAGTGTTTCTTGGAGATGCTGGTGGTTCTGATATTCCTTTTTCCCCCTCCATTATATAATTGTTCCCGTCAGAATTTTCGCCATTTGGGCGTGGCCGAGAATTTTGCCCTATTCCCGCCGACCCTCTTCTTGACGACCATCTATTTCCCCCTCTGTTTTTCAGAAAAGACCCCTTTTTTCTGGAGTCTAGTTTTTTGAATGAAGTCTCAGCAAATTTTTCGATACTACGAGAGTCGGCTTTGTTTCTGTTCGACACATCCCCCTCTCAGTTGGACTTTCTGGTGATTTATCGGACCATAGATAGCCATTCGCGGTCGTTTTGGATGGTTCTCTCCAGCATGCTGGAGAGAGTCGAAGCTCCTCTCCAGATTCGGTATTCCTTACTCGTACCAGTTCGCTTTCTTCTTTTTTTTTATGACCTGCCTACCCCAGAAGGAGAATGGCTTCTTCTCTCTCCTAACGGACCCTCTTCTTCCTGCCCATAATTCTTTCCTCCCCCAAACCCGACGTCGTTTCTTCCTCGACCTGATCGCGGGCTCCTTGCTGGAGAGGACAACGCCTTTCCTTTGCTGCACTGAAGCTTGGCGCTTTATGTAAGCTCTATCTCTGTCCCTGTGCAATCAAGTGAGTTTTTTATGTGACACCTTTTTCCGGCTATGCGTCATCTCCCGACCTCAGACCGGCTTTCCCCCTTCTTGCAAACACATAATCTCCCTTGCGTGATCCAGTCTCTCCCTCCTCCCTCTTTTGGTGAATATCGCTTGCTTGCTGTTTTAGAGTTCAGGACTTCTTGGCTTCGTGATGGCGTAAGGTTTTTTAACTATCTCGAGTCGGAGAGCGTCCCGGTGCTCCGCCTCTGAGGAGGATAAGAGTCTTTTTCCAACCCGAGGGAAGCGTATCCTGCCCCCCCACCCTCTCCGGAGCCATCGAGGTTCGCTCGAGTAATGGAACTTCTCCACGTCCCTTTTCTTCCGTCCGGAACTATATCGAACTTTAATCCCTTCAAACCCCCTTCTCCCGATCCTCACTGAAGTAGCGTAGACCCTTTTTGCGGTCGGAGAGGGCGCGATCTTTTAGAGCGATTCCTTAGGGACGGCTTCTCACACCCGCATATACGCCCCCCCTGATCGCAAGAGCACTCGTCACTTTTCTGAGCTCTCGATGAACGTTTCTTCCTACTGATTCCTTTTTTTGTAGATGTTCTGACCTACGATTCCCCTAACATCTCTGCCGGTCGTCCACCTTTGGTACCTCTGGCAAAATCCACTTGTCGAAGTCAGGATCCCAGAGAAGGTATGCTTGATGCTTAGGTGAAATAGGACTGACCGACCCCCGTACGGTAGTTTCTTTCCTTTGCCAACCGGGTATTTTCTTAGATCGTCTCCGAGTAGGAACCTGAAACTGCTCTACCAGTATTAAGGTTTATCCCCTCCAGATTCTTACCTCTGGACTTTCTCCAGAGACCGGCTAATCGGATGGTGGCAGGAAAGGGGCCTGTTCATAAATGATACCTCTTTTGCTTTTACGGCCTTTTCTTCTCCCCCCCCCTTGAAAATCCTTATTGCAGTTACTCCCAATCAGCAACAACGCTCTACGAGCCGGGGTTGACGACCAAGTAGGATTCACGATGACCTTCTTATCTGTCCGCTTCCTTCAAGAGTCTCTATGGAGACTCATCTACAGCCCCTCCCGCGTACTCCCCGACGCTTCTCTGAGTAGGATTACAGCTTCTTCTTTCCCTTTTAGAGAAACACTCAAGCTTTTTTTTTACAGGCCTTCAAAGGAGCGGGTCTGCCTCCAAATGCTCTGCCAGTCGCCCACGGAGAGATGTTGTTAAACAGTGCGTTCCCCCGCCTCCGGCGAGAGAATGCCCCCCTGTCTGGCAGTGCCTATCACGCCAGAGAGGCTAGGAGTCGTTTGTAATCGTGAGTGTCATTGTTGAACGCTGACCAGCCCTACGCCCGTTCCCCTCACAGGCGAAGAGGTGTTTTTCCCTCGGAGCTAAATATGCGAGTCCCCCGCTCTTTCGCACAGAGACGTCCACCAGAGCTAGGAAGGATTTTTTACAATCCTTCGTCCGACTACCCTTTTTAGTAGCGGCCCTGTGCCCCCCCGTTTCTCGAGCTCCTCTTATGCGATAAAGGATTCCCGTCTTGGTGGCGGCTTCATTTTTTCTTCGTGGAGTTCGCTGTTTCCCTTTCTTGATAACGAAGTATCCCACGTGCGTGACGATGTTCCCTTCGTAGTTCAGCTTCCCGTTTCGACATCTTGAAGAAGGCTCTCTCTTTGGTCGCGAGACGTTGAACTCCAGGCATTACTTATCGTCTGACGGACTCGCCCCTTACGTTACTTCTTTCTTACCCATCGCCCTGCCATCGACGCTACCGAGACGTCCTTGGGTAAGAAGGTTTTTTTTTTCTTGCTCTCCAAAGCATTTCTTGTCTTCCCTCCTCTCAAGAACGTGGTCTCGGTCTCGCCGGCGCCCTTTTTTTTAACTTCTGTCAAGCCCTCCTTCCTCCTAACCGCTAGGACCGACGGACCCCTCCCCACGTCTTCTCGTTTATCCGGCTTGCCCTCTACCGTCACTCTTTCTCTTAGAAAATCAGATCTTTTTCTTGCCGTAAAGACGCGCTGAGAGGAAGTATCAGTCCCCTGCGTAAAAGAAGGTTTCATTGTTTCTTCTCTCTTCTCCTCGTAGGCGAGTGAGCGCGAGGCATTCAAAGCGAGAACGCTCGCTCCCCCTAGAGAGTCGCAGAGTCTGGACTAGAGTGGTCGTGCCTCCACATACCCTCTCCCTTTTCCTGGAGCAGAGGTAAGAAGAATCGTGAAGCGCCTTTTAGCAAGTTGGACAAAGGCTATTATCACCGGCGCGTCCCTGAATACGGCGTCCCCCCTTTTCGAGCTTCGTGACGTCCTGACGGTGCCCCTCGAGCGCTGAGGATTTTGATTTTTTCAGACCTGGAGAGGATCATCTTTTTTGGTCCTCCGTTTTCCCTCTGAGGATGATAGGGTGATTTTCTTTTCCGACCGGCGTTGAAAATCGTCCCGGAGGCAAAGACTCTTTTCATCGTAGAATATATCTCTCCCCCCTTTTTTGTGGTTGTTTAAAGAGATTCTCCTTTTCGGGAAAAGTATTCGTTTTTTTTTTCCCTTGGCGCTTTTGGCCAGCGGGTCTTCTTCTCGATCCACCTCTTATCCCGTCCCCTTCTGAGCCACTCTCAATCCTCAGAGGCAGCCGCAGTCTTGACAAAGACCGGCCATCTAGTCAGCGCTAGCGAGTATTACATCCCTTTAAAGCTCGGAACCACACCCGGTACCTCAATGAAGTAATATGGCCGCTTCCGGAATGGTACCCCCGCTTCGTTGTTTTCTTTGAAGAAGTAGTATTCCTCTTCCTGATCGTATAGCTGCTTATTCTCCTTGGTAAGCTAGACATGCTCAGCATTGCGGCTCTCAGACCAGTTCATGTGATCTATTGCAACTCCGTTTCGCGCTGGACTTAGAACATTTCGCATAGCCGGCGACATTTCCTTTATTGGTTCCCCCTCCCGCCAGTATGAAACTTTTATTTTAAGCGAACTTGGACGATGAATTTACCCAGCCCCCTCGATATATTATGCTCTCGATCATTTATGTCTTTTACCTCTTCTATGTTGACGAATTCCGAGAACTATAACTCCGTTCTGAGTACCGTCGAGTTTTTTTGATTCCTGTGGCTGGGATCTTTGGCTCGGACGTTCCATGCAGAACTCATTCCACGGTTTTTAGATTCGCCCTTCGCAGTTGTAATATATCGATGTTGTGAGTTGGTTCCCCTCCTTCCCCGGTTGAACAAGTAGGATGATGGGCCGGTTTGGGGGGTAGTCTCTAGTTCCCCGGGGACAGCGTTCTGAGGGTTCATCGTCCAATCCCCTGGCGCTTCCCCCTCTCTGCAGTCACAGGCTCTTTCGTAGATTTCCGGCGGACGGCAATTTCCTTGATCGAAAACGACTCCCGAGAGAATATTCAATTTCTATTCTCTGCTTCCTCCTCTAACGAGAACGCCGGGTTCGAGGTATGAGAGCACGCCTCCTCTCGAGGCTTTCAAAATAAGCCCTGCCCACCCGACCTTTTTTTTGCATTTCCGTTTCCCCTTCCTCTCTTCTGAACCGAGGGTGCACCTGGACGGAGTTCGTCGGTTTTTATTTCCCCTCCTGATGTAAGAAAAAGAAGTTCCTTTGCCTTTAGTCTCTTGAGTCCCCCCCCCGAATAAGATATAGTTAGAGAAGAATTTCCCATCACCTCCGGCCCCTTGCCGCCGGTCGGTCCCTTTCCCTTTTCTCAGCGGCGACAATTTCTGCATAAAAGATGACCGCCTTTCAAGCTCCCTAGCCTTCTTTGATAGTCACAACGTCCCCCGAAAAGTGAGACGGAGATCTCCTCCCCTGTCTAAGCAAGTTATCCCCGCTCCTCGTTAGATCTGCAGGGATCAGTTTTTCTTCACGAACCCGTCCTTTGAAAAGAGACTTTAATATGGAGTTATCCCCTGCTCTTTCCTGCAGAAGAGGAAGACAGACTTTCCGAGTTTGAGTGGATTTGCTCAGAGCCTTGTGTCTTTCTCTCGCGCCTAGTCTTTCTTTCCCGAGATGCCTCGCAGCCGGTCTCTTTTTTGATCATCTGGATACTGAACTTCCCCCTCTGGATTTTTAGTCCCTATCTTTTTTTCATGATGGGAAAGTACTCCGAGCGGTTCGGATTTCTCACTCCAACTAGTTTCAGAGACTCCTCTCCTTAGGATGGAGACACGCTTTCTCCCATGAGAGAGCTGGTTTTTCTCTTCTCCCCCTTCCCTGAGAATAATCCCGGAAGTCTTGTTTCAGATTTGTGGATTCTCTGTTCGCTTTCATTACGCCCTCTCGAAGCGCAGTCCCGATTGCTACCCCCCACCCGTATCCCGAGTGTCGGCATCTTCTCAGCCGATCAGGGTCTTTTCCCTAATCGGGGTCTTGAAACTCTGGTTTCCCTGTGTGTCACGTTCGAATGCCTTTAGGGCCGGTGAGCTAGCTTTGTTTTCCCTTTCCCACCTTTCCTCCTTTTACCGTCCAAGGGCTGGTGCGAGACTTTTGTTTGACCCCCAGCTTTCCTCTTTTCGATCGGTCCGAGCGATGATTTTTCCCTCCGCGATCCCCGCAATTCGTCTATCCCGACCGCGAGCTTCCCCTCTTTTTTTTTTTTACCAGCAGGGAAGGTCTCTCTCATCGAGGACGCGTCTGCTCGGTGAAACGGATTCCCTATCCTTTGAGAGGTCCCCAGAGACTTCTTCCCAGTAATGAAGACCGTTTTCTTTACAAGCTCCCTTTAGGCTTCTACCTCGATTTACTCCCCTCGCTTTTGAGGACTTCGTCTTTCCCGAGTTAATCGTTTATCATCCTGAGAGAGTTTTGCAACCGCTCTCGCCTTCTCTTTCTCCGCGCCGGCCCCTTTCCAAGCGAAGAAATCCGGCCAGTTGCGTTGCCCCTCTCCCTTTCTCTATTTACCCGCCGTAGAGTCCCTTTCTCCTTCGTCTTACCGTGACCGATTATGGTTTTCAGCGGGGGAAAGGGCAGAGGTTGGTAGGCTTTCCGGCATCTCTTCCGTGTCCCCCCCCCTATTGCAAAAATCCTCTCTCTCTAAGACTTCCACCTCCCCCTCAGTCGTAGTTGCGTTCCTTCCCTTTTACAGAGATCGTGACTCTTGGAGGGTCCGTGTCGAGGCCCTTCCCGCCGCGTATTCTTTGTCTGCCAGAGTAATGAGGAGAAATCCCCTTTCCGGTTCTTTAGTTCTAAACGTCTTTCGCCCGGATAATGCTGTAGTCTGTTCTTCCTCTGTAAAGGCGGGCATCGCACGGGACTTCTTTCACCTTGACCCTCATTCCGTAGACTGGTTATTATAAACCTCGATCCATCCCCTGGGATTCGCCAGACAACCCGCCCAGATTTCGATGTCGATGTAGATGGTTCTCGATATACATTCCGCCACTTCCCCACACTAAGAGGTTCGTTTAGCCAAACACCATACACCCCTCTCTGCTCTCTCGGGAGATCATCCCTGATGAGTCGTGCTTCTGCTCCTATCCCTGGGTCCTTAAACTTTTTTTGGGTCCTTTTCCTTGCAGTTTCGAAGAGGATCTTTCACTAATCGGTTTCTTTCCCTACGGGAGCCGTCTCCTGGTCCCCCGAACCAAGTTGCTTCCCAGGGCGCATTTCCCCCAGACTTCCTTCCCCTTCCCCCTTTTTGATCGCCTCAATACCCCCTCTCGCCTCTTCCCCCCGTCCTCACCTTCACCGATTCAGAGGCCGATGCTTCTTTTTGGGAAGGTTCGAGGTAAGTTGCGAGTTCTCCTCGAGCGCCACGCGCTTAGGGGCTTTGAGTTTTTTTTTTATTTCACTTTCAATGATCTGCGGGGAAGACGTGGCCTCTTCTACTACCTTTCGCAGACGAGCTTCCTTGCTATGTCCCTCGCGGAGGACTTATTTGCGTCCCCCCCACGCTGGAAGTGTCCTGAACGTCTTACATTTCAATTTAGTCCTGGTTTTCCGGGACATGGTAGTTCCTCTTTCTCCCTTTAATTATGTCGCCCCCCTCTACTCTCTCTAATCGCCTTACAAGTCCCCCGGACACTGCTTGCCGACGCGCTTTTGCGGTGGCCTTTGGTTTCGGTACTCCCCCAAATCGATCATTTAGCCGTCCTACAAGCGGCAGCCGGAGACCGCTGTTTGATGCGATTCCTCCTCCCTTAACTGGAGCCAGCTTCATGGATACTCCCGCGGCCCCGTAGAGTCCTGCCTTCTTCTCCTGCCCCTTGACGGTGATCGTCATTGCGAAAGCCCGATCGAGTTTCAATATTAATAGATGTCCCTTGTTTGATCCCGACTACGGTTGTCTCCAGATACGAGTAGGGGCCACCGAATTTTTTTTCACTTTTGAGTCGGTATGGATTCATCTTTTCCTTCCCGGGCCTAGACCCGGTGGACGTTCTCCCTTCCTCGGTTTCCTAGTCCTGTTCCTTCTTCCCTAGTTTTTCCCCCGACTCCGAATCGTCTCCCACACGTGAAATTTCAGTTTTTTTTTTCCTCTGTTCCCTCTGGTTCCTGGGCGACGGCGCCTCCTCTTCCGCAGAAGCTGCGGCCCTGAAAAGTTCCCCTCCTGAGCACCCTCGCCGTGCTGTTTTCCCTATCCCTCTTCTGAGAGTGAAAGTTGGATATTTATTTTCTAATTTTTGTTTTTTTCCGCCAATGCAAGCTGATATTATGACGACTAGGTTTTCCTTCAGACCAATTCGCTGCGTGCTTGGAATTGTTTTTTTTTTCTTTTTTTTTTCCCCATTGGGATCTTCACGGTTTTATAGGATTGACCCTTTACCAGCGACCTCCAGCGTCCGCGGTGTTCCTGCGTGAAGTGCCCTCAGGTCGTGGACGCCCCGAAGGAAGAACAAGGACTTTCCTCATTCTTTCATTACACTTCCTCTGAGTTTTCCTTTTCTCTCTCTATATGAGCCTCGCGTTTTATATGGCTTTATTTTTTCTTTGTAGTTATTTTTTGGAACTCCCCCAAGCGTCTTTTTGCTTTCTACTCTCTCCACTTTTGCGCGTGCTGAATCTCTTATTATTTCTATATATTTTCCTCCTACATAGTTGTGGTGTTTTTCTCCTATTTTCTCTCCGAAGAACTCGCCTTTTTTGCGTATCTTTCCCCCTCAGCTTTCTCTCTCTTTTGAGCCTTCCTGAAAGTTTGAAGCTTTTTTCCAATAGGATTTTAATCGAGAGGAGCAACGCTAGCATAGCCTCTCCCTCCTGAAGTTTGTATCCTACTGCTTCTTTACGTTTTCCTTTCTTTCGATCCGCCGACGGACTCTTTTTTTTTCCTTCTTTTCACCTCTTCTTGTTTTCGTCGCGTAAGGATTGGTTCTCTGATTTCTTTCGATCCATTACCACTTTTCCCCCGTCCACGACCCTGTCCTGAGAAGGTTCTAGACCGTGTTGCCCTGAGATTCCATACTCTGAGACGGGCACGTGCTGTTTGACAACAGAGCACGTCGTCTACTTCGAAGCCTCTTTCTTTCAGCTTTCTTTCTCCTCCCTCCAGGCTCTGTTTCTCTTCAGGGCACGGTGAACGACTTCGACTTGCTGAGGATCGAGGTTTTCGCCCTTCCCTGCCTCGAGCGATGAGGATCGTGGCCTGCACTTTCTTCGGTCTTGAGCGATCGGGACCAGATTTCTCGAGATTTACCTTTCCCTGGTTGAATGGGAGCGGTCCAAGCATATCCTTACTCTCTAAAGATTTCTCCCTTTTTTCCGCCCCCATCCACCAAAGGAAATTGGGTGTCCCAAATACTAGATAGGTTCCTGCGCCTCGTCGGGCTCCCAACACTCACTCTCTTGAGAGTTCCCCCCCTCGACTGTAGTTCGTCCGATAAAGCCCCCCTCCTTTTATAATCACTCCTGATTTTCTTCCTGGGCCGCTTGATTCTCAAAATGGAATATTGTCCTTTCCTGAGATAGTCAATCCCGTCTGTCACCTCTTTCCCTTTTTTCTTATCCGTTCTATCTGATAGCTTTTTTCTTCCCTTCATCCCAGGCCGGACCAATTCTCCCTTGTTCTCTCTTTCAGCTGTTTTTTCTTGAAGGGGAGAGGAATATATCCTTCGGTTCTACAAATCCATTCAACTTTTCCCCTATCTTCGTTCACGACCTTTTCCTGACTCCAAGGAATGGGAATTTTTTTCCTTATTTCCCTCGGACAGAGGATTTGCGCTCCGATACTCCGCTATGGCCGCGCCGATTTTCTAGATCTCCCTTTCTTGCTGGCGTTTTCCTTCCTTCCCTCCTATTTGACTCACCTACAGCCTTACCCCAGAGCGCTTGTTGCTTCCGAGGCTTACGGTCTCGTCCGTCTAGTGAAAATACCCTCCCTTCTTTTTTTGGGGCACATTTCATCTGTCCGTCCTTTGTTGACTTTTATTTTAGGTCGCGCTCAAGACAAGCGTTTTTAGAAGAGTTTTTCCAGGCGCGTGGTCCCTTTTTGGGGAGGTTCCTATGACTGTGAATCAAGTATTGAAATCAGAACTTTTATTTCCTCCCTCTATTTCGCCGAGTCGACTGACCCTCCACCAGGGTGCGGAGCATGCCTCTTGTGAGCAGTTTACGCTCTAGTTTCTATTTTTTTCCCCCCCCCCCCATAGAGTAGGCTTTTTGTAGAGGAGGGGCTCACTCCGCCTGCGTTTGACTTTTGTCTAGGAGATCGAGACCCTGACTCCCTCTCTACGAGGTCGGTGGTGGGAATAACGTCCTGAGCGCGTTCCTTCCATTCCTCCGGTAGTTCCATTTGAAAAATACGTCCCTTGATGCCTCCGTTATCTGCGCGGTGACCTACCATGGACTAACCAGCAGGAGACGGGTCTCTTTTTCTAAGAATTCCCCGGTCCTCCTGATTCGACCAGGTAAATTTTTAAGAAATACCTCTTTTTTGCTTTTGGCCGTCCGCCTCCTTGCGGGTGCATTTCCACCTTCTTTTCTCTTTGAATTCCTGACCCGCTATGCCGCTTGCGTAGGCTGCCGTATCGAGCTGGATTGGAAACTCCTTCGTTTTCGTGACACGGTGAAGGACTGATTTCCGTCATTCCCTCCCTTCCAGATCCCGGTTCGTCCCGCGTTCCCACCATTTTATCTTCCGGCCGGAGACCCGGAGCGTATGAATAAGTAGTTTTTTGAATATCGCCAGTAGTTTGTCCGAGGTGTCTTGGAGTCTTTATTCATTGCCTGCGTCGGGCGCACTCACCCACGACGCTTGATTTCGATTTGAGCGTCTCAGATGATGATAGTTCCCAAGAGGGCCTCCTGGTTACGTCCGCAACGCGACGGCGCCCCCTAGTTCCTTCTCATGGAAGGAGTCCCCTTCCTTCCCTAGGAGCTTTCGGCCCCTCGCGCCATCGCTTTTTTTTCTCCGTCCTTCGCACTCCTCGTCCTCGATTTCGCTTTAGGCAACGGCATGCTGGTAGTGAGAGGGCGCCTATTTAGAGTTCTCTCCTTTAATAAGTAGGGATAGAGGATTTTCTCCCGAATCTCTATCCCCGATTCGCCCAGTTTAGCACGCGTCACCCGCTTAGGTTTCTTTACTTTGCTTTCCCGTACTACGGTTTGGCCACGGTGTGGCCTTTTTAGACCCACTAGAATAGCCACGGCCCCCCCATAGCGGCGGACTACGTCCCCGGTGGTACCTTTGTCAAATCGGGTTTCGCCCCTGAGAAAGCCGATGATCGGCTGAGGTTCCTGGACCGTCCTTGTCGGCGGCGTGTAGTGCAATTTCGGGCTGAGGCGATCGTGCCTTTCTTAATCCCTTTCACCGCGCGAAACTCTGAATGACGCCTTTTCAAGCTCGTCTCTGAGGAGAAGGTCGCTTCCCTACTTTTTCGACGAGGGTGGCGGCCAGGTTTTCCCTTCATTTTCTTCGCGGCTGTGTGATTTGCGACCCATAGTCCCGGCCTGATGCGGTCGCCATAATCCCCCAAGAAGAGAGCGCGGTTTTTTTTTTTCAGAGGATGCCCTCACCTTCCCCCTCTGTCTCCATTAACCTCTCTTGCAATAGTTCGAGGGCTCTCCTAAAGACCGCTGTTTCCTATCCAGATCTTATAGGAGCCCCACCTTTTTTGTAAGCTCGTCCTATTCAAGCTCTTATAAAATCTTGCCTTCTCGTTCACGGAATCTGGGCGCCTGCACACCCCTGCCTCCTGCAGCTCCTTACACGGACTTCTGCGGGCGACGGCGTAGTAGCTCCCATTTAGAGCAGGCAATCACCCTGTCTTTTTGACCTATAATTCCCTGCGAGTCTCCGGCTTTTTCTCGGTCATCTTTATTTCTTCGTGGGCGGAAGCTGACTCAGTTCACGTCCGCCCGGCTTTCCACGCTTCGCCCCTTCTGTGATTCCTTTTTTGTCCAGCCCTCATATGCCTGAGGATTAACCTCTTGCCC
>Ga0179593_1689250_pt1 | contig 11197 bp, 16 predicted proteins | sample CZODoug2_1_08_16_FD_185931 | JGI IMG/M metagenome (GOLD analysis project Ga0179593, IMG submission 185931) | Vadose zone soil fungal communities from Angelo Coast Range Reserve, California, USA - CZODoug2_1_08_16fungal (PacBio error correction) | ecosystem: Environmental > Terrestrial > Soil >... | reverse complement strand
GAAGGGTGAAGTTAGATCGCAAGGCGGCTACGTCATTGTCTTCCCCCCTCCCCCATGGTAGACTCCCCCTCTCATTCCCGCTTCGAACGAGGAAAGATGTGAAAACGGGAGACATCCGCGATTTTTCAATCATTCCTTTTTTTTTTTTTCCCCCTCTCCTCCTTCTCCAGTAAAGGCGGACGCTTGGATAATCCATCCCTCCCACAAAAAATTCAATGGAGGATAAAAATGAGGAGAAGTCGATCTTCCTACCACAACCTTTCCTTTCCTTTTTCTCTGCGGTCGCCACCATTTCCCCCCTTCTCTTTCTTCTTTGGCCGCGGACGCGACAAAAGTTGGAGGCGGTCTTCCTGGTGAAACCGTTTTCCCTTTCCTTTCCTCCTCCTCCTGGTCCTCCCCTAAATCCCCCCCTCTCCCCCCCCCCCCTGGGACGGCAGGGCGGCGAAAGATCCCGCCCAACCCAAGGCTGTCTTTCTCCTTCTTTCTTTCTTCCCTTTTTTCCACTACTTCTCCTTTCCTTCTTCCCTCCCCAAGTACGCGTCGTCTGCTCGCAGGGGCATCGAGCAGGAAAGAAATTTTTAAAAAAGGTTCTCTCCTCCCTTGTCTTCCCCCTTTTTCCCTAGGTGTCTCTCGCCGAGCATGCGCTCCCCCCCAACTCCTTTCTTCAACGAATCGAATGGTGCCGAAGGTCTGAGCCAAGACATCTGGTACCCTCACATCTTTTCTTCCCTTCCTTCTCTTTTCTTTCCTCCCAAAGGATGTTCTGTACCGATGTTTCCTTTGCAGGTCCCTCCCTCTCTCTTTTCAAACCGAGTTTGATGTAGAGCATGCCTAGGAGGAGGAGAAATAGGAGCAGAAATTCGGCCACCGCTCTTCCTTTGTTTTTCTATTTTTCTTCCCTCTGTCTGATCGATTGCCATGCCCTACGGCCTTCTTTTCCCAAAGGCCAAATGCGAGTAGGAAATTGTGGAGGTCATGAGAGTCCTGATCTATACCGCCTCCCCTCTCCTTTTCTTCTCCCCTTTCCCTCCCCCATTTTTTATCGCGTGACTTTCTTTCCTTCCCCTTAAGTCGTGCGGATAGTATAGCGAGAGGACCTGACCCTCTTTTTTCCTCTTTTTTCTTTTCCCCACTCATCCCGATGCCTTGGCAGGCTCTTTTTTTTCTCCTCAGCGACCGGCGCTAGGGAGGAGGAGAAATGCCTAAATGTTCGTCTCCCCCTCCCTCCTTTTTTTTGTTTCTTGACGGATTATCCTCCTGCGTCCTCCTTTTCTCCCCTTCTACGGTAGCGTCGGGGTCGAGACGAAGGAAAAAAACGCGCCAGCGTCGCGCCGTTCCTGCTTCCTCTCTTTCTTTTTTCCCCCTTTTTTTTTTTCCCCCCTCTTCCTTCGTCCACTACGGCGAGTTTCCCCTCCTTCGCCCAAATTATAGCCGCCTGCGATAGAAATTAAACGTAAGGTCGACCTCGACCGGCGATTTACTTCTCCCTTCTATTTCTATGGTCTGCTACCTCGAGCCCGACTTTCCTCATCGTATCTCCCCTTTTCCCTCGACCTCGCTTAATAGAGAAAGAGAACCTCTCTTTCAACCTTTTTTCTTCTTTCCCCTCCTCTCTCCTCGAAGTTAGGTTTGGGTTTCTTTTTCATTTCCCTCTCCTTGGATCATTCATTGAGGAAGGAAGAAAGGAGTAGAGCTTTGGCATTTACCCCCTTTCCATTTCACTTCGCGGAAGCAGGTCGGCTTTTGTTCTCTTTCCCTCCTATGTTGAAACAGAAGTAGGTCCCTGCCTCTTCTTCCCTTTTTTTCTTTTTTCCCCGCATCGGCACAATCGGGTTTTCGTCTTCTGGTTTAAGTTGAGCGGAGAGAGGTCGGCCACCAGTCCCTCCCCCCCTTCCCTACTTTTCCTTTCCGCCGTGTTGTTTTTTCCCCCCCTGTTTCCCCCCCCCTTTTTGCGGAGCGGACATTAGGAAGCGCAATCTTTCTTTTTTAGTAGTGGGATGTTCCGTCTTCCCCACAAAGCGAAAGAAGGAGAGGAGTCGAACGCGTCCTTCTTTCCCCCTCTCCCCCCCCTCTTCCTTTCTCTCCGTGCCTGCGCTTGATTGATGTACTTCTTCTTTTTCCTTCTCTCCGTGCGAGTTTTAGAGAAAATTGTAGGAATGGTCGTACTCTTTCCTTTTTCCCCTCTCATCAGGCGGTCGACGCTTCCTTCTCGAGTTTGAGTGAATGGTTCTTCCTTTTTTTCTCTTTTCCTTCCCTCTTGGCCTTGGCAAGCCGGTTGAGCCGCGCCTCTGTCCTCTTTTCTCGCCTGTATAGAAAAGCGTTGGTATTCTTTCTTCCCTTCTTCCCTCCCTACTGAGGCCGGACGACACCTACCCCCCTCTTCTTTTCGTCGATCGGAGGTCGCGGGAAATAAGAATATCTCTCTTCTTTCCACTTTTTTCTTTTTTCCTTTTTTCCCTCCCTCCCCTTCCCCATACCAGTTCGTCCGAGCCTCGGTCCGGTTGGACATCCCCGTCAACAAGACTCTCGACCGAAGAAAAAATGCGTTTTTTCTCTCACCCTTCTCCCTTTGACGGCGCGGCTTCAAAACCTTCTCCATCTCCCCCTTCCCAAGGAAGGGTGATCGTGATAAATGAGAAGAGTATTTTTCCTCCCCCCCCCCCTTTCCCCTTTCCTTTTATCTAGCTTTTTGCGCGCCGAGCTGTGACTTCCCCTTCCCCTCGGCGTCGAAAAGGACGAAAATGGGCTTTTCTAAACGCTCTTTTTCCCCCCCCCCCTCTCCTCAGTAACATCAAGGCAACCGATTCCCTTCGAGAGGAGAAGAATAGGAAGGATGAATTGCAAAAGCGGTCTTTTTCTCTTTGTTATAAATGACAACATCCACTTACTACCACAGAAAGATTTGCCGCTTCCCCTAAGTCCGCTAGCTTCCCCCTTTTGATGTACATGACAAAGACAAAACGCTTCCCTTCTGCTCTTTTCTTCTCCCCTTCTTCCAGCGCAACTGACCCGCCTCCCCTTTGCCCCCCTATTTCTCGGATGATGTTCACACAGAAATGCGACATTGCCACACCACCCCTCCTCGGAAGACTTGTTTTCCCCTTCGTCGGACGCGAAGGCCGGGGAAAAACGACGGCTTCCTCTCTTTCTGCTTTCTTTCTTCTTCCTCCAAGCTTCGACGCTGGCTGGCCGCTTTCCTTCTGGAATCTTCCCCCTTGCCGCGATCATGCCTAAAAGAAAACCAAAACCCTAATTTTCCTCTTTCTCCCTCTTTTCTTTCCCCCCCTTTCCCTCCGATGATTCGCGTGCTAGATTGATCGGTTTCCCTTTTCTTTTCCTCGCGAGCCTTCGGCTCGAGGTCGCCGACACCATTCTCCTTTCGGCCTTTTTCTTTCTCTTCTTTCTCACTACGGTGACCTTTTCCTCCTTCTGCTGCTAAGAATTGGGCGGACGGCTAAGGCAAACTAGCCGTAGTGTTTCTCCGCCTCCCCTCTTCTTCCTCTTTTTCCCTTCCCCCCCTTTTCGCTCCGCGATTCCCTCTCGTTTCCTCTTGTGCGCGGTTTCTTCGTCTCTACCGAAGGCTACAAGATAGAAGTGGTCCATCACTTCTGCCTCCTTTTTTTTTTCTCGCAGTCGATTAGTAGAAGCAAATCCCCTCGACCCCTTTCTTTGGCAGGGAGAAGAAGAGTAGCGCCGTTCGTCTTTCCTTTCCCCCCCCTTTTTTTTTTTTCCTTTTTTCCCACTTTTTCGCCGGCGACGTGAAAAAGATGGTCAAAGTTTGCTCGATATAATAAGAAGAATTACTGGTTCGACCCTCTTCCCTTCTCCCCCTCCTGTCTGCGCAAGATCACGCAACCCCTGTTTCTTAAGGACGGCGTGCGTCTCTCGATCAGGACGCGCAGTACCTCCCCCTTTTTCTTTTTTTTCGTCCTGCTTCAGGGCTCGAGCAGACGACTTTCCCCCAATTTTTCTCTCTCCCTGGTCGTCTCGCTCTACAAACGGAAGAGATGTGGACGAAGTTTCTGCTACTCTTTCCTTTCCCCCCTTTCCTCGGTTGGTCAACGACCCTCCCGGGCCTTTCGTGTAAGGTCTGAGCAAGACCATTAGGAAAGAAAATCAGTTGGGAGGCTCCCCCCCCTTTTCCTCTCCCTCCCTTTTCCCCCCTTTTTTCCTCGTGTCTTGCTCCGACTCGGCAGCCAGTCGATGTCTTTCCCCCCTTTTGATTTCTCCTCCCTCTCTTGCTGGAGGAGACCTCGGAGAAGAATTAGGACAAAGATATTCCTGGTTTTTTCTCTCTCTACTCCCCCCTTTCTTCCCTTTCTCATTCCTACGCTTTTCGGATTCCCACGGCAACCTTTTAGGCCCCCTTTTTTTTCGGTCCTGCGCGTCCTGATAGAGAAGGAAGGCACGCTTCTTCCCTCCTCTCCCTTTTTTTTTTTTCCTTCGCGGTGTGTAGTAGCTTTTGAACCTTCAAGTCGGCGGATAGATATAGAGAGCGACCTTTCCTCTTTTTTTTTCCCCTCTTCCCAGCCTTCCTCGAGCAGGGGCCGGAGTTTTTTTCGACCGCAGCGACCGGGCAGAATAGGTGCGGGCTCCCTCCCCTTTTCCCCCTCCCTCTCGATTCTCTCATGGGGATCCTCCCTTTTTTTGTTTCTTTCCTTATTATCCGAAGCTCCGCCTTTCTGGATAAATTCGATCTTGTAGAAGTAGGGGCGGAGACTCCTCCCCTCTCCCTTTTTCCCCTTCTTTTCTTTTCTCAGCGGGCCTGCTCGGCATCGATACGTCGGACCCTCCCGGTCTGGTGAGGAAGTGAGAAGTAGAAAATTCGTAAGGCCTCTTTCTCTCTCCCTTTTCTTTTTTCTTTCCCGATATATCAACGCAACTCCCATTTGATCTTTCCTTCTCCCTCGAGCCAGAAGGCGCGCGAGTAGAAATAAGCGACCTCCTCCTTTCCTCTCTCCTCCCCTCCCATTCCGTGCAACTACCTAAGATAGTCACGATCTCTCTCAGTTTTTTTTTTTTCTGTGGGCATGATAGCGCCGGGGATAATCATTTCTTCCTTCCCTCCCTTTCTTTTTCCTCTTCCCCCCCCCCCCCTCCTCAATAGCGGAATTCTTCCCCCTTTTTTCCCTTCTTTTCTGCGGTCCGACGATGTTGAACAGCGTCTTTTTCCCTTCCCTTTTTTTTTTTTTTTTTTTTCAAGTGGCGCATTTTCTCCACAGAATAGGCACATAGGGGGAATTGGCCTTTTCTTTTTCCTGTTTTTCCCCCATCATCTCAATGCAACATTCCCCCCCCGACAGATAGAAAGTGAAGAGTGTTGTTCTTTTCATTTCCCTCTCTCGTTACATTAGGCTGCTTCCATGCTTTCGGTGGTAGTAGGGGAGTTGAAGGGAGGAACACCATCTCCTTTTTCCCCTCTCCCGGCTTTGCAAGTCCCTTCCGATTTCTTCTGCTCGCGCCGTGAAGAGAGGGGAAATGGGGTTATGCTTTCTTTTTTTTCCTTTCTTTTTTTAAGAAAATTGTCTTATGGTCGGAAGAAGAGGGAAGGGAGAGTTCATCCTTCCTATCAGGCGGTCGAAGGTTCGTGCGCCGGTTGAGTTAATGGGAGGATTTTTTTTCTTTCCACGATAATCACGCCGTGGTAATGAGATTTGGACCGGTCATTTTCTTTTCTTCTCCTAGGAATTAAGCCTCCAGTTTCTCCTCCTTGTATAGAAAAAGAGGTGGGCGCGGTTCGTCTCCTTTCCTTTCCGTAACGCGAAAGGATTGCCTGGAAAATATCTAGATGTCTTTTCTCTCTCCCCTTTTTCCTCAGAATATATATATTTTCCCTTCTTTTTTTCCCTTTTTTGTTGTTGAGAGAGGAGGAGGATTTAAGAGAACTCACTATCTCCTTTTCCCCTAGATAAGTTAGTAAGCCCCTACTTTCCGGTAAGGGAGGACAGAACATCCCTCCCCTTCCTCCCTCTCCAACCTGAGTTTTCCCATACAAGGAGGCTTAACGATGCAGGAGGATTCCTCTTTTTTTTTTTCTTTCCCCCCATGCCGGCGTGTCCTCGCCCCCATGCGCAGCGTTCACGCCAACCAGGAAAGAACAGCGCCGACTGTTCTCTTTTTTTTTTCCTATTACCGCGCCCCGTCCTCGGTACGTCAGACCAGGCCGACCAATGGGTTCTCCCCCCCTCCCGCGTTTTTCCCCCCAGTAACATCCCCTTCCCAACTGGCGGACGGCGCGATTCGACACGAATAGGAATTTCTGAATTGCAAATTCCTTTCTCTTTCCCCCCCCCCTTTTTTTTTTTTCCTCCTGCAACCTCCCACTACTCCAACGCCCTGCCGCTTCCTTTCCGGTTCCGCTCGCGCCCAACGGTGATGTATCATGACCAATCCCCCCCTCTTTTTGGCATTGCGATGATGGTTTCCTCCCTCGCGGCAGAGCAACTGACCCCGCATCAGGACAAGAACCCCGCTGGCGCGCTTCTTTCCCCCCCTTCCCCCCCCCCACCTCTCCGATCCGCGCGCAGTTTCTGCCCGCTTTTTCCCCACATCGTCGAAGAGAAGACGGGAAACCGCCGAAGGCTTTTCCCCTCTTATTTTTTTTTTCTTTTCTTCTCCATCCTGACGCCGGGCTGGGCTCTTCCAGTCCTCTCCCCGGCGCGATCATGCCCTACAGCAAACCAAAACCGAACTTCCTCTTCTCCTCTCTTTCCCTTCTCCCTTTCCCCCCTCTTCTCTCGTGCTCGATGAAGCGGAGGTTTTCTGATTTCTCCTCTCGGCCTCGGGGCTTCGAGGTCGCAGACAATATCAAATTGCGGACTTCTTCTTCTCTTCTTTTTCCTTCCGGTGAATTTCGATACGCAAGGCTTCTTTTCTTCAATTTCTTTTAGGCGAAGGCTACGGCCACTCGCACGTAGTGGTCGACGATACGATGGCTCTCTCCCTTTTCCCCCTCCCTTTTTTTCTCTCCTCGATTTCCAGGCATGACGGGCGCGACTCTTTTTTTTTCTCGTATCCGAAACCCGACGGCGACAAGATCGAAGTGACCCTCCCTTCTTCCCTGTCTTCTCCCCCTTCTCTCCCTCCCTCTATACGTCGATCTTCGAAGCAAATACAGTTCTTTAACCTTTCTGCAGGGCGAAGAAGAGTAAGCGCCGTTCTTCTTCTCCTTTTTTTCCTCGGAACCGCGAAACGTTGAGAAGGTGGAGACGTCTCCGTGTTTCAGGGTCGCGAGCGATTCCCTCCCTTTTCTACCGCTACTACATCACCGCGATCCCCATTTCCGGCCCCCAGGAGGAGAAAGAAAGATACCGCAACCATTCTTCTCTTTCCTCTTTCCTTTCTTCCTCAGGACCGCCAAAAGGTGTGACTAAGAGAAGGTTCTCCTCCGACCCTCTTTTTCCTTGCTTGCAGGCAGCGAGCAGAACCGACTTTTTCAAAAGGTTCGTCCGACTGGTCGTCTCCTCCTCCCCTTTCCTCTTTTTTTTTCCTTTTTCTTCTTTTCTCCATCCACGGCGGTGTCAAAGACATCGACTGTCTTCCTTGGTCTGCGTCCCCTTGTGACATCGGACAGACATACAGTTGGGGAGGAGACAATCTCTATCTTGTCCTCCCCCTTTTTTTTCTTCTTCTCTTCTCCCTTCTTCCGCCAGTCGATGTCGTTGAAACCGCGTTTTTTCTTTGCTCGTCTCGTTCCCCTTCGTAGCCGAAATTCGGCAAAAAGATATTAATGGTTGTGAGAGCTCTCCTCCCCTTCTCCTTCTTTCCTCTTCCGCGCGGTCGGCTTCAACGGCACCTGAGCGAGCCAACTGTGTCTGACTCTTTCCTTCCGCGACGAGGGGGAGGGGGGGGGGGGGGGGGGCGGGGGGGGGGTTGTCTCCACTTTCCCCCCCCCCAGGGGGGGGGGGGGGGGGTCTCCCTTCTTCTTCCCTTCTTCCCTCTTCTTCCCCCCTTTCCGCCCCCCATCCCCCCTTGTTTTTTTCTGGTGATGTGTAGCTTCGAAAGAAGTCGTGCGGATATCTCTTCTTCCTCCTCCCTTTCTCTTTCCCTTCTCCAACGTTGTTCGCGTCCCGTCCCCCCCTCATCCTCGCTGCCGGGGCCGGCGTGGTGGCGAAAGCAGGACCCTTCCCTTTCCTCTCCCGGTTCGGCGAATGTATCTTCTGCCGATCGACTTCTCTAATGGGGATACTCATTGAATGTTTGTGATTTCTTCCCTCGTTCTCTTTTTTGTCTTCCTACGCAGAAAAACCGCGGCCAGAGTCGCGCAGTCATGCTTGACCTCCCTGAGCGCCCCCTTGTTACCGCTTTTCTCGTTCGAAAGCGGGGCATGCGGAATCATATCTTCCTCCCCCCCCTTTCCCTTTCCCTCCTCCTTCGTAAGCCCCTTGCGATCGAAATTCAACTTTCGTCCTCGTAACGGCGAGGACGGATGAAGAAGATAGATCAACGCCCCTCCCTCCCCCTTCCTTCCCCCCTCTCCTCAGGGCTGCGCGCGTAAAAATTCAGCGTCCCTCGCTTCATCGAGGCACGAGAATCATCGATTTTTTTTTTTTTTTTTCCTTTCCTCTTTCTCCCCCTCTTTTCTTACGCGAAGTAGGGTTTGGGTTTTAGGTTCCTGACGCGCCGGGGATCATTACTTGAGGAGTCCTCCCCCCCCCCCTTTCTTTTTTTTTTCCTTCTTTCATTGGCCAAAAAACAAAGAATAGCGGAAGCAGTGGAGGTTAAGGCTTCGGTTCCGACTTTCTTTTTCCCTTTTCCCCTTTCCGCGGAGGGATAGGAGTGTGGTGGTGTTTGCAATGGAGGAAGTGATGTGTGAACGATTCGCTCCCTCTTTTTTTTTCTTTCTTGCCAGCGAGGGAGGACACCCCTCCACTCCAATGAAATGAAAGCCTCTTCTCCTTTTTTTTTTTCCTTTCCATACCGTGGGCGCGAGAGGGACCCTCCCCGCTGACGCGGGCGGTGGTAGTAGTGGGCGTTGCAGGGAGGACCCCCTCCCTCCCCCTTCCTAACGCGGCCGGATTTTCCCAATGTGCAGAAGGCCTTAGTCGTAGAATCTCTCCTTCCCTTCCTCTCCTCCCCTTTTTTTTTGCCTTCGAGGCCGGCCGTTTTCTCGCCCATTGTCGGGCCTGGTCGGACGCCGCGGGGACTTCTTTCCTCTCCTTCCTGGGTCGACGGCGTCGGCGCGGGTTGCGTTCGGGGTGCGGAAACGCTGCGCCTTTCCCCCTTCCTTTTTTTCCCTTCCAGACGGTGAGCCGCGCCTCGGCAATCAGCCGGCATCCTGCCGCCTTGTATCGAAAAGCAGTTGGGGCTGCTTCTCTCTTTTTTCTTTTTTCCCTTCGTCGTGCGGACGAACTGATCTCGATCTTTCTCGGGTCGATCGTGAGGTCGGGGCCCCTCTTTTTTTTTTCTCTCTCTTTCGATTCCCGCGACTCACGATAGACTCTGAACGGACATCGAGATTCAGTTTCGTCCATGCGCCTCCGTTTCTTCCCAGAACGTCAACAAGCTTCCCCCGCAGCCAACTGGCGTTTCGCTACCATGCCCTTTCCTTTTCCTGAGGCGCGGCTAAACCGGCTTTCCGGCTTCAGCGCATGACCAAGGACGGCTTGCCTTTCCCTCTCCCCCTTCACCTCAACGCGGCCCGAAGGCCGTCGACTTCCTGATCGAGCTTTTGCGCGCCGCGCTTACGCGCCCCTCTTTTCCTCCCAGGCCGACAATGGGCTGCAACGCGCCGGCTCGAAGGCAAAAAGCGCCAGAGAACATCAAGGCAAAGCGCGGCACGGCGCGCTTTCTCCTACTTTTTTTTTTTTTTTTTCCTCCCCGCCGCGCAGGATTGCGCTTTTTTTGGTTCCTCCCGGCAACAGCCCAATATACCACCGTGGCCCCCTTCTCTTCTCCTCCCCACGGTTGATGGTAAATGACAAGAAAAAAAGCGAACTTGTACGATAGGGATGGCATGTTTGCATTGCTATTTTTTCTCCCTTTCCAGCGCAACTGACAAGCATACGGACAACCCCCCCGATGGCGATCGTTCCCCCCTCACTTTTTCCCCCCCCCTCCCCCCCCCTCCCCCCCTCCGGGAAGGGAAAGACGATGTTCAACATCGTGGACGCGAAGCCGGAAACGCGACGGCTTTCGCTATTCGTGCGTCTTTTCCCATTCCCCCCCTTTTTTTTTCCGCTTTCCTCCAGGAAAGGAATGATACCCGGCGCGCTCCTTTACAACCAACCCCAAACCGAAACTTCGTCGCTGCTCTTTTCCCCTTTTTTTTTTTCTTCCGAAACCAGTCACTCGATGATTCGCGTGCTCGATTAAGCGGAGGGTCGCTGATTTCTACTCTTCTTTTTTTTCCCTCTCAAATTTGCGGACTTTGCGTTGAGCTAATCTTGCGTCATCCGCTCGCCGTTCGAGGTCCGAAATGTGACGGTGAATTCTCTTTTTCCTTCTTTTTCCCTTCGCCGTCGTGGTTCGACGATTATCGATGCAGAGAAGGCCCTTCGAAACGAGAAAAGTGTAACCCGGGGCGCTCGCGATTTCCCAATCCTTCCCTTTTCTTTTTTTGATGGCAGCGGTTTTTCTTCGTTGACCGCGACGGCTACAAGATAGAAGTGATCCAGAAAGGGGCGGACTCTTCGGATCATCCTTTCCCCCCTTTTCCCCCCCTTCTTTTCCTCCTTCTTTTCGTCTACTCAAAAATACAGTACGAAAACTTTCTGCAGGGCGCCGCCCTGCCCGTAGCGCCGGTTCGCTCTTGCTTTCCCCCTCTTTTTTTCTTTTTCGCGGACGCGACAACGTTTTAGCAGGCGACGCGGAAAACGCTGGTCAATTTTTCCTTTCCACGACTCATGGTCGAAAGATAATAAAAACCGCTCCCCCATGGGACGGCAAGGCGCGAAAGATTCCCGCCCCCCCTGCGTTTCCTTTTCCTTCCTTTTCCTTCCGGACCGACCACAAGGTGGACGACGCGCAAGGGTGCCGTGGTTTCTTCCGGACCGCGTAGTCCTGTGCAGGGAATCGCTCCCTCCTCCCTCCTTTTTTTCTATCTCTCTCTACAACCCAGGAAGAGCTGTGCGCAGAAGTTAGGTAAGAGGGCTCCCGAGCAATGCGGCTAAATGCAAACGCACGGTTCACCGACATTCTCCTTTTTTTTTTTTTTTTTTTTCTTCCCCTTTTCCCTAACATCAGTTTGGAGGATACA
>Ga0179593_1688849_pt1 | contig 11197 bp, 19 predicted proteins | sample CZODoug2_1_08_16_FD_185931 | JGI IMG/M metagenome (GOLD analysis project Ga0179593, IMG submission 185931) | Vadose zone soil fungal communities from Angelo Coast Range Reserve, California, USA - CZODoug2_1_08_16fungal (PacBio error correction) | ecosystem: Environmental > Terrestrial > Soil >... | reverse complement strand
AGTCCTTTTTCCTTATTTGTGTTTGGTAATTGAAAGACCCAAGTTGTTTTTTTTCTTCACTACCAATTACAAAATGACCCAAATGGGTCATAGAGGTGTTAGTCCCCGGTTCCCTTTGTTTCCCCAACCGGATTGGAGGGTTTCTCCTCCTCTTTTTCCGGACACGGCTTTTTTTCCTTTTGGAGACAAAAGAGGATGGCAAACTCGATCGCCTTTTTTGAGACCGGCTGAAGGAGTGGCCGGAGCGATTTCCAGTTCGCTTTTTTCCCGATGTGTCGCACGCTCTACTTTATCTTAGCCATCGTGGAAATCCCTTCTTCCCTTTTTTGTGGATCACCGTATCATTTTTTTTTTTTTCTCGAAACGTGTGTCAGATTTTGTGTAACATTCTTTTCGTATTTCCTTCCCCTAATCGCGCGCGAACCGGGTTTACCTCCCCCCCCGGATCTTTAAACAATATGAAGTTTTTTCTTTCCACTTCCCGGCGAGGATGGACGTGCCGTACACAGAGAATGGTTACCTTACCTTTTCCTTGGTACATCATTCCATCCCCCCTTTTCCCAACGCCATTGAAGGACGTCTCTTTTTCTTTTCCGGCTTCGGACTGCAGTTTCCTTCCAAAGTGCTGATTTACACCCCTGAGTCGGTAACCCTCGTGCTCGTGGTCCCTCAAATATCGTCCGAACCTCTTTTTTCTTTATCCCGGACTCTTTTTTCTTTCTTTCCATGGACGATCACGGTAGGCATTTTCTTTCGACAGATGGGACATTCTTTTTTCACTGCGACATCATCTTTCTTTCCCCGACGAACCCCCTTCCTTGCAGAACCCCCCGAAAGCACGCGAGAAGCCCAGCCCATCTCACTTTCCTGAGAAGAACGGCAACTCCTCTCAGTCGGGTCCCTTTTTCCTCCGGGCAGTGCGGAAGAGTTCTCCCCCTCTTTGATGGTAACGATTGCGTCCGCTTACAGCGGTCTGTTTTTTGGAGTTCACCCCTTTTGAGGAAGGTTCTTCCTCTCCGCTAGTCTCCTTTGGCCTGCATTCAAAGCCCGTTTTCTTTTTTCCACGCGAGCCACCTGGTCCCCGAGTGGAATCTTTTTTACCCTGCCTTACAGTTGGTTGGCGTGTAGCGTCTCGCACTTGACAGCCCGTCAGTTCTTCTCTTCACGGACGATTGAGGGCCCTTCCCTCCCTTTTTTTCCACTTTGGGCAACGGTTTCTTCCTTCCCCTCTGGTGGGGACACGTGGTGGGACCCCTCCCCAGGACGACAGGGAAGTGATGGGACCCACACGTGGACCCCTTTTCCTTCGTCTTCGTAGGCAAGAACTTGTGCTTTTCTGGTCCTGCGATTCAATTGCTCTCCTTCCCTCCTTGGCAAACGAGGTACTTTTTTTCGGGGGCAAGGCGAACTCGCCGCCGGTGGGTCCTGGCATTTTTTCCCTCCCCCATAATGGGGTTCTGCATCCCTTCTTCTGACCCAGGAAGGAGCTTTTTCTCGTTTTTTTTTCGGTGTATAACGACCCTTTTTTTAATTCCTCCTACTTGTATCACAGACCCCCTGACCCATCGATTCTGTTGCAGCGTCTCTTCCCTTTTTTGACTCGAATCTCATCTTTTCCACGGCCGAAGACACTTTTTCTTTTTCAGATAGCCTGAAAATGAACGCTTCGTCGTTTTGACCCCCGCCCCTCGACGCGCGTTTCGCGGACGTCTCCCTTTCCTTGAGGTAGTTGGTTCTCTTACTTTTCGCCTTCAAGCAGGAACGTCGGCAGAGGTTCTCCCCTTTAGTCGAAATCACCACCGCTTAACAGTTTACCCGCTTCTGGTTGAGACGAGGACAGTCCCCCTCGTCCCTCCTTGTTTTGTTGCTCTGCTCTTCACCGCTACATCGTAGAATATGTCTCTCCTTTTTCCGACTAAAAGATCTGTCAATGTGGGGCACGGCGCCCTCTCTTGCCTTCGGTGCACGAGACCTCCCCTCCGAACTACCTAACACTCCCACCACCTCTAAAGCCGCCCCACTCACCGTGACGTAGTGAAGAAAATAACGCTTAACGAATCTTTCCCCCATTTCCCCCCTACCGCAGCGTTCAGTTCATCACTTCTTCTTTGGATGTCTTTTCCTTTTTTTTTCCCCAACTTTGATTTATTAGGAGTTCCTATATGATCCCAGAGCGGAGCGCTCAAACAGTCCCCGCTTACGTCTTAGTCTGGTTGATGAAGGTGACTTTTCTGTCCCCCCTACACCACCGCCTGGATGACCCCCCTCCTTGATTCGTGCGGGTTCTGAAAATCCATGATGTGATCTTTGCCTGGCCCCCGGACCCTTTTGCCTTGAGGTCGCCATTGCCTCCCTTTCCCATTTCCGAAAATCTGTAACTCTTTCCCTTTTTTTCCTTCTGCAATTGAATAGCCTCTCTCCGCCGGACGGCTATCACAATTGATTGCCAGGTCTCATTATCCCCTCTGCTTTTTATCAACGTGTGGGGCTCCCTCAGTTTTTTCTCCCCCACACGTGTCCCCACCTTCTACCGTTGTAGCCACAAAAACCCCTCTTCTTCACGCTCAATCGTTTTTATTTTCTTCCCTTCGTAGGAAGCGCATGCCTGGTTTTTCTCCGTGCTTCAGAGAAGCTCCCTCTCCCCTTCCCTGTATCGACGATCAAGTCAAGCTCTTTTCCTTTTTTTCAAAATAAGCAAAATTTGATGTGACTGAGAAATGATCCTCCGTTGACCCCCTCCCAAAGGGTTGCCCTCCCCTCCACTGGCGCTCGAGCGGCCTCCCCCCATCACCTTCAGCGTTTAGCCCCCCCCAAATGCAGGGTTCAAAGTCGCCCTGTTTTTTATTGTACGGTTCGTTCGTCTCGAATTTACTTCCTTCTTCTCGCGGCTGTCGTTGCAACGGTGTAACCACTTGTCTTCTTCCTCTCGTCGAACAGCTGCCTCGTCCGTTATCCTTCCCGTGCCCCGGTCCTCGTCGACTTCCACACGTGCAAGAGGTTTCGTCCAGGGCCTTAAACCTCCTTCCCTGATAGTCATCCCCCTTGCGTTAGGACCTCCTTCTTTTTCCGAACGAGAAATTTTTTCTTTTTGGGATAAGTCACCCTTTGCCGAGCATTCTCCCCCCGTTCCTTTGTGCACGAGCGCCCCCTTTCCCTTTCCCCTTTGCGCTCGAACCTTCCTTCCTTTTAATTGATGACCACTTTTCTTTTTAGGTGAGAGGAGGTGCTGGTTAATCACGCCCTTCCTTTGAGCTGGCTCCCCAGTTGCCCTTCCTTTTTCTTCTTTTCCTTTTTTTCCTCACAGTTTAAACTCCGGTTTTTTATATCCTAGTGTTCTACTAACTTTTCCCCATCATGTGAAAACTTCTGAATAATCCTCGATCCCCCCACAGTAAACGCCCCCACTTTCACCACAACCGCCAGTTTTTTTGCCTTTTGGCGCGGTGACTTGAGCATCTCCGGTGCGCCCCTGTTTTTTCCCCTTTCCTCTTACAGCCCACTCACTTCACGACTGTCCGCCATCCCGCGATTGCCTCTATTTTCCCCCCTTTTTTTCTCCCAATCCCTACTGCTACAGCTTTCCCTTTTTTGCGGAGGATTCGAAAACCCGTCCGGTGATCTTTCTCCCTTTCCCTTCTCCGCCGTTGCGCTTAAGCCCCTAGTCCTTTTCATTTTCCTTGAGTAATGTTTACTTTTCCCCCCTTGTCTTCAATTACCAAATCACAAACTTTCCCCCCTCCCTCCTTTCCTTTCTCCTCCTCGTGTGGTGTGTGGATACGTTTCAGGTATCCTTTTCCTCCTGTGAAATTTTTTTCTTTGCTCCCTGCCTTCTTGCATAGTATTTCACTTCTTCCCCCCCCCTCTCTCAATTACAAACATTACCTTTTTTTCCTCCCCGGTTAAACTCGACGGTCTCAACAAACCCCTTCCTTGGGGGTTTCGACTCCCGCCCTCTCTTTTTCTTCCACCCGGAAGGGCGGAAGATTCTTTGATTTTGTTCTAGGCTTGCCAAAAATCTCTTCCCTCCCTCCGGGGATTCGTGAGACGCTTCTCTTTTCCGGTCAGTTTAGAACAGATGTGCGCACCGCAGTGGACTCTTATCTCCCCTCGTGGAACTCCTTCAGGCCCCCCACCCCCACTTCTTTGTGTTCATAACTCCTTTTTTTTTTCTTTTTTTTTTTTTTTTTTGATCCGATAAAGTGATTCCTCCTTTCCCCTTGCTATTTCGCGTCCTAGGTACATATTCGCGCGAAGGAGCTACCTATTTCCTCTCAAAAAAATGAAGTTTGCCTTCTGATCTCAAGCTACCGTTCGTCTTCCCTTTTTCACCACGCGAAAACGTTCCTTTTCTGAAGTGGTACATCATCAAATCTATTCCGGGTTCGCGCGCACCTTCTCTTCGCTGGAGTCGCGATTCTCTTACGGGTCCCTGCAGTCTTCTTCTTCTGCTTTTCTTCCCCAACGAGTCCCCCTTTTCTCTTTTTCGCAAGAAATATAACGTCCCCTCTGTCTCCCTTCTTTCTTTTTGGTGGAAATGCCATGTACCTTTTCCAGTGGTGCCTTTCCTCTCTTTCGTTGTGCCAGGGAAGCCATCTTTTTTACAGAAGGCAGCACATTGTTACCAAGTGCCGACCCCTCCCGTCGTTTTTTTTTCCCCCCCCTCTTCAGGTCACGTTCCCCGCTCTCCCCGTCCCCCCGTCTCCTCTCGTTCGCCGCCCGTTCCATTTTCTTGAATGAAGACCGCGACCCGCTGACGGTGATTTTCATCTTCTTCCCCATACCGAGCCGGTGGCGTTTTCCTCCCCTTTTTACGACCAGCGTGGCAGATTTTCCGTCTCAAGGAGCCATAGGGGCAGACATTCCTTCGCTTTGGAACCCAGAGAATCCCGTAAGTTGCATCTCCTATCTTTCGATACGGGAGCCGCTACAGCTTTTCCTCCAACCTTTTCTGTTCATTAATCTTGTGAGTAAGAGCCTTTTTTTTCTTTCCTTCCTGGACGATTGGGGAATACGATTTCGCGTGATTGGAATTTGGCGCTTCGTTCCCTTTTCTATTTTGGCCGATACACAAAACGCCTTGTTGTGTCTGCTCCCTCCTTCATTCTTGGAGCGCCACACAAGTTTTGAAACTCGTTTTCTTTCCCGTCGGCACTCACTTGGTGTGACAGAAGTCGTTCTTTTCTTCAATATGCGACGAAGGAAGATGAGAGAATAATGTCCCAACTTTTCTTTTTCGATAAAGTTGCAGATTGCGGCGGGCGTCTTATTTTTTTCCGTTTGAGGTTCCTTCACTGGGCCCTTTTTTACACCTCAGGAGTTTGACCTCCCTCCCCTCGTCATCAGAAGGAGATGGAGGGATATCCCTTTTCCTTTTTAAACGACCGCTCTTCTTCTCATCACCCTCTTCCGGCATCGCTTCTGTTGAAGCGCTTTTTTCGGGGCTCGGCGTACTCCCGAACTAAAGCCCCCTTTCCAGTCACGGCGCAAGCCCCCCCATACCTCGGCATCCTTCCTCTTCCTGAACGTCTGAGTTTTAACATCCGCAATTGAAGACGCGCTGTCTCCTTCTTGCCCCGCTTGGCATTGCGGTATTGTTCTTCTCCTTTTTTCCCCCTCCTCCGAGGACGTGCGCTTTCTGCTATTCCCTCTTTATCGAAATCAAACGGCTTAACTTCCGACGGTGGGACGACAGAGGAAAGACTAGACGCTCTTTCATCTCCGTTGTTTTTTCTCTCTTTTCCTAGTCTCCAACGCTCATCGTTACTTCCCATTCTTTTTTTATTCATATTATTCTCGACGAAATCTTTTCCTTTTTTTTTCCCGGCGCCCTCGGGCCCCAAGGCATTCCGCTCTCCTTCAGCTACGGCTATTACCAACTACCCTCGCGAGCCGTTGAGAGACCTCCTTCTTCTTTGTTTTCAAACCGTTATAGACAAGTTCATTAGGACTTTTTTTCCCCTCCTCTATTTCTTCAATTTGCTTCGCCGTGACAACTTGCTCAACTTGTCTTTATTCGGATCCCGCCTTTTGTCGACTCTTACTCCCTTCTTAGAATCGTGACGGAGGGAGTAGGGTGATGTCCTTGCATGCGCGGTCGTTCACACCTCCTGCCCCTTGGGATGAATTCAATCCTCTCTCTTTCAAATGACTGGGGTTCTCCAGACATCTGATCCATGACTGTGGATACTGAGCAACTCAAGCTATACCTTCCATTATAACGGCCGGTCGAAGGGGTTCCCCTCCTCTAAAATTTACGACACTGTTACCCTTCTCTTTGATCTCCTCTATTATGCTCGGGCAAGGCGTTTCCTTAAGTACAGACGCACGCAAGGACTCTTTAAGGCTACGTTACCATATTGGAGAATTGACGTACGGTGTTTCTCTCCCCTTTTCAATAGGCATTACAAGCTGTGTGGCTACCCTTTCCCCTCTTTTTCATGGATTCCGCCACTAACAGACAACCCCCCCCCCCTTTTTTTTTGTTTGGTCCCAGTCATCCACGGTGCCAGATCAACGCTCTTTCTTTCCTTGAACGCATCGCCTGACCGGATCTTTCTTTCCTCTGACGCGCTTCCTCCAGCCTGTCCTATCGAAGATCAGTCAAGTCTTCCAATAGGGACGTGCCTTTTTCCACTTCATTTTTTTTTTTTTTTGCATTTGCTTTGTCTTACTTTTTTCTTTCACCTATTCTAATCGGAACTCTTCCATCTCTTTTTCACATATGCAATGACACTCTGAACCAACGGTGCTTCCGTAAAAATCGTTTACTCAAATTCTTCTTGTTTTACATTCTTCACTTCGTCCACACTGGCTGGACTTTCTTCTTCCCTCGGTCCCTATTTGATTCTTTTTCTTTTTTCTTTCTAACTTGACCTTTGAGATTGGTTATGCTTCTTCCTACCAAATGTGCTGCATTCTTAAGTCGAGGACTGCGGGTCTTCCCGTTCCCACTTCGTGTACACACTCGTCGTTCCTTTTTCCCCCGTTGTACAGACGTGATCGTTCCCTTTCCTTCCCTTAGCCGGGATAGGAGAACATTGACTTGGTCTCTTATTGCCGCCGCGACTCCTACTCGGTTGGGATCTGGCCTTTTCTCCTTCTTACCGTACCTTGCCCCTTTTTTCTCGACTTCCAAAGCGACTCTTCCTTTCTGACATCCCTCCGAGTGGATGTAGAATCTGTAGCAATTCATGTTCTTTTGTGCGTCCTTTATTTATCCATGGCATAACGCCCTCCTTCCTTTCCCCAGTTCGCCTTGCAATTACGGGTCAATCCTCGTCCTGATCAAGTTAAACTCTCTCTTTTTTTCCCTAGTGACCGCACTAGTTTCCCCTATTGCTTTTCCCCCCCTTCTGAATCCCCTTTCCCTCTCCCCCAAGGAAACCGCCAAAAAATGAATACGCGGGATTACACCACAATCTTTACCCTTTCACCAACGAGGGGCTTTCCTCTCGGTGCGCACCTTTCCCTCCTCTTCGCTCCGGCACCGACTTTCCTTTTCAATCCCGTGCGCTGACGATAGAGTTGCCATCCTCTTTTTCCCACTCCCCTCTTCTTTCCGTTGTCCTCCCAAATCTGGCCTTTTTTCTTCCCCCCCCCAAGTCGGTTTTGGCGCCGTCCAGCTCTTTCTCCCCCCCCCCTTAGAACCCTTTTTTCTTTTTCGGGTAATTTTTTTAACTAGCAGCCTTGGGTGTCAACTCAATTCCCCCTTCCTCCATTATTTCACTTCCTTATCTTTTTCCTCTTATCGTTGTTGCGCGAGTACGGCCGTCTCCCTTCATTTACTTTTGACTGCCCCATTTTTATGATTAGGGTAATGAAGAACCCCTTTTTCTTCCCACATTCTTAACTTAACAAATAAATGTCTTTCTGGGTCTTTTAATAACTGCGGTCTCCAAACTTTTTTTCCCTCCTTTTGCCCGGCCAGATTGGATTACCCCCGGCCTTTTCCTTTTTTTTCTTCTCCAAGAGGATGCCCTTCCTTTCTTTTCCTCTTCTGGCGCCTGTCTGATAGTCGTGGAAGTTGCCAAACACCTCTCTTGAGCACCGAAGATGCGCCAGGCCCACTTTTCCAAGAAGTGCAGGCCCCCCCTTATTTCTTATGTATTCAATCACCTTCTCCCTTTTTCTTGTTGATACGCGTGTTTTTCATTCTTGCTACAGCTTATTACTATACTCGCGCGAAACCCTTTAGTTTAAACTTCTTCCCCTCCTGAACAAAAATGAACGTTTTTTTCCTCCCCCCTGTTTCCTCACCGGCGCGGATTGCGATATGCCCGCATAACAGTCGAACCCCCCCCCCGAACATGAAGTGTCCCCCCTTTTTCCGGTTCTTTATTACGAGGCAATTGCATGCCTTTTCTCTCTCGCGCTTTCCTTTTTCCCCTTTTCCGACTTCCCACAAGTGACGATCCAACCGCTCTTCCACCCGAAGTTCTCATATTACGTCCGGCTATTTTTCATACGGATTACGTTTTTTTTTTACTCTTTCCGCTTTCACTGTCTTGAACGGGGTGAAGTCGACGCCGATGACTTTTTTTACCGCAGCTACGCCGCTTTCCTTCCTTCCCCTTGCAGCCACATTTGTTTCCTTTATCCCCTCTGTCGAAGCCCAAGTCACCTTTCCCATTTTCTTGCCTCACCACGTACGAATATAAGAGGGGCAGTTTTATCCGTCCATCCTTTCATGAAGACCGCGAAACGCTGAATCCTTCCCTTTCTTTCGGCCCGCTCTCTTTTTTTTTTTTTCAACAGGTGGGCTCCTTTTTTCATCTTTTTTCTTCAGGAGCCTGCGGACGAAAAAGTAAATTGTATGGAAAACCATGCGAGTCCTCTTTTCTCCGAAGCTTGACGTGATCGTCCCTATCCCTCTCCCTCTTTCCCCTGTTGTTTTCGCGGTTCTTTCTCCCATTGGAGTAAGCGCCGTCAGTTTGAGTTCCCCAGGATTTGATTCCTTGGGCACTCATTTTTTTTTTTACATGGAAGGGGCTTTACTTTTCACACTTTGTTTGCGGCACACAGGCGATAATGCCCTTCCCAACACGTTGGAAAAAGCCTCGGTTCTCATCCTTATTCCTCCCTTGGTGGCCAGCCGTCGGTCTTTCTTCCATTCAATTGCGAGACTTACTATACTTGGCAACCGAAGGTTATTTTCGCCTCATTGCGGCGGGCAAGGCTTTCTCCTTTTTGGGTCCGCAACTGGCCATGTTCCCCCGTGAGTTCTGCCTTCCCCTTTCCCCCTCCTCATAGGGAGATGGGGGAGTTTCCCTCCCATTGTCGGTGTCATAACGAAGCTCATTCACCCCTCCCAGAATCCTCCGGCATCGTCTTCCGTCCCTCTACCTATTGGATCCGCAAGGGTCGGGACTCGCCCCTTTTCTCCCCCCCTTTCCCGGCGCAGAAAATTGAGACATCGTAGACCTTTTGCCGCACTTTCCCCCCGTGCTTGAAACCGCAATGCAGTCTCTTCTTCCTCGACTCGATGGGCATTGAGGCTTTTTTCCTTTTTTTCGAATCCGAGGAAGGACGAGGGCGGCTTCCCACCTTCAAATTTAGATCGAAATCCCCGGACCTTCCTACCCTGTGGGAGCGAGAAAGCATCTCTCCCTTTTCGTTCGTCTGAGCGAGATTTTTTCACCCTCCTCCTCTGCGTAAGCGTTTTGTTATTTCGACTTAAATATTTAAGTCCCCCTCCCTTTTTGAGCGAAGCTCCGCCTATTTTCTCTGCCTCCATCGAGTGCAGCTCATCTCCTCCTCTCTTCATTGACGGTATTTCACCCCGATTTCTTCTGTTCGGCATTTCTGTATAGCTATGTATTCAAATCCCTCCTGCTTCTCCCCGAGCACTTTGGCGATTCCTATCCCAGAATCGATGCGGATTCTTTCTTCCTTTCATTTCTCCCGGTCGATACACGCCCTCCCGTTATGGATCAATCCACTTCTCCTGTCGCGAGGAGTTGAATTGCCCCCTTCTTTGATCTGCGCCTGTTTTTACCCCAAGGCGGCCGCCGTTTGCGTCCGCCTTGCCACGCATTGTTAAACTCTTTCCCCTTCTTGCCATGATCTTTCTAAATCGCAGTCAGCGCCCTTTTTTCCTCTGGCACCCAATTTCTTTGCTACGGTTCCCCTCCCTTCCTCGTTCAGGCTTTGCAAAGTGTGGGATCAATAATTGTCTCTGTTCTTTTTTGTCCCCACCAGTAACTCCCACCACACTTTCTATCAAGCTCAATCGTATGGCCCTCCTCTTTTTCCCTCGCATCCGACTGACGGATTTTACTACTTTCTCTACGAAACCACAAACTGTCTCTCCCCCCTCAGCTCTTCCACTCGGGACTGTCTTTTTTTTCCCCAAACTCGCAACTTTGCTTTTTCCTCTCTCTGACTCAGCGGAGGAACCCTGAAAATCCCCAACTCCACCGAGCGATTCCCATCACTTCAGTGTTTTCTCCCCTCCACAATGCCCTGGAACGTCGTTCCCCTTCTTCATCTTTCCTTAAGGTTTCGTTCTTCTAGAAATTGAACCGGCTTGTCTCTTTTCCCCATGTGAGGAAATATTAGTCGGATTTTTTTTCCCCGTGAACACGCCTCCCCTTTTTTCGGACTTCACCATGTTTCTTCTTTCCATTTCCAAAGCACGTACGCCGGGAGAGACCATTTCCCGTATATTATTGCCGCCTTTTATCAGACACTTTGCCGCTTTTTTTCCTTTTCCTGCCACGCTCATCCTCTCCACCCCTCCTAAACCGGAATACCCCATGTTCCGGGTTGCGAGGGGTTCGTTGTCATCCGCGACGGGAGCTTGCCTCCTTCTTTTTCTTGTCCTTGCATGATCAAGTTTACTTCCCCCTTCTTCGCGCTATGACTATTAAATACTTCTCCCCTTCTGATATCACGTTATCGATCACCATGAATACAGGTGAGGACACACTCTTCCCTTTCCCTTTCCCGAGGCGCCCTTGCGCATCTCGGTGCGCAAATTTTCCGGCCACGACTTCAGACGGTCTTCCGTTTCCCCCCTTCTGTTTTGAGTTGCCATCCATATTTGTCTCCACCCATATCTTACCTTTTCCAGGGGCGGAGCGGATCGAACTTTCATCTCGTTGTAACGTTGAGCGTACGCCCTCTCCCTTCTGTAATTGAGTAATTGGTACATTGCCCTTTTCCTTTTCTTTTGGTCTTTCAATTACACCCCACTTTC
>Ga0179593_1544261_pt1 | contig 11197 bp, 10 predicted proteins | sample CZODoug2_1_08_16_FD_185931 | JGI IMG/M metagenome (GOLD analysis project Ga0179593, IMG submission 185931) | Vadose zone soil fungal communities from Angelo Coast Range Reserve, California, USA - CZODoug2_1_08_16fungal (PacBio error correction) | ecosystem: Environmental > Terrestrial > Soil >... | reverse complement strand
ATTTTTTTTCTCCGCCGCACTGTGACTGAAGCAACCATACAGATTGCTCCCCTGCGAGTTTTTTCCTTGTTTTTTTGTCTTAACGAACGCCGGCCAACTCTCCTCTTGGTGTCTTTAGGATGCAAGCAAACGCGTAAAAGTCTCCATTGTGGAAAATCTCCCCCCCCCCGTTTTTTCGTCAACGCTCCCCTTGAATATAGTATCTTTTGCAGCGCTGAGACTCGCGCACAGCTGTTAGTCTTCTTCGACCCGCGCTGGTTCCGAGTGATTTTCTTCATTGTCTCGAGGAATGTCTTGATCTAGCTGTTCTCCCTGTGTATGAGCGCTTTCCCCCTTTCCCTTTTTTTTCCCCCCTGGCGGCCGGATATTAACCCTGATGGTGCATATGGCCATTTCCTTGGCCGTGGGGACAGGTGCCTCCTTTCCTTGGGTCCGTTCGTGGCGACGCGCCGTTGGAAAACCGCCCCACCGTGATAGGGTTTTATTCTTCAAACCTCGAGTTTTACTTTTTAAAAGTCAGGTGGCAGAAAGCTCGCCCCCTTCCGATTTTTCCTCCTCTCTATCAGTTTGTGCATCCGGTCCTCCAAGAGGATTTTTTTGCCCGATTGGATTCAGGAAGAGCGGGAACTGGACCCCCAGTCCGCCAGCCCCACCTCGCGTAAGCTCTCTTCCGTTTTTTTTCGTTTTTTTTCGACATGAAAAAGGCCTTTGGTCTTCCCTTGTTTGATAAATTAAGGGAGTGCCGTCTTTGTGATGGGGGTTGTGGTACCTCGAAGGATTGAGGGGGCTTTTCCACCACCCTTCCGTGCACACGGAGCGTGTGTATCCCCCATTTTCCTGAGTGGGGTCGTCATACGATCCTGGATAAGTTTTTCTGATTCGCCTTCCCGCCGTCGCCGATTCGCGTTTCCTTTCGTTTTTTTCACACTAACCTTAAGGTTCCCCCCCACCCTGCCCTTCGCCCGCTTGGTAGGAGGAAAGTTAAATGGAGCCGCCAAAATGCCCCAGTGCTCCTTTTTGTAAAGACGTTTGCCTCCCCCTTTTGAACCCTCAAAAAAGGTCAGATGGCGCGGTGATTTTTTCTTTCCCGCATCTTTCTTTCCGGGGCGGTCCTTTGGCACCCCTCTTTCCCCCCCCTTTCTTTCCAACTTCCCTACCCTCTCCACGACCTTATTTTTCCAAAACTTTTCAGACAAACGATACCGTAATCAGCCGATCCTTTCTTTTGTCGTGGCGCAAAGCTCTTTGCATCCCCCCCTTTTATTTAACCACCGATGCGGTAGAACATCGGCTTTAGGAGCTTCGGTCCCCTCCTACTTATGAATTGTAAGATAAAGAGTATCTTCATTCGGTGCCACCTTCCCCTTTTTTAAAGATCACCCCCCCCTACGTCTAGCAGATGAAGTAGCCCTCGCCCTTCATTTTGGAAAGTGACCCGACAAAGGGTCTTTGTTCCCCTCTTTTTCCTCCCTTCTGCGGGCCTTATCGTTCTCTCCCCCACCAATGGTTTTTCGCAGACTCTCCATTTCCCTCGGGGGTGCCGCCCCCCGCTGGTCACGCTTCGACTTGTGGGCTTTTCTCCCTCCCCTGTCTTGAGAGGTCCTTTTTGAGTGATTATTCGTTGCATTCAATTCCCCCCCACATCTCTTCGCGTTTGCCTTATTTAAGCGTGTGTCCGAAAGCGCCGTACAAACGCTCAATTTTCCCAATACCACGCCAGCGAGATGGTCGACAGGTCCTTAGATAAGGACCCCCGCTAGGCGCCGTTTTCGTGCTAAAATAATACACCGGGTGTCCTGGTTTCTTCTCTCATTTATTCTCCCACACCCACTTAAACGGCGGCACAATTGTCTTCATTCTAGCCCAAATCTTCCATAACGCCATGTTGAGGTACCCTTTTTTGCCTGTGGGGGATGGCAAGACAAAGCATCGTGCTCTTCTTTTTTGGGTATCTTGAGTTTGGCAGGGACTTCCATGTAATTTGGTTTCCCACCGGCAAATGTCATACAAATTGCACCCCAGTCATTTTTTTGGGGTGCTTGCAACAAACATCTGCTTTTTCTTCCCTCGCTTTTTTTTTCTCAGAGAGTCCAGCGTGTCGGTCTTTTTGTTTTTTTGGATCATATTGCGCTAAAGGAACCCCAACGGGTGTTATGGGCTGTGTGATGATTACTTGTAACACAAAACCTCTTCACCACCTACCTCAGTCCAATAGACCAGAAGCATAGCGGCTTTCCTCTTTCTTACAGGCCCCACATTGGGAAACTCCAACCTCCACAATTTTTTTTTATCTCCCTTTGCAATATAAAAATACTCTCTCTTTTTCCTCTCCCCCCCCTTTTTTTCTTTTTCTTTTCTTTTTTTCGAGATGCCCGTTTCGATGCCTGCGGAGTTTCATTTTTCGTTCCCAAGGGTGGGGGACTGAAGACTTTTTCGTTCCCATGGGGTTTTTTTTTTTCGCCTCTTTACGTCGTGGCGATTGATTCAAACCTCTGACTTATTCTTCCAATCCCTGGATCAACCTTCTTTTTGAGTTATTGAGAATGAATACCTGGATACGCACCCTCAACCCCTCGCTTCTTGGCTCAGAAGGCACCATTCCTTTTCTTTCCCCTCCCCTCTCCTCCGGACAACCCGCTGGTTCTTTTCTTTTTCGATGATTTTGCAGGTTGTCCCCCCCTGCGTGTTTGTTTCCCTTTTGCAATTCTCGATCTGCTTTACCTTCTCCGTTTTTCTTTTTCCTTTTTTTCCGTTCGTTCGGGTCTTGAACCGTTGCCTTGAGGTTGGAAGATCCCCCCTTGATCGACTTTCTCGGGAATCAAGCTTTTAATTTTGTGGCACCTTTAATCCCACATCCCCACTTTTTTTTCTTTTGAGAGCAGACACCTCTTACATTTTTGATTTAGCCAGACTTCCAAAATTTTTTTTTTGCTGCATCCGGATCTAATTACGCAGTGCGACATCTCGCTTTATTGGCCCTTTTTTTTTCCTTAGCGTTTCCCCAAATTCCGTCTACTCCGTCCGGTCAGCCTTCTTCAAATTTTTGTCACCTCCGCAGCCGATTTCACTCAAAACGTACTCTTACTTACATGGTCCGCATCGGCAGGTAAACTATGACCCCCATTTTTCCCTTTACTTTCCCCCCCTTCATCTTCCGCAGGAGCGAGGATGGAGAGGCTTGTGCCGTTGGTTAACATTCGAAAAGCCCGTACCCCGGGCCCTCGCCCTTATGACTTGCGACGGAACACCCCCCAGTCCCCTCCTTTCTTTATCACTTTCGAATGCAGCGGCGGAGACTCGGGCCGTCCTTTGATCTTCCTTGTGGGTATAGGTACTTGGACAGAGTTTCAACGACACCTCTTATGATTACCTGAAGCGCCTAAAGCGTCACCCGTCTCCTTATTTTTTTTACCACGCAGAGGTGTTATTCAAAGCGGCGATCGTGGTTTCAGGAGTCGTCTGGTACACCGACTCGCGGAGTAAGGCAGGTATACAAAACCTGTCTGAAGACAGTTTTCCTCCCTTTCCATTTCTGATTGCGGGAAGTGGAAATCTTGAGTTTCCCTTTCTTCCAGCCCACACCAGGACCCCGCCACGTATCGCGTTTTAATTTTTTTTCCTGTGAACGTGGCCTACAGCCGCGCCATCTGACTTTTTTTGATCCCACATTTTTTTTGCGACTGTCTTCAGCTGGCTAAGCGAGCACGGCTTTACAACTTTTTTTTTCTTGCATGCTTTGCGCCTTCTTCCATGTAACGCTCCGTCTCGGCTCCTTCTTATGTATTGTTGAGAACCCTTAATTTTAGTTCTCCCCTGGTTTTTGGGTACAAATTTGAAGTAATCGCTTTTTTTTTTGACAATCTTTTCATCCCCGCCTGTGATAACAGAACAGGACCTACACAAACCAACCACCACTAGCCTCTCCCCTTTCTCCTCCACATTTAATTTCTCGCGCCCCGTATTGTTCTTGCCGCCCCCTTTTTTTTTCTCCCGCAATGGATTACATCGTAGGGCCCCCCCTTTCAATGTTCCCCTTTCCTTTTTTCTCCCCGTTTCCCCTCTCATTATTTAGTGCTAAAAGGCTTTTTTTCCCTGGGTTTCCTAGGTGTTTGGCGTATGTTTAGTTATTTTCGAGGTTGTCTTTACGGCTGGACGGGTTTTTCGGAAAACGCTCTAGCCTGAAGGCCCAAGGACCAATCCTTTTGCCCTTATACTAATATTTCATGTGAAAGATTTGTTATTTATGAGGGTTGTGTGACTTTGGGGTACCCCCCCCCCCCCTTCACCCTTCTTTTTTTTCCCGGGGACCACCCCCCCTGCTTTGTGTTTTTTTTGACACAGGTCCCTTTTTTTAGGGTGCGGCGGCTTCTTGGTAAACCTTTTTTTCTTTTGGGGCTACACAGTACAAGTGGACCCCCCACCCCACCCCACCCCCCCCCCCCATCGAAAGAGACCCGTCGTTTCAGAGCCAAACCCCGGCCAACAGACAACGAAGACAGGACAGCAACCTGGCCGTTTTCATTCGGGAGAACAACCTGACAAGGTGGGAGAGGGAAACAAACACTAACGCCGAGGGAAAAACCAATAAAAGTCAAGGAACATTGAAAGAAGCGATAGAAAACTACAAACACTTAACAACGAGGAGATCACAGAATACAACCCACCCATGAAAATGATACCCTCGCCGAAAAGGCTTCCTCTACAGCTGGGCGCGATCTCACAATCCCCTCCACTACGAGAGGAACTACTGGCTGCGGCTTTTACCCCCGCCCCCCTAATATTGTATGAAGATTCATCTCCAACGGTGCCACCACGCACAAGGCGAAGTTTTTTTATTTTTGCCTGTTCTTGCACCTCCCCGCCCCCTTTTTCCCCCCCTATGCTGCTCTTTTGGCGTTCGGTAAAGACCCCCCCCCCCCCCCCCCCCCCCCCCCCAAAAATTGTTAATTCCGCAGGCTTTTGAGGCTCTGCTGCAGTGTCACTTTTTGAGGGCGCTGGCGCTTTTTCCTCAAGAAACACGGTAAATAGTTTCCGAGCAACCCCCCCAGGGATTCCTTCAATGCGGGTGGCCGTTCTTATTTCTCAGCCGCATTGTCCACATCCCCCTCCCTACGACAGACTCACAGGAACCTTTTCCTTTCCCTTTCCAGGGTGATTTGAGCCATGTCTGTCTTTTTTGAGTTTATCTGGCTGCTATGCAGCCGGATTAACGATCTTACCCAGAAAAAATCCCTGAGTCTTTTCTAACTTTCTTTCCCTTTTATGGTTGAAGCAGGAGCTTGCCACACCTTCCCCCCTTTTAACCCTACACCCCTCATTCATCTCTCTTTTTATGAGATAGCCACGCGCAGTTGCCATGTCGAGGGACTAGAACGTCCAGTTTTCCCTTCTTCCCCCCACCCCTTCACATTCAATCACTAAGAAAAAACCCCCTGCCCTTCCCCCCGGACAAATTCGCTTTTTTGGGGTAAGGTAAAGATCGTTAATTACTGCATATCCTTTGGCGCCCCCTACAACCTAAAGACATTTTTAAATTTTATTTGGCTGATTAAAGCAAAAAAAATTTCTCGACGTCCCCTTTTCTCTTTTTTCGTAGAAAGTCAGAGTGGCCGGCACTTGCTCGCTCGTTTTCTCCCCCCTCCCCCATTCATTGTTACTCTGTTCGTTTTCAGCACACGTGGTCTTGAGTCCGCTAGCCCTCGCCCCTTTTCTCTTTCTTTCCTTGTCTTTTTCCCCGCATATGCTTTCTTTCTCTCTGTTATCGAAAGCCGGAAAAAGAGCATTTTTGCTAGCCAAGGCCACGGAGGCTGCAAGCCACAGGTCAACGGCTTACCTCCTTGGTTGCCGCCGGCCTTTGACTCCCCCGTTTTTTTTCTTTTCCCTTGTTCCCGCCCTGTTTTGTTCCTTCCGTACGTAGGTTTCGACCTTTCTTCGAGTTTCCCCAGCTGTAGGAGGTAAGAGGCATTGTGAAAAGCGCTGTTCCCCCCCCTTTTTTTTCACTTTTTTCTACTTCGCGAAGTCTTTATCCTCCGCTTTCTCCTCATTCAATCTGTATGAGCGGCTTTATGGGGTCCCTGTGGCTGGTCCGATTAAGGTGATTACGACCCGTGCGCCTTTTCCCCTTCTCCCCTAGCTCCTCCCGAACAGCGGCAAGGTGCTGCCCGCTGCTTTTCTTGTTTTTTGGAGTTGGCGCTTTGTAGCACAGGCACAAAGTGATAGGGCTTCACACGATCGAGCTCCATGTTCCATCGATCACCTTCTTTTTTTTTTTCTTTTTATTATCTCCTTCCTGGTGTTTTTCTGTTTCTGCCCCTTGGGTTTTTTTTTTCTTGTGTCGGTTTTTGCCGATGTATGGCCCTCAGTCGACCGCCGTATAAGACAACCTTCGGTATGGTCTATTTTTTCTTCTTTTTTTTTTTGAGTCCCTTTCCTCTCCCTCCCGAGAATGCTTTTTGCAACCCTATTTTCTTTAATTCCTTGACGTGCCGTGCGGTAAGCCATTCCCCGCCAATACGGGTGTGATACGGGAGGCAGTTGTGGTTGGGGGGTCATTTCGGAAAGGCTCAGAGCTTGGTTTCGTCATGCGATAGGATTAAGTCTTTTTTCCTCGTGCTCCTTTCCCCCCCCTCGGTCCCGCTCGCGATTACCTTTCCCCGTGTCTCGACTACTTAAGGGTTCCAAAATCCACCCTTGCTGGCTTGGGTTGCGGAGGCAAGTTAAATGTTCGGCTGTTCCTCTCCCCGCCTCCTGTGTACTCTACCACCCTGCTTACTTTGTTTCTCTTTTTGGTTCCGTTTAAGCAATTAAACATACGTCCCCATCCTCCCCCCCACAAATTCAGACTGTACCTTCCCACGCTCTCATAGCCAAAAAACCCGGGGCCTGATTTGACAGCTTAATACGGGTGGTCCTTTCCCCCCGGCCGGTCCGCCCCCTCGGTTTCCAAATTACATACCACTCGTTTTTCATCTGTGGAGATTTTTGGGCGCCCAGCTCAGACACCGATAGACCCTGTTGGGGGCTCGGGCAAGACGATAATGAATCGGCTGAGGAGCAAGCTCTTTGTACTTTCCGGTAAAACCACCGAGTGCGGTAGCCCAAATGCGTTTGTTTTTCCCCACACACTTGTTTCCTTCCTCGCTTTGTCCATATCCGACCCTGCCTAAGTGTTTTTTTGTTTTTTTTGTTTTGTTTTGATAAGTGTCCGGGCGCCAGGAAATTTTCTCTCCCTCCCCTGCAGAGATATGGAACGAGTACTCTACAAGGAAATGCCCCTCCCCCACGAGAATATTTGCCCCGAGAAAACAAATTCTTAGAAATACTATGCCATTCACAGTCATTTTAGCGTTAAAACGGGGCGGAGGTTTGCCCTCTTCAAATTGTTTCTTTTAATTCAGTCAAGCTATTACCCTGTGATGTCTTCATCTGTTAATAAATGTTTCCGTTTTTTACATCATCTCTTCAATAGTACTGCCTTTCGGACTCCCCTCATTTCGTGAATTCGGGCACAGTTGGGACCGCAATACATATATGACGCTTCTCCCCTTGAGGAGTCTCGGTGCCTTCGCGCCGTACAACGACAACACCAGGCCAGGAGTCTGTTTCCTCTCTCTTCTGCAGCACCCTTCTTTTTTGTCCCCCAATAAAAATCCACCGGGTGTCATGTACAATTTTTCTTTGGTAATGCCCCCTGAAACGGCGGAACACCACGCGCCTTTCCCCCCCTCCCTTCTTCACCGCTTGAGGTACCTGTTTTCTTCCCTATGCAGATGGCCAAGACACGAATCCCTTATTACTGAGAGGTGACAAAGCCAGATAGAGTTTTTTTCAGTTCATTTACCCATATTTTTCTACCTCGTAGGGACAAAACCCGTCATTCAAAAGTCCAAGCCAAGAGGGCTTCTTTTAACGTCTCGTAGATGATAAAGTAGACGTGACATTTGAGCTTTACGATTTTTTTTTTTCCCGTCTCAGGATCCAGGGGATCCTGCGCACTCCACAATCACATGCCCTGTTTTTTTTTATTTCTTATCTTTCCACAAATAATGCAATCCGAGGTTTGATCAACTCCCTTATTACCCCCCTAACGCATGGAGGTCCCGAATTCCCAATCCCCCCTCTCCCCACCCTTGGGAACGCCCCTTTGTCCACCGCCCACGGCATCGAAACCGGGCATATCGAAAACTTTCAATATTATTCAATCTTTTTTTCATATGAAACAGGGCGACGATGACAAACCTGTTTAACCAATATGCCCCAACAACCTCGGGAACTCTCCTTCCTCTGCCCGGGGGGGTTTGGGGGCAAAGTTTTTGGGGGTGTTGGACGGAAAACTTGGGGGGACCGGCCCTGTCGTTTACTGCCCCGTGTTTGGCTCCCTTCTTGTTGGGTTTGGGGACTGTAAGACTTGGGACATCCGTGGTTTGAGGCGCGCCCTAGGATTTGGTTGTTGCTGTGTTTTTTTTTTCCCCCCACGCGGCTTTCCGTCCGGGTGAGCTCCCGCGTAATCCCTGGCCCATCAAAGGGCTTTGGGGTTATTGCCGCATGAGTGCCCTGGATCCGCACGGGAACCCGTTGCTTGCGGTTTTTTCTCGCCCCAGAAGGCACCGCGACTTCCCTATTTCTTCACCCCTCATGTTCAGCTAAGGACAACCGTTTTTCACACCCCCATTTTGATGATTTGAGGTTGGTCTACGCTGAGCATCCCCCCCTTCACTTTTTTTCCCCTTACCCTGCTCCGCGGGGCTCCGATTCTTGTCTTCGGGGGATCCCAAAACTCTGTACCTCAAATGGGGTGGGTCAGATCTTGCATCGACTTATTTCCTCTCTCTTTTTTCCTCCTGGGTGTTCATGGTGCGCATCCATATTTTGAGGACTAATCTAGATCCAAGGACACCCTGGTTTCCGCGTCTCCCCCCCCCCTTTTTGGGTTTTGTCTGCATCCTGATCTCATTACTCGTTTTTTGCTTTTCAAAATGGAAATGAGCGTTTGTACTTTTTTGTCCCTCGATGACTCCTTACGTGTCAGCTTTTCTGCCGCGTTTCCTCTTTTTCTGTGTGTGCACATGTCGCCCGCTTACTTCCCGGGCCCATCTGAAGAGGGAGGGCGTTTTCGGAAGTCGAGTTTAACCTTACTGACCAAGCGAGCGTTTCACGTTTCCCTTTGGTTCCACCTTATGGGCGCGAAGTGTTTCCCTTCTTTCTTTTTCACCCCCCCCCTTTTTTTTTTTTCCTTAACATTCGCCCCTTTTGATAACTCCCTGCCCGCCTTTTCTTGACAAATTTTTTTTTTCCGGCGGCTCTTTGTTTCCCTTCCAACCGATATCCTATCGCTGTTCGGGAGACTCTTCGCTTTTTGATCTTCAGGGCCTTGCTTTCCCTCGACTCTATCCCTGAGCGGAGGATTTTTGGCCCTTTCAAGGAAGTCATTGTCTCAGATTCCCGTCGGTGGTTATGCCCCCCCACAGATTTTCTGGGCCCCGAGCTGCCTTTCATAGGCGTTCAGATCGATTCCGTGCCCCGGGTTCGGTCAGGCGTTCGTGTTTGTCTTGTTTTTTTTAAGTGTTCCCCTGTCTTATTTTGTGTGAGAGTTTTTTCTTTTTTTCGTTTTTCATATCTTGAGTGTCTCTCATGGAACGATTCCTTGTTTTACGAACGGATCTTTTTTCGCTCGTTTTTTTGCTAGAGAGTCTTTTGGGGGGTCGCAGAGCTCGGTGGTGAGAATGGGTTTGTGGTTTTGTTTTGGGTACCTGCTGGTTGTCTTCGTGTTATTTTTTTTGACTTCAAAATTTACACAACACGTTTTTCCTTCGGCGGCGGTCCACTTTGGGTAGAGAATATGTGGTGCGTTTGGCCAGATCTCCCCCGTGCCTACGACCAGCGGCGAATTTGGTCCCTTGAATGTAGAACATTAAGGTTAGTGAGCAAACCCCCCCATTAAAGTAATCTCCAGAGAGGGCGAGGGTGGCATTTGCTTAAATTCACCCCGGTCCCAGGAACGGATTCCGTCTTTTTACGAAATTTTCAACAAATAGATTCCTTTCCCACTACCCAACGCAATTCCGGTAGGCAGTCTCTTTACGTGCCCGTGCCCCTCCCCCCTGCCCCAAAGTTCCTTAACCCTCTTTCCGGTGATACTTACGTGCATTCTCGAGGCTTTAGTGTTTCTTGTCTCCGCCAAAGCCCAAACGCTGCCAAAAAAGACGATCCTCTTTTAGTTTTTTTTCCTTTTTTCGGTCCTCCCAAGCTCGCATGAATCCACTTTTTTTTGTTTTTTACACCCCCTCCTGAACAGCTGGTTTTTTTTTCCACCCATTGACCCACGCGTACAAAATCGCTGGCGATGGCCTTCCTTTTTTTTTTTTTTATGCTGGAGCTCGATCGTGTGATGGCTCGCGTTGTAAAGCGCCACAACGGCCTCCCTCAATACAGGAACATGTCCTGGCCGGGTTTCGGCTTCTTTTTCCCCCTTCTTCTTTTCATCACTCCCCCCGATCCGGGCCGCCCGGTCCCGGTAAAGCGCTCATACACCGGTTTCCCCCCGCCATTCCTGAGAACTAATCCTACACATCCACCTCTTGACAAGCGCGACTTTTTTCCATGGCGCGATCGGCCTGCACCACCAAGGTAGAAACACTAATAAGAGAGACCCCCCTCCCTCTTTTTTCTTCTGAGGATGACCCATGGAGATTCAGATCCTATACGCCCCCCGAGAGGAGGGACGCCTCCTTCCTCTTTCAACGCCTCAGGCCTTCGGCTATACCCCCTGGGCTTGGCAGTCTCCCCGGTGTATCACCCATCCAACCTCAGGAATATGGAACGAAGGATTTTATGTTTCTTTCCCTTTGTTTTCTTTTCCCCGGTCCCCACGGGTGATGCACATAGCTTTTTCCCCATGTGGGGATCCCCAGAGTACATGAATGCAGGTGGTCTTACCACTCTGCACTTTATACGAACAAAAGCTACGAACTCTTCCCCCAGCCGTTCCCCCCCTTCCCTCCCACACACCTCCACCCACCTGGTTTGCTTTGAGCCACACAACCCTTGAAGTACTTTGCTTTCCTTCCCTCTTTTTCTTCCTGGATAAACGATATTACCCAGCCAAATTTTTTCTCTTCTTTGTTTTTTCTTAGTGAGTGTCCCCTTTCCCCCCAATCACAACAGCCTCTCTCCCGGCGTCTACCTATCATGTCCCCCC
>Ga0179593_1523271_pt1 | contig 11197 bp, 13 predicted proteins | sample CZODoug2_1_08_16_FD_185931 | JGI IMG/M metagenome (GOLD analysis project Ga0179593, IMG submission 185931) | Vadose zone soil fungal communities from Angelo Coast Range Reserve, California, USA - CZODoug2_1_08_16fungal (PacBio error correction) | ecosystem: Environmental > Terrestrial > Soil >... | reverse complement strand
TTTTTCACCGCAAAGTCTTATCTGCGTTCCCCCTTCTGGTTTTCAGAGTCATCCAATCATGGTTCCAGCACGGTCACGCTCACACTCGACACATCCAGCCCTTCGACCCCTTTTTCACACCGACAGCACGTGTTAGTGTTTCCTAGGCATTAGCTGGATATAATTGTTATAACCTTAATCTCCAGCATCTTCTTTCCCGGAGGCTTGATGGACTTTTAGTGCCTTCTTCGGAAGCTTTTCCCCTTTGAGCTGTCCCCCCCCCTGAACAGGTAGTTCCCCCCAAATACGGTAAGTGGTTTTGATACCAGGCAAGTGTTTTTAAAACTTCTGTGTAAGGGACCTGTCCATGGCAGACTGTCCCCACAGTAAAGGCTTTCCAGAGTCCAGCCCAACCTTTCGTCGACACTCCCTTTACAAGGGTGTTATGATTTGCCCCCCACCAGTGAAACGGAGGGAATTCGATGTACGTGGGTGCTTTTTTCCCCTTCGAGCACCCTTTTCTCCTGCTTTAGATGACCGTTTTTCCCTGATCCCTAGTAGTCCTTGATTTTCATGTCCTCCTTCAAACGTCAGCTGGTCAACGAGATATCTCATACTAGCCTCGTTCCCTTGGGCTCAGTCACCGATGAGGCATCCCCTTCTTTTGTTCCCCCACTTCTTTCCCCCTCCCACACACGGGGGATTATTTTCTGTTTTTGGTGCCGCAACTCTTCTCATTCTTTCCGGCCTAATTCTTCGTTCCCTTTGTGCAGTGCGGCACTTATACAGGTGAACTTTTTCTTTTGAAGCTCTGACCGAAAGTCTTTCTTACTGTTCTTAGTTTGATTTTGTGACCTTTTTCCGCGGTGACCCAATGAGAAAGGTTCAGCCCGGCTGTGAGGGCTTTCTTATCTTCCCCTCACGTCTGCACCCTTCTTTTTAAACCAGACTTTTCAATTTGACCCTGATGCCCTTTCGGCCCCTATCTTTTGGAGTGACGTCCGTTTTTAGACATGTGCTGAGCTCTTCCGTCTTGACCCCCATTACGGTTCTGGCAGAGCCCAGCCTGAGAGTTCAACCTGCGATCCACCAACCCTTTGAAATGACTTTTGCTTCCTTTTGAGCCCCGCGACCCGAGGATCTTAATGGCTCTTGGTCTCGAGGCGTCCTCCCCTTCAGAGCACTTTTTCCCGCTGAGGTGCCAGTTGATTTTTTTACCCCTATTACTATCTCTCCTGGCTTTGGTCGGGACCAGTTTATTCCTCCCTTGACAGCATTAGACCTTCCCTTTCACCATGAAGCGGTTCCCGGCGCTTCGTTTTGATCCGTTCCCTTTTGAGTTTTTTTTTTCCCTTTCGTTTTAAAGGGCGTTTTTTCTGGCCGGATTTTACTGACCTGTTGTGAGGTGCCCTTATGTTTCATTCTTTTCGTTATTTTCTTTTTTTCAGATTTGGTTCTGAATGGATTCTGTATTTCCTTGAAGACCTGCCTCATAGAAGGGGATTTTTCGATTTTCCCCGGGATTTTCTGATCTCCCCCCCCCCCTCTTTGTCATGGCTCCTTCCGGATTTGCGTCTTGGACGGCTTTCTTCTTGATAAATTCGCTCCTTCTGCGACTTGTTTCTCCGTTTCCCTTTCCCCCTCGCCGGCCCCGTACCTCTTTGGTAGACGGCACTCACTGGATTTCTTGCGAGTGTCTGACCCATTTATTTACACTTTCCTTTTTTGTTTCAGGCGTTCTGAAGTGTTTCTCTGTGGCCTGACACACCTTGGGGTCGGCCCTTTCTCAGGGCCCTTTCCTTCCGCCAGTGGCGTTGTGTTTTTGAAAAGAACTTATCCGTTCTCCCTCCTTTTCTTTGGTGATGATTCCTTCCGCTCTTTCATGGGACCACTTCTTTTTTCCCCTTTGCCTTTCCGTTTTTAAGTGAGTCCAGACCTTTGTACTCTATTTCAAACTTTGTGCACCTCTGCTCCGTTCTTCCCCCCCCCCTGTGTGTAATGCACCTCCTTTCTTTTTAGTGCGGCCGGTAGTTTCCGTTCTTTTTTCAGCTTCCCCCTTCTGAATTCGTTTCCGCCCGACATTCGCGCCTCTCCCTCCCCACGTTTTTTTCTTTGAGCCTTTTTCTCTTCTTTTTATGGTCATTCCACACTCCGTTTTTTTCATTTTCCCCGGTGACCCTCTCCCCCCGACTCCTGGAAGTCGCCAGATTCTTACCACGAAGAACTGCTTCATGTCATGTGTTACAGTTTTCGATTGTGCTTGAACACTTCACTTGTGCGCTTTTTTCCTTTGCCCACCTCACCATGCCTCTAGAGCCTTCCAGTCTTTTTCTCCCACCGTGCCCCCCACCACCCGCAGACCTCCGTCCCTCACCTGATCACTCAGACGGACTACCCCCCGAAAGGGTCCGCGATCGGGCCTCGAAACAACTGTTGTCGATAAGGCCTCTTTCCCCCCTTCTTTCTGCGCTTGTCCCGCCACTCTCAGCTCTGTTCTTTCTTTTCTTCCTGTTTTTTTTTTTTGACCGCACCTACTCCTTTCCCACCCCCCCCTCTGTTCCATTCATTAAGCTCGCTCCCCTTTCACGAGAGAACCGATCGAGTCCTTAAAATCCCAGGATTAGCCCAGTTTTAAGGCTTCTATTATTCCTGCGAAATTCCTCTGAGCCTCTCCTCCCCTCTCGTATGATGGAGTTGTTTCCCGGCAGTGGGTCGTATGTCATGGCTGTGAAAGTAGCCCGGACTCTCACTTCCCCTCCCCCACAGTTTTCTCTCTCCCAGAGGATCGCTAGCTGGTATTCCCGCCCTGAAAACCCATCTTGGGTTTGGTACCTCTTAATTCTTTTTTAGGTCGGCGTTTGACATTCATGTCTGTGACCAATTCCCCCCCCTTCCCCCCTCTGACTTCAGCTTTCTTCTTCAATCTTCTTAGTTTCTTTAGAATTCGGAAGTTCCCGCCTTGCGGTACCTTCCCCCGCATTTTCATCTCCCTCCTTCCCCTCCTGTGATGACCGTGACTCCGTTTACCTGGTTGTCCCTGTCACCCCTTGCTAACCCCCGCCACCCGACGAGTTTCCTCCCCCCTGTTTTATTACCGCAAGGGGTTCTTTCCGTCACGGTTCCTCGACGCGCGTTTCCCGCGTACTTTTTCCTTCCAAGCCTCCTCTTTAGGCTTTATCATCAGAAAACGTTTCTTTTTTTCCTTCGTATCCTTTTTTTTCTTTCTTTTTTAAGACCCACAATCTCCCGAGGTGAAGTTTCAATAAGTTCCGACGCATTTTTCCCGGTTTTTTCTTTTCCGGTTTCTCCCCAGTCTGCCCCTCTTTACGTCTTATAGGTCCTTCAGTCACTTTCATTACAACCTTGATGCTTTCTTTCCTAGGGTCATGAGGGGGCGCTCTTTCCCTCCCGCCGGGTTTTGCATGCCCCCACTTTGACGATCCTCAAGTTCCTGAAAAGGTCCTTCTACACTGCGATCTCCCCTACCACAGATAACTGGACGGGAATTCTAGGGACTTTTCATTTCCTCCTTCGGATGATATGTCTCCAATCATGGCTTTTTTTTCTCGTTGCAATAACTCCGTACGGGTATCCCTTTCGGTAAAGTCCAGTGCCCCTCGCCCGCTGCCTTCCCCCTCTCGTCACATCTCCTGAATTTGGCTACCGGCTCCTTCTTTTGGTTTTCCGGCAACCTTCTAAGCAGATTTTTTTCCCACCTTTCTCTGGTTCTTGAGCAGGCTTCTCTAAACCCCCTCCCACTCGAGCAACGATTTCTTTGAGTATTCCGTACTGGTGGATACCCCCCCGCTATAGTCCTTGCGTCCTCTGATACCCAATCTTGCTTGTTTGATGTCATCTTCCCTTTGAGAGCCTTGTACAACCAACCCCCCTCGCAGGTCCAAGTTCCCCTCCCGAAATTTAGCTAGCCCTGTTTTAGTCGAGCTCCACTTTCGTCCACCCCTATTCACGCCAACTTCTTCTATGGAACGACATGTCCCCCCCCCCCCAGCCCCCTGTTCCTTTTATTGACATAGCCGTCATGCCGTTTTCCCCCTGTGAACTTTTCCCCCCCCCCCCTTTTTTCTGTAAAAGGGACATCCTTGAGGACCATGTACCCCTTTTTCCTCTTTGCTTTGGTTTCTTTTTGCTCTTTTATTTTCTACATGCCCTTTCCCTTGCCCATCCCCATCTCTTGACAACATCACTCCCAGCCAGCCATGTAGGCGACCCCACCTTTCCTCCTTTGTGTTTCCCCCCGTTTCTGGCCCACTCACCCGGTCCCTGTCCCTTATATGCCGATTTCTGATCCCGCAGAATTGACTCCCATCTGACCACCCTTTAGTTTCTTTTTCTCTCTTCTTCGACCATATTATCTGTCCCCCTCACTCCCCCTCATCTAGTACCATTTTTCTGTGCGTCCCCCTGAAGTTTTCGATCCCAATCCCCCCTCCCTTTCCCCCTGCCTTTTGTTTTTATCAAATCTTTTTCTTGTCCTTTATGAACTCTTCGTATTTCCCCATTTCCTTTTGTAAGAATCAACTCTCCCTCTGGCTTTCTCTGAGACTCATTTTTTTTACTTGCCCCCTTCATAGTAATTTATGTAGCCCTTCTACCCCCAATGGGTACAATCCATATCCTTTCTTCAATCCATTCCCTTGTTTTTGCTCTTTCCATGGTTCCCTGTTAATTTTCCCCACTCTCATATAGGGGGAAGATCAGGGAATGTTTTTTTTTCCCGTTTTTTTCACTTTTTAAGACCTTCACTATGACCCCCCACGTTTGGCGGTTTTGAGTCGTCTCCCCTCTTTTCTATCCTTCCCTAGCTCCGCGGCCGGCCCGATGTTTAGTCTTTTTGCACCGCGTCCCGGGGATCTCCGTCCTGAAGTCTTGGGTGTTTCTTTTGAACCGTCTCGGGTCTGTTCGTTTCCCCACATCCTCTTCTCTCCTCTTTCTTTTTCAGATTAATGGTTTTTCCTTCATTACAGAACGAAGCTGCAGTTGGTATTAATGCAATTGTTTGTCCGTTAGTGACTCCCGTCTCCTTCAACCCCACTTCTTCATGACCACGATTCTTCCCACATTGTTTTTTTGACAAAGTTTAGTCCCTGCCCACATCTTTCGTCTAAGTTTGCATACGTTTTTAGTTTCCGGTTCTTGTTTTTCAAACACTTTTATTTCTGTCTGTGTCGTGTTTCCCTCTTCCGCGAACTTTTCTCTTTATGTGCCTTAACTGTGATTCGTACAGGTCCCTCACTAACTATCGTTCTGGGCGCTTTTCCCTCGTGTAACCATCATTCTTGGTTTTTTCTTTTCCCCAGATTTGACCCCTCTGAGGACTTTTTCTTCAGTTTGATTCTTCCTGCCAACGCTTTCCCCCCTTTTTTTAATAGAACCTTTGTAGTGCCTGCTCTTTACCTGTTTCTGCTTCCTTTCGTTTTCAAGATTTTTCCATCCCGTGAGATCCCCTTCCTCCGATCTAGACCCCCCCGTCTTGGCACGTGCTATGTTTCAGCTCTTCCCAGATCACTTACTTTTTCTTTTTCTCCCCATCCCGCAAAAGTCTTATCCTCCTGGGCGCGCCGTTTCTATCCGACTAGCCCTTTCCACTTTTAAATGATCCTCCTCCCTCCCTCCTTGCTCTTTTTTTCTTATTGGTTGCTTCTGTGTACCTTCTGTACCAATTGACCTGGTTTACACTGTAACTGCCCTCCCGGTCCCATTCCGTTTCCGTTCTTTGCAGTTTGACAATGTTTCACTTTTTAAGTCCTCACGTATCGGGTATCTCCCTTTCAGGTCTCGCGACAGCTCTTTTGCGTGACGAGTCTATCCCAATACGTGTCCCGTCCCTGTTTCATGCCTCTTCTTCCTTGCACTGTGTCCCCCCCCTCCTCCTTGGTTTTCACTTTTCTGTTTCCTTTAGCACCGAACTCTTCTTCTCATTCAGTGAAACCTAGTTTACCCTTCTGCACGCGGTACACCCGGTTCTTTCCGTGTGAGGGTCCTGGCACCTAGCTCGCCTTTCCATCACTCGCTCGTCCCCTAGCGGCCCCAACGTTCACACACATTTCTCCCCCCTGACCTCTTCCCTCTGGCCCTTTCGTGGGCCCATTTCACCTGATGTTATTTTCCTCATCATGATAGAGGTCTCAGCGCTTACCCTTTCGGCAGCCTCATCCACCACTTTCTTCCTTCCCTCCGTTCACGTCCACTTCCTCCCTTACACATCTGCGGGCGCCTTTTCCCTTTTTTTCTCTCCTCGTAGACCATGCTCGTCCTTACTGAGGGAGACCTGCATACCTCTGTGTCAGTACGCGGCACTGACTTTCCGTACTTTCCCTTCTTTGTCTGCCTTCCCCTTCGACTCCTTCTCCTGTGGTCTTATTACCCACTTGGTTTCGAGGTCTTGTTCTATGGGTTTGTTTCGGCGGGTTCTGTTACCTCTCCTGTTGGACCGGCGGAGTTTTTGGCTATCATTCCTTCCCTGTCTTTTTAGTATTTTCTTCACTTGGAGTACTTGATTCTTGAATACTACCGTAGCTTTTCCCTTCCTTTCCCTTTCCTTGAAAGAGTTAGTTGACTTCCCCTGATTTCCCTCCCACTTACTGGATGAGTTCTGATTCATGTCTCCACATTCATCCTTTGTTCTCGTTTTCGTAGCTTTTTTTTTTTTGGTTCTTTATCGGGTCCCCCCAATCTCCTCACCCTCTTCTTCAGACCCTCGTTTTAAGCCCTCTACCACGATGTTCATTTTTCCACTCTTTTTTCCCCGGTTACCCTTCCCCCACCTTTTCTTCCGGCACGTCACCCCTCTTTATGATTTTTTCCAGAACCCCCATCACTGAAACCCCTTATCCTCCCTAGGCATATGAACGTGTGGCCTGTATTCGCCCTGCCCTTGTTAAGATATTCCCCAAGTATGATTAGTCCCCTTTCCCTAGGCCCATGTGTGACCCCAATTAGTTTCGACCCCGTGCCCCCCCCCACCATACTTCCCAACGGGAATCTGTCGACACTTGGCCCTCCCCCTACATCCCCCCTCTCCCTTTGCTAACGGTTCCACACAAACTACTTCCTGTTCACCCCCACTTTTTTATACGGTCGTGATTGTTCTCGTTCCTTTCTGCTTGGTGTGTCCTCGATTGGTTTTCCCTCCGTCGCTGCCGTTCACACATGGTCCAACGCCCCCCTTCTTACCCAGCCCCTTCCCTGCATTTTTAATCTTTTCCATCTTATTAAAACTATTCCTTTTTCGGTCGCCATTCCCTCCTCCTTGGGCCGTGCGTCCCTCCAGCGTTCTCCTCTTTTCGTGTTTAGAGGTACGAGGAGACCGAATTTTAGTTCATTTACACTCTTTTGAACATTCTCTCCCTCCTCCCTTTTTGCCCGCGAGATGTTTCCCGTCTCCTCTCACAACTCAAGTCTTTCTTCACTTTCCCGATTCACTAATGACCCTTTTGCGGAAGAAGACTCGTTCCTCATCCAGGTGTAAAGTCTCTGGGGCGTCCATTTTTCCCTGTTAGTTTTGGATGCCCGCGATGTGACCGGCGTAGTTTAATGATTTCCACCTTCCCTTTCCCCCCTTTTTTGACAGTCCCCCCCTCCCCGTCTTGATTTAGTTGAACGACAACCTGTCCCCACTCGCTGAGGCCCCCGAAATCCTCCCTTTCGCTCTTTTCCCCCGGCTTTTTACCTTTCCCAGAGGATTGCCATTGACGTTCACTTGAGTCGTTTCAGGAAGGAGTGATTCCCGCAATAATTACGCATTTTTCTCGACATCTCTCCCATTCCTTTTCCGTTTCATTTCTTAGAGAACAAGACTTTCTCCCAAGTTTTTTCCCGGACCTTCCCGTCCCAACTTTTTCCTTTCCTTTTTTCCCCTAGTCAAGGTTAAAGAGGAGTACCCAACTGCATAGTCCTTTCCTTTTCCCATGCCCGACCCCCTCCCCCCTTGCATGATTCTTCATAAGGGAATTTCGCTTTTTCCGTCCTTCGGTTTTATCTCTTCCCCCACAGTGTTTTGACTTCCCCTTTCCTCTTTTTCAGTTCGAATTAGGGTCGTTTCACTTGTCGTCTTTTTTCAAAAGGCACCTCTTTCGTCTTCCCATACATACCTCCTCCTTTTACTTTCGACCCTGACTCTCTCGGACCAACGCCCGCGCACCAGGACGGTTCCCAACTGAGTCCCTCCCTTTTTCCTGCCTACCCTCCTCTTTCCCGTGACGTGCCTATTAAAGTCCCCGCGACATTATCTCGTTTCACTCCGATAGCTTCGGAGAAAGCAGTTGCAAGAAACCCGGTCTTCTTCTCCTTGTTTTTTTCTTACCCATCTCCGTTACGGCCTTCCCCCACCGACTTTTTTATTTTCCCCCTTTCTTTCGCCTTCAGGAGCATTTTGAAAGAGTTTCCCTGATCACCCAACTGTATCGCTACCTCCCGTTTCTTTTTAACGGAGTGGTTTCTATCGCTTTTCGGCAAGAGAGGGGACCTTTTTTGTGCGCCAGGCTTGTCGCCTTCCCCCGCGCTGTACCTTCTGTCTGCCCGTTACCTTTTTTTGATCCTACCTCTCCCTTTTCACAGCCCCTTAAATACTTCTTTGGCCTATCGGATTAACTTCTCGTCCTCTCTGATGTATCCCTCCCTCCCATTCGGAGCCTTTTTTTTTCATCATTTTTTTTTGATGGTATTTTTTTCCTTTAGCTCTCACTTTCCCCTTTTCCCCTAGACGCGAATCCTTTGACACCGTGCTTCAGGCACATGACTTCTTGAATCCGTCTTCATCCTTTTCTGGCGTCTAATGAGACGCCGATTAATTCTCCATGCTGCCTTTTCCTTTTTTCCCGGTTTTTTCAATCTCTTCGGCCGGATTTCTTTCGAAGGGTCGACCCGGATAGAGCTTCAGCTATGTAATGTTTTTTCTTCCTTTTTGAATGTAAGACCCTGTTCCCCCTCGGTAGTCGATTCGATCCCTTTTTACCCATTCCTCCTTCCCCACTGTGCTCCCCCTTATGAATTTTTCTAAGTTTGCCCCAACAAGCCCCACACAGGGACTTTCAATCTTCGAAGCATGCGTTGCCCAACCGGGTCCATTATTTTTTCCCCGACCTATTGTTCAGAACTTTTTTAGCCCCGCCTCCTTTCCCTCGTTTTGAGATCCCTCCCCGTAACTGCCAACTTCATGAAGAGTGGTACTAATCGTTCCCCGGCCCAGGCTGGTATCCCTCTTCCACCTTGACGCGACAGCTTTCTCAAGTGTTTCCGTCATTTCACTAGTAAGGTTCCTGGCATTCAGTCCGCTCTCGTCCTTACCATTTGTTTTTCCGCTCTGTGTTCGAGCCATTTTCTCTTGACCCACTCCTCGTCCTTTCAAGGGGGGATTTGTTCACACCGACGTTGTTCTCCCCATCCCTGCACTTCCCCCGTTCTTCCGTGCTTTGTCTTAATGAATTTGATCGTTTTCAACCGAGGGACGTGGCCTACTTCCCCCCCACGTACTTTAACCTGTGTCTCGTTCTGCCCACCCTCCTTTTTTCGCCCCTTCCCCAATCGGCTTCTTCACATATCTGTCCTCCCCTTCATTTCCCCCTCCTTCCTGGTTGTTGATCCTCTATGCCTGTAAGTACTGTTCTTTTCTTTGTTTTTTATCAGAGTCCACACCCCGACCCCTTCCCGCCCTTACTTTGCTTTCCCAGTCTGAGTTAAGCCCGCCAGTTCCTCCTCGGCATGTCCCCCCCCCCCCTCTTTTTAGCCCTTAAAGTGCTTTGGTCTTGATTTTCAGAGTGTTTTTCCCCCTGCAGAAGATTTTGACCTCCCCCGTTAGAGCCTTTCTCCGTTCTCTGTCATGTTTTTCTCTCTGACGCTTTTCTCACCAACTTTTTTTTTAATTCGGCTCCTCAGGAGTCTAGGCAACGGCTGTTACCGCTCGATTGTGTGCCATCGTAACCTTTTCGCTGCCCCCCAGTTGGAACTTTTTCCTTCGGTTCTTTCCATGATGTGTAAATAGTTTTTTGTTGATATGTCCGCCCGGAGATCTGTTATAACCCTTTGAACTTTTCCCGTTTCTCAGTTTTTTTCTTTCTATTTCCCTTTAGAGCAAGGTAAGGTTCACTCCTCCGTCCGGCCCTTCGGTTTGGTTTGTACTTTTCCCCTGTGATTGATTTTCCTTCTCCAAAGTTTCGGCCGCTTGAAAACCCGTCCGTTGCTGTTCACTTTTTCCCGCCCTCTGGAAACTCCTCAGGACTTATTTAAGAAGATCCGTCATTGAGGCCTCTACACGTCTATTTTCCAACAGTTTCCGTTTTCCTTCCCTGAATGGCGCCATCCCCCCAGCCCGCTCGTCTCCTTTGGTTGAGAACCTCGCTGAAGAAGTACGTTCTCTCAATGAGATGTAGCCTTTCTTCCTCCCCTTCCCACCCCGGTCTGTTGATTACTTTGTCCAACCTACCTGGTCTAAATCAGTAAGGAACGACGTCTCCTCCCAGGTCCTTCAGTGAACAGCTCCGTATCCCTCTCCGGTTCTTCCTCCTTTTCCTCTCTTTCAATTTTCGAGGATGTCTGACCCTGGTACTCTCCTCTCTCCCTATTCTTCCTTTTTCCCCATTATGTTGGAGTGTTCGACCCCCTCCTCTGATTCGTCTTAAAAGGTGTCCCCAGAAGGTTCCTATCTTACCCATAAAATTTTGTCTATTGTCCCCCTTTTCTTTTTTACAGACCTTTTTTGAATCGTTGTCTCCGCTGGGAGGTCCCTAAGGTCTTTTATCACCCACGGTTTTACCTCCGCCTAAAAGAGTTCATCCCTTGCCCTACCCAATCCTGGACATTCCCTTTCCTGATAAAGACCCCCTGACTTTTTTCCTCGGATTTCCGAGGGTCCATTCTCCGCCTCCCGCCTCCTGGCTCAGTCGTCGCTTCTTAGTCAGTTGGTGGTGTCTAAACGAGATGCCCCCATTTTTCTAAGACAAAAGGAGGGGTGTTTTTACCGTGTTCTGACGTCTTTCTTTCTAAGTACGCGTGCGCCCCGGCTCCCCCTCCTTCTTTTCCCCGTCTTCAGTTCGCTCTTTTTTTCCCCCTTGCCTGATCCTTTGCCTTTGCTTTTCTTTTAGGTCGTTTAGACCGCCGTTTGACATTGACGCCTTTGATGCGTGCACCAGCTTTGAAGGCGGGCTTATGCATTTTAAGTACTAAGTACTCGTCTTTCTTTGCTCGTTTTTTCCATTTCGGC
>Ga0179593_1489064_pt1 | contig 11197 bp, 18 predicted proteins | sample CZODoug2_1_08_16_FD_185931 | JGI IMG/M metagenome (GOLD analysis project Ga0179593, IMG submission 185931) | Vadose zone soil fungal communities from Angelo Coast Range Reserve, California, USA - CZODoug2_1_08_16fungal (PacBio error correction) | ecosystem: Environmental > Terrestrial > Soil >... | reverse complement strand
CAACCGTCCCCCCAAACCCCGTCTCAGTTCACTTTTGTCCCTTGTTCGTTCCTTGTTCTCTCCCCACAATTCACGTCGGGGCGTGACCCTCCCGCACCACCACCTTTTTTGAAAAACCGCCTTTCCTGTTTTCCTTTTTCCCCCCCCGGACCCCCTTTTTCATGTTTACCCTTTTCCCAGACTTTTTCAGAAGGAGTCGGGCCCGCCCATCAGTGCCTTAAAACCCCCAAATTTATAATGGTCATCCTCCCTTTTGTGCGTTCCTTCACCTTCATGATCAATTTCTTCCCGCATGGCCCCGAAGTGGACTAAGACCCCCCCCCTTCCCATTTTGGTCACCCCCCATTCCCTTTATTTAGCCATTCCCGCCCTCCCCAGAACCGGGTTTACAAAGGAGACTATTTCCCCACGTTCTCCACTTTCTCGGAATAGGTTCCTTTCCCCGCGTCCTTTTGGAAACCATATTTGTTGTTTCCAGCCACCTAACTTCATAGTCCCCCCCCGGCCCAAACCGAATGGCGGACCCTTCCCTTCTGTTTAGGTTCTTTTGTTGGTACTTTCTCTTTTCCTTTTGACAACGTCTTTTCCTTCTTTCCATCTGGTGAGTCTCAGTCTTGCTGACTTTCAAACGTCGTTTTCTTTGTCCCGCCCCCTACCCTAAACCATTAAAGCCCTTCAGAAGTTCTTGTTTTCCTGGACAGAACACTCACGGCCCCATTTACCTTCCATTTGGCCTTTCCGGTTGAGGTCGCTTGGATATATTTTACCTCTTACCCAGTTGGTTGTTTAGTAATGTCTCTTCAGTTCCCAGACTCGGTTTCCCCCCTTTGATGTCCCTTTACTTTCCTTCTTTTTAAATACATCTTTTGATGACTCCCACTGCTATGTGAGTTAGGCGGGCCTACCTTTTCCAGCCCCCATGTCCCCTTTTTTTTCCCAAACTCTTTTTCACACTCCCAGTCTTTTTTGCTTATTCATCCTCGCGACCCCGTAACTTTTTTTGGAAATCATTGCGTGCTTTCTTTCATGGTTTACCGCCCCCCCCGAGTCAAGGACCTCCTTGTGTCTTTTTTTTCCAACCTCCAAAAACAAAGTTTATTTGGGCCCTGTTCCTCCTCATTCTATCCCCCCTTATTTTTTGTCCCCATCATTCATAAGAGTGTGGGTTGACTTTCTAAGTTTTCCCCCGGTGTGGCCTCTTCCACTTCTCAGCGTTGACCATTAAACCTTCCCCCCCCCTTCCGCGGTCGGCAGGGTTTGAAACAGATTGGCATACTTGCGCCTCCCTGTCTTTTTCCTTTCGTTCATCCTCTGGGAGGGGAAGGGGCGTTTTTTTTTTTCCCCCCCTTTCCACAACTTGGCGAATCACCTCTTTCTTTTGGGGTTTTTTTGACCCCCCCCACCACCCTGGTTTCCGCCCTTCTCTCCAACGTTCCAGAGCTTTTTGGCCCCTCTTTCCTGTGCGCCCCACCCCACTTTTCTGCTCACAATTTGTCTTTCGGTTCCTCGGAAGTTTCTCCTTACGCTTTTTCCTGTCTCAACCCCCTCACTCTTTCCCTCCAACCCCTACGTTTCGCGTTTGCCCGTTCCAACCCTTTTTGTTTTGACCACGAAAACTGGCTGTTTTTTTTTCTGTCCCCTTGGTTCTCACAAACCTCCCCCTGTTCGCTCCATATCCCCCCCCCCTCCATGTCGGCCTTTCTGCCGCCCCCGCCACTAGGCAGATCGAACCTGGGTCTACCACTCACGCAACCCCAGTTTTCCACTCCCCTTACCTTCTCTCTTTTTTTTCAGTTTGACCGCGTGTAATCGTGTCAAATCTACTTTTTTTTGATTTGTGGGGGGCAGGTCCTTTTTTTCCCGCCGATACACCAACGTGGTCCTTCCGCATTCCACCTGCAACCCCCTTTTTCCCCCCTTTCTGTCTCCACCAATTGCTTCCCTTCCTCACCTTCTACTGGAATTTCCTCCCCGGGCCCTGTCCCACAGTGTTTACCACAATCCACTCATTCCTCTTCTTTCTTTTTTAGCATTGTCGGTGGCCCCCCATTCCCAGGAAGTAATGCGAGCAAAAGACATTTGGCGTCTAACCCTCGCGTGGCCCCCCATTCGGATGGGTCCTTTTTTCTTTGAACCTTCCCATTGCGGTACCTAAGGACAGCCAAGAGTCTTTTTTTTCGTTCCCTCCTCCTCGCAACATTTTTGTCAGTTCCTTCCCGTGCACCCACAAAAGTCAGTTTTTTTCTCCAGTGTGTTCGAGCTTTTCCTCCCTCAGACCGTTTTTTTTGTTTTTTCTCGGATTTCTCGCAGGTCACCTGTTGTGAACATAACTGAATGAATTCCGTTTTCTGAGGCCAACGTTTTCCCTGGGTTTTTTTTCTGGGCACTTTGTTGCCCCCAAGGCTGTTATCGTATTTACCCCTTTTGGTAAACCCCCGTCGTAGTCTTGTTTTTGCATCCTAATTCCTTTCGTCCACGGTACGTTGCCGTCTTCTTTTTCCTTCCCCAAGGCTTCTGCCTTAGTTTTTCCTTTTTCGGATTGATGCCCCGATGCACATTTTTCGCGCTAGACGAGCGTTGTCTGCACCACCTCACACCTTTTCTTTTGTTAGGGTCTCCACCCCCTTTTTTTAGGTGACCTTTGAGCAGGTCCCCTCTGGACGCATGAGGTCATGGAATTTTCCTTGTTTGAAAGCGTTTTACTTGCCCCCCCTTTTTGACCCCTTTTACTTTTTCCACCGGGAGGTTTTAAAGTGTCCGATGTTCCCCCCACCCCATGGTCTTGGTTGGAAACTGTGAGTAGGTCTTACATTTTTTTCCCCTTTTGTTTTTCTTGACCCCCCCGTTTCTCTATAGTTTTTGGTGTTTGTTAGCGGTTCCCTGGTCCTTTTACAATTTGTTTTTCATACTCTACCCTCGTACTGGCCATGACTTGTTTTTGTTTTTCCACGCGTCCGGAGTGGAAGCCCCCCGGTTTCCGCGGGTTCCATCGCCAGATTGCGTTGTCTGTGTTTGGAGGAACTTTTTCGACCGTTTCTCTTTTCCCCGTGTGAGAGTGGGCTCCCGTCAAAACTTTTTTTCGCCTTTTACGTGTTTTGGGTCCGTTTCTTGCCACTGCGTACCACCCTAGCTTGTAGGTTTGCAGTTCCTCAAAACCCTTTTTTTTTTTTTTTTCCCCCCCCCCTTCCCCCAACCTCTTCGCCCATTGTTTTCCCTTTTTGGCGGGTCAAGATAAAAACAACCCGAAAGCGTTTTTCTTTGATTCCCTGTTTCCTCCCCCTTTGCCCCTTTGCTCTTCTCCCTCTTTAACAAGTGGCCCCTTTTTTTTGGGCATGGAAATTTGGCACCTTTTTGTTCTTTTTCCTGAGTGTTTCCTTCCTTTTTAGGTTTATTTTTTTTTCATCGGGCCATCCTCAACCTATGATTGCTGATACCCCGGCTGGGTCGGATAGTTTGACTTCCTTCCGTTTTGACCCTTCCCCAGGTTGTCAAAACGATTTCTCTGGGTTTTTTGTGTGTGCGGAGGCTCCCCAGTTCTTTTACCCCCCCCCCCTGGCCTTGCGTTCTCTCAGGTGCCCATTGATATACCAGTATTGGAGTTCCCCCAAAAAACCCATTTTTCTCATTCGACTATGTTCCCCACGACCCGTTTTTGTCTTTAAGCCCCTGGTTGACCCATGTGCCTTGGCTTTGCGCGCGCCCTTTTTCGTTTCTTGCATCCACCTCTTATCTGTCATTTTTTTTTCTGCTTCAAACTTCCCGGCGAGGTTTCATATCACAGAGGGAACTGTTTTTCCGAGCAAGGCCCCCCCTTTTCCCTCTGATGTGTTTTAGCCCTTTTCCTCCCACCCCATTTGATGGCCCCCTTTTTTGCCGGGGAGTTGCTTTCCCCGACAAAGATGTCTTGGCCCTTTTCTTTTAGGCTTTGTCGCTCGGCTTTGCGGTTGACTTCCCCTTTTTGCCGCTTGTCGTTCCGCTGGAATCCTTTTTTTTTTGAAACTTTTTCTTTTTGATGATACCAAACTTCCCCCTCTCCTCATGGGGGTTGCAACGGTTTAATGTCTTTTGGGCCTGATTTTTTTTAATTAATTTTTGTCTGGGAACCATTTAGAGGTTTTTTTTTTTAACCTCCCCTTTTTGAACTTTCGTTTCCCCCTTTAACTTTCGCCCGGTGACGCCCCCCTTTGACATGGCGTGATTCTGGGCCCAACTTGCCGACCAAAGTTCAAATTTTTTTTAGTAGGTTCCCCGATTCGTTTTTTTTACTTTGTTTTCCTTTTTCTCACTTGACATTAAACTTTCGTACAGGCACCACACCACCTGTGTTGGTTCTACCGCGTTTCAGACATTTTTTAATTGTATGTTTTTTTCAGGTGATCTTTACTTGCCATTCTTTTTTTCTGTGGATGCTTGTGGTTGTCCCCCACCTGCACCCCATGCGTTGGGCCGGTTGTTTTTTTTCCTTGTCGCCCCCCTCGTTTTGATTCTTTTTTGCGATGCGCAGTCAAATTTTCCTTTTCTGGTTCCCTCCCTCCCCCTTCCCCGTGTGGGCCCTTGACGAAAACCCCCCACTTTTTTTTTTTCGTACACCCCCGCCGGTGCCCGTTTTTTTTGGACCAACGCTTGCAGGATCTGGTATACTTCAGTGGTTTTGCATAGTGACCCCGTCTTGTTCTCTCTCTTCCCCCTTCCCCTTTTTTTTGTTTCCTGAGCTTGCACTCTTTCTTTTCTTCCCAAGGCACCCATCTGGCATTCGTTATGACCAGACCTTTTTGAACGTGCTCAGAACTGTTTTTCTGTGGTTTTTTTCCGGTTTTAAATCACCCCTGCACACCACGGTTCTTTCAGATTTCCCTCAGTCACGTGATTGGGCAACCTCCACTGGGCAAATTCCCTCACCAAACCACCGGGCGCCCTCCTGGGTTTTGTCTTTTTCCGGCACAAGTTCGTCCCCCCTGCCCATTCCCTTTGAATCGTGTCCTGCCCAAAGTTTACCTCCCGACCCCCCCCCCTCGTTTCCACTTTTTCGGTTGCCGACAATACCAGGTGTGGTTTTTTGCTTGTCCCGATTTGAAACTAATTGATTTTTAGGCCCCCCCTTCGTTTCTTGACATCTTCCCCAGACTTCCCATTTACATTTGACTTTTTTTTTCCCCGCGGGCCTTTCGGAATTTTTCCCGTTCACAAGAGCCCTCCGGTGTCCTGAGATCGTGTGTACCCGTTCATCCCGTGATATCCTGACTTTCCCATATTGTTTGGCCCTGTCCCCCCCCATTTATCCGTCTGCACCTGGTAGTTTGCACCCTTTTTCCTTTCTCAGTGTTCCGTTTCATTTGATCCTTGTTTCAAATTTTCGTTCTTTACCTTATGAGTGAAGTGACTCACCGTCTGTGTCAAGCAATTCAGTTGCCCTGAAAACCTAGGCATCCCCCTAGGGCCGGTTTCGGCCATTTTTCCCCCCCTACCCCCCGACTTTTTAAGTTTTTCTTCCGGATTGGGGAGGGGGCGTTGGTGCTGTTTGGGGACTGGGCCTTCTTTCCCCCCTGGTCTCATTGGGAAGATTGCCCTGCCTCCTTTTTAATTTTGTGGAGATTCCCATAGTTGATGCCCTTAACGGATAATTGCGCGTTATTTTTCTTCTTCTTCATGACCTCCATCCACTTTTTTTTATGCTTTTTTCCCCTCCCCGGGGTTTTTAAGAATCCTATCCTGTTTTTGTTTCCCTCCGTGAGGGATATGCCGCCTCACGGAAATTGTTTCTCCAACAGTTTTTATTTACAACACCAGAGCCGCCCCCACATTTTTAAAAAATCGTTTGAATTTACGTTCCCATGACTTCAGTACCTCCTTGGGATTATAAACGCCCCCCCCGTGATTTGTTTTGGGTTTCCTGGTCCCTCCTGAAACCCCCGTGCAACGGGTGCGAAATTCCCCCAGTAAAATTCTCCAGTGTGCCCCCGTTTGTCGGACGTGGGGAAAAAGCCCCTAGGCACCAATCTCGTGTCTGTCTCCCTTTGCTCTTTCTTTAGTGCCTGTTTTTTATTCCTTTCCCAATTTATCCGATGATTTATGGACCAACCACTTTGGTTTAATTTAGGTGGCCTTGACCAAGGGTCTGAGTTTCTTGAACGTACGACCGCTGACCGCCCAGGTCTCATTGTTTTTCGCTTTGGCCATTAAGCCGTCTTTTTTTAGAAACCGTATTCAACCTCACGCCACACCTCGCCGCCATCCCTTCGTCGCGGCAACCGTGAACTTTTGTGGTTTTCCCCAAACTGTATTCTTTGAGATTTTACCACACGTCGGTCCTTTTTTCGCGGCTAGCCATCCAGCCTCGCATCAGCCACCGGCACAACAACCTTTTCTGATAACGCTTGGCCGGGATACCCCGGCAAGGGAAAAGGTCAACTTCCTTAACTCCTCTCTTTCCAAGTTGTTTTTTCTCCGTGGTAAGGGGCGGTTTCCATGAGACTGCGCCTTCCCGTGCCTTAAGTTTAAAAACCCCCGTGGCGCTTCACACCGGCATGCCCTTGCCCAGTTTTTCTTGAAAAGCTTCTTTTTCACTCGAACTAACGGGTTCCACCTCGTAAACTGTTTTATGGGTTTCGCGTTTCCCGTCCCTCTTCACGGGGCCATGACTCCCTACCCGCTTGGGCGGTCAAATTCGTTTTGCAATTTGGAATTTCCCTCTGCCGCCCGCCGGATTTTCCCCCGGTGAGGTAGAAATAATAGTGAGCCCAACCTGACTGGCGCCTTCCCATGTGGTGCCCCAGTGTCTGTTTGATGGTTTCCATGTTTAGGGGGTGTGCCCTGGACAGTACCTAGGGGTGGGTGTGGCGAGGTATGTTGTTTCTTCCGAAAGATCCATTTGTCCACGTGACCGTTTTTTTGACAGCAGTTTTTATCCCCTCTTCTTTTTTCGGACCCACTTGGACCCCTTCGCGAGTAGTTTTTTTCCCTAATTGAAGTTTTCCACTTTCCCATACCCTTTGCCCCCCCCCCCCCGTCTGATTTTCTCAAAGGCTCTTCCCTTCTTTCCACTTTTCCTTATGGCCTCTTGACACGTTCCCCATGCCCTTCGGTTTTTATGTTCATAGGGCGAATCACCTTCTTTTTTTTGGTCCCGACTAGGACTTTCATTTTCTTCTCCCGAATTTTTTTCCACACTGGGTTGCCTTTTTTTTTTGAACGGCGCCCGGAGTTGCGGTGTTTGACTTTTTAGACGGTCATTCGCTCGGGTTTTTTCCCTTTCCGTCGACCCCCCCCCCTTTGCGTGTCATTGCACCCCAGAGGATGCTTTTTCCCTTTTCAGGTTTCCATCCCCCAAACTGGCGTGGCTCCCGATTTTTTCGGTTTTTGGCGCTGGTATTTCTTGACCTTTTTTTTTTTCTCCGAAGCCTCCTCCAGACTGTTTTCCACCCAAGGTTCGGGAAGGCAAGTTTTCTGGTTAACGCCCCCTTGTTTCTCTTGTGCACGCGACTTGAGGTTTGACTGGGGTGTACTTGTCCTAACCCCCTTTTCCTCGTTCAACGTTTCCGGGGGTGCCCCCCAGAAGTCACAAGCTTGGATTTTGGTCAGCGGACCACGTTCCCACCCCGCCGCCTTCGCTTGCCCTTCATGAAACCCTGTGTCTGATCATCTTTTTCAGTTAGATGTAAAATCCACCCACCCCGTCCTTTTTTTTTGATTGCCGGTTGGAGGACCCCCACTCCTTTGTTTTTTTTGTCCCGCTTTTTCTTTTCCTCTTTTCCGTGGTAATGTGGCTTTTCTTTATCGGGAATTTTCTCTTCAGCACTTCTTGGATCCCTGGTTGCCGTTTTTGGTAACGGTTGTCCCCTTCCACCCCACTCTTCATTGTCTTGATTTATCTCCCCCAATGCGGATAGTATTTTCCCTCCCACAGTCCCAACACGTAAACCGTACTTTTAATTGGGGGGCCCTCTGGTGTTTTTTTACCAGTAACATTTTTGACTGCTTTTGTGAGTCTGCTGGTGAATCTGCCTTATTTTTCCACCCCCCCCCCTTGGACCCCGTATTTTCATCGTCTTTTGAACTCCTCGGGGTCTTTAGATTTTTTCCCACGGTTTGTTTCTCCTGATTCTGCGCGGTCCTTCTTCCGTGATTTCTCCTACCCATGAGCCAAGTGTGTTACATTCCCCCCGTTGATTGTTCATCCCCTGGTGACCCGGTTTACGAAGCCATGCCCTGTTCTCATGGAGCCTTCACTTCAAGGCCTTTCCCCCCAAGTAGTTTTTTGGAAGAACTCCCCCTGATTATCCCCCCCGGGTCCGTATCTGCCTTTCTGACCCGCGTTTCTATCGCGGATGTTTTTTAACTTTGTAACAAGACTGTGACCACTGGTCCCAGTCCTTTTGCTTCCATTACCCCCCACTACAGGAATTCTGCGGTTTTCCACTGCTTTTTTTCCTTACGATGGAATTTTCGGTTGACCCACCCCCAAGTCTTTTTCTCTTTTCTTCAACTTCTTCCCCGGTTTTGACTTTACTCATTCGTTTTCCCCGCCATTTTTTATAGGTCGGTGACTTCTTTCCCTGCGCGTGACCAACCCTTTTGTTTTCTTCTTGGGGGCCAGATGTTTTTCCGGCTGTACCTTTCGTGCGGATCCCCGATACACCACCTTCCGAACAATTCAACATTGGCTCCTTCCCTATGTGGCTGGTGTAGGGTTCCACTTATCGGTCCCTGTCGCCTGCCCTTTTCCCCCCTTCTGTTCCGTTTGCCTTTTGGTCCTTGCCGGTGGTTCCCCCCCTTCCACCATTTCCCCTGGCCGTTCTTTTTTTGCCTTCCGCCGTCTGTGATCAGCAAATTCAACGTTCCCCTGTTTTGTTTCCCTTCGCTTTTTTCCTTGGATAAGACCCAACCTTTTAGGGTTGTTTCGGTGAAGCTTTCTGGTCATAACCCAACAGTCTTTTTTTCTTCTTTTTTTCATTTGGTTGCCTAAAATCCCCCCGACTGCCTTTCTCTCTACCCTCTCCTTTTTTTTGGACAATCTTTTGGATCATGCCCCCCAAACCTGTTTCTCGGGTTTCCGAACGGTTGGCCTCTCGTTTTCCAAACCCCTTCTTTGTTGGTTCCGTTTCCCCTTTCCCCCTTTTCCCAACATGTTTTTTTTCTGCTTCCGGCTGTTGAATTGTCCTCCTTCTTCCCAAAAATTTTCAACTCGGGCGACCTTGCCGCACCCCCCCCCTTTTCCCCGCAGCCCCTTTCGTTTTTTTTGACTCAAGGCAACCCGTACTCAACGGCCAGGAATGGCCCCGGCCCCGGCACGCGCCGTCCATCCAGTGCCTCCCCCCCCCCTTTTTTTTTAAACCCCTTCAGGGACCCCCCCCTTTCTTTTGTTGACTATTTTGACTTTTTATTTCTACTTGTCCCGCATCAAGATACCCACCCCCCAATTTCCGGATTCCCAAACTTAATTAATCCCCCCCTCCCTTCCCCCTGCCGGCCTCCCCTTCGTTCCCCCCCACCCCCCGGTTCCTTCCATCAGTCCCCCCGTGAGGTAATAGGCCCTAACGTTTCATATTTCGTTCCCTTACAAGTTCAACTTTCCCTTCTTCCTGTCCAAATCCCCCCCCGAGTTTCTCTCTGTCTTCTTTTATTCGCATGTCGTAGTTGTTCAAAAACCTTTTCCCCCTCTTAGGATTCAGATGTCCTGTATCAGGATCCCCGTACTTTCCTCCCTCTAGAACCCATACTTCCCATAATCAGTGGGGTTTTTGGTTCGTTTTCTGCCCTCCCCCCTAGGCCGTTCCGTTGAGGTGGCGTTCTCTTACCAGGTGGAATTTTTTTTTTTCCTTTTCCCTTTCTTATTGGTCGCCTTTCATCCTGTTTTTTTTACTACCTTTGTGACCAGAATTGCTTTGGCATCAAGGCCTTGGCCGTCGGTGCGGGACCTCCTCCTCCCCTGCACACTCATGTTTTTTCCCCCTCCCCCGCCATTTTTCCTGTCTTTTTGTCAGAATGTTTTCACCGTCCTGGTTTTGTTAACTTCTCCCTGTATCCCATGTGCTTTTTTTTTTCCGTATGCACCTCTTTTTTTTCCCCCCCAGATTGCCCTCCCCCCCCCCAACTTCCCCACTCGGATTTGCCACCGTGTATTCTTTATTTTCAGAAAGTGTTCATATCTTCAGGTTTCCTTGACTGGCCACCTCTTCCAACCCCTGCGCAAAACCTGTGCTTTAATCTTCCTTTACAATTTCCCAGCCCTCCCCAGTCCCAACGGTTTTCGCACGGAAAAGCTTTTGAGAGCTCCCTCAGGTTCCTTATTTTCCCTTTTCTGTGACCTGGTTTTTTACCCTGCAACCCCCCCCCCATGTGAGGACTTTTTCTCCTATGTAGGAACACCCCACCTGGTTCATGAATTTCTCATTGTCCGTCTATTTTTTCCCCCTGACGTGGTCTAACCCTAACCTTGCGAATTTTTCTCGGCCCCCCTTTCTCCAAGTCCGTTCCCTTCCCCTCTTACGCCCCTTTCTCCAAGTAACACCCCCCTCCCCTCCTAATGGTTCTTGGCGTGCCCCTTCACATTGTTCTTCACCCCCCCTTCAAACTGCGTTTTCCCCCCCCCCTCTATTTTTTTAACCCTACTTCTCCGGCATCCCCATGGTTTTTTGTTACCGGATAGCCCGCCCCCACTCGGACGTCCCCTGCTCCCCCCCCTTCCACTTTCTTCCCCCCCGATCTTCAAGGACCCCGTGGTCAGCGTTTCCCCCCCTTAGCTTTGTTCCCCAGTCTTCCCCAGGTTTGTTTTTACCGGCACCATGGCCATTTCATCTGCCCCTCCCCAATGGCTTCCCTTCTTTCCTTCCCACTCAGTTTCCTCCAGTTGCACTTGGTTTTTTGTGTTTACCCCCCAACTTTTTTAAAAACTTTCTTCTTTTTTTTTTTCCCGCGCCATGTTTAGATCCTGTTGCACTTTCTCCAAAGGTTCCGTGCCGCGAACCTTCGAGGCAAATTTTGGCTTGGTCCCCTTTTTTCCGGGACCTTTTCCCCTCTGCGTTCCCTCCCTCCCGGCCTTTTGTTTCCCAACTGGGTTTCGCCATCATTCGGAAACTGGCACTGGCAGTCCCCTTACACCGTTCTTCCCTATTTGCCCTAGTTCCTCTTCTTTCCAGTTATTCGTCTGTGTGTGAGTCTTCTTTTGTTCGTTTTGGGTCACTTCTCTCCGGCGTTTGTT
>Ga0179593_1443956_pt1 | contig 11197 bp, 14 predicted proteins | sample CZODoug2_1_08_16_FD_185931 | JGI IMG/M metagenome (GOLD analysis project Ga0179593, IMG submission 185931) | Vadose zone soil fungal communities from Angelo Coast Range Reserve, California, USA - CZODoug2_1_08_16fungal (PacBio error correction) | ecosystem: Environmental > Terrestrial > Soil >... | reverse complement strand
CCACAGAAATTGAAACTAGACCTCAATATGATGTTTTCCTGATTCTCTGCGTCTTTCTCCCATGAGAAGTGTCTATACCAATAGAAGTTTTTTCCCAGATATAAGGTTTCCCCTTTTCCAAGAATTTTTGGCTCCGGAGGGTGCGACCTCCTTTTTTTTACCCGTTTTGACTACCCGTTCAGGTCGGTCAGTTGTTTTTTCCTTTATGACATGGTTGGTGGAATCTATACATCCGAAACCCAGGCCTTTCTCTCCTATCCTCCCTCTGTTGACCTATTACCGGTGCTACTCTAACAACCCCCTTTCCTCCGCTTCGCCGTATCACTGGCTTTCTATTTTAGAGAAGCATATGCTTCTTTTTGATACCTTGTCTGACATCAGCTCTTTTGCCATTCCCTGGTTTTGTCTCTGTATCTTCAATTCTCGACCTGGGTTTCGTCTTTTCGGAGACCCTCTCCTTCTTAGATTTTTTCCCCACCAGGTACTCCCCCCTCCCTTATTTGCCTTTTCAACGGGGATTCTGTCTTAGACTTGCCACGTTTGCTGGTTTTTGCCTCCTTTTAGTACTTGCACTTTGACGAAATCCGTTCCTCCGGAGAGAATGCCCCCTTTCACCTTGATGCGATCTGTTTTTTCGTCCCTGAGCTCCTGTGGGTTTGCTTTTTCCGTAGTTTTTTCCGCTATGACTCCCCCCCTTTAATAGTATCACTTCCCCAACTTCTTGCGGTCCACAAGGATATGTTCCTAAAATTTCCTTTTCCTGCGTCCCAAACGATCTCCCGGTTATCTTGGCCCTCTTTCCCCCGATTTAAAGTTGGAAATAGGTTTTTGACTTCCCGCTTTATGGGATCTTGTCTGCCCCCGCCCCCTTCCTTAAGATGCTTCATGAGTTCCCCCTGCAGCAGCCCCTTTAGTTCGTTCCTTTTCATTGTTCACACGTGTTGCAGACACTAACCTCCCTATTCTTAGGTCGTGTGGTTCCGGACACGTCCTACGCTGATGGCCTCTTTATTGGGCTTATTGCTAGCTTGCGACATTGGGCCCCTTTCTTACGATTGAGACAATACTTCCTCCCACATTACTCCCCCGAGAGTCGCTTCGGTTCTTTTTTTGTTGCAACACTTAAGGGGCCCGCAAAGCTCATTCCTTCCTTTGTAGATATGGGTCCCTCCTCCTTTCCCCTTTCTTTTCTTGCCAACCTTTTCAGACCTTGATTTTTCCCGTTCGAAAACCTGTTCTTTTCCTAATGTTTTTGCAGCACCTCTTCCCCCGGACCCTTCTCCTTATGCCAAGTATTACATACCTCTGAGATTTCTATGACGATTTCTTTGGTTACGTCCACGTTTTTTCATCGAGGTCTTCTATCTGTCCCTCTCCTATTCTTTCCCCACTCGTTTGGTCAGTTCCTAACACCCCTTTTACCTGGACGGGTTTGATTGAGTCCCCTCCTCTGGGACTGGTGGAGTTGATTGCCCAAAGTGGAACCCCCATCTCTTTTCTTAGCAGGCCTTTCTTCCTCCTTCCGTTTCTGCTTGAGATTCATCCCCACAATTAATCAGTCCCCAAAAACCTTATGAAAACCTCCCCCAAATGTTTTTTTTTCCAATCTGCGTTCCTTTAGGTTTTTGATTTCCTTTACGCAGATTCTATGGGACCTTTTTGGATCCTTTTTCCCAACTAAGTTCAAGAAGCCCAGGCGTCTTCTAAAATCCCATTCATCTCTGAAAACCCACCGAAGCTAGTCCCTCCTTTTCGAAAGGTTTCATCCGAAAAGCACAACGCCATCACCTCCCCCCCCCCTCTCCCACCCCCAAATCCACCTCAGAATGGTAGTTCTGCCGTAACTAGCTTTCGCGCACGTCCCGAATCCCCTCTTCCAAGTTCGAATTACCAACAGATGTCCCCCACCCTCCCCTACGACTTCCATCCTACCTCAAACCCCTCACCCCCCTCGGGAATCCCCCCATACAACACCGCAAGAAGCGTTCCATCGGCGTCACCTGCCGTCTTTGGCACCTTCCCCCCGCCTGCGCGTTCCTCTCCCCCCCCCATAGTCCCCCTCGCCTCCAGTCGCCCCCTTTCTTGAAGTGCGCCGGCTGGCCCGACTGACGCAGTTCGATGGAGGTTCAGACTTCATCCACTCCCGGACGAAGACGAGGCTTCACGAGGGCTCCACGGGCACGAATTGTTTTTTTTCTTCGAGAGAGTGCGTAGAGAAGTGAGGATTTTCCTTTTGGCGGGCGCGATGCGGTTTGATGGCTGCTTCTCTTCCCGGGGTTTCGTGCGCAATTTTTTTTTTGTCTGATGGTAGGTCGGGACGAGGATTCAGCGATGTTCCGCAGCTGGTTTTTTTTTTTTGTTAGCGATGCTGTGAACCTTTTCAACTTTTTTTTTAGTTTAGAGTAGTGCACGGTAGGGTATCAGTTTTTTTGGGCGTCAAGGAGCCTTTTTTATATCAGTTCTTTGCGGAATGGGATCTTTTCTTTTTTTACAACTTGTTTATTTATTCAGCTCCATATTCTTTTCATCCTGCCTTTGGCCTCTCTTAGTGTTCTCATCTCAAACTTTCGTCACATTCGCCACCATCTCCCACATCGCTGTATTTTCCATCACGATCTACCCTCCCTTTTTAGGTTTTTTCGGGCTTGCCAATATTACTGTCGCTGATCTTCCATGTTTTACCTTTTTGCAGTCTTTCGGTTTGGAGGGGTTTTTGAGGGTTTTCTCTCTTTACAGTTTCGAGGATGATCTCTATTTCCCCTTCCAACGAAAGCCCCTTTCATAGATCCACCCCTTTTCCCCTCCACGACTCTCATGATACTGGCACTTGCATTTCCCTTCCCCTCCCTCGCCGCTTCAATATATTAAATTAAGCGCATCGGTGTTTAAGGTTCCGATCGGCTGCTCCCTGTTTTAGCCTTTTTCTCAGGCTGAGGCCGCTTGTGTGTTTTGATTTTTAGAGCTTCGGGCGCTTCCTCCGCGGAGGATTTCATTCCAGGAATATTTTTTTGAGTTCCCCCTCTTCTCTTTCCTTCTTCTCCGTTGTTGTTGTTTGTCTCGCGGCTTCTTTGAAAAGCTCTTCCTCCTTCGCCCCCTCGTCTGTTTCTTCTCTACCCCACCTCCACCCCACCCCCTCTGTCAAGACATCTTCACAGGCTCCAAACCCCCATCGCAGCGTCCCCTTCCCCCCCTTAACCACAGCGATGAGCGGTTCTGGAAGAGAAGGACTCGAGCTGAGCTGGAAGGCACCCTTTTTTTCTCGTATTTCTCTTTTTTTTCTTGTCAGGGAATCCGTGGTTGCGCTGGATTTTTGTTACGGGCTGCTTTTTTGAGGGCCAACCAAAAAAAACACCCCCCTAGTAGATCCCCTACGCATCCGGGCCTCCTCCCTTCTCCCCTCTACCCCTCCTTTCCTCCATACTCCCACCAGTCCAAAAGAGTCCTTTCCCGGCACAGGCTCTTGTGCCTCCAAACCCCCGCGCATCCCTCCTTCGAGTCTTTCCCGTTTCTGCATTGGAGAAAGAAAGTCCATAAAGCGTGGGTAGGTGGTCCTTCCTGATCGAAATTTTTTTATAGGAGGAGATGATTGCCGAGCACCCCTCCTTCTCCCAATCCGTGAGGAGAAAGTCTTGCATGCTCTGGAAAATACCCCTTTTTCTAACCGCAAATCTGATCGAAAACGCTCCTACAACCCTCCACCTCCTGCCTTCTCCATCCGTGCACTCTCTTTCCCCCCCTTCACGATACCGTTAATATCCTCCCCCCCCCCCAATTATGGTTCGCCGCCGTTTAATATCCTTCTGACCCGTTTTGAATACTGCACTTTCGACCCCCATCCTCATTCTCATCCCCTTTTCCGGCAACAAAGATTGCGATTAAGCACTTTTCTCACGCTACTGATTTTCTCATAGGCGTCAACTCTTCCTTGGCCAGTCAGATTTCCATATAGACTGTCGATGGGATTTCTTTCTCATTCTTTTCGAGTCCTCCTTTCCCTTTTTCCGTTAGAATTCAGCCGCCCCTCTTAATGACCGTCCTTTTTGGACGATGTGTTCGTCTGGTGCAAAAGAGCGGCCTTTGCGGGGGCCTCTTTCCGCCTCTTGCCGCTGCTGGCTCCTTCCTTTTTTAAGCCGGGTTGGTGATTGGTGCTTGAGTAGGTGGAGGTTTTTTTGTTTTAGCATCTGTTGGCTTCTCTGGAAGGAGGCGTGGGAAGGTTGATTCGCCGAATGCTCCTGAGGTCGCGCCCGTTTCTAGGACGCCCTGCGGAATGTTGGTTAGGGTGATGTGTTCTTTTCTTTTTGACGGATCGAGGGTGTTTCTTTTTCCGGTTTGGGCTTTCGAAACATTTTTTTATTCTTGGTTATATATGATGGTAGTGTCTCCACCAGTTGTCTTATTGACATTTTGTTTTGGGCCGTCGTTGGGGAGCCCTACCCCTAGAGTCTCGTCACTATCACTCACCTATCGAACGGCATTTTTTACTTCCATCCCTTTCGGTTTCCCTTGTTTTAGGCCTTCCTTTTCTCGTACAAGTCTTGATCCCATTCGCTGCCGATGAGTAAGGAATTTCCTGTGTGGTGCCCCCTTTGGGCCCTACCTTCCCCCACCTCAGTTAGCTCCCTCCACCGGTCTTCCATTGAAGGGTCCCCCTCCCCTTCTTGACCTTTTACGTGACACTACCTTTTCCCTTGCCGAAAATCCTGTAACTTAATCATCCACTTCCCCCCTCCATCACGTCCTAGAGCTCACCCCCCATGTCACTGTAATCTCCATCCGCTCTCCCTTTTCCTTTTTTTTAAGTGCTAATCCTGTTGACAACATTCTTCCATGTCCACTCCCTCAGGTAATATACCCTTTTCACCATCGTCCCTTACACAAACTTTTCCTGTTGTCAGTTGGTATGTCTTCATCCTTTCTTCCTATCTCTTTGTCGGGGTCCAGGTTGCCCCCCCCCGAATGCTATTCTTCGGTTGTGTATTTGTCATGCTGGTCGTGGTCGGAATCTTTACTAGCCCCTTCCGCCACGCCCTTTTCCCCCCCCCCAGTCGTTGCCTCACTAATCCATCAGCGTATTTTGAGTAGTAAACACGACCTCTATCTTCACTGCTCTGAGTTTGCGTATACCGTTAACCCCCTTCAGCCGCTTATGCTCTTTGAGCTGCCCCTTTGTCGTGTTCCGTCTTCTTGATCATGAATTTTTGGCGTTCCATTACAAGATCCATTCCCCCCTCTCGCTACAATAAAGTTCCCCCTCTCCTTTTACCTGGGCAAGAATTAAGCTTTCTTTTTTTGCGCAACCTCTAGCATTTTCTCCATAGGTTTTCCTCCCGTTTTGTGGTTATACTTGGCCGCCGCTGCCCGACCTCCAAGCACCCCCCAAGCTCTTCAAGCCTCTTCGCTTTTACTATTGATGATCTGCTTCGTCTAGTTTTCGTAAAACCGACGACTTCCCCATTCGATGTTCCTCCCTCCCCCTTACGTTCCCGTCTCCTCACCTTTGATACGCTCCGTTCCATCCTTGGAAGAGTACTTTTGGACCCATCTACGAAGGGCCCTCCCGTCTAAGACCCCGAAAGTCGAAGACCTTCTTTTTCCTGTATATAACTAGTTTCCCCCCGGTTGAAGCTACAACAGAGGCTGTTAATCCTCCTTGCGAGTGCTCCCATGTTTTCCTTTTTACCGCCCTGAAACTCCCTTTGATCATGACGGCCGCCCCTACATGGTTGTAGAGTGAGTATTCCCTGGTGAGTCATCGTGTCAGATTGTAGATTCTTCAGGTCTGGGTGTTCCTCCTGACTCTTTGCCGCACCCCCCCCCTATTTTCCTGGCTTGACATTTTCACACCCTTTAGTCACATGTTTCTTGTGTAGCCCTACTCAATTCCCCGTCCTTCTCGTTTTGACAAAAACGTTCCTCTGACGACTTCTATGTGAGCTTCCATTCGTCAATCGACAATTCCCTGCCCCCGTTTCTGGTTGCTTCCTCTTCTGTGGGCTCTTTTTCTCCTTTTCCGTTGTTTTGTGTTCTCCTCCCCCTAATATTCCTCCAACCCCCCCCCTAGCGAAATTCTCTTTCCGGGACTCTCTTGACGTCTTCCTACTCGTACGATCTAAATATCATTCTTCCATGAGATTTTTTCCCCCCTCGATAGGAATTGTTCTCTCTTCACCTTAGGGTGCTCCCCACATCTTTTGACTAACTGGACGTGGATCCTGTCCAGCCCATGAATATTGGTTGGGGAATTCCCCCCCATACATGGCCGAAAAGGCATGATAACCTACCTTCCTTTGCCTTTTCCCAGATTCTTCACTACTCTACCCAGTGCCTTCCGTGCATTGATCTCTAAACTTTTCCTTTGAATCTCTGGTATTAGTTCTATGACTCTATCTTCTCATCGTCACTTGAGGAACCTTTTGATTACCTTTTTTTTGTCTCTTACCCATTCGATGCTCTTGTTTTAGTTTTTTTCCTTTCGAGGTTTTTTATAGTAGGGTCCCATGTAACCTTCGGATTGGCTCCAACTGGGAGGAGCTTCTAGATGTTCCTGATATGATTTTGCCTTCGTGTAAGTGTACCCTTTGAATATTACGAAGCATGCTCCTTTACGACTCAACGTCTGCTTTTTTTCTCCTGTTCTCAGAGTTTCATGGTGTTCCTTTTAAGAGTTCGCAGCTTTCCCCAAGACTCACTGACCCCCTTTATCAGCACAAGGACTCGGTCCAACCTGTATCGAGCTATTTTCAAAATCCCCACTTCCACCTCTTCTTTGTCTAGCCCTGCTTCTCCCCTCGGTGTTTTTTTTTCGTTATCGCTTTATTGTTGATCTTTCCCCTTTCATGATCCCTTTTCTCTTATCCTCCAGCGTGCATGCCGACCGAGCCCAGTCGCCTGAGTAACTTGCTTCGTGGTTCCCGGTTCTTCGCATCCCCCATCCCATCCAGTCATTGCGACAGGTCGTGGGGACTAGGACCAAGTCCTCCTTCTGCGGGATTCTTTCTTCTTCTTCAATCTGCTAGATTGGGAACTGTTTTATTCCATCTATTCGACCACCCCCCGAGACCCCCCCCCCTTCTTTTCCACCTTCCGAAATCCGTCAGCATTCTTTTGCAAACACTCCCCGGTTTCCTCCACCTGCTCCATCTTGTTTTTTGATAGGGGCATCAGAAACTCCTGAACAGTTCCTTCCCCGTTTTTTGCCGATTGTCCGTGCTCTGAACTTCCCCTCCCCTTTGCTCCTTTCTGTCAACGGCTCCCCCATCAAAGGAAAGGTTTTCCTTATTATGGGTTTACTTCTACATCTTTATCCTCTCTTCCGATGATTTTCCGTCATTTTGTCGAGAGGGCATTCTTATTCATCGTTGGTAAGAATTCTTTAGTTTGTCACGTCGGGGGAGAGCTCAAACATTAAAGCCCTTCACGTTGTCTTTGGTACCTCCTTTTGGAATGGTTTTTGCAGGTTTGATGGCCCACACTTGAACCCACCCCGTCTTTGCCCTTGAAGTATCTCTTAACAAGACGTTCTTTGAGTAAAGAGTCCAGCTCATCCTCCACACTGTTTTTCCCTTTTCACCTCAAATTTGATGCAGCTGAGTTCTTAGGGTTTTAGTTCCCAGATCTCTTGGCTCTGGCTTCCCCCCAAGTCTTAACTGTCAACTATCCTGGCTACCATCAGTCTGCTTGAACAAAAAGATTTGACAGTCCTGGAAATGTTTCGACAATCCAACAACAAGCACCATCCCTCCCTCGCTCCTTCCCAACCTCTTTTTCCCCCCCTCCCCACACTGAATATGACTTTGGGTCGTAAGCTCCAGTCGAGTCTACTCGAGTAATTTTCGCTTCCTTTCACTTGCATCTCCCACCAATGATCCCACTGACCTCCTTCCCTCACCCCCCCAACTAGGCTTCCCCCCTCCCCCCCCTCCCCACCGCCATGCAGCAGAACGTGCAGGACCGGTTATTCGTTGTAAACCAGGCCCCCACGGCCCCCATGTTTGCTTCACACCCATCGTCAACGGACGGCTGTTTTTTTTTTTTCCCCGTGCTCCGGCATGGACGAGTCAGCAAGGAGATGCTGAAGAATGCATACCGACCGTTCTGCATGGCTAAGGACCCTGGGCTTCTGTACGGGACCCTCTTTCTGTTGCCGATGCGGATGCGCCTCTTCGTGAGAAGTGAGTTGATCTTTTGGATTCCCCTCATGCGGAGTTCTTTCAGTTAGGAGGGTTTGAGGCCTCGCAGTTTTTCTTTGAGTTCCGACTGTTTTTAGGGAGAGGTCTTCCGCGCTGTCCGCAGAAGGTTTTTGTAGTGGAGCGCTGTTTTTTCCAACCCCTTATTTCCGTTTTTTTGTCTCTCTGTGGCACGGGAGGGATGATATGTTCCGGGATCTTTGTTGCGTTTAGTCGCGTGGGTTGTATGTGTCCTTGATTGCTTACTTTCGTTCTAAAAAATTATTGCTTTCTCGCACCTCTATTCCCTTTGCGTTTTTAATCGTTGATTGTTCGTTTCCTAGTCCCTTTCGAGTCCACATTATTCCTTCCTCACAGCCATGCTTATTGTTCTTTTCCATTCAATTCTTTTTCTAAGCTTAAGCTGCGCGGTTTTGGCTCCCACTATGTTTTTTTTTTTTTCCCCACTGTTTTTTTTACCGTTTTGGAGGGGGGTTAGAGTGGTGAGTTTTGTACGGGTTTCGGGAGCTTCTTTTCTACCCTGAATCACCCCCCCCCTGAATGCCTTCTCACCCGCCTTCCAGCCACCTGTCCCGCACGCCCCTTCAGGCTACTCGGCCATCTTCCTTCCCTCAGCCGAGTTCTTCCACTCGTTCTCGTCTTTTGGTAAGCTTTGGGCCGAGTTTTTTTTTCCCTTTTTTGTGCGGTCTTTTCCCGTCCTTGGTGTGGGTGATTTTATAGATCGGGCGATTCTTGACGATGCGGATGAGAGAGCCTTCCTATGAGTAACTTTTTCCTCTCCTCCGTTGTGTGTTGTCTAGAGCCTTTCCATGCGAAGAGTTAGGACGCCATCCTCGGAGTCGACGCGCCTCCCCCACCCTCCACCCCCCCACACCCCGGTAGAACATGAGCCATTTTCAACCACATTCGGCCCTAACTCTGCCAACCACTTTTCCCCCACACCGACTATGCCGGCATGCATCGGGCCGGACTTCCCCGACTTCGAGCTGAATTTTTACTTTTGCCATCGTCGCTTGTGCTTGAGTGGAAGGACCCTCGTTTTAGTCTTTTTGTTGTCTACGGGCTTTTTTATGTTTCGAACTTCTTTTTCTCCATCCCTCCGGTGGTCCGCCGTCTCCACACGCTCCACCAAACCCCCTACTACCTTATACTTCACCACCGTTCCAAAATATTCTTCGCAATTTTTATGGCCTCCCCCCCCCATTCCTCCGGTAAGATTCTGAATGGAATGGTAATTTAGCTTGAGAAAATGACTCCCCTTGATTTTAGGAGATTGTAATAAATGTTACTTAATGGGGCTTTTTTCTGAAGAGACAAATCACGATTTACGGCCTTTTCTTCGTCAGATATTTTTTTTTTGAATGGGAAGAACCTTCCCCTTTTACATTTTTAAAGCCCAAGTAACTCCTCTGATTTGATACCCCGCTCTTTCCTTCCACTAATCCGGTCACTTTCCCTCCTCTACCAATCCAAAACAACGGTCGCTTCCGTTTTTCACTCATCCTCCTCCCCCCCATCCCACTAGGATGGCCGCGCTGAGAATCCTCTACCTCCTTCTCCCTGTCCGTCATTTTCCCTCCAACTGCTTCGCTTTCCCCCACCCCCTAATATCATAGCCTTCTCCGCTGATAAGACCCCCCCCCTCATCCCCTGTCACTCAACTTCTCACGCTCTCCCCTGCTCCGAATCCCTGGCCATTTTGGGAAGTTAGAACCGTCATTCTTTCTTCGCTGGCGATGGGTCTTTGTAATTTTCGTTTTTTTTTGTTATCCATGTCCGGCGACTTCAGACCTTTTGCCTGCGTCGGGACTTCGGTTGTCTCGGCAACCGCTCAGGCCTTTGCCTTTTGTGCCCCAAAGCCCCCTTTTTTATTCCCGCTGTGGAGTTTTTCTTTCCGGTCGCCGAGTTTGGTGTCAGTTGGGTATTTGCTATTCGAGTCGGTGGTGGGGTTAGATCTTTTTTTCTCTGCGGACCAGTCTTGGTTCAATGGTTTCGAAGACTTCCCCCTGCTGTTGCTTCTTTTTGACCGACCCGCTTTTTTTCCCCTTTTGGTGATTTGGAGGGTTTTGGACCTTCTCTAGGCTGCGGTTGCGGTTTCGTCCCTCTTTTCGAAACATTTCTTTGTTTCTCGTTTTGGTTTTCCTACTGATTGTGTTGGCGAACGACATTTTCTCTGTACGTTTTCCTTCGTGGTAGCCCCCCCCTACCAGATCTTCTTCTATTCATAACCTAAATCGAACGAAGTCGTTTTCATATGCCATTCCTGCTTAATACCTTTTGATTTGCTCTTTGTCTGCGTCCCTCCCCCCGCATCTTTCCTTCTTGGCTTTTTTTTACTTTTTTTCTAAGGACCCCCCTTTCCCTTTTTGGGGTGTTGGTGCCCCTTAACCCTTCACCAAAATTTTCTTTTTATTATACACTTTTTCAACCCCGTTCCCTGACCCGTGTCCTTACAAGCACCCTGATAGGTACCCCCCCTTGGTGACTTTACAAGAATTTTCAGTCCAACCTCCCTCTCCAGTCCAACTTTCCGTTCCACTTTCGTCTCTCTCTCACTTAATATGGTCCTTTTACTTCATACTCCCCTTTCCTTGAATTTTTCTATGGTGTAACCATTCTCCCCCCCAATCCAAGCGTGATGGTCTTCTTCCCATAGTCCCTTTTTTTTTTTTTTTCAAACAAACTTGCCCTTCCCCCCCTATGGTTCCAGTGTTCTTCTATCCCCATTTCAGATCATGGCTTTTTTCCCCCGGGTCAGTTTTTCAAAAAAAAACCAACCCCACCGCGCTTCTCCCTCTTCGCGGGCTTTTTTCTTTTGTAAGGATGTTTGGGCTTCTCTGTACCTATTCCTCGCCACGCTCGCAACTCCAGTCCCCGTTGAGGATCCATCATAATCCATCAGCTCTTCTGGTCATGCCCCCCCACATTCCCTATCTCACTTCTTTTTTTTTCTGAGACTTTTCACCCAACTCAGCCTCCTTAGCTCTCTTCTTCTCCTTTTTTTTTTATGT
>Ga0179593_1270563_pt1 | contig 11197 bp, 16 predicted proteins | sample CZODoug2_1_08_16_FD_185931 | JGI IMG/M metagenome (GOLD analysis project Ga0179593, IMG submission 185931) | Vadose zone soil fungal communities from Angelo Coast Range Reserve, California, USA - CZODoug2_1_08_16fungal (PacBio error correction) | ecosystem: Environmental > Terrestrial > Soil >... | reverse complement strand
AGCTGCGCACTACTACCGCGTTTTCTCCCTTGCGCCTCTGCGATAATGCGCGGAGGGCCCCTGGCCAGTCAGTTCTTTTTCTCCCACTACTCTCTTGCCTTCCTCGTTCTGTCAACAGAGAAGCGTTTTTGTTTCCTCTTTGACTCACCCCCCCCCCACTTCCCCTCTCCTCCCTCCTCTCCCCTCCCCCTTCCTTCTTTTCCGGTTCCCTTTTCTTCGAAGCCGACAGTTGCCTTCCCAGCCTTTGTCCTTCACTTCTACATCCTTTGCCGCGTCTTAAGACGGCAGGTTTTTTTGGTAGGGAACCTTCCGTGAAGTCTTTTTTTCTCCGAGTAGTCGTACCGTTTCAGGAGGAGGGCGACTGGATTTCTCTTTTTTTTTGCCGGCCCTTTTTAAGGAGTTTTGTTAGTTACTTAGAATTCCTCTGCCACGTCTCATGATTTTTTTAGAGCGTGACCGACCAGAACCCATTAATGCCTTATTCCCTCGTCCCTTTTAGGTCTTGCTGCCTTCGAATTTTTTTTCTGCCAGGAATCCATTTGCTTTTCTTTTTCGCCTTGAAGAGCTGATCCTCCCGGGTATCGACGTTTGCCGTAGTATCCTTGGTTTCGAATTTTAGCCTGACCGTGTTTTGGCCATTTTTTTTTCCACCTTCTTCCATCCACTCCCTTTTTTTTGCCATCTTGAGGCGGCGTCTCGGCCCTTGGCACGACTGAAAATCCCGTTTGGACCCAGATCTTTGGGTAGCCTTTCCAATTCACAGGTCTCTTTGGGCAAAGTTGAGCCTCGTCCGGTTTCCTTTAAGCACGCGGCGCTTCCCTTTTCGTCTGATCTTCATCCTGCGACATCTTTTTTTCCCTTTCACGGATTTCCCGTAAACCCTGCCTCAGATGGTTCCAATTGATCAAGGCTTCCTCTCTTTTCGGAGGGTTGTGGGAGATCCCCAGGAGGTGTCGTTTTTTAGCGTTTTTGGGGGGTTTTTTTGCAGGCTCCGCTTGATTCTTTTTTTCTTCCCTCTGAAGAACCTAATCTCGTGCCTGATTTTCAATGTTTGAACAGATTTCTTCTTGCTCGTTTCAAGTGTGTTCTTCGGTCTTGTATGGATTGGGATCGTGAAGGTCCTCTTTAGCGCGTCGCGTATTCTCTTTCCCAAAGCCGAAGGGGTGTACGGCCCTCACTATTTGATCCTTTTCTTTTGTTTCGACGTCCCCCTTTTTTCGTTGAGGAATTTTTTCCCGCAGATTTTCTCCCTTCCTCCGTGTTTTAGAAGAGGACGACTCTTTGGTCCCACCGCCCCACTTCTTGGTCCGTAATATCCCTTTTTTCGAGGATATTTTTACCCCCCTTTCGTTTTTTTTTTTTCTGGAAGAAAAACGTCCCTCTTCTTCCACGAACCCACCCAGAATGTAGTTCTTTCTCGAGTCCCCCCTTGCTTTTGCTCCCACATTTGGGCCTTTCGTTCCTTCCCCCCCCATTTCTGTTTTTTGAATCGTATACATTGTCTTTTTTTTGGCCGTGTCGACCCAAAATTCTTGGCTTTTTTCACAGTTTTTCTAAATGGTGACCCCGTATTGTCCTAAGAGCCGCTTCCGAGACTGCAATTGTTGGAACCTCCTCCTGACCTATGACCATTACCTTTTTTTTGAGTCCTTTTCCCCCCTCCTGCTGTGTGTTAACGAGAGGGTGTTGTTTGATTTTCTTTTTGTCCACCCCCTGCCCCCCCCCCCGGTTTTGGAGCGCAGTCCTTGAAAAAATTCGGGTTTCCCCCATTTTTTTTGAACCGCTCCGCGTGACCCCTTTTTCGTATTCTACGGCATGACAGCGGGACGGGGGTGCAGCCCGGTGAAATTTTGCCTTTCGTCTCCATAATTTTTTTGCGCCCAGCAAAGTTCGTGAACGTTATATTTGTAATTTGATTTCAGGATTTCCGTTTTCGCGTGGCTCCGCCCCCCCCTCCACTGATTGTTTCCCCCTCTGCTCATTATTTTTCTGCCCGTCAGTATCAATCGAATTTACTAAAGATTTTGGTTTGGTGCGGTTGTGGCTCTTGTCGTCTCCGTTTTTTTTACCAGCTGTGGAACGTCAGGTTTTCATCTTCTCACGTTTTTTTACAGTACTGAAACTCTTGCTTTCATAACGTCCCTTTCTTGTCATGATCTTTTAATGGCTTTACCTCCTTCCTGCCCGGTTGTAGATTTCCCTCGTTTTTTGGTAACGCGTCTCGAGTTTCGTGTATCGCCTGGAGAGACGCTATTTGGAGTCCAAGACATTCACGCCCTTGTGCCGCTTGCCATGACTGTCACCTCGTCTTGAAGTCGAAACCTATGGTGTGTTCTTGCGTTTTCTCGCCGAGACAGCCATTCTGCGGCGCCACTTTCTTCCCTCGTTTATTAACACCAGATGTTGTCTTCCCAAGCCGGTTTCCTTCAGCAAATCTGTACATAGCCCTTCGGGCCCCTCGCTGGGAAAGATACGGCCCCCCCCTCCCCGCACCTCCGTTCCCGTTGAAGGTTACACTTGCAAGTTGATCTTTATGACCTTTTCCTCTGTTTTTTGTTCGTTTAGTCATTGGATGCCCCCTTGGCTCTTCCCCTTGTAGGGGAATTCAGATTCTCCGGTTTCTTTCGCGCGGGTTCAAATCTCGTCCACGTCCGATTTTTCCCTATGCAATCTTCCCCCTGTCTTTCGCTTCCACTCCTGAACACAAGCGGACTCCTCAGATCTGTCAGGATTCTTTATTGGCCTGCGTCTCGTTTCCCTCTTCCCGTTTTAGAGTGAAGTCCCTTCGTTTTTTTCCCCTTTCTAAATTTTTGATTCGTGCCCTTTGCGTTCCCAGAAGCATGGCTTTTTCTGTTCGTGTGTCGTGCAGCCTACCACCAATATTGGTATTCTTTTCCCCTTGCGTTTTTACCATTCGCAACACTTTTCTTTTTTTTCGTTCTCTTTTTACACTGTTGTTGGCAGTTGATGAGTCTTTTCCCCTCCTCCCTGTTTTTTTTTGTTTGATGAGTCGATTCCCGAAAACTCCCCTCCCCTTCCGTCACCCAGTTTCCTCATATGCAGATGGATTTTTCCGGTGTGTCTCCCTTTCCCCCTCGATTTTGGGTATGTCCCCGAAACGACGACGCGGCCCCCCCATGGCTTCTGGTGAACGTTTGTTTTCAAGACTCAACAGTTCCCCCACTTGGAGCTACCCTCTCTCCCTTTTGGACCCTGAACTTTCTCTTTCGAACTTTGAATTCTCCCTCGCCATCACCCTTCCCTCCTTCCCACGCTTTCCTAGCTTCCCATCGTTGTACTGATTGATTTTTTTTTTTGCAATCCAGGTTCTTTCCTGATGGACACATTCCTCTTTGCAGCGTTTTCTGCGCGGTACTCTCTCGACCGCCTCTACTAATTTTCCATCTGACAATCCCCGAAATCCCCATTAACAAAACGCAAACACCCCCAGGACAACGTGACTACAAGTTCCCCATTTTCGTCACCCGTCCCCCTTCCCCTCTTTTCGTTGGCATGAGATTTGACATGGCCCTGGGCAGCTTACCGAGGTTTCTTTGCCTCTCTTTGCGACCGTTGCCTCCTGTGTCAAAAAATGCTGTTTATCTCCCCCCTCCGCTGGTCCCCGCCGATCTTCTGGGCGCCTTGTATTGGATCAGATCTTCAAGCCCGTCCCTGAACACCATCGTGTTTCATTAAATAGTTCCATTGCTCGGCCAGGGCGGGCACCGTGTTTCTCTTTTTGGACCAATAGCTTGGATCCCCAAGTCCCTCTCCTCACTACCATCTTCTCTTCTTTCCTGTCCTGCCATCGTAACGATCCCCCTGGTCCGTCTTCGTCCTATACCGATTGTGGATGGACGCCCAAGATACCTCCATGTTTCCGGTAACAGTCTAGCCCGTTGACTTCCCAACTTCTTTTGCACCCCGCCTCTCTAGACTTTCGCGAAACTGACATATCCATCACTCCCGTTCCTCCCCTCCCTCCGATAGTTCAAATTCTTGTTTTTGTCTTTTCTGGTCCATCACAATGAATTCCCTGCAGGATTTTTCCCTCTGCAAAGTTGACCGGAGCCCCCCTCCCACCCTGGGACTCTTGACAATCAATGGAGCGCCACCTACTTCAAAGTTGTCTTCAACCTTCTTTTTTCGCAACCACTATATGTCGCCCCCTGACAATATTTTGCATTCGATTGAAGAGGCTCCAGCGCCTTACTTCCCGCGATCCTTGTACGCCGTACCCTCGTCTCTTTTTTTCCTCTGAAAGACCAGTCCGGATGCTCTCCCAATCTTTTTTACGGACAACTTGCCGAGAAAATCTTCGGCAACTCCACCGTTGAGTCCCTCTTACTATTGCCTTCCCCCCCATTTTTCCTTTTGGAGCAATTTTCTGAGTTGTTTCAGGGACCCCTTCGTCATTCTGTCCCTCCTGGATGGCCCAAACTTCCCCCCTTTATTCCCCCCCTTTAATTTTTTTGAAATTCCTTTTTCTCCCCAGGTCCAACTCCGCCCCCCTTTTTTCCTTCACTCTCATCCTTTTGTTTTCCTTGAATCCATTTTCACCCCTGTTAGGGTTTGATCCTCCCGCCGACTTGTGTGACTTTTTACATCACCGAATGTGGTTTTCGTTCTTACTTCCTTTTTTTCTTTCCCGTTCCGATCGAGGTTTTTTGAATTTTTCATATCTCATCAATGTCCACCCGGGCTATGACTTCATGCCGTCATTGTCTTTTTACATCTCGCGGTCTACTCCTACTTCCTTCCCTTAAGCGCGCACTTCCCTCCACCGACCTTCACCCAGTCCGTCTTCCCTGAATCCAAGACAAACCTCTTCTCACGATTATTCTTCCCCCGGGTCTGTTCGTTCTACTAGGAATAGTCCTTTAACGCCCCCCCCGCTCCTGCCGACATTACCTTTCCTTTCCGTCTGCCCCAATCCCCCCATTCCGTTTTTGCCCCACCCCTTTTGCCGCGGTAGGGACCTCGGCAGTTCCCACCCCATTCCTCCCTCTCTATCTTTTCTTTCTGAGATGCTCAATTACCACCCCTCAGGCGTCTTTTTGGTCAGACTCCTAACCCACTGAGCTTGCAGGTCTGCAATTTTGCGGCCATCTTTCCTTTCGAAGTGAAGGCGTCATTTCGATTTTTAATTGAATACCCTCCCACGTAAACTGACTCCGGCTTTATCCCTTTTGTATGACCTGCCGTGCCTTCCGCTTTTTCCTCCCCTTTTCTTACACGCGTTCATCCCGTTATTCCACCTATACCCCCACTCGTCCTGTGCCAAAATGCTTTTGGACTTGCGTTTAAAATTAGCTACCTCCGCCTCTACGCTGATCACCCCCCCCCCCCAATCTTTCAGTTTTTTCCCCTCATTTGCATCAATGGCACTTTTTGATTCTCCAAGCATTTACACTTACCATCTCCTTTCGGTATGATCCTTGAGGTTTTCCCTGACTCGCTGGTTTCTGGGGCTCCTGGAGATTTTTCAAACCTGCTTCCCTCCCGTTTTTCAGTTGTTCAAGAAATACAATTACTGCTGCCGAATGTCATTCGGACTTACTGAGTTTTTTTCGATTTAAGATCCTTTCCATCTTCCGCTCCAGATTCTACCCTGGCTCCAAACCCCGCCTCCTTTTCCGTAGCAAAAAGCTATCCCGTTACTTCTTTCTTTCTCTTCCCCTTCTCCCACTCCCTCTCCCTTGAACCCGTAACCCCGTAATTCTTTTTTTAATTCGGCACCATGGATCAGAACGCTGCCGTGCACCCGGTCTTTTTTCCTTGCTTCGGCTATACATCCCCCTTACCTTCTTAATAAGTAGTGGAGGACAGTTCGGAGCTATCATTGTTAAGCTTGTTACTCGGAAACCCGAATCCCGTTTTTTAACACCGTGCTGCTTTGCTTCCGTCTTTAGTAGTTTTGACGCCTAACCTAAGGCGCCCGGCCCCCCCCCAGTACCTCCCCTCAATGGTTCCTTGATCTCCGCGGCATTGGTCCTTTTGGACCGTCACACGTTTTTGCGTTCCCTTTTTTTCCTCTCTCTTTCTTCCCTCCTACCTTGGTTGGTGTTGTTGTTTTCCCTCTTTCTTTTTCCCGCGCCCCCCAACGGACTCTTTTTCCTTGTTATCCTGAGAAATGAATTTTCCTAGTACTGACTGATGGCGTACATTGGTAACGCTTCTCTGTGTGAACTCTGCAACAACTTCTCGGGCCCTCCCATTTTTCTCTTTGACCCCCATTCAGAAGTAGACTTTTTTTCCAGATTCCCTTCAAAACATTCTCTCAGAGCACTCACTCTCCACCCCTTAGTGTTTTAACCTGACGTTGTTCCTCTTTCTTCCTCTAGCCTCTCCCTTTAACCCACTCCTTTCAAATTTCCTTCCCCCCCCTTGCCCAGATTTCTTCACGCCCGGCATGGAGGGTCTGCCCGTCTGTAGTCCTTGGTTTGAGCCTTCCTCATTTTCCTCCTTTACGGCGTCGGTTACTTCTTTTGGGTGCCTGAACTCAGGATACGTTTCGGCGTTTTCCGTCGCCTCGAGAATGATACCATGACTTGTTTTCGTCTAGAGTTTTAATACAAGAAAGAAATCTCCCTTTTAGGAAGAGTACCTTGTAGGTCTTGCTGACTTTCCGAACCTCTTTTTTTTCTCACGGGTAACCACTTTTTCTTATGTCTAGAAGTCAGATTCAGTCGCCTGGATACCAGGTTCTCATCGGAGCTTTTTTTCTCCGTAGTAGAATTCGGTTTTTTGGAATACTCTTTAATTTTGTGTAGCACGTTGTTGGATGGCCCTTCTTTTGATAAATTCCCTCTTTGGTCCTCCTTGCGGGGCTTTGCGTCTCGTAAATGGCGCCTGTCCACCATGCATTTTGGCCCGGACCGGTTGTTTGGTTAGTATTTCCCATTCCAGGTTAGTAGATTTTCCTCCTGAGACCAAGTCCCGGCGGCCTTCCTTGACCGCTTCTACTTAGTGGTGTTGATTTTTTGTTCGATCCCGCCCCCCTGTCTTTTACCCCCTGATTAATTCAAGCCCCCGCCTTTCTTCAACTCCATTCCAATTCCTTGTTGTAGGATTCGTCCGGCTCATTCTCTCTGGGTGATAGATCTCGACGAGAACTCACTTTCTTCTCTTTCGTTTCTTTGTGTTGAAAGGATTTAAAGCGGTTCCCGTTCCCTTGGTTGAGTCCCTCTGTTGATTGGCTCCTTCTCGCATTCACCCTTTCCTGAGAGAGGTTCTCGATGTTCTTGCCCCCCCCATTGAAACTTTGTTTAAATATTGATATTTTATTGATTCTAGACTTCCGGGCCTTTTTCTTCGTTGTTTCTGATGTCACTGCCGAGAGTTTGAACATGAAGCGAGTTCGTTCTCACTCCGTGAGCGCTGTTCCACTGTCGTCACATTCCGGCGTTTTTCCTTCCTGACGGTTCATGAGTGAGATACCCTTCCGCTTATCTTTTGCCTTCGTGGAATTGTCGATTATGTCAACAGCACCCCATTCGTTGATGGTACCGGAGGTATTTCCCCCTTTTTCTTCTGTGTTTTCCTCACCCCTTTCCTTTTTTCCCTTCCCCCCCATGCTGACAGTTTCTCCATTGTCCCGTGCGTTGGAAGTGCCAACAGCGCTTCGCATCCATCTTTTTCTTCTCACCTTTCCGATTGTAGCAGACTCCCTGATTTCTTTCCCTTTCTATCCTCATTGCCTGAGTTCCCCCTTCACCTGTGCTTAATGCGTCAATTCCATGTTTACCGCCATGAAATTTTTGTTTTGCCTTTCGTGTTGTATCTTTTCGTTTTGTTCCGTTTTTTTATCTGTTCATGGCTCCCTCTGCCCCCCCCCTCTTCCTGAGTTTATCCTCACTTTTCCAGGTTTTTTACCCACCGGGTATCTTTGGAATGCGGGGTGAGACGCCTGGTGGCCCTTTTCTCTCCCCCTATCCCGTTTCGGCGCATCACCTTTTTTTTCCTCTCCCGCAGAAGGTCTGAGAAATTTTTTTTGCTTTACGTTCCCCTTGTGACTTCTTCTTACTGGATTCATCTTAGATTCTTTTCCTTACACGAGACATCCGTTCAACCCTTTCCGTTGCTTGTCCCAATTCTTCGTGATTTATTTGATTCTGAAAGAGTCCAATTCCTGTTCTATCTGTCCTAATCGGTCTGCTTTTTTCTCTTGGGCTTTTTGCTTGGCTACTTTCTTTTTTTGTTCTCTCCCTACTCTATGTTCCCGTGTTACACTTTTCCCGGTACGATTGTGAGATTATTACCGTTTCAACTTTACCGGATTTGGCGTGTGTAATCCACTCCCGTCTGTCCTTCCTCCGTCCCCGTCCTTCCTTCCTTACTTGTTAGGTGGAAACCCCTGGAGACGGCCTACGAGTTTTTCCTTCTCGCCGTTGCGTCTATTTTGAGGGGAAGGTACCCCCTCCAGCCGATGCCAATAGCCCTCCTTTTCTGACTTTGCGCGCGCCGCCTTTTTTTTTTGACACCCTCCTCCTTTTTTATTACTTTCGGGGATGTTCGAAGCCGCTATGGTTTCGGTGTCTGCGTCTGCTCTTTTCTCCTTAGCCCCGTTCCCATCCAATAATTTTAAAATTGGCCTTTTTCTAACCTTGCGGTCCCTCCATCCTCTTCCCCTGTGCACCCCCCCGCCGGTATCGTTTTTTTTTTCAGAAGAAGGAATTTTAAAAAAGAACTCTGTTCCGTTCTCCTCCCATCTTTTATCCCCAACGGTAATAGCCGCTCTTTCTGTGGTCGTCCCTAGCAGCTGTTTTCACCCTCTGTCATGCCAACGCACCGCATTGCCCCTTTCCGGTTACCTCGTCCGATTATTTTTCTCCCTGCTCAGCTGGATCATGTCGTTTTGCAGGTCTGTATTTTTTTTTCCGGGTGTCTTTCCTGTTCGGTTGAGATTGATTAACCTGTAGTTGCATTCTTATTCGCCCCCAAGAGTCGCTTGTTTTCTCTCCTTCCTCGGCTTTCCTGCCGAGTGCTTCACACTCGGCACTCTTTATCTCTTGTGTTCCTAGTCCCGGCCTGCCTCCCTCTTTTATTTTCGTCCTTACCCCCATGGTTTCAACCAACTCTTGTACAGCGTGTCAGTTGATTTTTTGGTTTTACTATTTCCTTTTCCTGATTCCTCAGGACATTCCCCTCTTTTTCTTCCCCTCCTCACTTTTTTAATTTCTTTTTTGCTTTGTCCTTCCATCATCCATGTTTATTGAGGGAGGCTCGTGCCAAGCTCCCCACTCACCTCCGTTTATATGCCACTTTGAGGGCGCGCACTTCGAAACTACATTGCTTCTGATCCTTTTCTCTTTTTTCCGTTGTTTTCATTCTTTTCAGCCTCCGTTTTTTTCTCTTGATCCCTCTACTTCCACAGCGCGCCCTTCAGTATCTCCCTTCAACTTCAGTTGCTGAGCATTTGAAACCCGTGGTCATCGTAGCAACGAGTGCGTCTTTTAACTCTTCCCCCCCGACTACCTCCCCCGCTCCTTCCCCCTGCTCCTTTCCCCTTTCCCATCGTCCCCGAGACTCACCCCTTTCCACTGGCATCTGCTCCACCTTTCGCCGGATCGTTCCTTTTTCCCGCCCCTCTCAGACGGCGACTCACCCCGTATCTCCCCGTACCTCCTCCAAGTAGGCCCTTATGCTTTTCCCCCAACGAGCCTATGTGTACTCTTTTGAAATACCATTCCTTTTTCTCGTTTCCCTGTCACAGGCAAGAGACGCCCTGTTTTTTCCTGGTGGGCTGTGTGTTCACCTTCTTCGCATACCTTACTGCCCTTGTGACTTTCTTCTTCCATATTTCTTCTTTTTCAGAACTGAACCCTTTTACCCATCCCGCTCCCCCTTATCAATTCACCCCCCCCCTGCTGTGTACCCGGACTACTGATCCCAGGGCACTTGAAGGGGAAACCCTTTAGCTGCCGTTTCTTTTGTATGGTCCCATTTTCAGTATGTACTTCCCCCCCCTCCGAAATTTTTTTTTCCTCGGAGATGTGAAAGCTTGTTCGAATAGGCTCCACTCTCACAGGTTTATTTTGTCGTCCGTTTTTTCCTGGTTCCTATGAAAACGACTTTTACATCCGCTGAGGACTCGGTCATGTCGTGCATGTCACCTTTACCTTATCTTTTGATACTCTGATTGTGTTGGACGCATTTCCCCGCCCCACACTTCTGTTCTAGTTCCCCCTCTCTTTCCCTTCTTAGTAGGTCCTTTCCCTGCACCTTCTGTCCGGTTGATCTTGGAAAAAGAGCTTTTCGCCTCGACCCCTTCCTCGATCTCCTTTCTGAGCCGAATTCGAGTGACCTATCGATTCGGCTTCCTCCCGAACGGGAGATTTCCCCGCTTCCAAGCTACCGTTTCCCCTTTCCCCTGGTGACTCCCCCCCTTCTGACGTTCATCTTTTCCAACCTCATCTCCTCGTCGCGATATCCAGGACCCTCACTCCCGCGCCACCAACGCTCCTTTCTTCAAATGCGCAGTGTTTATCTTCTGGCACTCAATCCTTCCGTTCATTCCTCCCCCGCCCCTTTTGAAAACACTTCTCCCCAGCCCCGCCCCGGCCTTCTTTTCCTGTTTGTCGCGAGAAGCTCACCCTGCCAAGGTCTTTTGAGGCCATTTGCTGAGGTGCGTTTTACAGTATCTGCGTTGCAGCAAACCTGCCCTGGCTCCGATGACCCCGCCTGCCTATGTGCCATCTCCCCATCGCCATCCGCCCTTTTTTCACGTTCCCCCCCTTTCCTCTACTCGCTCTTGACCGCTGACCTTCAGGTCCTTCGCTCCAAGCGTGGTTTTCCACTCGCACCTCTCCTCCCCTGTCGTTCACCCCCGTGGCCTTGGGACTTCTCCTCACCAAGTTCCTTTGGTCCTATAATGTTGCTGCTCTCTCTCGCTAAATTTTTTCTCCTTTTTTTCGCTGCTTAGGCGCCCCTCCTTTTCCTCCCCTTTCTCCGACCCCTGTCTTATGGCGACCGTCTAGTTCCGTTTTCCCCCTACCTCCACCTTTTTACTACTTCATCATGGTGCCCCGTGTTACACGGTCCCCTGTTTTTCATCTCCCCCTCTCCTTTGAATAGGTCCCAACCTCCCCCTTCCGTGGCCCCCCGACTTGGTTTCCCTGCCCACCCATTCTCCTGGATAAGGGTTTTTCCAATATCTCCCATCCCCCGGCTGACCCCCCTGCACAAGCTCAAGGTT
>Ga0179593_1567079_pt1 | contig 11198 bp, 10 predicted proteins | sample CZODoug2_1_08_16_FD_185931 | JGI IMG/M metagenome (GOLD analysis project Ga0179593, IMG submission 185931) | Vadose zone soil fungal communities from Angelo Coast Range Reserve, California, USA - CZODoug2_1_08_16fungal (PacBio error correction) | ecosystem: Environmental > Terrestrial > Soil >... | reverse complement strand
CTCCTGACTCTTCCCGCCCGGTTTCGACCCCCCTGACCTATTACACCCTGGTTCTTTTCTCCACGCTGTGGTGTAATTTTTCGAACCCGCTCCCCCTTCCTCCCCCCGTTTCCGCCGGCAATGTCAAGCCAATTCTGAAGTAGAGTCAACCATCGCGTCCTAAAGTGCCCCAAACCAGGGTCCCTGATACTCCTGGCCATTTTCTCTAGACCCCTCTTTTTTTTCTTAGGAAGTAGCCCTAAGCGATTAAAGCGACTCCGGGAATAATGAATTGCCAATCCCCCCCTTCCCATATTTTGCCTCCACCCCCAACCCCCTTTCCGGAGTTCCGTACCTCCCTTCACCGAATATGGGTCCCCCTCCTGCTTCGCCTTCTGAAAAGAGCCAGTCCTGACTAAAAACAGTTAGTTGACTCGTCTTTTTGTTGCAAAGTCTCTGCCTTTCTCAACAGAGTTTCGAGAACATACTCGCAGGGCTTTAGAACTCCTCTTTTCCCTGATCCACCAGACTCTTCTGTCCAAACCCTCTCCCAGGCCTGCCCGGCACGGAGCTTTCTGGGAGAAGCTAATGGCTGCCTTATTTGCTGACTGACGAGCAATGCGCGGGCCCGCCCGTGTTTAAGGGAGGCCAATTGTTCCTAGGGAAGACTGTCAAAAAAGGCTTAGTAATGTTAGCTGGGGCGAAGGGCCAAAAGGGGGACCCGAGCGTCTGGACGGTTCCGGCCCAGAGGCGACCGTCCCGAACCTCCCCAAGGAACACCCGGAAAGTCTGCAACGAGAACGCGCAGCAATGCCCCCCATTTGGGTTTTTTCCCGTCGTGTAAGTGAAGGGTCACAGCATGAGTTGTTTCGCCTCCAAATGACCCCGCAAGCCCCTTTGGGCCGGTGTCCGGTTCGTTAGCCCCCGCCACTTCCCCGTGGATTCAGCCTGGGCTATTCATAACCCCCCCTGCCGGCTGAGTTGACCCCCGCCGGTGTCGGCCGATTTGTCAGATGGTTCTTTTTTGCCCCCGCCGGGGGCCCACGCAGCGTCCTATTCGCTCCAATTTTCTCCTTCGCGACTTTATTGGTGTTCCCCCCTTCCCGTCATAACAGGTCCGAATGAGTCACCCTGTATGGCTCGTTTTCTCGTGCGCCTTTCTCCCTTTGCTTCAAGTGAGGCCTCCCTTCCGTCGCGGAAGAACGAGCAAATAGGCTCCTTCCTGGCCCCTTCCCAATCTCCTTCGTAAAAATTGTGCGCCTGCCTGACGCCCCTCTCTCCACCGCATCCCGCCTCCCCTCTTCGCTAACCCCTAAATCTTCAAAGAAATATTGCGCCTCCATCCCGCCCCGACGGTTTCCCGTACTAAAGATGGCCTTTCATTTTGCCGGCTCCATGTGGTCGAGCTCTCGCCCGTCAAAGATACGGAAGGCAGGAGATGCTTCCGAACCTGAGCTTTTGAGAGGCTCTTCGGCCCCTTGAGTTATTTTGTCCTTTGTGATCCTCCCTCTCCAATAATGATGGCGTGGAGATAATGGACTATCCGTTGTTTTTCCTCGCTTGGTTAGAACTGAGCTGATGGATTTCAAATCTGCCCCAGCTTGGCTTCCCTCTGGCCTCTTATTCCAAGCGCAACGCGACTGTGTGGAACGTGCATTTTTGGTTGCTCCCTTCTCCTTTATAAGAGAAAAGATTGGGTCTTCCCGGCCCCAGCTTCTCTTGTCTCGACCCTTTCGCGAACCGATACTTTTTCCGAATCGCAAACTGTTTGAATACCAAGTTGGAGACCCTTTTATGCCACTCTGCGCCCCCCCTTAGCGTATTAAAGAAGTTCAAGTTGCCCCTTTGGCCCAGAAATGGACATCTCTGCACCTTCACCGCTCAAGTTTTACTCGGGAGTGCTTGAGTCACATCGTGCACCCCCGGAAAGCGGGCCACTCGGGACATTTTTCACTCCCCTTGACCCCTCAGCTAGGTGGATTAATGGGGTGGCACAGGGTCAAGCTGTCCCTATATCGTTCCTCGGTAGCTTAGCGCATCCCTGAAAACATTTTGATGATATTACCCCCAGGACCAGCTACCCCCAGGGCCCCCCTTCTCTTTTCTTGCTCTTCTTTCCAATTAGAGCACAGGTCAACTGGAAGAGGAGCAAAGCCTGGTCGACGAATACGCCATTTTTCTTAGCCTTCCTCCCGTTTCCCCTAAATCCTGACTAGTTTTTTGTTGTACTGCCGGGAACTGATGGATGCGCACTTGCTCTTCGTTCTCCCGTCTTTTCAGCCCCTAGGTCCCCTTCCTTTGAGAGAGCATGAGCAGCACGGAGAAGGCCCCTTTCTTAAATCGTTCCTCTTTTTTCCTGAACGCCCCCACATTGGGATAAATTGGACATATGACGGAGCTCCCCCGTTTTCCTTCTGACCCTGTGAACTAGTCATCGTTTCAGCTGATTCTGTTCACCCCCTCCCTCCATTGGCTTGAACAGAAAAAGTTTCTCCCACATTCCCTTTCCCCGCCCGCTCCCCCCCAGGGCACCGGCTCCTTTTTGTTTACGTTGCACTCCACCCCCCCTCAATGTAGGGGAAGTTTAAAGTCAAGTGAAAGTTTTAAGAGGAAGTGCAGAGTTCCTCCAAGGTCTTTCCCCCCCCTCCGACCATTAACCAAGATATGTGGCGGAATCGTCGGCGGAGTCGCTTCGTTCCGCTGAAATCCTCTCATTTCTTGGAGGCTGGTGTCTTGCCAGCCCATGGCTGATTTTGACCCCCTCCAGAGACAAAGCCTTCCACACAGTTACAATTCTTCCTTTGCCCTTTCCCTCCGGCAGAATAAGGAGAAATTAAAGTCAGGAAAACTCCAGCCACCCCCCTATCCGGCATAGATTTAAAGGCGAAAGGCCTAAAGCTTCCTGGCTGCTTCCCCTGATAAACCCTTTCCTATAGTGATGTCGAACAGAAGACACCCGCTCATTGGGGAGAATAGAAGACGTGATTTACGGGAATGCACCTGTTCTTCTTCCCGCCTGATCTTCGAAAGAAAATCTCCTCCGGCCCCGTTTTCCCGCCATTCCCCTCGGGCCTGCCCCTTTATGCGAGGGAGCGCTGTCTCCAATGATGGCGGCGGATGAGGTAAGTCTCCTACGGATTAGCCAGCGCAGGCCCGATCTTCCAGGAAGCGGCTCTCCCCCTTCGTTCCAGCGGACACCTGTTCTCCTGAAATTTGCCCAGCGCCAGAAGAGCCGCCATACAGATCGCCATAAAGGGGGCCCCATTAGGTCCTTTTATTCCTTCTCTTCCCACACGTCGAGACTACTAGGCTGAAGCCCCTCCTCTGATGAGAACCCTCGCGTCCCCTCCCTCCTCTCTCCCTCCCCCCCACCTTCTCCTCCCCCAATACACCCCCCTCTTCCCCTATTCTCCCTTCCTTTGGAAATGTCGCGTTGCGTGGATGACAAGGAGTTCAAACACCTCTGCCAATTTCGTTTTCTTCCCAACAGCCCCTCGCCCATCTGCCGGCACGGCCTTGTTTTTTATGAACATCCTTAACGATGTCTTTGCCGACATAAGCGTCGTCCAGGGAGGAAATTCCGGCGGCTGATCCTGTTTTCTCCCCCCCCTCACTGATGCCAGGCCGGACCGCTCCCCCCCCATTAATTTTTGATGATCTTCTTTGCAGATTGCTTTCCCGTGTTCATTTTCCTAACTGAGGAAAAAGCGAAATCGCACCTTTTGCCTCCAGTCCGAAATTGATAACGCTGACGCCCCTTGCTTTTCTCCTTCTTCACCGCCCTCTTTTGAACCATTTCACGAATAAGGTTAGTAGACTTCACCCGCTCCTGGCCCCCGTCCGGGTGGCGTCGGGACCGATTGGCTCTTTCGCAGAGAGCGTTGTCTTCTTACTTTTTGCGTAACACAATTCCCCACGAAGGTCGAGTTTACTGCTTTTTCTTGTTTGTTAAAAGACCAGGACCCCCGCTTGGCACAACCAAGCCCTCTTCCCGTCGCTGCCTTCCCCTGACTGGTTGTCCAACTTCTGCAAATAATGAAAAATTCATCTTCATCTGCGTTTCCATCCCTGTACTTCCTCTTTAAACCAAGATTGGGGGTGAAGCCTTGCAGCTGACGGCCCCCTTCCTTAAATTCCAACCTGTAGGATCGAGTTTCCGACTTCCAGGCTTTCAACCAGGCGAAATGGATCTTTTTTCCCCCTTTAGTCTCATGTTAACCGGCACAGATCTTCCCTCTCGGTGAACGGAATTTGGTCACCTGGGGGGGGACCACTTTGGCTGTTCCCCATTGCTCCTCGTGATCCCTTCTGGCCAGGAAAGAACGAGTCACCACCGTATCCCCTTCTTGTCTCCATCAGGCCCCCCCCCCTCCGTTTCTCAGGTTTTTTTTTTTTTGTTCGCCGTTCGAGAGATTTTATGGAATATTTAACTTCTCTTTTTTCTTTTCATCCAGGTTTTTTTTCTAGTTGAGTGTTTCAATCCCCATCCCCGGCCCTCCTTTCTCGGAATCCAAACTTTTCCCGCGAAAAGGGGCACTGATGGTGACCGACCTGATACTGTTTGTATCTCTCCAGGTTCGTGCCGACCCCCGAGAAGGCCAGCTGGAGACACGTACTCTTCCTTCCCCAGGATTCTTTCGTCTTCACACTTTCATATATTGAAAAGGACAATGACTCATTGCGAGTCAGAGATGTTCGTCTTGAAAGCTCAGTTCTTTCATCGCGGAAACGCTCCCCGCCGACTTTCTGGGTTGAAGTGAATAACCCAATCTTTCACTCTGTTCGTCCCCCCAGCTGCTATATTTTACAGATGGAACCGATTCTCTTTGGATTTTATTCGATGCTTGGCCCCCTTTTTTAGTTTTGAATCAAAATCCCTCCCTCTCTTATTTCCACCGGAAGAGGTTGTTGCCATTGGAGTTGACTGGGCTTTAGTCAATTCCCCATGACAACAGAGTTCCGGCCCCTTTTTTTTGATGCTGGGTTTCTTCTCCCCCCTCCCCCTTAATACCAAAGAGCCACCCCAAGATGCAAAGGAAATGGCCCTGGAAAGGGACCGTCTTGTTTTTTCTATCTATGGCAAGATGGATGGAGACCCTATGCCCACTTCCCCCCCGTAAAGGCCTTGTTACTTTCTGGTCCAAGGGTGCGTAAGGCTTTTATCACTTTCTCCTCCTTCTCGACCCCCCTTTCTCCCCGTCGACCAGGAGTTGATTGCCGCTTGAATATGAAAAGCACGAATGACTCTGATCCTCTCGCATCCCTTTTCCCTTTGTTCAAGCGCGGTCTGGTGTAAGTGCTTCATGCTGGTGTGGCGTCCCCGCCCCTCTGGCGTGGAGGTTAAAGAAGCATGTTTTAAATACACTGCTTCCCGTTTTCCTTCTATGTACACCAACAGGCACAAGGCCCTTCTTTCTTTTCTTACGGCCGCAGTTCTTCACTCAAGAGAATTTCTTGGCATTCTTTTCTTTTAGTCGCGGTCTTTACACAAAAGCAGCCCGAGAACATATTCCCATGCGACGCTCTTCCACTGTGCTCATCTTTCGCTCCATTCGGGGGTTGTCTTTCAACCTGAACGACTAAAAGGAAGAATGAGGTTCCTGTTTTCTTTCCTCTTTCTTTTGATTCCCTTTGTTTTTTCATAGCTTCGGCTCTGTGAAGAATCGCTTACAGCTGTGAACTTTTTTGTCTTTTTCACGAATGATCTTCTTAATGGCATTTTCACTCCTTATGGCAAATTTAAGCGTCATGGGAAGGACTCGCCCCTTTCCCCCCCTCCCTCATCCCTTCTTATCAAAATAGAAGATCATTTTACAATTTTGAGCCTCTTGTCCCCGCGGCAGGGCCCCGTCCCTTTTTTTTTTTCCCTTCCCTTATTCGCTGGTCTGATCTCTTTATAGATGTTTCTCGATAGCTACATATCAAAGAAACGGTCAAGACCTCCCGTTTTAGATGATTGCCGGCCCATTTCCTCTGCGCTTTCTGGGTGATCAGGAGCGTATGATGATCGACTGTCCGAGTTACCCCTTCCTACCGCTGAGCATCTATGCAGACAGATGTTTTTCTTCCGCTGGAGCAGACTGGAAGCTCACATCTTCCCCCCCCCCCAAAGCTGAGTCTCCCTCTCGTGTTTATAAGGCGTTCGTCGCCGTTGTGGTCACCTCAAATTCTTGTCTCGCTAGGAGTAACCTCTCCCTCCCCATTCTTTTTCAGGGACCAGATATACTGATAGAACCTTATTCCTCCCTATATCGTCAGTTGGCCTTCCCGAATTAGCATTAACATAAATGCTGTTTCGGGGATGGTTTTTTTTCTGAACGCCTGACCCTTCAGAGTCATCCTTTCCGGTCCTTATTGGAAGGGTAAGGGATAGCACCTTCCCCTCTCATCAATGCAGCCTCTGGAAGGCGTTTTCGTGCTTATGCCGTTTTTTTAAAATCGTCGTCCATTTTTCCCAACCTTTCCCTTTTTTTCCCCCGATGTATGCCCTATTATACAAGAAGGGGGGGAGTTTAAAGTGGGAACACCGAGAGAACGCTTTAAGTCTGACTTACCCCCCCCTTAGCCGCCCACTTTTGCGGTATCTTGCCTCTGACCCCCCCCCCCCCCCCCACATAATCCTTGAACCCTTAAGTGATGTCGTAGCTGGTTCCCTTTACCAGTCGGACCAATCCCTTGGTCCTCCTCCTCAGTGGTTGAACAGTAGAAATATTTCTCTCCCGTTGTTGTGTTGCTTCTATATTTCTAGGGACATTCACCTGGCGTCGATGACCGCCGTTAAACGACTGCGACTTCTTTAGAAGCCGATTCCCTTTTCCAAAGTCTTTCTGAGAGAGGGGTTAATAGAAACCAGCAACTTGGGATTGCTTATCCTTTTTCTCTCCCTGCCTCAGCTTCCATATTGCAATGTTAAAAAATGTAATTAGTGTTAGAGAGAGATACCCACTTTCCTTCTTCCCTATGTAAAGGAATTGTACGATGTTAAACCAGGAAAATCTTTGTTCTTCCCATGAACCCCCCGACCTGGAGGCCTTTGTTGACTTTTCATCTCTACTTTGCAAAGTTCAAAGAAGTGTTTCTTCTTTTTTTCTCAGACGGCGGAATTTCTCAGAGGGAATTCAAGGCGTTTTCCCCCCCCCCCCTTTTTTTCAGCCCAAGCATTAAGATTTTAGAGAGATATAGTGGAGAAAGTAGAGAAGGCTATCTTTTTTTTCCCTTCCCTCCCAATAAGGGAGTGGCTAACCTCCTACTCCCCCCCCCCTTTTGCCGTCCAATCAAGAGTTTCCCCCCATCCCCAGAGATCCTTGGATTTAATTGGTTTCCTCCCTCCCAGTCCTTCCCTGCTCAGCCGACAAACACTCTCGCACATGTCCCTTCTCCCGCCAACGACAGAAGTGGTTAGCGCTACAGTCCAAAAACTCTCCCCGGATGCTACCCGCGCAAGCGAGTTGGGGCGGGTCTCCTCCTCCTCCGGCCCCCGTTTCCAAGTTCGGTTCGACCATACTGAACAAATTCCCGCAAAATGCCCTCCCCTCCCAAGCGAATCTTCATGGCCCGGGAGGGGCTGTCCTGCTTCGGCACGCTGCTCCTTTTTTGGAAATGATTCTTTTTTTTCAGGATGTCCGGAGGATCGGTAAGATCTACTGGAGGCGCCCAACCCTTTTTTTAAGTGTGACCCTGCCTGACTTCTGAAAGGGGGACTCGCGTTTGCCGGTTCTTTCCAGTTAAACTTGTTCCCCTTTGTAAGGAGAACAGGACTGCGCCGACTAGGCGCTGAAGCGCTCAACAAGATAGAATACATTTTTCACTTCTTTATTCCATTTATTCCCTTTTGAAAACACTTCGCATACTCTTTCCCCCCCCCCCATCTCTGATGAGTGATGTTCACTTTAGACGGATTTTCTTCCCCGGACAACAAAAGTCAAATATGAAAATTCGTTAGTGAAAGGAGGGAGAATTAGATTATCCCCCTCCTTCCCTTCCTTTTTTGTGAGGACCTTCCCAGGGGCCTTCCCCTCCCCCTCTTTATTGCCCCCATACCGGTCACTTAAACCCCTCCTTTCTTCTTTTCTTTCCTCCCCTCCAAAAGGAATGAGAGAATTCCTCAGCGCCCTCGACCACAACTTCATTGTTCGACATTTTCTGTCTGATTGATGGCACGTTTTATATTAATAGTCCAGTTGCTTTAAACCAGCTCAATCCCCCCCCCCCCCCTTAACCCCTGTGTAGCAAAGAATCACTTGACCCATCCGGCCCTCACCCTTTTTCCTCAGGACACTCGACATGAGGTTTCCTTTCCAGAAAGAGTCCACCCTTAGTCTTCTGCCTTCCAGAGAATGGAGTGAGCCGGCGGACAGTTTTTTTCTCTCTTTTTTTCTTTCAGGAAGTTAGATACTGGAGACCTGACCGAAGAACAGGTTTCGTCTCAAAGTATTTCCTTTTTTCTGTATGGACATTCCGCAAAAGATTTTCACCCCCCCCCCCCAATCAGCTTCTTTTTTTGAAAGAGGCTTTTATAACCCCCTATAGAAGCTCAGAGACGAGTAAATTCCACTTCCCCCCTTTCCGTTTTTACATCTGTCAGGACATCTTCCCCCCCGATATGGGAGTGAGGCTGAAACCGTACTTTTTTCTTCATGTCCTCCTCCCCGGGAGTGTCTCACTAGCTCTTCCGAGCTTAACATCCAACATAGAAACTCTCTAGTCTCTGTTCCCCCCAAGATCATGTTAACTGACTGGCGGAAGCGCTTTTTTTCCCCAGTGACCTGACCTGGAAGATACTCTTTGGATTTCTTTCTGCGACCAGGGGAACCCTATGGGTCTCCCAAAACATCTTATTGGTACGCGGCGATGTTACGCGTGGAAGGTTCCCCCTGAGAGAGTTGATGTCCTGATAATCCTTTAATCTACTTCCTCTCTTCCCTTTTTTTGTGTGAGGAACGGTTATCTTCTACTTGCCGCCTCGCGCCGAACGGTTGAAACCCCCCCCTTCTCCAGTAACCTTCCTGCTGGAGACACGAATGGTTCCCTGTGGTTCTCTCTCCATTTTTTAAGCAAACGTTCGATCAATGGAAGCACGCAACTTGAATGGTACTCCACTTTTCCTTCCGTCCCCACTTTCCCTCTCATTGTTCCCCCTTACCATGACCGTGACCCCAAAGCGGCGAAGAGGGGCGATTTCTTGACGCCCCTCTTCCTTTGCCCGCTCAAAGACTAAGACTTTAAGCCCTCTTCTTTCCACACTCTGGCGGATGTTCCCTATGACAGATTTTTTTCGGCATCTTATCTTTTTTCCTTTCTTCTTCTCTTTGACTTCGAGACCGAAACCCTCCCGTCTCAGTTTCAAGCTTAACGCGCTGGGGATTTTTTTTCCCAGTTTTCGGGCATGGTTGATCCCCATTCCCATGACCCTCTCCCGAGCACCATGATGCGTCTTTTCTCCCGAAGGTCACCCCCATCTCATCTCTTCCCCCAAAGCGCAGTAAATGGAAGACTCACCTAACGGGCCCCATTTCCTTTTCAGATAGGATTTTTTCGTATCTGATGACGGTTTTTACGAGCAGAGCCATCTTCACCCCTCCACCTTCGCGGCGGTTGAAGAAGCTGACTCTCCCAGTGTGTTGCGCCTTGTCTTTATTCGTTTCTCGCTTTCTTGAACAAAGACCTCGATTTTTCTCCCCTTGTTCCCGTCCTCTCTTCGTGGAATATGGAAAAAACTTGCCCCCCTTTCCTTCTGCTGCATCAATAGACGCTCGCGCCTTGATAGAATGGTTTTTTCTTTTTTTTTTTCTCCTCCAAGGATAGCACCGGCGCCTCTTTCCGGACCCCGGTGGAAGTGGTAGGACAATCTGGCTGGCCCTTTTTCTCTTCATGTTCAATAAACCAACCCCATGCCGGCTGAGGGCCTGTCGCAGACTTCTCCTAAGTGCACTCAAACATTTCCAGATGTGCTGTGCTAAGGGGAAGTTCTTCCCCCCCTCCCCCCCCCCCAGCCTCTCTTTACCGAGCGGAAGCAAATGGGGGCATATAGCTTTTGTGGCCCCCCTTTCTGTCTTCTGAAGTTGTTCACCGGTTTCACCAGAATATAAAATGCCCGAATGATGTTAAAGTATTCGCTCTTTTTTTTCTCGGTGCCCAGCGTTCTTTCCCCTTTCTGGATCATTTTAGCTTTGAGTTGTTACAAGGAAAAGAGACCAACCTCTTTTGAAGGCATGCCCCCCCTCCCTTCCCTCCCATACCCTTCTTCCCCAACCAATTGACGATGGCTCCGTAAGGCGTTCTCTCTCCACCTGGAACCGTTCAACCCCCAGATACCTTTTCACCTGACGCTCATATTGCCGCCGTAAATCCACGACCCGTTCCCCCCTTTTTTAATCCTCTGTTTCTGTAGTCCGGCGAGCCCTCCTATTGTCTCTCCTCGATTTCCCCCTCCTCAAAGACCATTTTTTGCGATGCAGCCCGGCCATCATTGTTCTTTGCCGTGCTTTTGATAAGAAGGTTTTTGATCCCTTCCCTCCCTTTCTGCTTTTTCCTTTTTTGCATTTTAGATAATGCACTATCCTCTATTTTCTCGTCCTTCTCCTTTTTGATCGGAAAATGACGATGTGCCCCCCCTGGCCCTAGAGTTGTCAGTCGATTGCGCCTTTGTGAAACTTTTTTTTTCCCTTCCTCTCTTCCGTTTTCCCCCCCATTCGCACCCCTGGTTCTTAAACGGCCCCCTCTTCCTTTTTCCTTTCGAATGCAGGGAGGACTCCAAGATATCTAATAACATAAACTGTGTCCTTGATGCCATGGAGAAAGAAGACATCTTCACTTTCTCTTTCCAATTCGTTTTTCCACTTCCTTTTTCCTTTTGGCTCGACAAATACCTCCGTCGCAGGACCTTAGGGAACTGAGTTTCCCCCCTTCATTTCATCTCCCCTCAACCTTGCTTTTCAAAGGAATTCCCTTTGTAAACTTTTTCCTTTTTCACTTTTTTTTTCCCTCCTTTAAAACCCCTCTATTTTTGGAAAAGGTAATCTTACCCATGAGTTCGTGAGCCGAGTCCGACACCCCCCATTCCCCCCAAGCCCAATTTTGAATGATTTTTTCTACCTCCCTTGACTTCCCCTCCCCTTAACATCGAACGCTTCAGAATACTAGACAGTCCATTCCCCCCCCGGCGTTTTTAAGAATGTGACTTCCTTCTATTCCAGGTTTCAGAAGCTATGAATTTGCAA
>Ga0179593_1458931_pt1 | contig 11198 bp, 6 predicted proteins | sample CZODoug2_1_08_16_FD_185931 | JGI IMG/M metagenome (GOLD analysis project Ga0179593, IMG submission 185931) | Vadose zone soil fungal communities from Angelo Coast Range Reserve, California, USA - CZODoug2_1_08_16fungal (PacBio error correction) | ecosystem: Environmental > Terrestrial > Soil >... | reverse complement strand
CGAGTCTTTCTCCTTCCTGTGTGAAGTGTGCTTTTCCAGGCCCGTTAGAAACCTGTCCTTTCCCCCTCCCCCATTCAATCCACCGCAAGTTGGGTTTTTTTTTTCCTTTCCCTTTCCTGTTAAAACATTTTGTTTTTTTTTCCCGCACGAATTTCCGTCACCACTCCCGCTTAGACCAAAGTAGCACTCGATGCTTTTGCCTTGGGCCCAGTTTTTTAGTGGTTGGTCCCCTCCTGTCCGATTGAGTAATACACTTTGCACGCCCTCCTCATTTTTTCCCTCCACTTGTACCCCCATACATTTAGTCTGGCTCATTTCTGTAGTTTTTCTCTGATGTACTAATGAGATTCTCTTAGGTTCCGGATATCTGAGATTTTTTCCGAGACGACTCTTCCCCACCTAGCAATCATACCCCTTCTCCCTACGCTTTTCTTCTTGTACAACCTAGGACCTCCCATCTGACCCCCAATCCATCCTGCTAGAATTCTATCTCTTCCTCGCCCCAATAGATCAAGTACTCTCTCTGACCAGGTTCCTTCCGTGGGGAAGGGGTTTTGATGAGGTTTCTCCCCCCCTTGTGGTTTCCCCCATCTCGCGGAATTTAAGACCTCCTGTATGGTCTTTTGTCAAAACAAACCTTGGATGCAAAGTCATTTCCTCGATGCAATGAAACGGTTTCGGGACTTCTCCTCTTGCACCCCCACAGATCCTTCATAGCATGCCCTTCCCTTTTTCCTTCAGGTGTGACCTCTATGCTCCCGGTCAACTTTAGCTTCTATTCGACAGGGAGTGAACATAGCTACTGTTTCCCTGTATCCAGTTTTAAGTTTTGCAGGTACGCCTGCGGCTCTTTTTCCCCGAGTCATTCTTCTTGTAGCTTCCCTCGTCTTTTGTAGAGACAGCTCCCTCCTAAAAGAGTTCTCCCCTTTTTTTTCCCGATGTGTTATTGTGGACCTCGTTCTCCCCCCTTGTCGTTTTTTCCTCCTTCCCAAGAAGATCGAGTTTTGGCAGAATTGACCCGAGTTCATTCTTGGCCACGGTCTTAGCTCCCGACTTGATTTATTTTTTCCTTTATTATGGCATAACTCCTTTTTGTGAAATCCCCCTCCTTCCCCTTTCCCGAAAAACAAACAGAATGTGAAGTCGAGTGTTGCTCAGTTGAGTTACTGACGTGACAGACTTTTTTTCATGGTGAACCCTCCAGACCTGCTGTCCTCAAGTTTTTCCCCCGCTTGCTCCCCTCGTCCCCCCCTTTGAATGAGTATAAGGTGATCTCCTATTCCTAGTCCGCCGTCAACGTCGAACGCTTTCCCCGTGCGAGCTCTTTTTTCGCGATGTCAGAGAACCTCACTTCAACCCCCTTTACAATTGAGTTGTGGTGGAGCAAAGGCCGATCCTTCTAGGGCCTTTCCCAGATCCCCACCCTCTGAGACCCCAGTTGCGTGTGTGATGCGCCGATGAGCTTATAAAGATTAGTGACACCCCTTTATATCCTCCTTTTCATCTCCAGGATGAGCGGTTTTGTGCATTTCTCTTATCAGAACAGCAACTATCCGATCGTTAATAACTCCTTATGTTTAATTGCCCCCCTCTTTTGGTTACGTTTCCCCTGCTCTCGCGGAAGACTTTCAAGCGACTCCCTTTCTCGGTTTTTCTTTTTTTGTGCTTGCGATGTAGTTTCCCTCTTCCTTTATTGAGAATCCACCGACATCGCTCTTTGTTACGGCCCCCCCTTTTCCCCCTTGAGCTTCCTTCCTATCGTTTTCCGACCCCCCCCCCAAGGGATCCGCTTTTTCTTCCCTAAGCGTCGGAATGACGCTTTCCTGGCGTCGCTTTCGGCGGGACAGGGTCGGTCCACGATTTTTTACGTATACCTCCTTTCCCCCCTCCTAAGATGATGCTTCTCAGCGCCGAGTATCCGACTTTGGTCTCCCCTTGTTCCTTCTGATGGGACCCACTAACTATATCTCTCCCCCCCCCCCCCCCCCCCCCCCCACCCCCCCCCCCGTCCATGTCCTTCCGTAGTGCAAATGTATGCAGCGTAAGTACTTCCCTTCTTTTTTATCGGGTTGGTCCACCACTTGATTGGACCAGGGCTTTTCCCCTGCGTCTTGAATTTTTTTCCGTCCGTCCAGGCCGACTTTACTCTCGGATTGCGGCCATCGCTCAGCAGTTCTGCGATTGCCTTTAAAGCTCGGTCCTCCTCCTCAGTTTCTTTTGCTCCTTTTGAACTTGATTGCCCCCTCTTTTTTTACCCTCTCTCAGTGTTTGTCCTCTCGATCGCCCAGTCTCCCTCTGAAGATTTGAACTACTTAGAGTGGCCTTCTGTAGCGTGTCCCTGCATTCTGTTCCCCTTGGAGTTGCCGAGAAAGGTTGCGCCCCCCCCCTACTTAGTACCACCCTCCCAACGAGGGTACCACTAAGAAGTGTCTCACCCTTCCAGGTTTCCAAGTCCCTTCTCCACCGCAAGATGACGGTCCCCTTGCGTCTTGTGATCTTTTTAACTAATTGATGTCCCCCTCGTCTGCTAGCTGTTAGTTCCATCAACCTTTCGGATTCCCCCGCATTAAGGAGTGAGTTCTCTAACTTGATGATTACAGTGAGTGTCATTTTCTTCCCCCTATTGGATTAGCTTTGCCCCTCCCTCCCGTCGTCATTCTTTTCTTAGACTCTAGAACCACCTATCTTCTGGTTAGTCATTTTGGTTCAACTGTACCAGCTATTTACCGGTTTTGACGGCCTTCTTTTCTCAGTGGCCCCGACGAATAAGGCCCATTCTTCCCCACTGCAAGCATAGTTCCCTTTCGCGCTTTCGTCCCCTCCTGCAATGCTCTTGAGAATTTACCGTGTTTCCTAACCAGAGCTTCAGATGTTCCTGGGTCCCTTCCCGACATCTATTGGGTTTCTTGCGCAGGATCGCCGCCGAGCTCAGCGCGCTGGATGGCTTCTTTTGCGTCTATCCCTGTTGTTAAACTCCCCTGTTACGGCTAATCTGCTCCCCTTCAGAGATCAGATATTTGGGGATACTGGTTGGACCTACTCGGTAATCCCTCCGGCCGTTTTTTTAACGTCATCGCCTTTTGTGACCCGTTTACGTCCTGTTTTTGAGGTTCAACTCTCTGATCGTCCTCCTCCCTTGCCTAATACGTGTAATTTGCAGTCCCTTAGCTTCCCTTATCCTCTGCTGATTCTACCCATGCCGTCAAGGGATTTCCAGTTCTTTTCTGCGTCGTCTCCCCCTAGAGGGTTCCCATGAGAACACCTGGGTAAATCTCCATCGATGAAGAACCACCTCCCTTCTTCAATCTCTTGTGTTTGATGGCTTCCCCTTTTCGCCGAGTGTCACACCGGAGAATGATGGCCCTCTCCCCAGTTGTGGGGAATTAGGAGAATTAGCAAGCCCCCCATCTTTACAGGTTCTCTAGGAGTCTGGAAATTCCGAATCCCTTCGAACAGGAAGTCCTATGACAATCCTTCATGGGAGAATTGCCGATTTCCTTGCTGGCGATGCTTAATAGCTATGATATCCCCGCCCTGCTAGATGGGCAGATAGCCCATTTTTGCCGCTTTTAAATGCCTGAAGTTTTGCCAAACCTTAAATTCCTACGATTCGTTCTGGTTCTGGTCGGACTTCTTCATGTTCCCCCCCGTTATTGATTTTCAAGCTCTCACTTTTTCTGCGTCAGCGGCTTCCCCCCGATTTACGGAGTGGTCCAGCCCCGCTATAAGCCCCCGCCCCCGTTTCTTGCCGGGAACTTTTTCCCGTTTTTACCCGATTTTTGTTGTCGACCATCCCCGATCGTTTTAGCATTCGTTGGCGCTCCTGACCGACCCCCCGGGTTCCGTCACAGCCCTTTTCTCAAATCTAAACTTACCTTCCGCCCGTTTTCGATTGATATGCTTCTGGATAGTAGGATCTTTGCCTGAGAAGGCCCTCTTTCCCCGTGTAAACGTCTTCGCGGCCCCCCCTTCCGCGGGAAACAGTTTAGGCCCGCTTTGTCGAACGCATGATCCACAAGTGTCGACGGTTTCCACGACTATCGTCGCTCCCTTCCCTCCTATCCTGAAAGTTCCCTTCTCTCAGAACGTGTCCTTAAATCCATCTCATCTTTTCCTATAATGCGCAGTGAGAGTGATTTTATAAATCCAGCACGTGTCTCCTTTCCCCGTTTTCTTACTGCATGAGTTGGCATTCTTGGCTTTTCTCAGCCCCTTCATTTCCTCGAACTTGGATCTATTTCACACTTTTTTTTACGAGTAGGGTAGTCTTCCCGGTCGTGTTTTCCCCCCCAAACCTGCCAGGCCTTTTTCCTTTCACCTTGGGTGGATTGCCTTTGACGGAACTGTTACTATTACACCCTCACCTTTCCAGTGCATCCAGGCCAGAGTAAGGGGCAACCTCCGCTCGCCTCACTTCTCGTTATTCTTTTTCTTTTTTCTCTATATTCCTCCTTCCCTTTTTGTGGTGGTTTGATTCCTCCCCTAGATCCGATGAGAGAGCTTCCCTGGTGCAGGTTGACGTGACCCCTCTTTTCTGGAAGACTGGTCCCCCCGGTGAGAAACCTTTTCACCCCCTTCGCTCAAACATTCCCCGTGTCCTCTGTCCCCCGTTTTTGTGCCCGCCCCCTTGGCCGGATTGGTCAGCTATTTTCCGGTTTTATACCCCCCCAGTGTTCGCAACTTCCCGATTTTTTCAACTGTGGATTGGCGTGGTGTCCCCCCCCGTACCATGTCAGACATGGGTACGAACGTGCACGCCCCATATCTGTTTCCATCTAACACTTGATCCTATTTCACTTCGTCTGCTCATTTCTTTCGGTGAGTAGAAAACCAGACTATGGCCCTTCACTTAGCTATTCCGGCCCCTGCCCCTTACTCAGATTCTGTGGAAGAGATCGTCCCCCGTCGACATGGATCCACGGCACGCAGCTTTCCTCTTTTGGCCCGCGTTCGGCCGCACCGAACGTTTACCCCTTTAAAAGCGTTGTTTCTCCCCTCTTCCTGAGTCTCGAGCCTTATCACGGCACTTGAGGACCCTTGGACGGTTAGTCTTGTGTGTCTGGGCTGAATTTGACTACGGGTGGTTCGTCAGTCGCTCCGGAATTCCCCCCCTTGCGCATCGTCTTTTTCCCCCTAACCAAAAATCGATGAACGGTCATCCCCGTATCATTCCCGGTTCGTGCTTTTTCTCTGGTCTGCCGCTCAGTCTTCTTAGACAATAACTGCACTGATGCTCGCTTCGGTCGCTCTCCATCCAGGTACAGTCTCTAGCCCTCTATTTGAGAACCCCCATTCCTGTTTACCCGTTTTCTTTTCCGGTCGAAGTTACCCTTCCTTTCCATTTGGAGGCTCCTCTTCCAGCGAGCGCGCTTTTCCTCTCTCGGTCGAGTCTGAATTTTCCTCTTTACCCCTCGGCACTTCCTCCCATGGCATGCCTTTTTTTAATGTTTACTTCGCTAAGTTTCTGCCGTTGCGCAGTAAGACTGATCCTTTTTTGACGATTGTAGAGTGACTTTGCGAGTTTAATTTTCCACCTGTTATCAGTTTTAGTCTCCATTTTCCCCCCCGTTGTTCCTCGTCCGGGGCTTTTGAGTGAAACTGCCTCCCAGGACTTTCCCCCCCCCCTCCTCCAAAATAAGATGTTTCCTTCGAGTTTTCCCGGTGAGTTTTTACCCTCTTTTCCCTCTTTCGTTTTTTTTTTTAACCTATTATATTCCTTTTCGCAGCTGGATTTCCTCGCTCCATTCTCCCGGCGACTTGACTATCATTTTCCCTTCCATCGATCCTTGTCTCCGCGCCTTCTTTAGGAACTCTCTGCCTTTCTTGCGGACTTAAGCTCCTTTTAAGTCGGTCTTTTGCAGACTTCTCCCCCCGTCCTGCGACACCTTGTTTTTGGTGGTAGCCCCTAGATGACGAAGGCATTCCCCCTCCCCATTATCCAATCTTCCTGAGGGATCGGAGACGCCACCACCCTTAAAAGCCTCGGTACCGGGATAAGACGTCCTGACTGATCCCTCCCCCTGTGTGAGTACTTCCTTTTATCCTTTAGCCCTCAAACCTACGATGGTGCTGCAGGCAGCGAGAATATGTCATTCTATGGTGGTCTTCACGTAAGTTGCTCCCCGGGGCCGCTGAACCCTGTCTCCCTTGGAACTGATGTTTGCGTTGCTGTTTTGCGGTTCTGATGGAAAGGATCCGACTCACCAGACATTCTTTTCCTGATCACAGTGACCCCCAGATAGATTCCTGAGCGTCTTGACTCCGTCGGGCCGTCCCTCTTCTTTCCCTTGTTATTGGCTTCCTTCCTTGCGGTCTTTGATTTTTTCCCGGACTTACCGAGTTGCTGACATAATACTCCTTTATGACATTGACGATCTAGAGCTTATATCCTTTGTCTACGGCAAAAAATTGCTGCAGGACCTAATCTCTCGCCTCGTCCCCCATGCAGCAGGTTTTCGTATTTCTTCCTCCGAGATTACGTATTCAGTTGGGATCGGCTTGTGCACCCCCCATTATGGGCTCCCTGTAGGGACTCTCCTCGTTTTGAAGTGGTTTCCCCCCTTTTTTTCCGGAGCGTACTTTCGTCGGTGTGGGCCATTCCTTACATACGCAGTTTCCCGCTTCCCGCCTTTCCCCACCGCGCAGCTTCCCCCGACTCAGTCCTCTGGAAATAGCCCCTGCTTTGCGTCGATCCCTTTCTTTCCTTTAAACTTGTTTTTGAGAGAGATCTTCAAGATTTCTTTCCCTGATCCCATAAGATTTTTCGTGTGACGCTCCATTTCTCGTATTGACGGCAGGGATCGCGCCTTCTCTTCTTAGGCACGCGCGTTTCCACTTTAATTAATCTCCACGGGAAACTCATGACTTCCTGCCTTCGTACTGAGACCCTTCCAACACTTCCCCCCCTCGAGCCCCCCTACTTGGACGCAGGGAATACGATCTCTTAACAGTTTTTTACTGAACTGCCTGCCTTTTACGGTGACGAGCGATCGTAGTTTCCCCCTGAAAGTTCATTTTATTCCCCCGTCATTAATCTTCCTCTAGAGGTCTTCCCAATTCTGCACTGTGTCAGTAGTTTTAGTTTGTTCTCTCATCGTTTTGATGTTCCCGACTCTCGCAGCCCGCGTAGCCAGATCGTCACTTCTCCTTTACGTCAGACGTCACAAAGATCGCCTGGAGGTAATTATTTTTTTTCCCAATGTGACAGTAGAACATTCCCGATCGGTGGAGCTTTCTTATCGCAGTTGGCCTAGACCTCGTCCCCCCATAGCACTTCCACCTGCTGCGCCGTTAGGGCTTTCTTTTCCGCGCTCCCCGAGATCTCCCCCCCTGACGTTGAAGAAAACAATCGCAGTCTGACATGATTCTGGCGGTTACGACCCTCTTTCTCTTGGTGCTCTTTTTTGAATTTCCCTTTGCCGAGCTAGTTCCTAATGTTTTTAGTGTGGCGGCCCCCGGCGTCGGTATCCCGGTGCATTTCAGGGCTCAGGAAGGAGCCCTCCCCCTGAGAGATTGTTGCACTCATCTTGTTATCTTTTTTCCCACTTACCATCTTTAGCCGTTGCTTCCACCCCACTAGCTTTCTCTTGTGTCGCACTTCTTCATCCTGGCTTCCTATGACATCGCGCATCGTCTTCGTTGCGTATGGCCGCCCCCTCTTAGACGTTGCTGGTTGACTTGATCCTGGATCTACCTTCCCTCCTACCTTTCTTTCGGGTTTTCCTTAAGGTAGGAGCTTCCCCCTTCTCTTTAGTGGGTTCACTCGACACCACGATTGTTTCAAAGTAGACTCATCATGAAGAAAAACTCCTTCAACCATTTTGATTTTTTGCCTCCCCTTCGGAGCCGAGTTCCCTCCGACCCGTTCTTTTTTGAACCATGACTCCGGCGGGAGACTTCTCCTTCGCCCGACAGTAACTTTCTCAGGCGTCCCTCCCTTTCCCTCATTTATTTTTACGGAGCAAGTCGCACGGCTCGAAAGTCCCACGACCACACATAAGTTTTCCTGGTTCCCTTCCTTTCGCCCGGCGGCGTGCTACCTCGTAGACTACTTCGCCTAGAGACCCCATTTTTTTTCGATGTAATCATGTTTGCCGCCGCCCTTCGTTACCTCGCCCCCCTCCGGGCCGTTCCCTCCTTGATCCCGGTTACACCGCAGTCTTCGAAAGGTTAGTCTTCTTCTTGTCACCGTGATTTTGCTCAGTCGTCCAGCCTTAGAAGCTCCCGGTTTTCATTATTAGGAGATTTCCGCCAGGCCTCATCCGAAAACAGTTCATGATACGAGGCTAACTGAATACGAGTTTGTTTTTAGACTACGATTCTACTAAGGTTATTCTCCATGCCCATCCCCCAACGGGTCTTTTTTCCCACCCAAACCCCTCCGGAACGTGCCCCGCGTACCCAACACACCGTTAATACTCATAGCTCTTGTATCTAATTTTTTTCAGTTTCCCTATTTTTTCTTGCGCTTTTCGTTGGTCAACTTTTTTCAAATAAGTGTGCCGACAACTTTCTAGGCGGTTCCGATGTCCCCAAAGTTTTCGCTTTTTGGACTCCTTAGTCGCGACCTCCCTATATTCCTGTTCCCCCCTACGTCTTCTTACTACTGAAGCCCCATCCCATCATCTTTGTTTTATTCCCCGCCAGCGCACGGCGCCTCTTCTCTAAGTCTTAGCTTCCACCGATGATTTCGGAACCGTTTTTTCTTAGGCATTCCCTTTTTCCCCCCCAACCCTCCTCCGCCGTTGCCCCAGCGAAAGCATCGAGTTGCGTCACCCTTTTTGGTGTCTACGCGGCGTGATATGACCTCTCTCTGTGTTATTACTTCCATGGAATCACTTTTTTCTTCTTTTTGACTATGCCAGTTACCATTTTTCTTGACCCATTTTTCTGGCTGGCCTAACTCCCCGGGGCCCCCTTCGCGACTTTCACTGACTCTTCCCCGTTATGAACTCCTTCCCCTTCTTTTAATCCTTCGCCTTGTGTTGTTGTTTCTTCTCCTCTTAGTCTGATCGAGGGTGACCCCTTTTTTTCACTGGACGGCTTTGCCTGGCCAGCACTGGTTGTGAGCAACCTCCCCTTCCCTTAGTTTCAAACATCAATCAGCCAAGTATTCCTATGTCAGTTTGTGTAAAGCACACTGATTTTTCCTTCCCCCCTTTAGTTAACAGTGTTTCGTTCCCCTCCCCCCCCCCTTTTTTTCGGGGCACGTGCGGTTTTTTGGTTGGTTTGATGATGCCGCCTCCCCTCTCACGTGACGTCCCTTTTTTTCCATCGAAGTACTTGCTCAGCACAACTCCTTACTTTTTTCCTAGGCGGAACCCCTTGATCTATTTCTTGACTTCATAGTAATCTCTCCCGGTAAGAGTCGGACAGATGATCTCTGCCTCCCGTCTGTAACTAGGTGTCCCCTTGCTTCGCGACCCTCCCCTATTCTTTTACTGGCCCGAGTCTTTTTTACCTTCATCTTTTAACCACGTTGAAAGCGACCTTCTCCAATAAGATCTTGCTCGTTCGCCCTTCCCTTAGATCACCTTTTGCCCCGCTGCGACGACCATTTTTCCTTTTGTCCCTCCCCGTTTGTCTTGCGGGGTCAAGGGTACTTTATAAAGGTGGTTTGTCCCAGCGCGATTGTCAATGACTCCTCCTCAGTGATGGGAAAACACAAACTCGTTTTTTTGCCCTTTTTCCCATCCCCTCTTCCCCAATGACACGTTTCGGATTCGGTCTTTTCTTAAAGATCACCGTATCCCTTTTTCATTTTCTCGCGTCGGGTTTAAAGTTTTCCATAAATAAATTCTTGGGAGTCGACGAAGAGCACGGGCCCATAGCTTCCTGGTAACCCCTGTTGATTACCTTTAAGTTCGTGGCTTTAACTACCTGATTTTTTGCGATCTCTAAGACGAGATTGATTTGTCTTTCCTCGGATATCCGGTCTGAAAGAGAAGAATAGCCCCGGGCCCCCTTACAATGACTTCCCTAGCTTAATTTCTAAGGATCCTTTTTCCTTTTCCCCCCTCTATAGCCGTGTGGGACGCCTTGTCCCTGAGTTCAATTTTTGCTTCATTAGCATCCCTTCGCACGCGGGTTTCGATGGTCGACTTCTCTTTCTGGCGATTGACCCCTTTTCAAACCAGCTTTATGTTGACGTCGAGTCTTTGTTCCCGTTTTAGTGCCTTGCTTTCCCCCTATTAGTTTTTCTGTCCCCCTCTTCATATCGGGTGTAGGCTAAGCGCCGTTGCGTCTTCCTCCCTTGAACGGCGCTGTCCGTTTATATCAGGCTCTATCATCATCCTTCTTTCCCCCGCCTTTTCCTGCAAACTAGACAATAACTCGGCTCTTCCCGATTAGCTTTCTGTGTTTGCTTCAGCAGGGACTTCAACTATATTCCCCCTCCACCGTCTTGACTTGTTTGTTTTTTTCCTTAGATTCACAGCGTAGGGCTTCCCCTCTAACCACAATATGCGCCCAATAGTTTGGTTTCCTTTTTTATACGCAAGTAATCTCTGTGCACAGTTTGAGCCGTCCCGCCGCCTCCCCTCCTCCACTTTCGATTGTATTGCAGGGCCGTCCTGCGCCCTTTAAACACTTCCTCTGTCGGTTAGTTTTTTTGGATCCTTTCTAGCTCGTGGGGCTCCGGTCAGTCTCTCGCTGGTCCTTCGGAATTTGCCGTTCGCCCGTTTCGTTTTTCTTATGTCAGGCAAGCGTTCTTGATGTCCCTTTCGTTGACTCCACGCATGACGGATCCCAGTGCAACCCCAGATAGCTTCCCCTGTTATCTTTGTGAGTCCTTTCCCGAGCCTTTCAGTTTCCTTTTCGTCTTTTTCAGATGGTCGTACGAGGGCGGCATCTTCCTTTTGCATCCACGACTTTGAGACCACTAAGGCACATTCTCATGACGATGCCTCCCCTTGCCGTGTCCTTTTTGGGATCCCTTAACTTCGGATCCGTTTTCACCCGATCTGCAGTCCGAGCCCATGCGTTCTTCGTGCCCTTTTTCTTATTATTCCTTCTTCCAGTGTTTTGTTAGGGTTTTTCCCAATATTGGCAACCCCGTTCGGCTCGCCTTTTGCACGTGGGGCGTGTCCGTCTATACCCAGAGCGGCTTTTTGCGGCCAGCTTGCTACTTCTCTCCTTCCGTTTTTTCCTCTGGCAGGCAGGTCATCCCAGACGACCTCTTTCTCCCTTGTCTTTGTTCG
>Ga0179593_1432912_pt1 | contig 11198 bp, 16 predicted proteins | sample CZODoug2_1_08_16_FD_185931 | JGI IMG/M metagenome (GOLD analysis project Ga0179593, IMG submission 185931) | Vadose zone soil fungal communities from Angelo Coast Range Reserve, California, USA - CZODoug2_1_08_16fungal (PacBio error correction) | ecosystem: Environmental > Terrestrial > Soil >... | reverse complement strand
TCCCCGTACCGCGATTAGAAAAGCTTGCAGATTCTTTTTTTCGGTGAGAGTTGCCTTCCTTTTCGACACCTTCTTTTATAGAAAAGATTGATCCTTGCAGGACCTTTGCCCGCCTTCTTATATCGCCTTACTCAATCACCCCCGCTTGGAATAACGAAGTGAGTATAAGGGCCTAGGACATCGCCGTGATCCACCCTTTTTAGCCCGTGTTTCGGCTTGCCACTTTTCCTGACTTTTTTCCTCTTTTTTTGCGTACCCGACGTTTTAGAAATCTTCTCCGGTTTTGAATTCCCATAGAGTTTCCTATTGCCTCCCCTCATCCTGATTTCTTTGAAAAAACAATGCAACTTCTTTACCATCCGCGCGCCAACCGCTTGGACCGAATCATCTCGGGTTATGTTGCTATCATTACTCTCACGCGGATGATCATCCTGACTTCGTTCACTTACCTACCCTCCCCCCTCCAGTTTGTCTGAAAGCGGGTGATTTTCCTTCACAATTTTTCATTAGGGCGCCCCCCCCCCTATCTTCGCCGTCCCTTGCGCCCCGCTTTTCGTCTCAGATCAATAGAGGTAGTTCTACTTTTTAATTTAAACCTTGTTCCTTCTTGGTAATTTGGCCCCCGTCTCCCTCCCCTTTAATAATCCCCCCCCTGCAAGAGATCCCCTTCTGCCCCGCCCACCCTGCTCGGGAAAAAGGAATAACGGGACCAACAGACTTCTTCTATATCCTGACCCTTTGTTCGCTCCTCCCACACTCACACTTCGCGTTTTTCCCCCCCAGGCGCAACGTACCTATGGATTTCCTTCCTCTGACTGTGTCCCAGGTATCAGTCTTCTTCGCCCCTTTTACAATTGTTTTAAATGGAAATATGCCATTGTCCTTTCCGGACGTTTTTTCGTGTTTCCGGAGGGATATGCCCCCCCCATTCTTCGTGCCTCCCTTGTAGGCACTCTTCGCCCCCCCCGCTTTAAGAGGTGTGAGTAAACCTTGCCCCCATATAATGTCTTGGTGTTTTTCTTTTTTTTTTTTTTTTTTTTTTTTCTTTGTCTCCTACAGGGTTACCCCCCGCATCAGAAAGGTCCCCCTCTACGTTCTTTTTTTAGGGAGCGTTCGTCTGCGTTATGTTGAGAAGGTGGATCCTTCCCCTTTTTCTCACCCTTTCGGCGCGTCGCCGTCTAACTCGTAACCGCCGCTATCGCAAAATCCGAGTGGCCCGCCGTATTCAGGGGAGACTTGGAATTGTTTGTGGTTTTTTCGCCTTCTTTTCTTCTCTTGTTCCGGAATTCCATCCTAAATTTTTCACTCAATGCAACCTTGACCCCTTCTGACCACACCCCTTCAGTTTTTCTTCCCCAAATCGCCTTTTCGCCCCACTCTCCCCCCCACCGCAAACGCGTCCTTTCCTTTTTCCTCCTGCCTCTCCCCTACCCTTCCGTGGTTGATCTCACCCCCCCTCGTTTTTTGTGTGTTTTTGGCCGGTGTCGAGGAAAACGAAATTGGATTCCACCATATTTTCCCGGTACACTCCGCTTCTATGTTCGGTTCAGCGATCCAAAGAATTCGTCCGTTCATTTTCTCTGCCAAACCCCCCGTTTTTGCTAATGAAAATTGATGCCTTTTTCCCTTTTCTATACGATCACCCGACCTTTTGGCACCATCCCAACCGTTCCCCTCCCCGTTTACCCCTGCCGTCTTTTCTTCTTATCGACTTGAACGCCCCACCCCCCCCAGCCATTTTTCTTTTTCGACCGTCCCTACAGGATGAAGTTTGATCTTTGTTTTCCCCTCCTCAACGGCTCCCTTTGCCTCCCCGCCTTATCAATTATAGCTTTCGGACGACGTCCCTCATCCAGGCGCCCCTCCCACCACCTCCCTTTCACTCTCCGTTCTCCAAACCCTCTGGCACGTCGACGGATCTCTCTATCTATTCTCTTCACCTCGCCGGTTCGTCTTCCTGACCATTACAGTACGTTCCCTCTTTCCTGACCATAACACTATGGAATTTTAACCGGCGGAGGTATTAGCGTGTTGCTTTAAGAAGGGTGGTATCACCGGCCCTTTGCCCCCCCCTCATCTTTCCCACGGATATGAGTGTAATATGATTCTTCTCCCCTTTGTTAGCTGATCTCTCTATAGTTTTGGTCTCTGTTGCCCCAGGGTAAGCGGATAGTGCGTCAATCTTTTACTTTTGGTCGTACAGCCAGACGGCCCTTTCTTTTATTTGCTGGATCTTTCTCCATCAACGAGTATAGTGTCCACTTTGACGTACGTCCAGCGACCATTCCGGCTTGGCCATATCCCCGATATCTTTTTAATCCTCATTGGTTTTGTTTTCTCTCGATATGCCCCGCCCTCCTTTAGATGGAAGGAAGTCCCCTTTACTTCCAGGTCCCCCATTCCGGTTACTTTTATCCCCCACATATTCAGTTACTACAAAAAAAAGAAGTTTTATCCTTACATTTGCTTCCCCCCAGCACCCTCCCCCCGGTACTTGAGGCTTTCTACTCTCCCCCTACCAGATCTTTGACACGCAACTTTATTGGAGTCCCGACTTAGAACCCTGCTGTCCCCCCCCTCCAGTATATAGTCCGCTTTGCCCATTCATTTTATTGTTACTTTACTTACCTGGTGCTGGTTTCCGTTAAAAATTGCCGTAAGCTACCGGCGATGTTCCACCAAATGAGTCCTCATCTAGGATGTCAGAGCTCAGAATTTTATCGTTTGCGTAGTACCCCCGGAGGCTGAATCCTCTTGGTGGCTTGGAGGAGGCTTGACCTCCTGTGTCAGGTTACCCAGCTCCCTGCTCATCTGATCTCGTTTAATTTTTCTTTTTCAGCTTTCTGTCAATATCCCGGCCCTTGTTCAACAGGTCTTTTTCGTCTTGAGTCATATCTTTGCTTTTTTCTAGGTCTGTCTTTCTGTTTTTTTCTTGGGAGGTCGTCCCTTTTGGATGATTATATAGGAAGTCCTGCCTCCTCTTTTTTCAAGCGCCCCAAACAGCGGCGGATTTTTGCTCCCCTCCTTGCGTGCGAAGTGCAGTGATCTGCTTCCCTCCGACTTAGTTTCTACCTTTTTATCGATAACGCTCTTCCCTTTCCGTCATCCTAAGCCGGGTGTCACATAGTAAGTTCTATTAGGACATGGTCTTTCCGTACTTTTTTCTTTGGGCTTTTCTTTACCCCCTTAGGGGTGGTGTCCACTATTTGTTCACTTTAATTGCAATGTTCCCACTTTCTTTAGGATTAAGTTTCGCTCTAAATCATTGCCTCCCCGAATTTCCACCAAGGCTTCTCCCCTGTTATTGCCCCTCTTTGCGGCGATTTTCTTTTTGAGTCTGAAGGATCGCCCCCTTTTCATTCCTGCCCGATCTCTCCTACACCGGTCCCCCTGCCGCGGGACCGCCCTGAGTTTCCATTCCCACTTTTTTTTTTTTCGATTTCCATGCGGCTTTGTACCCTTTGCTCCTACTTCATGGATGTTAGCCAACCTAATTCCTCCCTGGTGTCCCCCTTCTCTTATTTATTCTTCCCTTTACAACCTTCCTACCCCCCTATCCTGAAATTTACTTCACAGTAGATGTTTAGATATGCCGCGGTGTCAGGTGGGTCCGTAAACTCTTTTCCCCCCCCTGAGGGAACTAACTCTTACAGTGCTGAAATCCCTTTGTTTCGAGGGAAGATTATGAAGTCCCTTGGTTTATTTTTTCACCCTCCTCTGAAGTTTTTGTTTAAGTTTTCCTTTTTTCAGCGGTCTTCTGAGAGATGTCTTCTTCTGGTTTGTTTTCTCTTCTTCGTGTATCTGGGGCTCGAGTTTTTCAAAGGATTAAACAGTCGTTCCTTTCTTTTTTTCCCCATGGCTCCTTTTCTCCTCCCTGTCATTCTAACTATTCTGCTTGCGTTTCAACCACACTTCGACGATCGGCAATCTTCTTGCCGAACCTCTAAAAGCCATTCGGTCTTCTTCTCTCCCCGCAGGAATGTTCATACTTTCTTTTTCGCCTTTTTTCTACATTGTATCGCAGATCGCCTTCTGCTTAAAATGCCGTGTCTTTCCCCCGGCCAGAACCTATCTTTTCGTTTCGGTCTAGCGTGTGGAGTCTTACTGGTATTTCTTATCTTTTTCGGAACTGGGTTTTATTCATTCCCTTTTTCTGGTTAGCCTCTTTTCCTGATATTTGGTCTCAAACCGCGCTAAGCCCGGAGGCACTTTACGTTTCCCTCTCCATTTTCTGAATATGAAAGCTTTCCACTCTTGATAACGTAGAAACACGTTCTTCAGAAACGCCCCCGCCGTGACCCTAATGGCTGTCACTTTTGGTTCCCTCGACGTCGCGGTTCTGCGTATGAGTCGCCCGAGCCCTAAAGAAGGAGGAGATTTAACTTTTTTGACACCGGAATCGCTCCTCCCCTGAGGCAATAAACTGGGTCGCCCCACCCTCTTTTTCTTGATTATCATTCCCAATGCGTTCCGGTTTTTTTCTCTCTTCTCGACTTTTTCATAAGCTCAGTTTGTTTTTTTTTTGATATTAGTTTCTTCCCCCCCTACGAGAGTAGACAGATCATATTGATTCCCTTCCCTCTCTGAGTGCCTTTCGAGCTCGCCCTTTCTTCTCTTCCCTTTTCTGAAGCGATTTCCTTGTATCGCCTTCGATCCTTATCAAGAGCCGCCCTTTTTTTTCGCGGCCCAATGTTCTCCCCTTCGCGTGGTCGAGCGGGGAACGGGTTTCTTGGTTTCTGGTTGTACGTGAGTTTTCTTTGCCACTATTCTCTTTCCGTACCAAAAAATTCTCAGGTACGAAGCGTTTGGCATTCCAGCCCCCCGATTTTATTTACCATATTTTTATTTTTTTTGGAACCAAATGACAACAATCCTCCTTACCAGTCCCCCTGGCGCTTTAGATCCACTCCTCTTATGCCCCCCCCTTTTACTCTACGAGGAGGATCTTGCACTCCTTTTGCCCGGTAGACACCTCCTCCAAGACTCTACTTCCCCCTTCCTCTTCCTCCGCTCACAATTTCGCTTCTCTGGTCAGCTCTCATAGGAGAACCCTTGTGCCCTTCTCTTTCCCCCCTTAGTTTCTGATCATTCAGGGGGGTTCTACCCTGCCCACTTTCTTTTTTTTTCCGCCCTGAGCACTTCCTTTCGTCATCCACAGAACCAGGACCACGGGGCTCCCTCCATATTCCCTCTCAGAAGAATTCCCTTCCCCCTGAACACGGTCTCCTCTCTTTCCCATGGTGACCATTAATCCCTTTATCACCTCCTTTTTCCCGCGTAACCCGGGTCGGTTCCTTCGGTTTTTTCCCCTTCTCCTTTCTTGTTTGATTGAAAAGCAAGTTTACTCTCTCTTCTACAGGCCCCCCCAACGCAATCCCCACTGAAGCTCTCCCCACTAGGTGACCTCCAGTTCAGGATAGGTGAGTTTCTTTTCTCAAGGGTCTGAACCTTCATTTTTTTCTTTCTACAAAATTCTACTCTGGATCTCCTTGAGTGTTTCAAACCCGCCTCTCAACACACCGCCCCTCTTTTTTTTTGAATTGGGGGCGAGCAGTTTGTTTCTCGGTGTCTTTCTTTCGTTTGAGTCTTTCAACCAGTTCGCGCGTCTCGTGCGCCGATCTCCCGCCAATAAGATTGGAAAGCCTAGAGTTTTTTTCGTTTTTTTTTTCCTTCTCGAATTTTTTGTTTCGTCCCGGTCTCTGTTGTTTTTTCCTTCGGTACTAATTTCCATACCTTTTTCCCTGCCCGTGACCCTTTCCACATGAAGTTGACCCCATCTACCCTTGTCCCCAATGCTCAACCACACTCCTCCTGCCTGTTCACCTGCGTTCATCGCATCGTGACGTATCAACCCTCGTCGCGTGAGTCTCCTTCCCCACTTCAATTTGGTTATTTTTTTGTATCGCCTCACCTTTCCTTTTTACTGCTGCTTTACCTTTCCTTCCTGAGGTCCATCCGTTTGATCACCGTCATCGCCTCCCGTTGTTTATTTTCTCTGCACAATTCCGCCGTTTTGGCTCAAATGCGCTTTTTGAAAGAGGCTTATCCCCTTTATCCTGGTCGGTTCCCCCCCCTGTTCGACTGCAAGCAATATCGACCCCTCCCGGTCTTTTGTCCAGACCTAACCTACCATGGGTCTTCCCGAAAAGAAACTAAGAATTGACTTTTTCAAAAGCCGTGTCTCTTTGAAAGTGGCATACCCGCTTTTCTTCGATGGGGAACCCTTACCTGGCTTTAACTATCCATTCCAAACTCCTGGAATGCTTGCCTTCCACCCTCCCCCCCCCCCGACTCTTATCCTTCTGAATTTGCTTGATAGGATTTCGCCCCTTCTTCATGGTATTTTTACGTAGGCTTTGCCCCCTGCCCCTTTTTCTCGTACCTCGGCACCAGGGGGGAAACTTAGTCTGCACAAACGGTATTTCTTCTGCTTTCTTGATACTACCTTTCGCGTGTGGTATATCATTTTTTTCCTGGGTTTCTGATATGGAAACCTTTCGGCTCAGATACTTTTTTTTCTTCATTAATCTTATGGAAGCCTTCGGCTGATCTGTCTAATTCCGTTTTTTTTGGGGTGATGAAGGACGCTGTCATTAATCTGTCTCTGTTTTTCAGCCATCCCTTCCCGAAAGTCTGATACTCCAACCCCCTTTATATTGTTTGCTGGTGCACAATTCCCATCTCACTTAAGCCTTGATTACTCTCTTTTCCATAAGAATAGTTGTTTTCTTCCTGATAGCCCCTGTTTTTGACTATTCCATGCCCCCAATCTCACTTTTTTAATGCCTTAGCACCACTCAGCCATTCTGTTCCGTAACAACTCGTCAGTCCCCATTACCCGGAAGCCACCCTCAACCCTTATTTTAACAGCGGTTATCTCGAGCTAGCCCGACTCGCCTCACCAACCGGATGCCACTATTACGTACAGGTTACCTTTAGTGTGGTGTGTTCCATACGACCCACCCTCCACATTTCCCCACACTTTTTACTTTTGCAATTCAAATACCGTGTTTCTAAGTATCCCTTACGTTAGTCCCGTGTGGACGGCCAAATGCCGTCCCTGCCCTACCTGCTCCGCATCCCCCACCCTTGATTTCCTCTTCCCTTGCACGTAGTTGCATTCCTTCTAGAGTTTGGTGTTAAACGGCGAACCTCGGGTTTTCGGGCTGTTCCTTTTCCCACTTTTTCCTTTGAGCCCCCGCTACTTCTTCGAGGTTTGAGGTGGTTGTCTAAGCGAAAGTCGTTTCCTCCCTCTGCTTTCAGGGTGATGTCCCCACGAAACTTTTGAGCGTTTTTTCAAATAATAATTCGTCTTCGATTCTTTTTTTCAAAGGTGGTCCGATCTTGATTTCGAGGGCCTGACTCTAGGAGCAGCCTTACCCAAAAAATGGAGATGATTCCTAAATATTAAAGAAATAAATGAATCGTCCCCCCGGGATAAAAAGGATCTATTTCTAGAGCCAGCAACCCCTTGTCATTTCCAGCTTGTCGGTGTTACGTCGCTCCTCTACCACCATTATGACGGCGGAGCGTGATAAGTAGTGTAGGGCATTACTAAACCCTTGTCTCCTCCAACACGGCCTTTCTCATTTTCAGCCCCTATGGAGAGGTGATCTCCACTGTCACTCATTACGTCCGATTTTTATTTGTTCGTAGCTTTTCGGCTTTTCTTTTTTGGGACATTTTTTCCTTGCTATAGTCTCCTTCGGTGTTTTCCTCGTTGTCCCCCTGTTGCATTTCAAATTTTTTTTCAGGGATTTTCCCTGATTCCTGATACGCGATTCTCCTGCGCCTTCCTACCCTCAAGAACTCTCCTGCTTTTACTGAAGTCGCGCCCTCTGTTGCTGACCTCTCCTCGGCCCCCGAGTGAGCCTCTTCTAGCGCTCCGATTCCTCTCATACATAGCGAAGAAACACCCGTCAGGCCCCCTCGGGACTATGTCTCCGTATCGCCATTCCAAACCCCCACCACTTAGTTGTTTTCTCCTTACCAGGACGTTTCCACACTTTCAAGCCATTCTCTTGGAGATATTTTTGCTCTCCCAAACACTGACCCACTCCTCCGTTTTCATCCCTCGGCCCCTTGCTGTGTATCCCCCACCAGAAAAAATGACCCCGACCCCCTTCATAACTACTTCCAGAGTGGTGCATCCTTACTTCGCGGTGTTTTCCGGGCTGACTCTTCCCCTCTTCTGGCAACCTTTCCCAGTCCAACGGACCAAGAAATCTCCTTTTTTGTGGTTCGGTTCCGTTCACCGCTCAGTGTGAATCTAGTTTTTGATGATTCCCTTACGTAACTTTTTTAGTAGTTGCGCACCTCTTTCTTTCCTTATTGCCCCTCTAGGTTTTCTTTGTTCCTGGTGCTGGTGGTCTTACCTTCGACGATTCCGATACCCCGTCAGGTTGCTAGAAATATTTCGCGCCTAGATAAAAGCCCGCTCTATAAGTTCTGTGAACACCACCTGATCGCCCTTCCATTTGTCATTACAAAGGAAGAGAAATTTTGTGTTTTGAATCACCTCCCTTAGAATGGAATCCAGGAACCAAGATTTTTTTCCGTTATACATTCCCCCCCCTTGATCTGCAGAGAAGCGTACCGTTAGTTCCCCTTTGCCCCGTGAATTGATGGTCCTCTGTTGCGGCGGAATGGTAGAGCTTTTTGAGCTTTTTTATTCTTTTTCCGGTCTGTTTCGCAATCCCGACTCTTTTTCTCGAATGGAGGCCGATGTTTCCTTCCCCCCGCCATGCGTAAGTCTTTTCAGGACATACGACCCTCCAGTGGCGAACCATTCCCACTATAAGTAGCAACCCAAACCCCCAAGCCCGAACCGCTTTCGATTTTCGATGAAACCTTGGAAACTCCGCCCCTTGCGTCGTGCTCGCGCTACCTCCCTAGGAGGACGGGACAACTTTCCCTTTCCAACGGCATCGTTTTTCCCAGTTTCCTTTTGCTAGGCATTCTTTCTTCCCCCCGCTCGTCAGAATATGGGTTTTCCTTCCCTCCCCTTTACTTTGGGACTAATACCTCCCTCCCTTTTGTGTTGATGAGTAGAACTTTCCTTTCCGTTCTCCGATTGTAGCCCCCTCTTACGAGCGGTAAGACAATTAGTCGTCTCCCAGTTGTTTTTGCCTCGCAATGTTCTCTCGCTTTTTATCCCTCCGATGTCCGCGTTATGATTGTCTCGACTTTCTCACCGAAAGAAGAATCTTCTAGGGTGTGCCTTATGTTCAGCTTCCCCTTATGTGATCAGAGGGGTTGCTTGGCCTCTATGGTGCTCCTTCTTTGGAAGAGTATTTCTGGAAAACATTATTTCCCGTACTTTCCGTTTACAACATTACCTCCCTTTTTTAACGAAGAGTTGCCTTGTCCCACCCCTTCTGCACACACTCGTCTCCAATATTTGTATTGAACCATTTCCCTCCCCCTCCCACATATCCCGTCTAACACATCCCTCTCCACCACGCAGCCCCGGGTGACTTCCACCTCTTTCCATTACGAGCCCCTGGCTTACCGGTACCCCAGTGCCTTTACCAACTGCGAACGCTATCTCTTTCCGTATGCCTCGTCGGTGATCGATAGCCCTAAAAAATTTGTAGTTATTACTTTTCGGTTTCTTGCACCCCCCTTCCTTCGCCTGCTTCCCTTGTTTTTTTCCTCTCCAGCGTAGTCTCCTCCCCCGTTCTACCACCCTTCCTCCCTTTGTATCAGGTTCCACCCCCAGCCTGAGTAGAAATCACAAACCAGCCTCCCTTTGAATACGAACCCTTCTTTCCTCAAGAAGATCTCTCGCGGAACAGATCCCCCCACGGAATATCGATCTCCCTAGGCTTGACCATTCCTCCACAACAGGTGAACACACAGACTCTGCCGAAACCACCCTTCTAAATGAGGTTCACTTTTTTCGCGGGACTTGCTTCTCCTAAGTTACTGGGCCCACAAAATGGCATTGCCCCACGTTCCTCGTTCATCTATTCTTTAAGGTTTATTTTCCCCTCGTTCTTTTTTTTTCCGTCCTGCCCTTTTAGTTTCAAAATCAACCTGGTCTCCTTGTAAACCGCCGCATGGGTTCTTCCCACCTCCCATTGAATGTCTGAGCCACGGGCTTTTTTTTTCCTCCCCGATGCTCCCCCCCCTTTTCCCTTCCCTGTCGGAGTAGAGCGCGCCTTCTGAGCGCTCTCTTTTCCATCAGGTGCAACGCCCGACTTTGCGATTTTGCTCCCCCTGTGGTTCGTCGGGGCGGCTTCTTTTTGGCCTCTTCGGTCTTTCCGGCTTGATCCAATTTTGCAAATTGGACATGAAATACCTTCCCCCCCATGAAGTTTCAATACGAAACCTGAACCCCCCCTTGCAGCCCACATGCAGCCAGCCCCTGTTCATCCGAACTTCGCCCTTCCTCTTAGTTTGAAGTTATGCATTCCTTGGCACCTTCTTTTTTGTTGATGCTGAGGCAATTTTCTCGCCCTGAACCCCCCGCGACTTTCAGGCGTGTTGTCTCTGCGAACGAGGTCGTCTCCCCCTCCGCCGCGTCTGCTGCTTTCCTCCCTTTATTTTTTGAGGTTCCAGATAGGAAAGCAATCCCTTTTTTTTCCTCCATTTTCCGAGGGAACCCCATCTCCAGGCAACTGACGACGCCATTATATTTATTCAGACCTCCCACTTCGGTTGTGCGTTTCTGACCACTTCCCTCCTAATCGTTACTTCCCCCTTTTCCCCCCAGGCTCGTCGCACCTCTACCAGCTCGAAGCTTCCTTCTTTTTGGAACCGACTCCACCGGATTACCGCCCGCAAGACCGGGCTTATCCAGTTCCCCCCCCAACTAGACTTATCAGTCTCCTCGTCTTCCTCGCATAATCAATAGGCCTCAGTGTGCGAGGTTTTCCTTCCCTTTTTACGTCACCCCCGGGTTCCCGTACCTAACACCCCCAATATAACCTGTTCTTGCTCCCCCCCGGCATCTACTTGCGTGTTGTATACGGGAATGATTATATCCTTCCCCCCCCCCTCGTCGTTAGTATGCGTGTCCTTCTCCCCTTCTGGGGGACCTCTCTCTCTCTCCGCGGTTGTTATCTGTCTGTCCGCCTGTACATGGGATTCCGGTATGTTTTTGTTCCCCCTTATTCGAAGTTCTGCTTCTTCGGTATAATTAAACTTCCTTTCCCCCAATGCCTTGACCGTCCTCACTCCGGTCTGGCGTACAT